>ENA-ORPF01000275-ORPF01000275.1-human-gut-metagenome-genome-assembly--contig:-NODE-275-length-55004-cov-13.241078_pt1 | contig 55004 bp, 52 predicted proteins | sample MGYA00242140_ERZ509070 | MGnify/ENA primary metagenome ERZ509070 (study PRJEB26280, sample SAMEA2338713) | human gut metagenome | biome: human gut; feature: human-associated habitat; material: faeces... | reverse complement strand
GAGGTGTTTTTGGGCCTTGAAGAGGGAGTGTAGCGAGCTACACGACCGATGAAAGGTCAAAAAACGGCCAAAAAGAAAGGTGAATATTGAATTTAGAAGAGATAAAACTCCAATTCAAATCTTCGTCAGAAAAGTTTAGACGACTTCATTACTACTAACAAAAAAACTCCCGATTCACTGGAAAAGAATTCAGCGAATCGGGAGTTTTTTGTATTGCATGCTTTCATACATGTGGACAATCAAGAATCTGTAGCATTTCCGGCCGAACTTGGTCGATACATTCAAATCGGACTTGCAAAAGATGATAGACACTTACGCTGTCCCTTACAAAGAAAGCATGGCACTGCACACTAAGGTTTATCCTAACGAAAAATACAAATCGTTGGCTATGCAGGTGGATGAGGTGCTCGGTCAACTGCAAAAACGCTTGACTTTCCTCGACGAAATGATTCCGAAGTTGAGTGCCGTGGATAACGTGGAAATGGGAAATGACAATCGCCCGGTGGCTGTTTACGACCTCAATGGTTTGCGCTACAGCATCGATAAACTGCCGCAACTGCCTCGCGGAGTGTACCTCATACGCTACGCAAACGGACAGGTAGTGCGTAAATTGGCCGGAAAATAGGCTCAACCGACCTCAACCTTAGCAACAAAACAAAAATAACGGCTACCAACTGATTGTTTCAAGTCGGTAGCCGTTATCATTTTAGTAAAAACAAAAGCTGAAAATTTAGTACTCCACCTTATCGGTTTTCTGCATCCAATTGTCGAAGGGTTCCTGCGCTTCGGTCTGCATCATCGTGTCAGTAGCCAGTTTACGTTCGTGAATGGGCAGCGGCAGTTCGTCGTAAATAAAAGCATCGTCGAATCCGGCGCGTGCGGCATCCGTTTTGGTTGCAGCAAAATAAAGATGGTCCAGATGTGCCCAGTAAATAGCTCCAAGGCACATGGGGCAAGGTTCGCACGAGGAGTAAATGCTGCAACCCGCCAAATCGAAGTTTTCGAGTCGGGCAGCAGCAGCACGTATGGCTTGCACTTCAGCGTGAGCTGTCGGGTCGTGGTTCGGCGTAACGCGGTTCACCCCTTCAGCAATGATTTCGCCGTTGCGTGCAATGACAGCCCCAAAGGGACCACCACCGTTCTTCACATTGTCGACGGCCAACTGAATGGCACGTCTCATCAATTCTTGGTGCGTCATATTTTTTATCTATGTTTAAAATGCTGTTTGCATTCAACCCGTCACGGCACGTTTGTTGGCAACAAGCGTTCGTTATTTGCCGGGAAAAAGCGCAAGCAGCGAATGAATAAGGTTCATTAGTAAAACAGGTGAACAACCTCATTTTGAACAGGTGAACAATCTCGTTTTAAGCACCCACTTATTCGTCAGCAGACATAAGGTCGAAGAGCGAAAGCTGTTTGGGTTCCTCGGTGTTATCAGCCGTCTTTACTTCGGGCTGTTCCTCGGGCTGCTCTTCCTCTTCGGGTTCCGGAGTGGCCTCACGCAGCGGCGGCAACTCTTCAATGCGTTCTACCGCGCAAGTAGTCAGTCGCTTACCCTTTGCCTTGTAGCTCTTCACACCGATAAACGACTCCACGTCCACTTCCAACGGGTCGCGAAAAGCATCGGCCTCGCCGTAAGTCACGCGCAAACGCGGATAAGCGGCCTCGGTGAGCAACACAAAGCGCGACTGGGGATTCTCGCCAATGAAACTTTGCGGTTTAGTCTGCGAAGCCCTTTCCACGGTGAAACGCTTCACATACGGAAAACCCTGCTGGTCGGCATCGAAAAGCACAGCTGTCCACACCTTGGTTTCGCTGAATTTTTCAACACGCAAAATGCCCGTAGGTTCGTAATGGTTGTTGATGTCGAACGACGTGGTATAGAACTGGCCACTGTCGAGCATCACCAGCACCAAGTCGTCTGAATGAAACTCGCCCAAATAAGCACCGCGTTCATCGTAGTTAAGGCGCTGCACATCATGGTCAAACCACACTTTCCGACCGCCTAAGGTCGAAGCACCGTGTGCCTTGAGCGTAATTTTGTGCACATCGATGCGCGTGAGCAAATTTCCTCGACTCTGTCGACTCTTCACCAGAATTTCGCCAAAGTCCTTATCGAAACTAATGCGTTTCAGTTTAGGATTAGGTCGGAAAGTCACCTTGATTACCTCAGCCTCGCCATTGGGGTTCGCCGTAAAGTACAGGATGCGGCTGCCGGGCGTACCGAGTGTCACGTCGTATTCGCGGTCGTGCGTAATCGAGGTTACGTTGAAACGCTTGATAAAGCACGCATTGCTGGCTCCGTCGCGATAAACGGCATTGTAAATGGTACGCGTATCGCCCTTTTTGAACACAGCGATGTGGATAATTTCCACCTTTTTGCGCTTTTCTTTCTTGGCACGTTCCGTTTCGCCGATAAACACCTTTTCCTGCACACGCGTCACCTTGTAAGTACCGTCGCGATAGAAAATGATGACATCGTCGATGGGCGAACAGTTCTCAACAAACTCATCCTTTTTCAAGCTCGTGCCCATGAATCCGTCCTCGCGGTTGATGTAAAGCTTTTCGTTGGCCTCAATCACCTTGGCAGCCTCGATATTGTCGAACGAACGTATTTCTGTGTGTCGCGGATAAGCCGCAGCGTATTTGTCGCGAATCAGCGCAAACCAGTTAGCCGTCACTTCCACCATGTTTTTCAGGTCGCGGTCAATGTGCGCCACCTCCTCGGTCATGCGGGCAATCAGTTCCTCAGCCTTTTGCTTGTTAAACTTCAGGATGCGTCCCATTTTAATTTCCATGAGTCGCAGTATGTCGTCGTGCGTCACCTCGCGGTAGAAATCCTTTTTAAAGGGTTCAAGCCGGCCGTCGATGTGTGCCACGGCAGCATCCATATCCTTAGCCTGTTCGAAGTTTCGGTCTTTGTAAATGCGTTCTTCGATGAAGATGCGTTCGAGCGAAGCGAAATGCAAACTTTCCATCAGTTCGGCACGGCGGATAAGCAGTTCCTTTTCGAGCAAACTGCGCGTATGGTCCACCGAGCGGCGCAACACATCGCTCACCGCCAGGAACTTCGGCTTTTTCTCGTCGATGACGCAGCAGTTGGGCGAAATCGAAATTTCGCAGTCGGTAAAGGCATAAAGCGCATCGATAGCCTTGTCCGATGAAGTGCCCGGCGTAAGGTGCACCAGGATTTCGACGTTTTGCGCCGTATTATCGTCGACCTTGCGAATTTTTATCTTACCCTTTTCGTTGGCTTTCAGGATAGAGTCGATGAGCGACGAAGTGGTTTTGCCAAACGGAATTTCGCGAATAACGAGCGTACGGTTGTCGAGTTTTTCGATTTTCGCACGCACTTTTACCGCTCCCCCGCGCAAACCATCGTTGTAGCGCGACACATCGATCGAACCACCCGTCAGGAAGTCGGGATAAAGGTGAAAAGGTTCGCCATGCAAGTAATGAATGGCCGCATCGCAAAGTTCGCCAAAGTTATGCGGCAGAATCTTAGCCGAAAGTCCCACGGCAATGCCCTCCGCTCCCTGAGCCAAGAGCAGCGGAAACTTCACAGGCAGCGAAATAGGTTCTTTGTTACGTCCGTCGTACGAGAGTTTCCAATCCGTCGTTTTAGGGTTAAACAGCACATCGAGGGCAAATTTCGACAATCGTGCCTCGATGTAACGCGGCGCGGCAGCCCCATCGCCCGTAAGGATGTTACCCCAGTTACCCTGACAGTCGACGAGCAAGTTTTTCTGTCCCAGCTGCACCAATGCATCGCCGATTGAAGCATCGCCATGCGGGTGAAATTGCATGGTATGTCCCACGATGTTGGCCACCTTGTTGTATCGTCCGTCGTCCAAGCGCTTCATGGAGTGCAAGATGCGTCGCTGCACGGGTTTGAGTCCATCGCCCAAGTGCGGCACGGCACGTTCCAGAATTACATACGAGGCATAGTCAAGAAACCAATTCTGATACATGCCGGTGAGCTGCAAGTTTCCCTCTCTGTCTTTGGTTTGTTGGGGGGTATAGTCAGCATGCGCCTGAGTTTGGCTATCATCAGCCTCATCGCCGTTCTGCACATCATCGGTTTGCTCCTCTTCCGTGCGTTCAGCGTCAGTAGAGGTTGTTTCGTCAGCAGGTTGGCTATTTTTTTGTAATTCTGAGTCGTCTTTGGTCTTGTCTGTCATCGTTGTAAAGCGATAGTAGGGTTAATGTAGGGGATGGCCTGAATGGGCCAAAGGCAAAGTTACAAAAAAATACCTTTATTCAGGGGTTCATCCGCCAGCTTTTCGTTGCATTTCACTTCCTTTTAACTTTCACGAACCGCCTCATTTTCGTCACATTCCAGGCGCCTTAGGTCCAAAACCGAGAGTGTATGGGGTAAATCGGGCGAAATACAAAGATTATTTTGACAAAAAAACAATCACACACGTTTTATTCTTATATATTTTAACTACCTTTGTAGCGAATTTATACACGATGCCCAAGTTTTTCCTTTACATTTTTAGCATAGCAAACTGAAGCTCCTGCCTGCGTCGGGGGCCAATGATGAAGCGTCGTTCATGCAACGGCGCACAATGCTTATCCTGAAATCTGTACAAAATCTGTTCATGAAAATCATTCTCAACCCAAAATACGAAAGACTACGCGCTTACATGACGAAACTCGAAGAACATTTCGAGAACGAGGGCCACGAAATCCACAGCGGGCGAAATGTGATTAAGACGCTGAAAGTGGACGGACTGACGCTTTGTGTAAAGCGCTATGCGCCTCCGACGTTGCAACGGCGTCTGCAACAAATGATTTACAAATCATCAAAAGGAAAGCAGGCTTACTGGCGCCCCATGCAGCTGCGCGAACGCGGTTTTGAAAGTCCCGAATCAATAGCCTATGTCATGTACAGGCACGGACTTTGGAAGCAAACCACCTATTTCGTTTGCCTGCTCTCGAACTATCGCTACAACATGCTCACCCTCACCGGCGAATCGACCGACGAACAGCACAACGTGCTCACAGCATTTGCGCGCTTTGCGGCCCATTTGCACGAAGGCGGTTTTCTGCATCGCGATTTTTCGTCTACCAACATTCTGTACGATAAAATTGGCGAACGCTATCACTTTTCGCTCATCGACACCAACAACATGAAGTGCGGAACGAGCGTCAGCATCGAAGCAGGATGTAAGAACCTGGCGCAACTCACCGGCAACGACCAGTTCTTTGCCTTCCTCACCGAACGCTACGCCGAAGAACGAAAGGCCGACCCGGAACGCTGTGCCAAACTCATCAACGAGGCCCGCAAAAATATGGTATAGGCCGTTTCCCATTCCTTAGCTCACAATCCTTACAATTTTTTTACCCACGGTTTCCCATTTAGCAACAAGCGTGCTGCGTAAAGGGAAACCTTTTTTTTGGGGGGTTCCACAACACATCACCATTCAATCCGTTTGCGGCAGCCTCCATTAAAGGTGCGTAACCAAAACGCATCTGCACGCATGGGTTTCAGACAGGCTTACCTGCCTTACTTTCTGTGGTCACAACATGTCAAAGAACGCTGAATAAATAATTACGCTAATATTCGTTTTTTCATCAAACAGGTTCATAGGTCCCTGCTTCGATGCTTTTCAGCCCCTTCTTCTTAAAAAAAACAACCGTTTCGCTGCCAAATACCTTCGCAACGAAACGGTTTTTTCTATGTCTGTAAGCAAATGTCGAAAATGATTTGCAGTTCAATGTATGCGCAGCGCATTATCCCACGCTGCCTTCGAGCGAAACGCTGAGCAACTTTTGCGCTTCGACGGCAAATTCCATCGGCAGTTTGTTGATAACCTCCTTGGCATAACCGCCCACAATGAGCGAAACAGCGTCCTCGGTGGGAATGCCGCGCTGATTGCAGTAGAACAGCTGATCCTCAGAAATCTTCGACGTCGTAGCCTCGTGTTCCACCGTAGCATCGGGGTTAGCCACATCAATGTAGGGGAAAGTGTGTGCACCGCACTGATCGCCCAGAAGGAGCGAGTCGCACGACGAATAATTGCGTGCCCCAACGGCCTTCGGGCCCACTTTCACCAAACCACGGTAAGAGTTCTGGCTCTTACCAGCCGAAATACCCTTTGAAATAATGGTGCTGCGCGTGTTTTTGCCAAGGTGAATCATCTTCGTACCCGTGTCGGCCTCCTGATGATTGTTCGTCACAGCCACCGAGTAGAACTCAGCCTGCGAGTTATCGCCCATCAGCACACACGAGGGATACTTCCAGGTAATGGCCGAACCCGTTTCAACCTGCGTCCACGACAATTTCGAATTCGCACCGCGCAGCTGTCCGCGCTTCGTCACCAGGTTATACACACCGCCCTTGCCGTCCTTGTCGCCGGGGTACCAGTTTTGCACGGTTGAGTATTTCACCTCCGCATTTTCCTTCACCACGATTTCAACGATGGCAGCATGCAGCTGGTTCTCGTCGCGCATGGGGGCGGTGCAACCTTCAAGGTAGCTCACATAGCCGCCGTCGTCGCAAACGATGAGCGTACGTTCAAACTGTCCGGTATTGCGGGCGTTGATACGGAAATAAGTAGAAAGTTCCATCGGGCAGCGCACGCCTTTCGGAATGTAAACAAACGAACCGTCGCTGAACACGGCACTGTTCAGTGCTGCAAAGTAATTGTCGGTATGCGGAACCACCGTACCCAAGTATTTGCGCACCAACTCCGGGTTTTCGCGCACAGCTTCCGAAAACGAGCTGAAAATAATGCCCTTTTCCTGCAGTTTTTCCTTAAACGTGGTTTTCACACTAACCGAATCCATCACCGCATCGACCGCCACGCCGGCCAACACCATGCGTTCTTCAAGGGGAATACCCAGTTTGTCGAAAGTCTTCATCAGCTCCGGGTCAATTTCCTTTTTACCCTCGTCCTTTTGTTTTTTCGTAGGGTCGGCATAGTACGAAATGGCCTGATAGTCAATTTCGGGCAGCGCCACATGTCCCCAGTCGGGCTGTTCGAGCGTAAGCCAGTGCCGGTAGGCCTTGAGTCGGAAGTCGAGCAGCCACTCGGGTTCCTGCTTTTTGGCAGAAATCAGGCGGATAATGTCCTCATTCAGGCCCTGTTCGATGATTTCAGTGTGTATGTCTGTCGTAAAGCCGTATTCGTATTTCTTATCGGCTATTTCTTTTACAAATTCGTTGTTTGCCATATAGGTAATGGTTAAGAGCTATGCGTGGCGAAGCCGACCCGTTCAAGCACCATGTGCCCGGAAGCGAAGCCAAAGGTTGTCAATCCCCCTTTATCGTTCCCGTACGGTAGCTCCGACGTGCCTCGCCAGCAGGGTTTATTGCGCCTGTTGCGCACTGTCGGCCGGTGCTTTTTTCGTAAAGTCAATCCACACCGTGTCGTTCTTTTGATTCATCCAGTCGTTCATGCGTTCCAGGTGCGTGCTGTCTTTCGGAAAGAAATACTGCAAGGCACCGGTCACGGGCTTGTAAAGGTGCGACGATTCCGATTTTTCGGTGTTCATAATGTGCAGCGTCTCCATAACGTTGAGCACACAGCTCATCAGAATCAAGTATTTCGTCACACTCACCGCCGCGCCGAGTATCGAGTTGGGCAGTCCGAGCTGCATACCCTTCAGGGCTTTGGTCAGGATGTTGGCCACCAGTCCGAGCACAATGGGCACAATAACCCAAAGCAGCAAAAAGGCGATAATGCTGGTCAGCATGTTGGCTTCGCTGCCGTTCACAGCTAAATACTGGCCGAAGGTTTTATAGCAGGTTGCTGCCACAAACAAACCGACCAGAAAACCTACGGTCGAAACCACTTCTTTCAAAAATCCCGAGCGCCAACCGCTGAATGCGGCCCACAAAAGGAGGATGAGAATGAAAATATCAATCATTGTTTTGCTTTATAAGTTTACGATTCGCAAATGGGTGCAAAACGGCCTTGCTATAGGGCTTTGCACCAATGTGTACGCAAAATTACAGCAAACTCGACGGCGAGCCAAATGAAATGCGGCTTTTCTTTTACCCTGTAATTTGTTTTAAGAATCGACCCTCGAACCGCACAGGCAAAAAATAGTCCTGACTGCCAACCTGCCACAGGGCAAACAGAAACGCAAACCGTGGGGGAGATTCACGCAATTTTCAGTGCCGGGTTCAGCACTTTATCAGGGGGCTTGCCGAGGTGCTTTAAGGAAAGCTCTGTTACGAACTGTGAATATTGCGCAAACTTGATGCCGAACATGAATTTCACAGGTTTATAACCAGCAAAAACTGTTTCACAAACTTAATATGCCACATCAGAATTAAGAATTATACGAGAAAAAAGAAACGTTTTACCAATATATTGACAAACACACAGAACAAATACACCATTTAATGCCTAAAAATAATGCATATGTTGCAAATGTATAAAAAAATGATGCCATGCAACAAATGTGCTGTTTCATGCAACAAAAGTATTTGTTGGCTATCCTATTTCGCCTTAGTTTTGCAGCAGAAACCGAAAGTCGGGATAGCAAACAAACACTTTAAGTGCTACGTCCGGAAGTTGGCATCTAAATCTGCAAATGCTCATCGCAATCCGTCTGAAGTGCAGCAATCTGTGTGAGGTACGTTAGGCTGTTCACAGGTCAATACACACTGACTCATTCGCCCGACTTTTACTTTTAAAAAAATAAGAATCATGAGAATTCATAAGAAACACAATCTGCGCCGCGCTGCATTTGTTACGCTGCTTGCTGCAATCAGCAACTCGAATTTTGCCCAAACTCCGGTTCAACCCGACAGCGTAAACACGGACAACAACAAAGAAGAGGGAAACCGCAACGTAATGTTGAATGCGGCCTCAGCCAATGGCCCGCGCGAAATTTCAATAGGTTTGCCAGGGGGCGATGTCAATGTACTCGAAAACGGCTTGCCCGTGGTGTTCAATACCAATCCGCACAATGTCAACACGCATTGGCGTGGCGATGGTTCACTCTCGCATACGGGCCTGCTCAAAATTTCGGAAACGGCCATTACAACAGGCAACATAGGTTATGCCGTCAATTCGTTCGGGAAACTGGGAACTGACAAAACCAACCTGGTCAATGGCACACTGAATTATCACGCCAATCATTTCGGACAGCAACAGTTCGACCTCAACTTAGACGGTGCCATCGGAAAAGGCTGGTATTATGCCGGCAGTGTTTATCAGAACTTCGACCCGGGAAGCTTCAAGCTGCGCTTTGCACAATATCAGGACCGAACGCAAATTTACAAGTTCGCCCTGACAAAAACCTACAACGAGGGACGCGGACGCCTGTCGGCCATTTATCATTACTCCAACTCTCACTGGCTGTCGAATGCCACAACCGGGGCACCATTCATTTATGTTGGCGATGGTTCGGTAAAGGAAATACCGGGATTCGCGCTCGGAACATCGAGCTACCTGCCCAATCAGTCGAGCATTGCCTATATGGATATGCGCACGGGCGAAATAAAAAACATTTCACTCTACGACGCCACTGCAAGCCGTGGCAACCAAATCACCCTGCTCAACAATTATCGCTGGGACAATGGTTTGGAATGGGACCTGCGCTTCAAATACGACCATGCCCTGGGTTCCTATCTGTACCAAACTCCGATGTCGCTCTCTGAAGTTAAAACGGCCGATGGCTATTTCACGCAAAATGCCGATGGCACCCTCAAACCCTACGAAGGACACATTCAGAGCCGTATGTCGTGCTTTAACCGCGGACGCATCGATGAAACTTTCCTGACCACCGAATTGAAGCGGCAACTTCACAACATGACGTGGCGTGTGGGCATCAACCAGTGGCATTACTTTGCCGACTATGCTTCAAACACCACCATGTACGACCACAACGTACAGGCCATGCCCGAAATGCTCTATCACCCTGAGCAGCTTGCCGAAAAGCATTATTACGGCAATACGCCTTACTACAACTTTAACCAGAATGCCTCGGAATACTACCGCGGACACGAGAACAAACTGGCGCTCTATGCCACACACAATTGGGACATCACGCCGAAGTTCAATGTGTACTATGGTGCCCGACTGGAATGGCATCGCTCAAAAGGAAAAAATGCGGCTGTGCGCAATGCCGACGGCAAATATGTGGGCCGTTTTGCAAACTACCACTTAGGGGCAACTGCTCCCGACGGAACTGTCATTGCGCCCGTAGACTACGAACATAATTGGCTCAACATGGCCTACACTGCGGCACTCACCTACAAAATGACAAAGCAGTTTGGCTTTACAGCTGACTTTACCTACAACACGCAGCACCCGGCTATGAACTCGTTTGCTCCAGCCGAAATGCCTAACACGGGCCGAATTTCAATTCCTCTGGGCAGAGCGGGTATCTATTACAACAACGACTGGATAAGCCTCACCTCGCTATTCAGCTACATCAGCAAAACCAACAACAACTCAACACTCAACCTGATTAACCCGAACAACCCATCGGACATCAAGGCCTCTGCACTTACCTACGACATCCAAACTTTGGGATGGACCACCGATGCGGTTGTACGTCCGTTCAAGGGATTCGAATTCCACTTCCTGTTCACTTATCAAAAACCTACTTACAAGAAGTACGAAACCGGAGTGACCTTTGCCGATGGTACAGAAAGCAAAATCAATGCCACCGGAAACATTGTCACCGAAATTCCGAAAGTTTTAGTTGAACTCGACCCTTCCTACTCGTTCCTTAAAAACGATGCGCTACGTATTTGGGCTTCGTTCCGCTATTTTTCGAAAACCTATGCCAATATCAAAAACGCATACTACTTCAACGGACGCTGGGAAACTTTTGGCGGTGTTGACTGGAAGGTCAACAAGTACTTGCAATTAGGATGCACCGTCATCAATTTCCTGAACCAAACCGGTGCTAAGGGCTCAATAGCCGGGGCCGAACTGGTTGACAAGGAGGATGCTGCGGCATACAACGGTGCCTGGATGTCGGGCAGCTACATTCGCCCGTTCACCGTTGAATTCTCGGCAAAAATCACATTCTAAGATACTAACTGCTACCCTAAATTTTACAAACATTCAAAAAACAACCATTATCATGAAAACTCATAATTTCTGCGCACTCATCAGCACTGCTTTCTTAGCTGCTTGCTCGGTAGCTCCCAACAGCCAACTGACTATAAATCACACCAACGACTCAACCGCTGTCGTCAACATTGAAAATGCGCCCAAATATGTGCTTCTGCCCATTCAGGAAAACAAGCCCGAAGTGCAGATAATGCTTAACGGCACACCGATGGATGTGCGTCTGGCGGTCGATAGCATTGACTACACCGTGCCTTTCCCCCTTCACGAAGGAGCCGCTCACGATTCGCTCGTGGTGAAGGGCTTACCGGCCAACGCCGTAGCATGGAAGCACATGGAACTGGCCGATACTTTCGACACGACTAACCGCGAAACTTACCGTCCGCTTTTTCACCACACCCCGGCTTACGGTTGGATGAACGATGCCAACGGACTGGTATACAAGGACGGCGAATACCATCTGTATTTTCAATACAACCCCTATGGTTCGGTATGGGGCAACATGCACTGGGGGCATTCTGTTTCAACCGACCTCGTACACTGGAAACACCTTGAACCGGCCATTGCCCGCGACACGATGGGACACATTTTTTCGGGATCGTGCATTGTCGATGCAGACAACACCGCGGGGTTCGGCAAAAATGCCATTGTGGCGTTCTACACCTCACACCTGAATTTGCCCGGCGGACATCAGCGCCAGCAGCAATGTGTGGCTTACAGCACCGACAACGGACGCACCTTTACGAAATACAGCAAGAACCCTGTACTCACGCCGTTCGACGGACTCGAAAACTTCCGCGACCCGAAAGTGTTCTGGTATGCACCCGAAAAAAAATGGGTTATGATTGTCAGTGCCGACAAGAACATGCGCTTTTACGAATCGCCCAATTTGAAGGAATGGAAGTACATGAGCGAATTTGGACAGGGATACGGACCGCAGCCTAACCAGTTCGAATGCCCCGACTTTATTGAAATGGCAGTCGACGGCAACGAGCAACATAAAAAGTGGGTTATGATTGTCAACATCAATCCGGGCTTTGTGTATGGCGGAAGTGGAACCATGTACTTTGTCGGCGACTTCGACGGACACCGGTTTGTATGCGACACCGAACCCTCTGAGGTGAAATGGCTGGACTGGGGCAAAGATCATTATGCCACGGTTTGCTACTCGAACACCGGCAACCGCGTCATTGCCATGCCCTGGATGAGCAACTGGCAATATGCCAACCTTACACCGACCCAGCAATTCAGAAGCTGCAACGCTTTGGCACGCGAACTGAAACTCTACACGGCACCCAACGGAAAACTCCTTGTAAGTGCTGCTCCTGTTGCCGAACTGAAGGCTTTGCGAAAGGATTCGCTTGAAATAGGCCAGATTAGCCTGGGCGAAAAAACGGTCAGACAACTGCCGGAAAAGGCCGAAAACGGGACGTTCGAACTGGAATTTACACTCCACCCCGAAAAGGCGACTACCTGCGGCGTGAAATTGCTCAACGACAAGGGCGAAATGGTCAACATTTACTACGATGCCAAACAGCAGCGCATCGTGATGGACCGTACGCAAAGCGGTATCACTGATTTTGGCAAAAACGTGGCTCCGCATCATCTTGACAATGCCGAAAGCCTCAAACGCTACGAAACGCTGACCGTCAACTACCACAATGCCTTTGCACTGGGCACCTGGGCTCCCTTGTTCAACGATAAGGACAATGCTCACAAAGTCAGCATCTACGTTGACCGCAGTTCTGTTGAACTCTTTGTCGACGGAGGCCGCGTAGCAATGACAAACCTGGTGTTCCCCACAAAGCCTTACAACCAGTTGCAGTTCTACGCTGAAGGCGGACAGGCTCGCGTGAGCGATGCCAAGGTCTACGGCCTCGCACTCTAAGTCCTTACCGAAACCTTTTTCTTTTTTAAAAAACAGCAAGTAGATGTTCCGAATCATCTCTTACATGTTGATTTGCACCATTCTGCCCAAGCGGTTTGTTCTGTGTGTTGTCAGTAAAAGCCCCGTGCAGAACTTGCCTATAAAAGCTATGCCAAGATGCAGCCATACCGGACAAAGCACCATGTAGCCATGATTTTGAACATCTACTTAAAGTATAAACTTTTATGATTACCACCCAACAAAGGAGCACCAACTTTTTATTCATGGTGCCTGTTATGTTCAGCTTTTTTGTCATGGGGTTTGTTGACCTTGTAGGCATAGCATCGAACTATGTCAAGGCCGACCTGCAACTGACAGATTCCACAGCCAACATATTTCCATCACTCGTTTTCTTCTGGTTCCTTATTTTCAGTGTTCCAACCGGACTGATGATGAACCGTATTGGCCGGAAACGCACCGTACTTCTCAGTTTGATTGTAACTGCGGTGGCCTTGGCGCTGCCACTTTGCAGCCACTCATTTGCAGTGATGCTCACCGCCTTTTCGCTTTTAGGCATTGGCAACACACTGATGCAAACTTCGCTCAACCCGCTGCTCAGCAGCATGGTCAGCGGCAAAAGCCTTTCGTCCATGCTCACCTTCGGCCAGTTTGTCAAGGCCATTGCCTCGTTTCTGGCTCCCATCATTGCTGCCTGGGGCGCACAGTTCAATGTGTTCGGCATGGGCTGGTACATTCTTTTTCCCTTCTACATGGTCATAGCCATACTGGCTGTACTAGTGTTGGGAGCCGTGCCCATCGACGAGGAAAAGCCCAACGGCACATCAGGCTTCAGCGCCACCTTTGCGCTTCTGCGCAATCCTTTGGTACTTTGCTGCTTCATCGGCATCATGTGTCATGTAGGCATTGACGTTGGCACCAACACCACCGCCCCCAAAATTCTGCAGGAATATGCCGGCATGTCGTTGCTCGATGCGGGATTTGCCACATCAGTCTACTTTATTTTCCGCACCATAGGCTGTTTTTCGGGAGCCGTCATACTGGCTCGTGTGTCCGACCGCCTGTTCTTCTTCCTCAGTGTAGCACTCATGATTGCCGGACTCTCAGGATTCATATTTCTTCGCAGCGAAACGGCTATCTACGTTTGCATTGCCCTCATCGGCTATGGCAACTCCAACATCTTTCCCATTACCATGGCGCAAGCCCTGAAAACTTGTCCCGACAAGAAAAACGAAGTATCCGGGCTCATGATTATGGGACTGTTTGGCGGAACCGTGTTTCCTTTGGCCATGGGCATGGCCAGCGATGGCGTAGGCAGCCAGATTGGTGCAGTAGCTGTGATGCTCGCAGCTGTGGCCTACCTGTTTTTCTTTGCCTTTAAAATTCAAAAAAACGGCTGATTACGCCTATCTGCTTTTACTCACCTACTCTTTACATTTCAAAAAAAAAATGATGAACAACATCACTTCTCCTTATAGTTCCATTGATAATTTCGTACAAACCGCAGCCCAACAGCCCACCTACGTTGTCGGCATGGGCGAAGCCCTTTGGGACGTGCTGCCCGAAGGCAAACAAATAGGCGGTGCCCCGGCTAACTTTGCCTTTCATGTTTCGCAGTTCGGACTCGAAAGCCGCGTAGTCAGCGCATTGGGTGCCGACAAGCTCGGTCTGGAAATTCGCGAAGTGCTTGCCCAACGTCAGCTGCAAGGCCTCATCGAGGAGGTGCCCTACCCCACCGGCACGGTGCAAGTTAGCATCGATGCCGAAGGCGTACCTTCGTACGAAATTAAGGAGGGAGTGGCCTGGGACAACATTCCCTTCACCCCTGCCCTACGCAATTTGGCCCAACATACCCGTGCTGTATGCTGGGGATCACTGGCTCAGCGAAGCATTGTGTCGCGCCAAACCATTGCACAGTTTCTTGATGCCATGCCCAACGACGAAGACCAACTGAAAGTGTTCGACATCAACCTGCGGCAAAATTTCTACACCAAAGAAATTATACAAAACAGTCTACGAAAGTGCAACATCTTGAAAATCAACGACGAAGAACTCGTCACCATCAGCCGTTTGTTTGGCTATCCCGGCATTGACTTGAAAGATAAATGCTGGATTCTACTGGCCAAATACAACCTTAAGATGCTCATTCTCACCTGTGGGGTCAATGGCAGTTACGTGTTCACACCCGGCAACGTATCCTTTGTCGAAACGCCCAAGGTCGATGTAGTCGATACCGTAGGGGCTGGCGATTCGTTCACAGCCACCATGGTGGCTTCGCTGCTCGAAGGACGTTCTGTCCGCGAGGCTCACGAACGTGCCGTTCGCGTCAGTGCCTTTGTCTGTACGCAAAACGGGGCCATGCCGTTCCTGCCCGAGGAACTAAAGTAAAACTGCCTGCGGCTTCTGACCGCACAACCGGCCTTGCTTGCGGTTGCAACGATGCACCGAATTTACTACCTCAACACCAACGAAATACCCTCGAACGCCACTGCGCCCGGATTGGATGGAGCGCGCCAATAATTGAAACTGGCCATATTTAAGGCTGTCGAATGGAGTTTTTCCTTATTCAGCCCAACACATATTACAAAGGTGCTTGAAACCATTTCGCCACACAGGAGAAGCGGTTTTTCGAGCACCTTTTTTCTTTTTATGGGCTAAATAGTATGCGTAGTAGTTTGGGGAAAAGACGCCATAAGCAGGAAGTTACAGGACGAAGCAAATGCCTGTGCCGGATGATGCTTTTTTTTGAGGGGGGCAGTGAAAATTGTTGCGCATACTTTTGCAACTCACTAAGGCATGCGCCGCTTAAGGAGATGTTGCAAATTTATAAAATTATGATGTAATGCAACATTCTTGCATCTACTCGCTACGAATGTCGCTGCCACACCGCATTATTTAGCGTAAATTTGTAAAATCTCATACATCACTCACAGCTACATAACTCCATTTTCATGATCTCTTCTTCACGATGCACGCACCTGCTGCTGTTGCTGCCCCTCATGTTCAGTTTTTTTGTCATGGGCTTTGTCGATTTGGTCGGCATTGCCTCGAACTATGCCAAAGCCGACTATCAGCTCACCGACACTACGGCCAATTTTCTGCCCTCGCTCGTGTTCTTCTGGTTTTTGCTTTTCAGCGTGCCCACAAGCATACTCATGAACAAAATCGGACGCAAGCGCACGCTGCTGCTTAGCTTGTGTGTCACCATGGCTGCCCTGCTGTTGCCCGTATTCAATAAAAGTTTTGCCGGAATGCTCGCTGCCTTTTCGCTGCTTAGCATTGGCAACACATTGATGCAAACCTCGGTTACCCCATTACTGAGCACGGTGGTGAGCGACGACGAACTGTCGTCGGCACTTACCTTTGGCCAGTTTGTCAAGGCCATTGCTTCTTTTCTGGCACCGCTCATTGCTGCCTGGGGGGTACATTACAATGTGTTCGGCATGAACTGGCGCATACTGTTCGTGGCATACATGCTCATTGCCGTGTTGGCCGTAATGGTGCTGAGCGCCACCCCTTTCAGCGACGAAAAGCCTGCCGACACTTCGGGGCTACGAAGCACCTTTGCGCTCATGCGCCGGCCCATGGTGTGCGGCTGCTTCATCGGCATTCTGTGTCATGTGGGCATTGATGTGGGCATCAACGCCACCGCTCCGCGCATATTTCAGGAGTACGAAGGACTGTCGTTGACCCATGCCGGCAGGACCACTTCGTTCTACTTTATATGCCGCACCGTCGGGTGTCTGTTGGGTACCTTTTTCCTCTCGCGCGTGTCGAACCGCCGTTTCTTCGTCCTCAGCGTAGTTTGCATAATGTGCGGCCTCATCGGCTTTGCAGGGTTTCGCAGCGAAACAGCGCTTTACCTTTGTGTGGCACTCATTGGGTTGGGCAACTCGAACGTGTTTTCCATCACGCTGACGCAGGCACTGCAAAGTTGCCCTGAGTACAAAAACGAGGTGTCGGGCCTCATGATTATGGGACTGTTTGGCGGTACCATTTTTCCGTTGGCCATGAGCATGGCCAGCGATGGCATCGGTAGCCAGTTGGGAGCTGTGGCCGTGATGCTGGTGGCTGCAACCTACTTGCTTTTCTTTGCATTCAAAATTCAAGGGGAAACGCTGATTGCCAATTCGTAAGTAGACGCACACAATGTCAGGAAATACGCCAGAGGTTTGCGCAGCGTGGACTGCAGGGACTCATCGACGAATTGCCCTATCCCACCGGTACTGTGCAGGTGAACGTCGACACCGAGGGCTAACACATAATTTTCCTTTTCTCCAACAACAAAGGTGCTTGAAACCTCATTTCTCCACATCGGAGAGGGAGGTTTCAAGCACCTTTTTCTTTATACCCAGCGGCTCTCATGCCACCGAGAGCATGAGTCCTTATGCCGGGCTTAATCGTTCAATGTCCAAGAATCGCTGCTCCAGCCATCTTTTTGGTTTGAAAATATATTTTTAATAGGATCATCTCCAACCATGGGCGTGTTATCGTTAGTAGAGAGATTACTTGCGACCATAATGGGCGATTCCAAATTCAGATTGATAGCTTCAGCCATCGGACGGATATAAGTCTTTTTCATTGTGCGCGAAATAATTAGAAATAAGAAATAGTGAGAGATAAATGATTTTATTTTACGATTACCTTTTTACCGTTGACAATGTAGATACCCTTCGGCAGTTTCTGTGCCTCAACCTTGCGGCCATCCAGGGTATAAACGGTTTTCACAGCCTCAGCGGTTTGTCCGGCTTCGATACCTTCGATACCGGTTGCCGAGCCATCAAGCAGGAAGCACTTCACGGCCATTGAACGGGGTACTGCCAAATAGGCCATACCTGCGGGCACGGTGAATGCACCGCCATTCTCGGCACCGAAGTAGAAGCCAAGACCTTCCTTAGTGTTGAAGTTGTTGTAGGCCAACTTGTAGTACTTATAGTCAGGGTCGGCTGTAAATTCACCCGTCGTAGCCTGTCCCTTCAGCATATTCTCTGCTACCACTTCCTTTTCCTTGGTATGCTTCGACACTATCAAGGGAATTTGCATGGCCTTTCCGGCCTTTACCAACACGGCATTGCCGGCAGGAATTTCAGCGCCTGCTGCATAACGGTAGTTAATGGTGAGTGCGCCATTGTTCACGTCCGTAATCACACCGCATTTTGCATCAATGCCTTCGGGAATGGTCACACCCAATTTGTCATTGTAATAAGTGGCGTAACCTTCCGTTGTCTTTACATTGATTGAGGCGAGTGCTTGGGTGGGGTCGGCAATGTAGAGGTAGGTGGGATCTTCTATACCCGTACGGTTAAAGTAGATACCTTTAGCACCCTTTACCATCAACACGGCTTCCTTCTTAGCATAAAGATTCAATGCTCTAAACTCATCTACTGCAAGTTTCACGGGCATATTATTCTCTGCTGTACCAATACATACGTTCGTGTTTTTAGTATCATTGGGATTAAAGTTGTTCTCACCGTTCGCTGCATTACCCAAAATTTCACCAACGACCCAAACATCTTGAGTGGGCTGAAGTTCTGCAAGTTCTACAAACTCCTCAACGGTATAAGGCTTAGCGAATGTACCATCATTATCCGACGGTGCGCGATAAGTGTAAACAGCCTCAGCTTCTTGGCTCACCAAATCACCCTTCAGCGCAATGGCTTTCAGCGTAGTAGTCTGTGCCGGAATGTTTACGGTAGCCGTTGCAGCCTTGACTACAGTAGCCGTCTGTGAATTAGCGGGGTCAGTTCCGTCGAGCGTGTACTTCAGCGTCGTACCTTCAGCACCCGTAATCGTAGCGTCAAAAGCCTTCGAAAATTTTTGCGAAGCAGGATTGATTTCAGGAGCTGCTACAGTTTCTACTGAGCCGCCACCACCGGTTGTGTTCCATACCACGGTGATTGATTTCAATTTAATTGCGCCACTCTTTACTGTGTAAAAAGCAAAGTAAGGTTTTGTGCCATCAAAATCTACCGTAACCGTATTAGTAATACCCTCCATTACCAAAGTTCCTTTTGGATCAGGAGTATCCTCCTTATAAGGAACAGCATCGCTAAACACTTTTAAAGATGCTTTTGACTGAGTTTCGAACTCTAATTTGAGTGATTTTACGGTATGGCCTTCCTTTACATTGGTTACCGCAAAATAGCAAAATCTGTTCTTTTTCTTATCATAGTTAAGCTGAATAGAACCTCCTTGCAAATATGCAAAATTGAAATAGTAAGAAGCTCCAGATTCAGGACTTACATAATGAGCTGGTTTATACGAGGCGACCAGTCCAAAGTCCTTTGCCGTCAGCACATCAGTAACTTCTGCGCCCTGCGCAAACACACGATTTTGCCCCCCCATAACTGCACTCAAGCAGAGCACACAAAAAGCGAGGAGCATTTTTGTAAAACGTAATGATTGAATCATAAGTTAAGTAATAATTGGTTGTTTGTTTCCTCTGATTAGCTCGTGAATATTGTTCCTTTAGCATAGGCCAAAGAACGCATTTCATCATCAAGTCCGTGTACAAAATCTACTTGCCCAAGCATAGTATGATCTTGCATGAGCAAAATTACAAAATATAACCTACAACCCCTATTTTTAACCTGTAAATTTATGATTACATTCTGATTACAGCACTTTCTAACCATTTTTCTAACCAAAAAGCACAATCCCAAACGTATCATTGCCTTACAACCACAACATACAGTTTAATCAGTCGTAAAAAATAAGCTTGTAAGTAGGTGTTCAAAATTATTTTTACATTTGAATTGCGTTATTGTGCCGTAGTTGTTTGTTCTGTGCGAATGTCAGTGCAAACCGAATGCAGAGCGACGAGAGCTTGCTCTCAAGAGCTATGCTGAGGTGAAGCCTGACTCCGCAAAGCAAAGTAAAAATACTTCGATAGAATTATATAAAATAATTTTGAGCACCTACTTACTTGCTTAGTTTATGAAATTACGCTTAAACTCACTTTTGTGTATATACCTCATCCACATGATTGATATATTTCGCCAGGGTTGCAGCATTTCATGCAGGTATATATATATACCAAAAGGTTTTTGATTTACTGCTTTTGCTCCGATTCGCAACATCCATGTCGGTAAGATAAGTAAGCATAACCATATAAAAAGACAGAATATATCTGTATAAATATATTGCTGGGAATAATGGCTTGCATCAATATCATAAATAACCCTGAGTAGGATGTAAGCTATAGCTATAAATGTGCATAAGTATAGTGAGATTGTGGCAATGGAATCATGAACAGTATAGCGCTTTGTGATGCCTTTTAAATGCTTCTTTGTTTCAGATGCATACATGCGGGTTTCGTACAGATTGCGTTTAGTGGGCATCAATTCAGTAACGCAAGTATCTGAAGAGCATAGCATAGTTGTCCGCTCTGTCGTTGCATGGTAGCAGGCAAAGATTTTTTCTTCGCCAAAAGGCAACGTTAAACTGTCCGCAAATCCTTGTTGCTCAATAAACCAATTTTTGCGCACTGCATAATTTGCTGTTTCACAGTTTAAGACAAGTCCTTTTTCATAGGCAGCCAGATCCATGGCGAATTGACGTAATCGTTCAATTATTGCACATCTTGAAGTGGCCGTTCCATTGTGTTCATAATTATAATATGCCCGAATGAAATCAACCCCAGGTTGTAAGTTTTCTGCATAGTGTTGTAACCAACTTTTTGAATCAGGAATGGTGTCAGGATTCAAAATGATTACCCACTCACTAAACGAGGCTTTGATACCTAAGGTTATAGCTAACTTTCGAAGTTCTATATGCCGTGATGTTGCAGGCACATAGGTTTGTCTTAGGTTCTTATAGCTATTTGAAAATTGTTTTATAACAAGTGAGGTCTCATCTGAAGATTTTTCATCTACAACTATAACCTCAAAGTTTCCTTTATATTCTTGCTCCAAAAGTTTGGGTAGCAGCATTTTTAGTTGGTCTGCCTGGTCACGAGAGGGTATAACGATACTGACTTTGGGATAGATGGGCTGATCGTTCTTTTTTTGGTTATAAAGAGCTATGTGTGTAGCAACTTCTATTTCTTGTGCTTCATGTTGCCATTGTGCGTATTTATGCAGTAAACGATAATGGCGCCAACGTAATAAATAGGTGACAAGAATCAAGAGGCATGCCACAACAGGTATGCACATCAGGAAAAATGGATTATGTAAAGAGTAAAAGTTGAGCATAGGATACTGATTTTAGATATACCAATATTTAGAAACACATACCACCTATTAAAGAGGACTAGAATTATTGTATGTAGTCTTATAAAAAAAGAAAACAAATTATCCTCGACGAAATTCTGCACAAACAATGGCTGTTGCTACAGCTACGTTTAAACTTTCGCTTGTTAATCGGTCTTCAGGAAAGTTGGGTATGAGAAGTTTGTGTGTAACACACTGTGCTACAGCCGGGGAAATGCCATTTCCTTCGTTACCCATCACGATAATACCTGTTTTCGTAAGATTTTGTTGATATATGTTGCTTCCATCAAGAAATGTTCCGAAGACAGGAGTATTTAAGTCTAAACACTTAAGGAATTTGGGTAAGTCTACATAGTGTATATGTACACGGCCAATAGCACCCATTGTGGCTTGTATTACCTTGGGAGCATAAGCATCAGCCGTATCTAATGATGCAAAAATGTGCTCGATGCCAAACCAGTCAGCAATGCGAATTATTGTTCCCAAATTTCCTGGGTCCTGTATACCGTCCAATGCTAAGCAAAGATTATTCAGGGGTAGAGAAGCCATGGAATTATCAGCCTCAGCTTCACATGAAGGTATCTCAAAAATGGCAATGCCTCCTCGTGGCGAACGTAATAACGATAAGCGTTCAAGATCAGCTTGTTTAACAGTTTCGACCAATTTTGCTTTTCGCAGTAAGTTAGGATTGGCTGCTTGCAAAAAATCTTCTGTAGCATAAAGAGCTTTACAAGGTATCAAGGGTAGCAAGTCTGTGATAACCTTAGGCCCTTCGGCAACGAAACAATGTTGAGCATCACGATGCTTTTTGAGGTTGAGTGAGTGTATGTATTTTACGAGATTTTTCGTTATCATTATTCTTGTTGCATGAATTGTTTACGATATTGTTACAACAGAAAGTAAGGCAGGTAGGCCTGTCTGAAACCCGGAGATGCGTCGTTGAGTTTTACCACACGCTTTTGCGACTGAGCCATAATATAAGGTATTTGCTTAAAGTTTTTGAGCAGATAATTATGGAAACAAAAAAGCTGGAAGAAAGGATTAAACTCCTCTTCCAGCTTAAACTGTAGTAAGATAATGATAGCAGAAAAGCTATATTATGCTTCAGCAGGAGCTTCAGCCTCGCTAGCTTCAGCAGCTTGTGCTTCAGCTTCAGCCTTAGCAGCAGCCTCAGCCTCAGCTTTGGCAGCAGCTTCAGCAGCCTTCTTCTCAGCTACTTTTTCTGCGATTTTCTCATTTACCTTCTTTTCTGCTTCAAGGCGAGCTTCAGCTTCAGCCTTCTTTTCAGCAGCGTTTTTGTTGGCAGCAGCCGTGCACTTGGCTTCCTTCTCCTGCTTCCAAGCTTCGAATTTGCTCTTTGCAGCAGCTTCGTCGAAAGCACCCTTGCGAACACCACCGTTCAAGTGCTTCATAAGCATAACACCTTCGTTTGACAAGATGTTGCGAACGGTATCGGTAGGCTGAGCGCCGTTTTCTACCCAGTAAAGGGCACGTTCAAAATTCAAATCTACTGTGGCGGGATTGGTGTTGGGGTTGTAAGTACCAATCTTTTCAGTAAACTTACCATCACGTGGTGCTCTTACGTCAGCGATTACAATGCTGTAGAAAGCATAGCCTTTACGGCCATGACGCTGCAATCTGATTTTAGTTGCCATTTTTTATATTGTATTTATAGGTTTGAATTATGCCGTTATCTCGTAACAGCTCTGCAAAATTACTACTTTTTGTTTTTACAGCCAAATAGCTTTTGCTTTTTTTGATGATAATCAACGTATTTAGCTTTGTAGTAATAATTTTAGGGTTTGTTTGTTGGTAAGAATCAAGCCTTCATGCTAGACTTCGTCAAATAGATAATCAAAGCGATATAGGCTACCAATGATACTATTTGCGAAACGGGTGATGCAATATATTCGGCATTGGCAAAATTGAGTCCGCCGAATTGCATACCGGCACTTACAACTCCCATCAACGCACCACCAGCGATAAAACCGGAAGCGAGGAGTGTGCCTTTTTCATTTCTGCGTTGATTCAACTGTACGTCTGAAGAACGACTATTGATATACCAATTTACAAATCCGCCAACGATAAGGGGTAAGTTAAGTTGAAGAGGAATGAACATTCCCAACGCAAAAGCGAGCGCTGATACACCACAAAATGTCAGAACGATAGATATGACAGCTCCAATACCATAAAGCATCCATGGTGCACCTTGTCCACTCATCAGAGGTTCAATTACTGCAGCCATAGCGCGTGCCTGAGGAGCAGCCATAACATCAGAATTATCGGGAGTAAAGCCGTATGCTTTGTTAAGAATCATGATGACGCCGCCAACAGTAGCAGCAGAAACAAGAATACCGATAAACTTGAATGCTTCCTGTTTATGAGGAGTTGCTCCTAACCAGTAACCAATCTTCAAATCAGTAATGAATGCACCAGCTGACGATAATGCAGTACATACAACACCACCCATGATAAGGGCCGCCACCATACCACCGGTACCTTTCAGTCCGACAACTACCATAATGATAGATGAAAGAATCAACGTCATGAGTGTCATGCCACTTACAGGGTTTGAACCGACAATCGCTATGGCATTGGCTGCAACCGTAGTAAACAAGAAAGCAATTATAGCTACAATCAATATACCTACAATTGTGAACAGCAAATTACCCTCCATTACATCAAAATAGAAGAATAAGGTAGTAGCAACCAATGTCAACAAAGAACCAATGGCTATGATTTTCATAGAAATGTCACGTTGTGTGCGAGCCACTTGTTCGTCAACGTTTCCACCTTTGAAAATTTTTCCTACCAAGCTGAAAGCGCTTTTGATAACTCCCCAACTTTTGATTACACCAATGATACCAGCCATTGCAATACCGCCAATACCTATACTTTTAGCATAGCCGAATAATTGTTCGGGCGAGGCAATAGCTGCCGTAATCGCTGCGGTATCTTTGGTAGCCTCAACAACAATCATGTCAGGGAATATAAGTGCAATGCCAGGTACAATTAACCACCATACTGCTATTGAGCCAAAGCAGATTATTGCGGCATATTTTAAGCCCACAATGTAGCCCATACCCAAAAGTGCTGCACTGGTGTTTATGCTTAGTACGAGTTTGGCTTTATCGGCAACCATACTTCCGACCTCGCAGCAACGTGTAGTGAAATTTTCATTCCATGCACCAAATGCAGCAACCGCGAAGTCATAAAGACCACCAATAATGCCGGCAACCAGCAACGGTTTAGCTTGTGAACCGCTTCGTTCGCCAGAAATAAGAACTTGAGTTGAAGCGGTTGCTTCTGGAAATGGATACTTTCCGTGCATGTCTTTGACAAAATATTTGCGGAAAGGAATCAAAAACAAGATACCTAATACACCACCCAAAAGTGATGAGAAGAATACTTGCATAAAGTTTACCGTCAGTTCGGGATACTTGTTTTGGAGAATGTAAAGTGCCGGTAGTGTAAAAATAGCACCGGCTACAATCATACCCGAACAAGCACCAATGCTTTGGATAATGATGTTTTCACCTAAAGGATCTTTACGATGGGTAGCACCGCTTACACCTACTGCAATAATTGTGATAGGTATGGCCGCTTCAAATACCTGACCGACTTTCAATCCAAGATAAGCTGTAGCTGCTGAAAAAATTATAGCCATCAGAATACCCCAGGTAACCGACCAAGGTGTGACTTCACGGTAGGTCTGTGTCGGTTTCATCAAAGGTTCGTATTCCTCACCATCTTTCAGAGGTCTGAATGCGTTGTCTGGAAGGGATACTTCTTTTGTTACTTTTTCCATGAATTTTATGTGTTAACGCGATAGAAAATGTTATGCTATTTTACACAACATTTTCTATCGTCTAGTAATTATTAGGTCAAATCGCTGTTTACCAAATATCTACGCGATTTTTCTTCGAGATGTATAAAGGGTCCTTCTTTGTAATGTTGAAAGCTTTATACCACGCATCAATATGAGGTAAGGCACCATTTACACGCCACAAAGCGGGAGAGTGAGGGTCTACTTTAACTAATTGACGCAACATAGGTTCACGCATATTGTTAGCCCAAACCAAACCATAGCTTAAGAAAAAGCGTTGCTCGGGTGTAAATCCATCCTTCGTAGTTAAAGGATTTTCTTTCATTGCGTTTTGAAGTGCCTGATAAGCAATATTCAATCCGCCATGGTCAGCAATGTTTTCGCCTAAGGTAAGTTGACCATTCGCGTGGAGCCCAGGAAGTACTTCAATTTTATCAAAGAAGTCGCGCATTACTTGAGTACGCTTTTTGAAATTTTCAGCATCCTGCTTGCTCCACCAATTTCGGAGGTTACCGTTCTTGTCGAATTGTGATCCTTGGTCATCAAATCCATGCGTCATTTCGTGTCCGATAACAACACCGATGGCTCCGTAATTACAAGCATCGTCAGCTTCTGCATTAAAGAACGGCGGTTGCAGAATACCTGCCGGGAAACATATCTCGTTAGTTGTTGGATTGTAGTATGCGTTAATGGTCTGAGGAGTCATGAGCCATTCTGTACGGTCTGTACGTTTGTTGACGCGAGAATCGGTGATGTATTTGCTCATAAATTTCGATGCATTCATCATGTTCTCGTAATAGCTCAGCGAATCGACGATGTTAAGATTTGAGTAGTCCATCCATTTATCAGGATAACCAATCTTTACATAAAAGCTATTCAGTTTGTCGTGGGCTTGCTTCTTCGTTTCATCGCTCATCCATTCTTGCATGTCGATACGTTCGCCCAAAGCTTTTTGCAAGTTTTTAACCAACTGAATCATTCTTTGTTTAGATGATTCGGGGAAGTACTTTTCGACATACATACGTCCGACAGCCATACCTAAGGCACTCTGAACTGCACTTACTGCACGTTTCCAACGCGGGCGATCTTGTTCAGCACCGCTCATGGTGTGATTGTAAAAAGCAAAACTTTCCTTGCGGAAACGATCGCTCAACGCATTAGCTGCATCGTCAACAATTTTAAAGTAAAGATATGCTTTCAAATCATCAATAGGGGCCTCGTTCAGAAGCTTTTCTACCTCATGAATAGGTTCAGGTTGACCTACGCAAATATGTTCAAATGCAGGGATGCCATTGAGCAAGAACAAAGTACTCCAATCAATACCAGGATAGTTTGACAGAAGCTCGGCATAACTCATTTTGTGATAGTTGGCTTCTATATCACGAAGTTTTGTAGCACTGTATGAAACTGTAGCAATTTTAGTTTCAATATCCAGTACCGCCTGCATGTTCTTTTCGGCCTGTTCTGCATTTATGCCAGTCATGCTGAACAAATTTTTGACGTATTGCTTGTATGCAGTTCTTATTTTTGATGTGGATTCATCATTTTCCAGATAGTAGTCGCGTTCTCCCATCGACAAACCACCTTGGTAAACCTGCATCAAATTCCACTCAGCATCTTTAATGTCGGCATTGCAGCTGATGTCAAAGAAGTTGCTTATACCATTTGCATGCATTTTAGCCATGATATACTGAATGGCAACGCGAGAGTTTGCAGCCATCACTTCTGCAAGCATGGGTTTGATCGGAGCATAGTCCTCTTTATTCCGGCGAACGCTATCCATTGCCAGTTTGTAAAGAGAACCTATTTTTTGTTCAAGCGTTCCTTGCTTGTGATTCTTTGAAGCAATTTCCTCAATCAATTCACGAATCTGCTTGTTGTTATTATCAGACAAGGCATCGAATTGTGAATAGCGCGAGTACTCAGGAGTCAACGGATGAGCTTTTTGCCATCCCCCAGTTGCGTATTCATAGAAATCAGTTCCGGGTTTTGCCTTCAGGTTCATATTCCCTTTGTCAATGCCCAGCAGATTGTCTTGTTGTGCAAAAGCAGCAGTAGCAGCTAATGCCAACGTGGGTAATAATTGTTTGATGTTCATGATGTTTGAATTTTTATTTTCGGTAGATTTTGAGATTCGTAAGTAGCAAATCAACGTTAGAATCTACCGAGAATTATTTTAAGTGTTAGCTCTCAAGTTGTTCAAGTGCTTCTTCCCAAGCCAGTTCAGCTTCTGTAAGTTTCTGCTGAATGTCATTGTAAGCTTCAAACAAAGTAGCATCAGCAGCCCCTTCAGGGGTTGCAAGTTTGGCTTCGAGCTTTGTCTTTTCATTTTCAAGCTCCATAACCAACTGTTCGCACTGTTCCACTTTCTTTTCAGCCTTGCGTTTTAATTTAGCTTGTTCCTTTCGTTCCTCGTAGCTGAGTTTGCCATCTGAAGGTTGTGACGTAGTGGCTTTGGGGGAATTTCCAGAGGGAGAACCAATTGTGTGGAGTTCATCTAAAGATTCCATTTCTTTTTTCTGTAAGAAATCGTAGATACCTCCAATATGTTCTCTAACCAACCCACCGCCAAATTCGTAAACTTTAGATACTAACCCATTTAAGAAATCACGGTCATGACTTACAACGATTACTGTTCCGTCGAATGCAAGGATAGCTTCTTTCAGCACATCCTTTGTGCGCATGTCCAAATGGTTGGTCGGTTCATCCAGAATAAGGAAATTGACAGGTTCCAAAAGCAACTTTATCATAGCCAATCTGGATCGCTCACCTCCAGAAAGCACTTTAACTTTTTTATCAGATGCTTCTCCGCCAAACATAAAAGCGCCCAATATGTCGCGAATTTTCAAACGGATGTCACCCTTTGCCACACGGTCTATTGTGTCGAATACTGTGAGTTCTCCGTCAAGCATTTGCGCCTGATTCTGAGCATAATATCCAATTTCAACATTATGGCCTAGCTTAAGCGAACCTTTGTATGGAATTTCATTCATAATGCACTTTACCAAGGTCGATTTACCTTCACCATTTTTACCGACAAAAGCTACTTTCTCGCCGCGTTTTATGGTGAGATTTACGTCATGGAACACACAATGGCTGTCGTAATCCTTTCGTAAATCTTCGCAAATAACGGGGAAATCGCCTGAGCGCGAACAAGGAGGAAATTTTAGATGCAAGCTCGAGTTGTCTACTTCATCAACCTCGATAGGTACAATTTTTTCAAGTTGCTTTATTCGGCTTTGAACCTGAACGGCCTTAGTCGGTTTGTATCGGAATCGTTCAATAAAGTCCTCAATGTCGGCTATTTCTTTTTGTTGGTTGGCGTAAGCTCTCAACTGTTGTTCCCGACGTTCTGCACGTAGCTTTATGAATTCATCGTACGTTACTTTATAGTCTGTAATCTTACCGCAGGAAATTTCCAGCGTGCGATTAGTCACATTGTTAATGAAGGCACGGTCGTGGCTAACCAGAACAACAGCTCCTGGAGAGCGGCTTAAGAATTGTTCAAGCCAACGGATGCTCTCGATATCCAAATGGTTGGTAGGTTCGTCAAGTAGTAGGACATCCGGTTGGCGAAGAAGCAATTTTGCCAACTCGATTCGCATACGCCATCCACCCGAAAACTCTTTTGTTGGTCGGTTAAAGTCATTACTCGTAAATCCCAAACCAAGTAGAGTTCTTTCCAATTCTGCGTGGTAATTCATGCCACCCATCATTTGGAAGCGTTCACTTTCGTATGTAAAGCGTTCAACCAGATTCATGTAGTCTGCGCTTTCATAGTCAGTTCGTTCCGCCAGTTGGTTGTTAAGTTTCTCAATGCGCTCTTGCATTTCGCTGATGTGTTCGAATGCTTTTTCTGCTTCCTCCATCACGGTATGCTCATCGCTCAGCACCATAACTTGCGGCAAGTAACCAATGCTGATGTCATTCTGTATTGCTACATTGCCACTTGTAGGCAACTGCTGTTTTGCCAGTATTTTTAAGAGCGTAGACTTTCCTGCTCCGTTCTTTCCGACAAGAGCAATGCGGTCTTTTTTATTTATAACAAACGACACGTCCGCAAAGAGCGGACGTGCGCTAAACTCAACAGAAAGATTTTCTACAGATATCATAAAAATACAATTCTCGAACGAGAAAAACTTTTGCATGCAACTGAATTGCATACAATGTAATGCTGATAATGCCAGCGGGGTGTCTGTTTCTAAACAGGTCGGAAAATGATCAACTCACACTTGTTAGTAACAGACATCCTACCGGCATTATTTAGTTAAAATAGTTTTCGTTCGAATTTTCTCTTTGAAAGAAATTTCACAAAAACTTTTTAGTAGCTTCGTGCAATAATTACGCGACAAGTAGCAGGTTTACCGCTCACCATGTCAACGCCCAGATTCTCTTGGCTGTAGCCATAAGGTACACAGCGGATTGTAGCTTGTGTTTCAGCCTTGATTTGAGCCTCTGTTTCTTCAGTGCCATCCCAGGGGCAAAGGAAGAAACCGCCATCCTTCACTCGTTCCTTGAACTCTTCATAGTTGTCGCAGGGGAAAATGTTGTCGTCCAGACGTTTTTTGGCCTTGTTGTAAATGTTCGTCTGAATTTCTTCAAGCAGATTCTTTACGTAATCCTCAATACCATCGAACGAAAGGGTTTCTTTCTCCAGCGTATCACGACGCATTAACTCGATAGTATTGTTTGCCAAATCACGTCCACCCATAACCAGACGTACAGGAACGCCCTTCAATTCGTAGTCGGCAAATTTGAAGCCCGGGCGCTTGTTATCAGCGTTATCGTATTTCACACGAATCCCCATAGCCTTCAGGCGTTCGGTCAATCCACCTAATTTTTCATTGAAAGCGGCCAATTCAGTATCACCCTTATAAATAGGAACAATTACAACCTGAATAGGAGCCAAGTGCGGAGGAAGTACCAAGCCATTGTCATCAGAGTGAGTCATGATGAGTGCACCCATCAATCGTGTACTTACACCCCATGAGGTGGCCCATGCGTAATCCATCTTGTTTTCTTTGTCGACAAACTGCACATTGAAAGCCTTGCCAAAGTTTTGACCCAAGAAGTGGCTTGTACCACTTTGCAAAGCTTTACCATCCTGCATCATAGCCTCAATAGTGTAGGTGTCGAGCGCGCCGGCAAAGCGTTCAGTAGCGCTCTTTACACCGCGAACTACGGGAATTGCCATTACTTCCTTGGCAAAGTCTGCATAAACATCGAGCATTTGTTTGGCACGAGCTTCGGCTTCTTCGCGAGTGGCATGCGCCGTGTGACCCTCTTGCCACAAGAATTCTGACGTACGGAGGAACAAACGCGTACGCATTTCCCAACGCATCACATTGCACCACTGGTTGCAGCACAAGGGCAGATCGCGCCATGAATGAATCCATTTGCGGTAAGTATTCCAAATAGTAGTTTCAGAAGTAGGACGGATAATCAATTCCTCCTCAAGCTTTGCTGCAGGGTCAACCACAACACCATCGCCGTCGGGGTTTGCTTTCAGGCGGTAGTGAGTAACTACAGCACATTCTTTAGCAAAACCTTCAACATGTTCAGCTTCCTTTGAAAGAAAACTTTTAGGAATGAGCATTGGGAAGTAAACGTTCTGCACGCCGGTTTCTTTAAAACGGGCATCGAGTGACTGTTGGATTTTTTCCCAAATAGCATAACCGTAAGGTTTGATTACCATACAGCCACGCACGTCTGCCTGTTCTGCCAAATCGGCTTTAACTACCAATTCATTATACCAGCGTGAGTAATCAACGCTACGCTTTGTAAGATCTTTGAGTTCTTTTGCCATTTTGATTTTGCGTATAGTTGCCACGGAGTACTCTAACAATTTTTAGTCATTTTACTGCTTAGTGGCATTTAATAATTTATTCTTGACCGCAAAAATACAAATAAAAGGGCAGAAAAAGATGCTAGTAATATGTCTTTTTGTATCTTTGCCCCAACTAATATCATCATTCAATCAAATTATTAACGTTATGACAAAGATGAAATTATCAGTTTGTGCTCTTAGCGTAGCTATGCTTCTGAGCAGTTGTGGTGGTATGACAAATACCGCCAAAGGTGGTCTGATTGGTGGTGCCGGTGGTGGTGCTTTAGGTGCTTTGGTTGGCCAATTCATTGGTAAAGGTAAAGGTGCCGCAATTGGTGCAGCTGTAGGTACTGCAGTTGGTGCTGGTGCTGGTATTCTGATTGGTAACAAAATGGATAAGGCTAAGAAAGCTGCAGAATCTGCTAATGCTGAGGCTGAAATCCTTACAGATAAAGATGGTACGCAGTATGTTCGTGCTACTTTCGACAGTGGTTTGTTGTTTAACACTGGTTCTGCAACTCTCAGCGCTCCTGCAAAGACGTCTATCAACAAATTTGTCAATGGACTCGTAGCTGAAGACAATACTTACAACATTGCTATTGCCGGATTTACCGACAATGCTGGTTGGAAAAATTGTACTGCTGAGCAGAGCAAAGCTAAGAACCTTGAGTTGTCGCAGCAACGTGCAAACTCTGTGAAGACCCAAATCGTAATGGCCGGTTATCCTTCTGCTCGTCTTGTAAGTGTTCAAGGTTATGGCGAAGATAATCCCGTTGCTGACAACTCTACGGCTGCCGGTAAGGCTGAAAACCGTCGTGTTGAGGTTTACATCATTCCTAGCAAGGAAATGATTGAGGCTGCTAATGCTGCTTCTAAGTAAGGTTGATTTTCTCTCATTATTCTGAGAAACTTCTTTATACCAAAGAGGGTTGAGTGTACGCAATGATAGCTGTACACTTAACCCTCTTTTTTTAGATAGGGAAGCTGGTTGAAAAAAGCCTGGTAGAAATAGGTGCGATATTCGGTAATGAAGAAAAGTCATCAAGGCTATTCTGGTCTGTTATGAATTTAACAAACAACTTTTATGTTTGTATTTGCGATATAATAAAAGTGAAATTTCTAAGTTCCGTGTTTCTTGAATTTTCGAGTAAAAAGCACGTCAAGGATGCCCTGCTTATGTTGTTTTTAAAAGTGCTGATTCTCAATAGTTCCGCGATTGTACGAATTTATTCCAAGATTTTGCAAACTAGCTCGGAACTAATTCAAACTAGGTCGGAACTAAATTCAACTGGCTTGGAACTAATTTTCAGAATCGCGGAGTAATTTTAATCAACAAGCCCAAGTGTGCATAAAACAACCGATTTGTAGCAGCAAATATTAAACTGAGATTTAGATAAATTTTGCTTTTTTAAGGAACTCGTTTAACATTTAGTCTTGCTTTAGTCGTGTTAAAAAGCGAATTCGAACAAATCAAAAGTGCGCTTTAATCTTTACTTTTCCGATTTACTTAAAGGTTGTAGCCTAAATATTAGGATAAACAGAAAAAGGCATTAAAAGCGCACTTTTGATACATACAAAGATTGCTTGTAGCAGTAGTGTTTAAACGATGGCATCAAATTGTATGGGAAGTAGGGTAGAAGCGTCGTCTACGATTCGCACCTTATCTTTTCCACACATGAGTATTCTGAATGCTTGCTGAGTGCGGGTTTGTGCTTCGATGAGTGCTTGGCGACAAATTCCGCAAGGCGATATAGGGCATACCGTAAAATCACCGTCAGACCCTCGTGCAGCTATAGCTATTGCTTTGATTTTTTCGTTGGGGTATTCTGATTGCGCATAAAATAAGGCCGTACGTTCCGCACAGGTTCCGGCTCCAAAGGCCGCATTTTCTTGGTTGCTTCCTTGTATGATTAAGCCATTGGTTAGCAAAATGGCTGCTCCAACATGAAAGTTAGAGTAGGGTGCATAGCTTTTGTAGGTAGCCTCGCGAGCAGCGTTTGTCAGTTCACTATCGGTGTTATTTAATTCGTTATAGGTACATTCTTGATATTCGACGCTAATTTTTATTGTATTCATTGTCTAAATCGTTTATAGGGTTTGCATGATTGTGTCTGTTTCTTTATGCCAATTGTTGGCTTAGATGAAGCGAATATAAGAAAGATTGTGCAATACCACTCACAAAACGTCTGAAAATATTCCTTGATTATTCAAAAAATACCTATATTAATATTTTACTCAAAATACTTAAGGACAAAAACAGTTTCTAATTATGGCTGCATAAAATTAGTTTAGTATTTTTGTAACCAAATATGGCATAACTTTGTTCCATAGGGAGTCTTTTGGTTTACTCCTTCATGAGCATGCCGTCAAAATTGAATGATATGTATGAAAATTATACCGAATTGCTGATTGAAGGATTGACTCGTGGTAAAGAACTGCAAGAGGCATACATTTTGGTATTACGCGATAGAAATGGTGAGAATTTTATGCCTATTCTTCTTTCGGCCCATGAATATGAAATGATTGCTTCAGCATTAAATCAACAGGATTTTTCTTGTTCGAAATTGATGAATCAGTTAGCAAGACGAGTTGGTATGCGACTTTTGGGTGTCAGATTGCTGCAGCCACGAAATGGACAGACGCAAGCATTGATTGATTTTGAATGGAGCAATGAAGTTGTGTCGATTGCGGTTCCTATGGCAGAAGCTGCAGTTGCAGCTTTGGAAGAAGGAGCTTCATTTTGGGTACAAAAAGACGTTCTTGCCCATCAAGTAAATTTTACCAATACATCAGACCGGATGACATTGCCCATTAGTGCAATGAACGATAAATTACTGCATGATGCACTTCAAGCAGCTGTCGATGAAGATAATTTTGAGCTGGCAAGCATTTTGCGCGACGAACTGAAAAAGCGTAATCCGGATACTCCAAACGATATTAATTGATTATGAAAGAAACCCGCATATTTTATGTGCCCGAGGGCGTTAATGGTACTTATGGTGAACTTCCAGCAGAGGAAGCCAGCCATGCAGTGCGCGTACTGCGAATGAAAGAGGGAGATGCTTTGACTGTAACGGATGGCCGAGGCATGTTTTATCATGCTGTCATAACTTTAGCAAGTCAAAAACATTGTCAGTTTGAAGTTGAGAAAGAGTGGCAAGATGAGAAGTTATGGCATGGAGGTATTCATTTAGCGGTGGCACCAACCAAGAACATGGACAGGATGGAGTGGTTTGCAGAAAAAGCAACGGAAATAGGTGTTGACCGTATTTCGCTCTTAAACTGTGCAAATTCAGAACGTAGGGTAGTGAAGACCGAGCGTTTGGAGAAAATTGTGGTTTCAGCCATGAAGCAAAGCCATAAAGCCTTTAAGCCTACGATTGATGTCATGACTGATTTTGAAAAGTTTATTGCACAACCTTTTTGCGGACAAAAGTTTATTGCACATTGTTATGCTCCTGAGGACGTAGAAGATAATGTCAGCAAGGAATATGCAACTGACAATGAGGAAAATATTCATCTGACTGCGCGTAATTTTTTAGGAGACCTGCTCAGTAGTTCGGATAACTCATTGGTTCTAATCGGCCCTGAAGGAGACTTTAGTGTCAAGGAGGTAAAAATGGCTATTGCTGCTGGATTTCAACCTATAAGTCTGGGAAAAAGTAGGCTTAGAACAGAAACGGCGGCTTTGGTGGCTGTACATTTAATGTATTTGGCAAAGCGTAGATAAAAACGTACGAAGGTATTTTTGCAATTTAACTATGAACAGTTTACTAACCCTATATAAGGAATGGTGTGGCAAGGCACCTCACAAAATTGAAACATTGCCCAAGGCAGGAAGCAATAGACAGTACGTTCGTATGTTTGCGGCTGATGGCTCATCTGTAATTGGAGTAATTGGAACTTCAACTGACGAGAACCGCTGTTTTGTGTATTTAGCAAGCCATTTTACCGCTCAATCGTTACCCATGCCCAAAATATATGCGTTCAGCGATGATGAGTCGTGCTATATACAAGAGGATTTGGGTGATACCTCTTTATATAAAGCATTGGCTAAGGCAAGAGCAAACCAATATTATTATAGTTCAGAAGACAAAGAACTGTTGTCCAAAACAATAAAAGGTTTGGCCAGGGTGCAAGTTAAGGGAGTGGAAAACTTGGATTTTAGCAGATGCATTGAACCAAAGCGTTTTGATAAAACAGCTGCTATGTTCGACTTGAACTATTTCAAGTATTGCTTTTTAAAAACGACGGATTTACCTTTCGATGAAGTAAAACTTGAAGCTGACTTCGTGAACTTGGCACACGATTTGGTTGGCTGCACAGATTCGGGGCAATATTTTTTATATCGTGACTTTCAAGCACGCAACATCATGCTTGACGAATACGGCAATCCTCATTTTATTGATTTTCAAGGGGGAATGCAAGGGCCGCTACAGTATGATGTGGCTTCATTTTTGTGGCAGGCGTCTGCACGTTATTCACAAACAATGAGAGAACAACTTATCAGTGATTACATTGAAGAGTTGCGACAGCTTTTGCCGAATTTTGATGAAGAGAGTTTTCGATATCGTCTACAACTGTTTGTCTTGTTCAGAATTCTCCAGGTTCTGGGTGCTTATGGTTTGCGAGGTTATGTTGAACGAAAAAAATATTTTCTCGATAGTATACCATTGGCAATTCAAAACTTGCGTTGCGTACTTTCAGATGGAGTGGGGCTACCTTATGCATACTTAAATTCAGTGTTGCATAAGCTCGTAAATTTACCTCGGTTCAGCAGTCAGCAACCTTCTGAATTGTCAGATAAGACTAAGCAGGCAGATGATACGCGATTGACTGTTCGTGTTTTTAGCTTTAGTTATAAAAAGGGTATACCAGAGGATACTTCAGGTAATGGAGGCGGTTATGTGTTTGATTGTCGGAGTACGCATAATCCCGGACGATATGAACCTTATAAGAAACTGACCGGATTAGATGAGCCTGTGATTAAGTTCTTGGAAGAGGATGGTGAAATTCTCACATTTCTGGATTCTGTTTACAGATTGGCAGATGTACATGTAGCTCGTTATCTGGAAAGAGGATTTACTAATTTGATGTTCAGTTTTGGCTGTACGGGCGGACAGCATCGCAGTGTGTATTCAGCGCAGCATTTGGCAGAACACATACACAAGAAGTTTGGAATTACTGTAAAAGTGTGTCATCGCGAACAAGGTATTGAAGCAACTTATCCGGCTTTGGTGGCAAAGAGTCATACAGATTAAAAAGTAGTACAAATTAGTGCGGAAACACCTCAGTTTTAATAGTTTGAGTTAATTAAGTCTGTGATATGCCAAGTCTGCTTGCCTTTGCAGTATAGTTAAGTTAGTATAAAAATAACAATTTGAGTGTGTGTATTTCAGAATTAAATGTAACTTTGCTATCGACCTACGAAATAACATAATATGAGTAAAGACGTCTATCAGCCCATTTACGCTGCATTAGCTGCCAATAACTTGACTGATGCTCAAGAATTGGTTAATCAAGCAATTGTCTCATACGGAGAAAATGCTCAGCTTTACTATTTACAAGGTAAAGTGTATATGAAGCAATCAGCATGGACAAAAGCTATAAGTAGTTTCCTGAAAGCCGAAGAATTGGAGCCGGAAGGACCTGCCAAGGAGTGCCGTTTGATGCTTATAGACATTATGGAGTTCTATAATAAGGACATGTTTAATCAGTAATATATAACAAATCTTTGAAATCTGTTTTTGCAGTAATAATCTATTATTGATTTAACTTGCAGAAATACGATATATAAGAATCTGACAAGTAATCATAATCTATTAACTATGAGCAAAATGAAAGGTGCCCTTGTCATTGACACTGAGAGATGCAAGGGGTGCGGCTTATGCATTGTTGCTTGCCCAACGCAAACGCTCGCATTATCTAAAAACGAGGTAAATCACAAAGGGTATGCATTCTGTGAAGAAGTGAACGATACTTGTATCGGTTGTTCATCTTGCGCTATTGTGTGTCCAGATGGTTGCATCAGTGTTTACCGAAAAAAAGTTGAATAATCATATACTATCCTTCCATGAAAGAAGAAAACGAAATACTCCTTCTTAAAGGAAATGAAGCTATTGCCCACGCTGCAATCCGCTGTGGATGCGACGGCTACTTTGGTTATCCTATTACACCGCAAAGTGAAGTGCTTGAAACATTAGCCGAACTCAAACCTTGGGAAACCACAGGTATGGTTGTGTTGCAGGCAGAAAGCGAGGTGGCATCAATTAATATGGTATATGGCGGTGGAGGCTCTGGTAAACGAGTTATGACTTCATCGGCTTCACCTGGTGTAGCTTTAATGCAGGAAGGCATTAGCTATATGGCTGGTGCAGAGGTTCCGGGCTTGATTGTAAACGTTCAGCGCGGTGGTCCCGGATTAGGTACTATTCAGCCTTCGCAGAGTGACTATAACCAGGCTACTCGTGGTGGCGGTAATGGTGACTATAATGTAATTGTCTTGGCTCCGGCTTCTGTACAGGAAATGGCTGATTTTGTAGATTTGGCCTTTACTTTGTCATTCCGTTATCGTAATCCGGCAATGATTCTCTCAGATGGTGTCATTGGTCAGATGATGGAAAAAGTGGTTCTTCCTCCCTACAAACCTCGTAGAACAGAAGAAGAAATAGCCAAAGAATGCCCCTGGGCTGCCAATGGACATGGATTGAAACAGCGTAAGCCCAATGTTATTACCTCTCTTGAACTTGAATCAAGCATAATGGAAGTCAGAAACTTACATCTTCAAGAGAAGTATAAAGAAATCAAAGAAAAAGAAGTGAGATACGAAACAAAGCAGCTGGATGATGCTGATTATGCAATCGTCGCTTTTGGTTCTGCTTCTCGTATTTCGCAGAAAGCCATAGAAATAGCACGTAAACGTGGTATTAAGGTGGGTTCTTTCCGTCCGATTACTTTGTGGCCGTTCCCCGAAAAGGAAATAAAGGAACTGGCTAACAAGGTTAAGGGTATCCTCGTTGTGGAAATCAATGCCGGACAAATGGTATTTGATGTTCGCAATGCAGTTGAAGGTAAAGTTCCTGTTGAACAATATGGCCGTCTTGGTGGTATTGTGCCTGATCCCGATGAAATTGTGGAAGCTCTTGAAAGACTCCAGAGATAATTTCCTATTTGTTTTTGCTGTATTTGCTAAATAGTTGGCAAATGGCAAATTATATCAGACATCCCTCATTATATTTCTATCCTGAATATTTACATGCTGAATTCACCGTTTGACAACGACAAAAGTATATTAGAACGCTTGAAGCATCCAGAAATGGAAGCCCGGAAACGTAAGGCCGGAAAGAACCTTTTTATTCGCAATATCCTGAATAGCTTGTTTATCTTATTGGCAATTATAGCTATGGTTGGAATATTGTTTGCTGATAAGGGTAGTAGCTTGACCATTTGGTATGGATTAGGACTTTTTGCTGTTCTTATTAAAATGGTTGAAGTGGTGCTGCGGATGCCTGGATTAAATAAGTAACGAATACATTTCTCTTATATCGTCATCTATGACACGAGAAGATATTATAAAGCCCGAGAATTTGGTTTATGAGAAACCAAAACTCTTGAACGATATGGGTATGCATTATTGCCCTGGTTGTTCGCATGGTGTTGTTCATAAACTCATTTCTGAAGTAATCGCAGAAATGGGAATGGAAGACCATACTATTGGCATTAGTCCTGTAGGTTGTGCTGTTTTTGCTTATAGATACATTGATATTGACTGGCAAGAAGCAGCTCATGGACGTGCGCCTGCATTAGCTTCGGCTTGTAAGCGTTTATGGCCTGACAGATTGGTGTTTACTTACCAGGGTGATGGAGATATGGCTTGTATTGGTACGGCTGAAACAATCCATGCCTTGAACCGTGGTGAGAACATTACTATGATTTTCATCAATAATGCTATTTACGGCATGACGGGTGGACAAATGGCACCTACGACATTGGTAGGTATGAAAACAGTGACTTGTCCTTACGGTCGTGATCCTCAACTCCATGGCTATCCGCTTAATATAACTGACCTTGCTGCTAATCTGGAAGGAACAGCTTATGTAACGCGTCAGAGTGTTCATAGTGTAGCTGCAATTCGTAAAGCAAAGAAAGCTATCAGAAAGGCTTTTGAAAACTCTATGGCAGGAAAAGGTTCAAACCTTGTCGAAATAGTTGCAACCTGTTCATCTGGCTGGAAATTATCTCCTGTTAAGGCAAACCAGTGGATGGAAGAACACATGTTCGATTTTTATCACGTGGGTGACTTAAAGGATAAATAGTTGGGTTGCTACCATATAGTAAAGAATTCTCTTACATTCATAGAAGTGAATTAACCATGAAACAAGAAATAATTATATCAGGTTTCGGTGGACAGGGTGTACTTTCCATGGGCAAAATTCTTGCTTACGCTGCACTGATGGAGGGAAAGGAAGTGACCTGGATGCCTGCTTATGGACCTGAGCAACGCGGTGGTACTGCTAATGTAACAGTGATTATTAGTGAGGAACCTATATCGTCTCCTATCCTCAGTAGTTACGATTCTGCAATATTGCTAAATCAACCCTCTCTTGATAAGTTTCAACCTAAAGTAAAACCGGGTGGAACTTTAATTTACGATAGCTTTGGCATCATTGAAAAACCTGTGAGAACAGACATCGAGTCATGGCAAATTCCTGCAATGGAAGCTGCTGCAGAAATGGCTATGATGAAATGTTTTAACATGTTTGTTCTTGGTGGCTATTTGAAACTTCATCCCATAGTTTCCATCGAGAGTGTTATGAAAGCGCTTCGCAAAACTTTGCCTGAGCGTCATCATGGACTTTTACCCATGAATGAACAGGCCATACTGAAAGGTATGGAAATCATTCATCAGTAAGTAATATAAATTAATTATTTATGGCTAACAGAAGACAACTCAAGAAGAGTGTAAAGATGCTAACTGGCGAGTTATTCGCTGATTGCGTTGCTTTAAGCATGTGCCAACAAGGCAACAAAGAGAAGTTGGATGAACTCATGAAGGAAGTTATCGAACTGCATATGGATTATGTAGCTCGTATCAGCCATACTGAACGAGGTTCAGAGAAGGTGTTCTATAAGAAACTTAAGCAAGAGTTCACTGAAAAAGTAAACGACTTGAGCAATCGCATTATCAATGCATAGTATTACATAAACGAAACGTCAAATTGCCTGCTTTCAGTTCTTACGTTCTTAACTACTAAAGAATAGTTGAAAGATATGAGGCGATTTGACGTTTTATATTGAGCTGTTTTTATATGCTGTTTCGTTTGTATAGCATTGCTTGATGATTGTTGTGATGAACGAATGAACTATACGGTCATTGAAGTTGACTTTATCCATGTTTATCGAAATGAACAAGCAAACCTATACATTATAACTATTAGTAGAAAGATAAGTTACATGATTCAGAAGCTTTGTCGTGCAGTATTGTTTTCATGGTTAGGGTGGAAAGAAGAGGTTGATCAACCCCGTCCGCCAAAATGTATTATTTGTGTGGCACCACACACTAGCAATTATGATTTCTTAATAGGTAAGGCTTATTATACAGCAATAGGACTGACGTCAAACTTTTTAATGAAAAAAGAATGGTTTGTAGGTCCATTAGGCTATATATTTAAAAAAATGGGAGGTATACCTGTAGAGCGGAGTAAGCATACAAGTATGACTGATCAGTTAGCGGAAGTTGCGCGTAAATCTGCAAATTTTTCCCTTGCTGTAACACCAGAAGGTACAAGATCAAAAGTAACACAATGGAAGCGTGGGTTTTATTACATTGCATTAAAGGCAAACATTCCTATATTGCTGTATGCGATAGATTATCCTACCAAACGCATTGTTTGTAAGCGTACGATTCATCCTTCAGGAGATATCGAAGCAGACATGCGGAGTATTATGGAATACTATAAGGATTTTAATGGAAAGTATCCAGAAAAGTTCGCTATCGAACAGTTATAATATTTATTCTGAAAAAAATAAACGCCTCTGAATAATAAATCCAGAGGCGTTTATTTTATGTATTATAATTATTAGTTTTCTTCAGCGTAGTCTGATTGAGCCTGTACTACAAACAATAAATCTTCTACATTGAAGTCTCCAATACCTTCTTTTTTCGCTTTCTTAGCTACGTATTCAGCAATCACTTCTTCGTCGATTTCTATATAACCATCTTTGTCAGCGGGAGTGTCTAAGATACCGCTTTCGATGTAGTATTCAATAATGACATCGAGAAAGTAATATAATTGTTCTTCCGTAAAAAGCGATTGCAACTCTTGCGGAATATGAGTCTTGATGTACTCTACAGTGCGTGCATCTTCTTGAGCATCTTGCAGCAATTCGTCTTCTAATGACATAATTGATGGATATTTATAAATTAGTTAATATGCTGAAATGGTGTAACCTATTACTGACGAGAGTAAAGAATTTTATTTCAACAACGCTTCAACCTTTTCTACAAAGTCGCTTTTGGGAGCAGCGCCTACGTTTTTATCAATAACGTTACCATCTTTGATAAAGAGAACCGTAGGAACGTTTCTGATGCCATATTTTGATGTGAGTTCATCATTGTCATCCACATCGCATTTGCCAATGATAACACGGCCTTCATATTCTGAAGCAAGTTCTTCAATGATAGGAGCAATTTTCTTGCAGGGGCCGCACCAAGTTGCAGAGAAGTCAATTACAATGGGTAAACCGGTTGCTTCGAGTTCGCTAATGTTAGCGTCAGTGATGATTTTTTCCATGTCTTTATATGCTAAATTAGGGTTGTATGTTTTGATTTTGCGAAGTTAGCAAATAAATTCATTACTCATATAATTAGTATGTAAAATATTGATTTATCTGCTGAAAATCGGCGTATTCTCAAGGGAACTTAGTTTATCTTATAGTCTAATGCTTCGTTCTTTTTGATAAAGTTTATCAGATCTGCATTGACATTCATTTTATATCTTTTGCTTTGTAAGAGAATATAGGTATGTTCAGAGGAATCCATTATGTTCAAATAAACATCGGTTTCACCTTGATTGTCTTTTATCTTTGTTGATAGTTCGGTTGCTACTGCTTGCGTAAGAGATTCCAACTTTACATTGATGGTTATCGTTTTTATGATTTTATCTTTAACATCGGTAAGAAATTCTATCTTCCCAATGATCAAATCATAACGAGTTTTCTTCCATTCTTTAGCTTCAACTCGCGCATTGACATAAAGTGAATTACCCACAGTGAAATATCCTCTGAACTTTGCCCAATCTTCTCCGAATAGTGGAATTTCTCCAGCTCCGCTGTAATCTTCCATTTTTACGAAGCCATAGGGCCTTCCTGTGCGATCCTGTCCTTCTCGAATATCAGTTACAATACCACCAAATGTGATGTCTTGATTTGCTAATTGTTCGCGATCTTCAAGTTGAGCCATTTGCGTATTGCATACATTCTCAAGAATGATGCGATAAGAGTCAAGTGGATGTCCTGATATATAAATACCAATTAAGTCACGCTCTTTGTTCAAACGCTCCAAATCGCTCCAACGGATAACATTACTGACTGGTTCAGGTTTAGCAATTTCAATCATCATTTCTGGTCCAAACAGAGCCATGGTATTTTCTGCACGGTCTGCTTGGTATCTGGCTGCGTATTTGACTAGTTTGTCGAGGAACGTTTCACCATTTTCATCAGGTGTAACAAATTGTTCACGAGAGTAAGTTTCAAAACTGTCAAAGCCACCAGCTAATGCTAAGCTTTCAAGCGATTTCTTATTGCAAAGTGTGAGGTTTATGCGTTCAACCAAATCGAAAATTGATTTGAATGGACCATTTTTCTTGCGTTCTTCAAGAATGTGTAGAACAGCACCTTCACCAACACCCTTAACCGCTCCCATACCAAAACGTATATCGCCATTGTGGGTCACACTGAACTTGAGATAACTCTCATTGATATCAGGGCCCAGAGTGTTAATACCCATAGACTTACATTCGTCCATCAGTTTCGATACAGTACCGATGTCAGAGAGGCTTCGGCTCATCACACCAGCCATGTACTGCGATGGGTAATTAGCCTTCAAATAAGCAGTTTGGTAAGCAACCCATGAATAACATGTCGCATGACTTTTGTTAAAGGCATACGAAGCAAAAGCTCGCCAGTCTTCCCAAATTTTTTCAAGGATTTTAGGGTCGTGGCCATTTGCAGTACCTCCCTTAATGAATTTGGGATACATGTGATTCAGCTTATCAATCAACTTCTTACCCATTGCCTTACGAAGGGCATCACTTTCACCACGTGTGAAGTTTGCGATTACACGAGACAAAAGCATGACTTGCTCCTGATAAACTGTAATTCCATACGTATCTTTCAAGTACTTTTCCATACATGGTAAGTCGTATGTAATTGGTTCATCGCCATGTTTACGGGCTATGAAGGAAGGGATGTATTGCATAGGTCCCGGGCGATACAGGGCATTCATTGCAATGAGATCTTCGAAAGTTGAAGGTTGCAAATCACGCAAGTGCTTCTGCATACCCGGAGACTCAAATTGGAATGTACCTATCGTACGTCCATCACAATAGAGTTGGTAGGTAGCTGGATCTTCAATGCTAATTTCATCAATATCGAGTTCAATACCTAATGAAAGTTTGATATTCTCTAGAGTCTCTTTAATGATTGATAGCGTTTTTAAGCCTAAAAAGTCCATTTTAATCAGGCCTGTTTCTTCAATCACTTTTCCTTCATACTGAGTACAGTGGAGTTCCTCGCCCGTTTCTTTATCTTTTGCTGTTGAAACGGGTACCCAGTCAGAAATATTGTCCCTACAGATGATAAAACCACAAGCATGAACACCCGTATTACGTACATTACCCTCAAGCATTTTAGCATACCTGATTGTATCTCGCAATAACGGATCAGTTGAAGCTTCAGCTTCTCGTAGTTCCGGTATGGCAGCAATAGCATTGGGAAGATTCATTTTAGGAACTTTCCCATCAGGACCTTCAGGTAATTTATCAGGGATAAGTTTACATAAGGCATTCGATGTGTTCAATGGCAGTTTTTGCACGCGGGCAACATCCTTGATAGCCAATTTTGTTGCCATCGTACCATAAGTAATAATGTGTGCTACATTATCGGCTCCATATTTTTGAGTTACCCAGTTCAAGACGCGTCCACGGCCATCATCGTCAAAGTCGACGTCAATATCAGGCAATGAAATACGGTCAGGGTTCAAGAAACGCTCAAACAGCAAGTCATATTTGATAGGGTCGATTTGTGTGATACCTAAGCAGTAAGCAACAGCACTACCAGCTGCAGAACCACGGCCTGGTCCAACACTCACGTTGAGTTCTTCACGCGCAGCACGAATATAGTCCTGCACAATTAAAAAGTAACCAGGAAAACCCATGGTCTTCATAATGTGCAGTTCAAAATTAATACGTTCTTTTACTTCATCAGACAACGGATCGCCATATCTTTTAATTGCACCTTCATAAGCCAGTTTGGCCAAATAATCAGCTTCGAGTTTAATGCGATACAGTTTATCGAATCCTCCAAGTTTTTTGATTTTAGCCAAGCCATCTTCTTCGCTCATTACTACATTGCCATTCTCATCTTGAGTAAATTCATCGAAAAGGTCTTTTTCTGTTAAGTTTTTACGATATAATTCCTCTGTGCCAAATTCCTCAGGAATGGCAAAGTTTGGCATGATTGGTGCATGGTCGATGGAGTACGTTTCGACTTTGTCGCAAATCTCACAAGTTGTACTGAGGGCTTCAGGCAGATCAGCAAATACATCATTCATTTCAGCGCGCGTTTTAAACCATTCCTGTTTGGTATAAAGCATACGCTTGGGATCGTCTAAATCTCGTCCGGTCGAAAGACATATAAGCCTATCATGGGCCTCTGCATTTTCCTCGTCAACAAAGTGACAGTCGTTTGAACAGATGTATTTTACGTTGCATTTCTCAGCAAGTTTAATCAGTTCTTTGTTTACTCCAACTTGCTCGTGGAATGTGTTTCGGTTTGCTCTTATGCTTGGATCTTTTACTTCATGGCGTTGTAGTTCCAAGTAGTAATCATCTCCAAATACCCTTTTAAACCACAGAATAGCATCTTCAGCCGCCTGCAGATTTTGTTGCATAATTTTTTGAGGAATTTCACCACCTAAGCAAGCCGAACAGATGATAAGACCTTCATGATACTTCTCCAAATCTTTATGGTCAGTACGTGGGCGCATGTAAAAACCGTCAACCCATGAGTTCGAGACAAGTTTTATTAAGTTATGATATCCCTGCTCATTTTTTGCTAACACAATAAGGTGCCAACCAGATTGGTCAACACGGTCTTGCTTCAAGGTTTTATCTCCTCGTCGGGCTACATACATTTCGCAGCCAAATATAGGTTTAAAATCAGCTATTCGACGTTGTTTGCTCAAGATAGCCTTGCATTCTTCAATCATCGTTTCGACCGATTGACCATCCTCGCTTTTCACCTGATAGGAACCATTCTGTAAGGCCTCTAACTTAGCTTCAGTATCCTTTACGATACCTTTTGCTTTACCACGAACCTTACTCGTATAATTAAAGAATTCCTTGATACCCATCATATTTCCATGGTCGGTTATGGCCATACCGCGCATGCCGTCACGAATAGCCTTGTCGACCAATTTTGAAATGGAAGCTTGTCCATCTAATATGGAATACTGGGTGTGAACATGTAAATGAACGAAATCTTGCATGTCTATTATATGTATGAAAGGATACACAACGGCAGAATTATTAAATATCTCGTTGTAGAACCTAAAGCCATTTATAAGATTAGATTACCAATCAGTGTCATATCCTAATGCCTGTTTGATTACTTGTATAAATGAATATGTGCTTCCTAATTAATTAGTAAATCAGAGAAAGTGAAATCAAATTAACAGACTCTATTTCGATGCTCAAATAATATGAGATAAAAAATATGCTCCTTAGGATGAAAGATAAAACACTATTTCAATGCAAAACTACGAAAAGCAAATTTGATTCGAAAGTTTTTCATACTAATTTTCTTTTTGGTAAAAGAAAATCAACAATCACTTGGATGTTATTCAAAGAATGGCTAAATTTGCGTGAAATCTAAAACCTCTTTCACTATTTAAAAACATCAGTTATGAGAGTTATTATTGAACCCGATTACGAGAAGTTGTCACAGTGGGCAGCAGACTATGTGGTAAACAAAATAAATGCAGCCAATCCTACTGCTGAGAAGCCTTTCGTTTTAGGTCTTCCTACCGGTTCTTCACCCATCGGTATGTACAAGGCTTTGATTAAGGCTAATCAAGAAGGACGCGTAAGCTTCAAGCACGTTCTTACGTTCAACATGGACGAATACGTTGGTTTGCCTGAATCACATCCTGAAAGCTACCATTCTTTCATGGCCAATAACTTCTTTAATCACATTGATTGCCCGAAAGAAAACATCCACATCCTCAATGGTAATGCTGAAGATCTGGAAGCAGAATGCGCTAATTACGAAAAAATGATTGCCGAAGTAGGTGGCATCGATCTTTTCATTGGCGGTATTGGTCCTGACGGACACATTGCATTCAACGAACCGGGAAGCTCACTGACTAGCCGTACTCGTCAAAAAACCTTGACCACTGATACGCGTGTTGCCAATTCACGTTTCTTTGGTGGTAATCCTGACAACGTACCTGCAACTGCACTCACTGTTGGTGTAGGCACTGTAATGGCAGCCAAAGAGGTTCTCATTCTTTGCAATGGCCACAACAAGGGTCGTGCTCTTCAAGCAGCAATCGAAGGTCCTGTTACTCAGATGTGGACCATTTCTGTACTCCAGATGCATCAGCATGGCATCATCGTATGTGATGAAGCTGCCTGTGAGAACATTTCACACGGAACCTACAAATATTTCAAGGATATTGAAAAGGAAAACCTTTAATATAAGTAGTCGTCCCTTAAGAATATCTTTTTCTGTTGATATTCAGTAATTTAGTCTATAAAATTCTTTGATAAATCTGCAAGTTTTAGTACCTTTAGGTCAAGAAACTTGCAGATTTTATGATTAAAAAGACGAATAATATCCCATCTTTATTCAGTAGCCTGTCAGACATGCTGAATCAATCTCACCCACTTTACCAGTTAGCAGACAAAATAGATTGGGAAAAATTTGAAACAGCCTTTCAACCATTATATTGTCAGGACAATGGCCGTCCCGGCAAGCCAATCCGTTTAATGTGTGGTATGCTCATCCTAAAACATCTTCGTAATCTGTCAGATGAGTCATTGGTGGAACAATGGAGCGAAAATGCTTATTATCAGTATTTTTGTGGCATGCAAGAGTTCACTCCGTATGCCCCATGTGCCTCTTCAGAATTAGTCCATTTCCGCCAACGTATCGGTGAAAAGGGAGTTGAACTTATCTTTCAAGAAAGCATTCGTGTGAATAACGAGAATGATGATGACCACCATCATGATACAGCCTTTATTGATTCAACAGTTCAGGAAAAGAATATCACTTACCCCACAGATGCAAAGTTGCATAAAAAGATTGTGAAGAAAGTTCTTGGCCTCGTGAAAAAACTGGGGCTTCCTCTGCGTCAAAGCTACACCTTTGTGCTGAAGCAAATCTATCGTGACCAGCGTTTCCGGAATCACCCCAAAAACAGGAAAAAAGCCCTTAGGGCAGACAGGCATTTACGTACAATAGCCGGAAGATTAGTCAGGGAGTTGAAGCGTAATCTTAAAGAGAATCATAACTACGACAAATTGCTCAAACTCTTTGAGACCATTCTTTCCCAAAGACGTAATAGCCGAAAAAAGATATATTCCATTCATGAACCTGAAGTACAATGTATCAGCAAGGGTAAAGAACATAAGAAATACGAATTTGGCAATAAGGTATCCATAATACGTTCTGTTACAGGCATTATTCTAGGTGCTATGTCCTTCCGCAATGAATATGACGGTCATACCATCGAGTCTTCCTTAGAACAGGTGGAACGGTTAACCGGGCGAAAAATCAAACTGTTGGCAGGTGACAGAGGATACAGAGGCAAAAAGGAAATTAACGGGACAAAGATTATGATTCCCGACGTACCTAAGAAATCAGACAGCCGATATCAGAGGTTGAAAAAACACATGCTTTTCTGCAAGCGTGCAGGTATAGAACCGACAATAGGTCACTTAAAGTCGGATTATCGTTTGGGCCGCAACTTTTATAAGGGTGTGGTAGGAGATGCTGTGAACGTACTTCTCTCGGCAGCAGCATATAACTTCAAAAGAGCTATGAAAGCTCTTTTGGGCATGCTTCAAAAAATATGCGAGATACTGTACTTGAACAATATCTCGCAAAAATGGGCTTTTTAAGGGACGACTAAGTAAAGGTGCCTAACTAAATTAAGTCCGCAAAGCATACTAAAATAGGTATGCTTTGCGGATTCTTTTTATGTATATATTCGTAAAAAGCATTTAGTAGGCTCAGTCGCAAAAGCATGTGGTAAAACTCAACTTCGCATCCTGGGTTTCAGACAGGTCTACCTGCCTTACCTTCTGTTGTAACAAAATGTCAAAGAACGCTGAATGAATCAATCGGATAAATTTGTTTTTTCATCTGTGGGGCTTCACTTGCAACCTCACTTAGCAAGTGCAAAGATACAACATGGACAACCCGAAATCCAAATTTTTTGGTCCCCTAATATCGCACCTCGAAATTTTTCCACACCCTAAAATGGGCATTCAGCCCATTATCTACGGGTATTTCGGTGCATTTTCCACACGCGAAAAAAACGAAATCGGGATATAACATTTTATCTCTTGCCGATTCTCAAAACGTACGAAGCAGCAACGTTTTGCTTCACCCAAATGCTGCAGCCCCCACTTTTTGCTACTCTCCCTTTTTGCTACTGATCCATTTGGTATTCAAAAACAGCGAGATTATACATCTTAAGTACAATCTCGCTGAATACTACGTTATTAGAAGGTAACAAACAAGTACCAGTTTATTTCTTATGACGATTGGCACGTCTTTGTCTGATTTCTGCTTTCTTTTTAGCAGCTCCAGAACCATGTAAACCAGTAATGTAGGTTTTCTTCTTTGCTTTAGTTTTAATTTTTGTTTCTGTTGTAGCCTTTTTAAGTTTAGCTCCTTTAAAGGTGATGCCAACAGTGATAGCCTGGGTTATTTCATCGTCAGAGGCTTTTCGGCTTACAGTCATAATGCAAATTTATTGATTAGTGGTGGAACAAACGAATACCAGTGAATGCCATAGCCATGCCATACTTGTTGCAAGTGCTGATAACATGGTCATCGCGAACGCTACCTCCAGCTTGAGCTACAAATTGCACACCACTTTTATGTGCACGTTCAATATTGTCGCCAAATGGGAAGAACGCATCAGATCCTAATGAAACATTGGTATTCTGTGCAATCCAAGCTTGCTTTTCTTCGCGTGTAAGCACTTCAGGCTTTTCTTTAAAGAACAGCTGCCATGTACCATCGGCCAATACATCTTCGTAATCGTCAGAGATGTATATATCAATCGTATTATCGCGGTCAGCTCTTCTGATTTTGTCAACCCAAGGTAAGTTCATAACCTTAGGATGCTGACGAAGCCACCAAATGTCTGCTTTATTTCCTGCAAGACGAGTACAATGAATTCGACTTTGCTGACCAGCACCAATACCAATTGCCTGTCCATCCTTTGCGTAGCAAACAGAGTTAGATTGTGTATATTTCAGTGTAATCAAAGCGATTTTAAGGTCGCGCTTAGCCTCTTCTGTGAATGTTTTGTTCTCTGTTGGGATATTCGCGAAAAGTTCGTCGCCTGTCAAATCGATTTCATTTCTTCCTTGTTCAAAGGTAATACCAAACACTTGTTTGTGTTCGATGGGGGCAGGTTTGTAATTCGTGTCCATTTTAAGAATTACATAGGTGCCATTACGCTTTGCACGCAAAATTTCTAATGCCTCTTCAGTATAATCAGGTGCTATCACGCCATCGCTAACTTCACGCTTGATAAGCAGGGCCGTAGCTTTGTCGCAAGTATCAGAAAGCGAAATGAAATCGCCATAAGAAGACATGCGGTCAGCTCCTCTTGCACGAGCATAAGCTGTAGCGATAGGGGAAAGGGGTTCTGCAATATCATCGACAAAATAAATTTTGCGTAAGGTATCACTCATAGGAATACCAACAGCTGCGCCAGCGGGTGAAACGTGCTTGAATGAAGCAGCAGCAGGAATACCAGTGGCAGCATGTAATTCTCTTACAAGTTGCCAACCATTCAGTGCATCCAGAAAGTTGATATAGCCAGGGCGACCACCTAACACCTCAATAGGTAATTCATTTTCATCAACATAGATGCGCGAAGGCTTTTGGTTGGGATTACAACCATATTTCAGAGCCAATTCTTTCATTGTATGAATATTTAATATAATTTATACTATTCTATAATGCCACATTGCTTCCACTCTTCCATAATTTGTGAAGCATCGTTAGTAGCTGTTACAAGGTCAATTTCATATTCTTGACAAAGTAACTCAGCAAGGCTTTCAGCTGTAAAATCCTTGCCATCTATATTTTTCCAAAGATATGCAGCACTTTCATTCAAAGAAATCATTTTGCTGAAATCAACATTTTCAATGCCTGTTGCAATGATTACTTTCTCGCCGCAAATATCGCGCAGCTCAAATCCTTTTTTGATGTGCATCGTTATAATTGTTTTATTTGTTAACCAACTAAAATGGCAATCTTCTGTAAATGCCTAAAATAATCCGTCTGAAAGGTTTAAGATGTAGCCAAATGAATGAATAAATCTTCCATTTCGAACCATTAACAGAGTCTGGCTCTTGGCGTCCTTTGCGGTAAAATTCTGTAGCGATACCGACAATTTGATAATCCTGACATGTTTCTGTGCCAACAATATTACCATCGCCCATCAGCGTCAATAGATGTCCTTCACGTTTAATAACGCGATGAAGCACATAAACATCGGGTTTAATTTCAGCTAATACCACATCATTCACCTTAACTTTCTGGCCATCAATTTTTTCGAGTTTAACTTTATCGCGTTTGTTCTCCAAGAACAAGCGCATACTGTATCCTTTTACTGATAAGATTACTGATTGCCCTGCTTGAATCGTTTTTTTAACCTCAGCAAGCAGAATTTTGTTGGGTATTTCTTTAGTTCTTTGATTTTCAGAAATCATGGTTTGGAAATGGTTCGCTGACTCAGTTCTGCAGCCTCCTGGTTCGGTAAGCAACGCAAATGATATGCAGGTACTGTTTGAGCAACTTTATCTACTGTTTGTGTGATATGTGTATATGAGGGTTTATCCCACATCATTGTTGAACAAGACGAGAGAATCGATCCAAATGCACGCAAAGGTGTAAGTTGTTCGATTAAGTTTTGTCCATATTGCTCAAGCCGTACAAATCCGCCTACAGGGCATTGCTTATTCTTATAGCATGGAGTTTTTCCGCTCCAGGGCGTGCCAAAAACCAAGACTTCGCCATTAGGCATTAACCTGACAGCAGGGTTGTCATCATTAAGTAGTTCAGAACCTTCTATCCAGCGCAGCCATAATTGGGTATGTGTGCTTTTTCCTGTACCGCTTTTTCCCAGGAACAAGTAGCCTTTATTCTGATGCATGATGACTGATGCATGCATGAGCAACACACCCATTTGAGCAGATGAAAAGCTAAATGCTATCATCATGGCATTACCTAAGCCAAAGCTATTATCGTTTAAATCGCCATAAAGCGAAACAGTGCAATGCTTAAAGTCAGAACTTGTAATCATTGCACTTGCTAAATGGTCATCGACTGTACTGATGAGTATCTTATAGCCCCCATCATGTAAACGATAAATACTATGATTGGCGCCACCACAATCAAAATGCCCCAATTCGCAACCTAACGGTTCAGGGTCAACCTTTGAATTGTTAACTTCAACGACTAAGTTGGAATCTCCTTCAGCTTCAACATGAAATGGAGCATACGAAGGAAGGAGCTTTTTAATGAAGTTATTATCGTGACTGAGAATTGCAAATTGAATTCCAGCTACTTTAAAATGTAACTTTTCCAATTTGTTATGATATGTCAGGTTATTTAATTATTTGCGGGGAGAAAAACGAAATCAGTTGCAGGCAACTCTGCTAATTGTTTCTTTTTGTTCTTATTGCATTTTTGGCGAATTTTTGCATATTTCTTTTGTAATTTTTCCTTTTTAGTTGAGAAAAATACAGCACAAGTATGTGGATGCCCATTCTTCGAATCCAAGAAAAACTTGAATTGGTTCGAGTATGCAGAACGATTATTTAAGAACTTGGTTTTTGATTCAATCACACCATCAGGTACCGGTGAAATTGCTGATAAATATACCACAGAATCGTTAAAACATGTACCGAAAGCAAACGCGTAAACTTGCTTTTCTTTACTTTTTGCTTGTGCATTACCAGCTATAAGTGTGCCGAAAAAAGCAACCAGGGCAATACGTAAGATATTCTTCATTAGTAGTTTCTTATTGTTTCATAATACATCATAAGCCTTTAATACACTCTTCATACGCGAAGAAAATGTTTAGCCTACGTTTGCGATAGCAAAGGTACATTATTTTTGTCAGATTCATTGCATGCTCATAATTATAAATGCTAAATTATGGCAATCTTTTTGCGAATATCATTTAGGTACTCTTAGAGATAACTTTTCAATACACTGCTTAAGTGTGCGCTACGCAGAATAGCCAATCCTTTTTCCTTAATCTGTCGTACACGCTCTCGGCTAAGTTTCATTTTTTCGCCAATTTCTTCCAAACTTAGTTCTGGACTTTGGATACCAAAAAACATTTTAATGATTTTGGCTTCACGATCGGGCAGTTGACTGATAGCACGATCTATTTCTGTGGCGAGCGATTCTGTAACAAGTTGAGCGTCAGTATCCGAATCTTCGCGGTTGCTAAATAAATCGAGCAAACAACTGTCTTCATCTTCAACCAAAGGAGCATCCATCGATACGTGCTTTCCCGAACTGATGAGAACAGCATTCACTTTTTCAGGCTCCATATCTAAAGCTTCTGCTACTTCGTCAACCGACGGCAACCGTTCGTTCTTTTGAATGAACTGATGATAGAACCGATTCACTTTACTTACATTACCCACCTGATTTTGTGGCAAGCGAACTATACGGCTGTTTTCAGCTAAAGCCTGTAGAATACTTTGCCTAATCCACCATACTGCGTAAGAAATAAACTTGAATCCGCGTGTTTCATCAAACTTTTTAGCAGCTGTAATTAGTCCGACATTTCCTTCATTGATTAAATCTACCAAACTTAAACCTTGACCTTGATACTGTTTTGCTACTGACACCACAAAACGCAAATTAGCCTTCGTGAGTTTTTCCAGAGCTTCTTCATCGCCCTGCTTGATTCTGTGAGCCAATTCTGCCTCTTCATCAAGGCTTATCATTTGTTCGCGGCCAATTTCCTGTAAGTAGCGTTCAATAGATTCTCCTTCTCGGTTAGTAATGTTTGGAATGATTTTAAGCTGTCTCATCATGGTAGTGTATTATGGAATTAGGCCCAAAAATAATTTTTTGTGTTGGAACAACCAAGGTTTTTGTTGAATTATTATTTATCTTCGCGCTATAATTAGAATTTTCATTGATTTTCTTATGTCGAAAGTATATTCGCATCTTATAGGTGCCCTATTTTTTATATTTATTCACAGTCTATTTACCGAGGCACATGCTCAGCACATAACGCGCAATCGCACTGAAAAGCATAGCCTTAAAAGGCATTATTCGCAAGCTCTCGATTCATTGGTTGCATATTATCATACTTGGCATTATACGGGGAATGATACTTTGTCAAATCCTTATTATTCAGCACTTTTAGGAAGTCCGACATTGTATGGTTCTACTCTTCACCATGTAATTGGTAGTCTTGATGGCGATGCAAGGCAAACTGCTTCGTCCATTCATTCTTCGCATCATATATATGATATATGCAACGAAGTCAATCGTTATTTAGCCATTGCTTATACTCAGTTTCCGTGGTATGTACACCATGAAGAAGAAAAACATGGTACGCTTGATTTAGAGAAAGAAATAAAAAGTAGTGTCAAGCAAGAAAAATCATTTTCAGAACAAATTATCGAAGTTTGTCCAGAAAATGAGCCCTCACATATCATTCCGGAACCCGACGATTTAGACTTAATTATTCGCAAACCCAATTTCTGGAATTTTAAGGCTAATTTTTCTCTGCAATTTACTCAAAACTATGTCAGCGACAATTGGTATAAAGGTGGAGAAAGTCATAATGCGCTTTTGGCATCCACAGTTCTTGAGGCTAATTACAATAACCAGCGCAAGGTTACGTTCGACAACAAATTGGAAATGAAGTTAGGGTTTCAGTCATCGCATAACGATGATGAGCATAAGTATAAAACAAATTCTGACCTCATTCGTATGACGAACAAATTAGGCATTCGTGCCGTAAAACATTGGTATTATACGATGATGTTGCAGAGTTGGACACAGTTTTATCGTGGATATAAAGCGAATGATCCTAAAATCTATTCCGACTTTATGTCGCCATTCGAATCAGTGCTGTCAATAGGTATGGATTATCAGTACAATACGAAGAATAATAAGTTTCGCGTAAATGCCACCTTATCGCCGTTGGCATTGAAACTTAAATATGTAGGTCGTCCGAGTTTGGTTACCTCATTTGGTATCAATAAAGGACACCATGCCAAATGGGAGTATGGTTCGAACATAACAATTAACTATAATTGGAATATTGTCAAAAACGTAAGTTGGGCGGGTAGAATATACTATTTTACTGATTATTCGAAGTCGCAGATTGAATGGGAAAATACATTCAATCTTACCATCAACAAGTACTTATCGGCCCGATTATTCCTTTATCCTCGCTACGATGATAGCGTAAATCGTAAAGAAGGAGATTCGTATTTCCAATTTAATGAACTTCTTAGCCTAGGACTTAATGTTAATTTCTAGAATATTGATCACAAATGGCATACTTAGGATTCATGAGTGAAAAATTGTGTAGGTATGCTGAGTTCTTAAAAACTATTGTGAGTTGAATGTTTAACTTATTCTACGGAATTATTTTTTCATTGAAGTCGTCTGAAGTTTTATGAAATTCAAGATTTGCCTT
>ENA-ORPF01000269-ORPF01000269.1-human-gut-metagenome-genome-assembly--contig:-NODE-269-length-56447-cov-4.128245_pt1 | contig 56447 bp, 80 predicted proteins | sample MGYA00242140_ERZ509070 | MGnify/ENA primary metagenome ERZ509070 (study PRJEB26280, sample SAMEA2338713) | human gut metagenome | biome: human gut; feature: human-associated habitat; material: faeces... | reverse complement strand
AGCATATCAGCAGGGCGAGGAAGCCGGCAAAGAAATCGGTCAACGCCACACCGCCATCGCCGAACTCCAGTCCGAATCCAGATAACAGAAAAACATAATGAAACATGACAAAGAAACCATTTTTTAAAGGATGGTTTCTTTTTTTAAGTTCATTTAAGGTTCGCCTGATAAGATATGCGCAAAGGAAAGGAGACACTTATGGCAGATCAGATGATATTTAAAAGGTGTGAGATCAAATATATGTTGGATATCACGCAGGCGGAACTGTTAAAAAATCAAATGAAACAGTACATGACCGCAGACGAGCATGGAGTGAGTACAATATGCAGTCTCTACTTTGATACACCGGACTATCTGCTGATCCAAAGATCAATGGAACACCCGGTTTATAAAAAAAAACTGAGATTGAGAAGTTACGGCACGGCAGACAAGGACACGACCGTTTTTGTGGAACTGAAAAAGAAGTATGAGTCTGTTGTATACAAAAGAAGAATTGCAATGACGGAGGACGAGGCAGAACGTTACCTGCTTTTTCATGAAAAAGTAAAAGACACACAGATCACCAGAGAAATCGATTACTGTCTGAAAAATTATAAAAAGCTGGCTCCGGCAGTGATGCTTTCCTATGAGAGAGAAGCTTTTTATGCGAAGGACGATCACGAGTTCCGGATCATGTTTGATCAGAACATTCTCTGGAGAAATTACGACCTTTCTCTCTGTAAAGGAATTTACGGGGAAGCAATTTTAGCTAAAAATAAAGTGCTTATGGAAGTGAAAACGGCGGGCGCAATACCGCTTTGGATGGTTCGTTTTCTGACAGAAAACCAGATTTACAAAACGTCATTTTCCAAATATGCGACCTCCTACCGCACGATTTATGAGAGAGAGCAGAGAAGCTGTCCGCCGGAAAATTTCTTTGTGTTTACCGGAGATGAGGTTGTGCAGCAGGCAATAAAATGTTAAAAAAGAAATGGAGAAATTAATATGTTAAACAATTTATTTACAGGAATTTTTGATACAGCAGGTGCGGCGGTGATTTCCGTGCCGGATTTTTTGCTCTGTATTGTGGTGTCACTGCTGATCGGGGCATTCATCACATGGGTTTACACTTATAAAAGCCGCTATACGACAAGCTTTGCAGTGACACTCGCAATGCTTCCGGCAATCGTTTGCATTGTTATCATGATGGTAAACGGAAATGTAGGTGCCGGAGTGGCTGTGGCAGGAGCATTTTCGCTTGTACGTTTCCGTTCTGTGCCGGGAACTGCAAAAGAGATCGGAACCATTTTTCTTGCAATGGCGGCAGGACTGATCGCAGGGATGGGGTATCTTGGATTTGCAGTATTGTTTTCACTCATTATGGGAGCCGTGATGTTTGTGTTAAATGTGACCGGATTCGGTGTAAAAAAAGCAGAAATAAGAGAGAAAACACTTCGTATCACAATCCCGGAGGATTTAAATTACGGAGCAGTATTTGATGATCTTTTTGAAAAATATTTATCATCCTGCGAAGTAGTCGCTGTGAAAACCTCCAATATGGGAAGCCTTTACAAACTTACCTATCATGTGACGTTAAAAGACAATGCGGAAGAGAAAACATTTCTCGATGAATTGAGATGCAGAAACGGAAATCTGGAAATCAGTATGATGAGACAGGAGGCAAATGTCAATGAGTTATAGAAGAAAAAAACTGCTGGCATTGTTTTTTGCCATGGCATTATCCATGACGGCAGTGGCAGGCTGTACAGGGGCAAAGAGCAGTACTGGCAATGTTGTTTCCTTGGAAACAGAAACAAATGCAGAAGAAACATCAGCACAGAGTGAAGCAGGAACTTTTTCAAGTGCAGATATGTTTACTGAGCGGGATCTGGCAGGAACCTATGAGGAGAGTAGGGCAGTTTATGTCACACTTTCCGATGATGGTATCGCGGGGGAAACGGATGGCGTTGTGATCGATGGACAGATGGTGACAATCACGGCAGAAGGGACTTATATTTTTTCCAGAACACTGTCGGAAGGACAGATTGTGGTGGATGCAGATAATGCGAAAGTGCAGATTGTATTTGATAATGTGGACATTACCTGTGCTTCAAGTGCAGCAGTGTATGTAAAAAGCGCAGAGAAAGTATTTGTAACGCTTGCAGAAGGATCGCAGAATACACTTCGCAATACGGATGAGTATGTTGCGATTGACGACAACAACATTGATGCCGTGATTTTTGCAAAATCAGACCTTACGTTAAACGGCACTGGAAGTCTGACGATCATATCAGCAGAAGGACATGGAATTGTATCCAAAGATGATCTGAAAATCATAGGCGGTACATACGATATCACAGCAGCAGGGCACGCATTATCGGGAAAAGACAGTGTGCGTATCGCAGATGGAACCTTTATTTTAACCGCAGAAAAAGATGGCATTCATGCGGAAAATGCAGATGATGAAGAAAAGGGCTATATTTATATTGCAGATGGTGATTTTACGATTACAAGTGATGGCGATGGCATGGACGCTTCCAATATCGTGCAGATCGAGGATGGAACACTTGACATCACAGCCGGGGGCGGCGCTGCAAACAGTCTGAAAACGCATGAGTCAGATGTGCCGGGTGGACCGGGTGGCGGAATGCCACAAAACGGCGAGAAACCGGACGGAGAAAGCATGCCACAGATGGGGGAAAAGCCGGACGGAGAAAATATGCCACAGGATACCACAACTGACGAGAGCGGCACCAGCACAAAAGGAATCAAGGCAGGTGGCGGCATGTACTTAAATGGAGGAACTTACCAGATTGATTCCGCAGATGATTCCATCCACAGCAACGCAAATATTACGATCGCAGATGGAACATACACGCTTGCGACAGGCGATGATGGTGTGCATGCAGATGATGCACTGACAGTAAATGGCGGTACGATCACCGTGACAGAGAGTTATGAAGGTCTGGAAGGCCTGGCGGTGACGATCAACGATGGAACGATCGATATCACTGCAAGAGATGACGGTATTAATGCAGCAGGCGAGAAAATGGAATTAAACGGTGGATATATCCACATTCTGGCAGGCGGCGACGGTGTGGATTCCAACGGCGATCTGACAATCAACGGCGGTGAGATCTACATTGACGGTCCGTCTGACAACGGAAACAGCGCGATCGATTATGGCGACCGGTCGTCTGCGTATGTGAACGGCGGAACGCTTGTGGCAATCGGCAGCAGCGGCATGGCAGAGGGGATGAGTGACTCTTCCAAACAGAAGGTTCTTATGGTAAAATTAGGAGAACAAATGGAAGCCGGTGACGTTGTGCTGACAGACAGTGAGGGAAATGTGATCGTAAGTTACACGGCATTAAAATCCTATGACTGTGTAATCATCAGCACCGCAGAGGTGGAGAGCGGAGCAACGTACACGCTCACAACATCGGGAACGACGACAGAAGTGACCGCAGAATAAAAACAGCTGAGGGCAGGAATCGGTATCACTGTGAAATAAACGAAAGGCATGGGATTTTGTATGAGGTTATTGCTTGCAGAAGATGAAGAGGATTTGAGCCGTGCGCTTGTCACGGTGTTAAAACATAACAATTACTCGGTAGACGCTGTGTACGATGGTGCAGAAGCCTTGGACTATCTGGAAAACGGTGACAATTATGACGGCGTGATCTTAGATATCATGATGCCCAAAATGGATGGTATCACCGTATTAAAAACAATCCGCAGACATGGAAATTCCGTTCCGGTCCTGCTGCTCACAGCAAAGGCAGAGATTGATGACCGTGTGGAGGGTTTAGACAGTGGCGCAGACGATTATCTGCCGAAACCATTTTCCATGAAAGAGCTTCTGGCGAGGATCCGGGCAATGACAAGGAGACAGACGGACACGACCGATAATGTGCTGGCATTTGGCGATATTGCACTGAACCGTTCTACCTATCAGCTCACAGGACCAGAGAATCCAGAAGGTATCCGTCTTGCTGGCAAGGAATACCAGATGCTTGAAATGCTCATGTCTAATCCAGGACAGGTCATTTCCCCGGATCTTTTTATGGATAAAATCTGGGGTTACGATTCAGAAGCGGAACAAAATGTCGTATGGGTATATATTTCCTATTTGAGAAAAAAAATAACCTCCATTGGAAGTCAGGTGAAGATCAGGGCGGCCAGAGGACTTGGATATTCATTGGAGAAAGACAATGCTTAAAAAATTAAGAAGAAAATTTATTGCAATTGCAATGCTGTCTGTTTCTATCGTGCTGATCGCAATTGTCGGTACGATCAATATTGCAAACTATATCAGTACCAATCAGGCGCTGGATGCAAGACTCTCCCTGATCGCTGACAACGGAGGTACTTTCCCGGATATGACACCCGGAGATTTTGGGAAAAAATTGGAACCTAAGTCAGATCAGCCACCGGCAATGAATGACCTGCAAAAGCATGGGATTTCGCAGGAAAGTCCGTTTGACACCCGGTATTTTACAGTGACGATCGCACCGGACGGTACGGTGGAATATGTGGATACCGGAAAAATTGCTTCCATCTCAGCCGGAACAGCGGAGGAATACGCAGCGGAGCTGTGGAAAAAAGGAAAGAAAAAAGGCTTTTTCGCTGATTATAAATACCTTGCAACGGACAGTGCCGGCTCGACGATGTATGTATTTTTAAACTGTCAGCGGGAAATCTCTACCATAAAAACATATGTTCTTGCCAGCGTGGGAACAGGAGCACTCGGACTTGTCATTGTGTTTGTCATGATATACTTTTTCTCCGGAAAAGTGTTAAAACCGGTGTCAGAAAGCTATGAGAAACAGAAACGCTTTATCACGGACGCAAGCCATGAGATCAAAACGCCGCTCACGATCATCGATGCCAACACCGAAGTCATAGAGATGATGGAGGGGGAAAACGAGTGGACGCAGAGTACGAGAAAACAGGTTGCAAGACTGACTTCCCTCACGGAAAAACTGGTGTTTCTCTCCCGCATGGACGAGGAAGGAACAAAGCTGGAAAAAGTGTCATTTTCACTTTCGGATGCAGTGCTTGATACCGCAGAGGGATTCCGCTCTGTCGCAAAAACAAAAGGAAAACAATTTGAGATCAATGTGGCAGAGCATGTGGAATATATCGGCGATGAGAAAAATATCCGGCAGATGATCTCCCTGCTTTTGGACAATGCAATGAAATATTCCTCAGAGCAGGGCATCATCCGCATCGCACTAAAAACTTCCGGAAAAAACAAAATCATCACCGTGTGGAATACCACAGACCAGATCGAAAAAGGAAAGCTGGACATGCTTTTCGAACGTTTTTACCGTATGGACGCTTCCCACAATTCCAAGACCGGGGGCTTTGGAATCGGACTTTCCGTCGTGTATGCAATCGTGAAAGCACACAAGGGCAGAATCTCAGCCAAAAGCGAGGACGGAAAATCAATCTTATTTACCGTGGCATTGTAGCGTCTGGCTTCCCCCTCTCTCCCGGCTTTTACTTGGTTTTCATTATGGAATAGATAAAAGGGTTTCTTATAAAACTTGCTCGAATTGCGGCTTTATCAGTGTTCACATTTTGACTTTTTTGATTGTTTATATTCATTCAGAAATGGACAGTCCGCACAATGTGTTCGTCTGCGGCCACACTTCCTTCTTATCTGTATCGTGCGCAAGTTACATGCCGGAAAATCAGCAGATGAGCAGGTCAAAAATCACTCAGGCTTTCTTTGATTTTTGACCTGCAATAAAGGATGCTGATTCCGGCATTTACTTGCGCTAGATACAGATAAAGGAAGTGTGTCCCAGACGGACACATTGCGTGGACTGTCCATTGATGAATGTACATAAACTTAAAGTCAAAATGTGAACACTGATAAAGCACTCAATTCTCACAAAAGTTTTATAAGGAACCCTTTTATCCATTCCATAGCTTTACACTTTGGCAAAAGCCGGGAGAGAGGGGGAAGCCAGACGCTACAATTCGTCAAATGAAATCTGATTTTTCGTCAGAAAGCGTTTGAGGAGGGTGTCCCATTCGTGCTCAAGAGTTTTGTCGGTCGAGAAAATCCGGTAAGAGATACCCGTGGTCACGGTCAGTTCTCCATTCTGGAAGCGGATAGTTAAGAACACGGCGGAAATATCATTTTCCGTGAAAGAACTTCCGGTCTGGGAGAGGGTGCGTTTGAGATTTTCCGGCGATAACAGGAGGGAAAACTTGAAATAAGAAGGAGTTTTCTTTCCTTTGATCAGGTTGAAACAGGAACTGCGCAAAAGACCATACGGAACAAAGGAAAGCCCGGTGAGATTCTGTTCTTCGAGTTCTTCTAAGGTGTAGAAGTCTTTTTGCAGCGTGCCGTCGATATGGCAGGACACATTCGTTGTGATGACAGCCTCCTGAATGAGAAAGTGGTCAAACACATCCTGGCACAGTAATTTATTCATAAAGTCTTTGACTTCGGCAATTTTTAAAGCAATCATAAAATCCTCCCAAAAGAAAATGGTATCAACATAAATTTATCATTGGTTTGTTTTCTTGTAAATAACTGAAATGACAAATGAGAGAAAATATGCTAGAATACAGAGGATTTGCGAATGCAAAATACAGAATGATTATACAGATTTGCAGCCGCAGATAAAAAGTCTGAGGTTTGATGGAAAGGTTGGTAACAGATATGACAGAGACAGAAATTTTATTTGATTTACTGGAAAAAGGAATCTCACCGGCGCACGCAGTGAGCGCATGCGAAAAAAGACTGACGGATGCCGGTTTTGAAGTGGTTGATTACGGTACGGCATGGAACTTAAAAGCGGGCGGAAAATATGTGATAAATCATCATGAAACGACATTGTTTGCATTCACATTACCGCAGAATTGGAGTGACAGAGAGCCTGCAATCCGCATTGCAGCAGCACATACAGATTTCCCATGCTTAAGGATCAAACCGTCCTGCGATATTCAGACAAACGGATACGCACAGGTGAATGTGGAAGTTTACGGCGGCGCAATCTTAAATACATGGCTCGACCGTCCACTCGGTGTAGCCGGAAGAGTTGCAGTGCGCAGTGGGGATGTGTTTACACCGAAAGTGGTCACGTTCCAGTCTGAAAAAAATCTTATGACCATCCCAAATCTTGCGATCCACATGAACCGTGAGGTGAACAAGGGCGTGGAATTAAATAAGCAGACGGAACTGCTCCCAATCTGCGGACTTTCCGATGATGCAGACTATTTCCTTGATTTTCTTGTAAAAGAGCTTGCTGTGAAAAAAGAGGATATTCTGGATTTTGAGCTGACCATTTACAATAAAGAAAAGCCGGAGTTTGTGGGATTAAACGATGAGTTTATCTCTGCATCCAGACTCGATAACTTAAATTCCTGTTCTGCACTGGTGTCTGCGATCATCGACAGCGACAGGGCGGACGGCATGAATCTCATTGCACTGTTCGATCACGAGGAGATCGGAAGCCGTTCCAAACAGGGTGCCGGTTCCATTCTGCTCCATGATATGCTGGTGCGCATTCTGACTGAGTGCGGACTGGAAAAAGAAGTGTGGAACAGACTGTACAACAGCATGATTTTATCCGTGGATGTGGCACATGGACTTCATCCAAACTATGCCGGAAAGATGGATCTGACCAACAAGCCGGTGCTTGGAAAAGGATTCTGTATCAAGGAAGCATGTTCCCAGTCCTATGCAACAGACTGTGGTGCGGTCGCAGTGATCCAGCAGATCTGTGAGAAGGATCAGATCCCATATCAGAAATTTGTGAACCGTTCAGATCTTGCAGGAGGCGGCACATTAGGTTCGATCGCATCAGCGTTACTTCCGGTAAAAACAGTGGATATCGGAATCCCATTGCTTGCAATGCATTCTGCAAGAGAACTGATGGCAGCAGCAGACCAGCAGGCATTGAAGGATCTGGTGAGCGCCTATTTTGGCTGAAAGGCAAAAAAAGATGCATACAGCATGAAGTATGCATTTGACAGGAGAATCAGGTGAGAAAAAAATTTTTTTCCTATGTGGCAGGGAGTGCGGCGTGTGCAGCACTCATTCTGCTTTCGGGGTGTCAGCAGACAACCAATCAATTATCCGATATTACCCGCTATGTGGAGGAGAAAATTGCAGAAGGAAAAGGTACGGAAGTAAAAAGTACAGAACAGGAGACGGACACTGAGCAGGCAGCAGTTTCCGGGGAAACAGAGAAGCAGGAAGAGCCATCCGTTGAAAAGCAGTCTGTGGACTGTTATGCATATCAGACGCTTCCGGAGGAAGTACGCACTGTGTACGACGAGGTTTATGATGCGATTCTCTATGAAAAAGAAGATGTGGCGCTGAGCACGTTAGACAACGAAGTCCTGCATCAGGCGTATGTTTCGGTGATGGCGGATCACGGCGGACTGTTCTGGGTATCGGGCTACACTTACACGCAGTATACCAGAGGGGAAAAGCTGGTGGATCTCCATTTTACACCAAAGTTTACCATGACGGATGCCGAGCGGATGGACATGCAGGCACAGATCGATGAGACAGTCAGTCAGATTTTGGCAGGGATCGATGCGCAAGCGCCGGATTATGACAAAGCAAAATATGTGTTTGATTATCTGGCTTCGAATGTTGCGTATAGCACAGGTGCGCCGGACAATCAGAACATCATCAGTGTGTTTGTCAATGGGGAAACGGTTTGTCAGGGATACGCTGCAGCAACGCAGTATCTTTTGGAAAAACTGGACATTCCCTGTGCAGTGGTGGCTGGAACGGCAGACGGACAGTCTCATGCATGGAATCTGGCAAAGCTGGATGGAGAGTATTACTATATTGATACGACCTGGGGAAATGCCACCTACAGCGGTGACGGAATGGGGCTGGATTCCTTTATCAATTATAATTATTTTGCAGTTACGACCGGGGAATTACAGAAAACGCACCAGCCGAATGACGATATTATCGTTCCGGTGTGTCAGGCGGTAAAAGACAATTATTATGTCCATGAAAATCTTTATTTTGACACATGGGATGCAGACAGCATCGGAAATGTATATCGGGCTGCCTATGAGCAGGGAGATGGTTTCTGCTCTGTCAGGTTTGCAGACAGAGAGCTGTATGAACAGGCATTCGCCTACTTTATCACGAAACAGAAGATCGTGCATTACTGCAAAGGACTGACATCTTTATATTATCTGGAAGATTCCGACCAGAACGTGCTGACTATAAAATTTTAATAAAAAACATAATATCCTCTATACAAAGTAAAGTTTTTGTGTTAATGTTACGTAGTAATCAATACTACATGTAATAGAAAAAAGAAACTTTTGATATAATAATGAATAACATTTAGAAAACAAGGAGGCTAAATCCTCTGCTCCTGTAAGGACAGTCGCATTTTGCTTCGCAAAACAAGGAGGCTAAATCCTCTGCTCACCAGAGGGTTCGCATTTTCCTACGGAAAACAAGGAGGATACTATGTATAAGATTGTAATAGACAGTTGTGGGGAATTACCGGAAGAATTAAAACAGGACGGACATTATGAGACCGTTTCATTGGAGCTGGAAGTAGACGGATGCCGTATCAGGGATGACAGCACATTTGATCAGTCAGACTTTTTGAGAAGAGTCAGAGAGAGCCTGAAAGGACCAAAGTCCTCCTGCCCGTCACCGGAGCAGTATATGGATGCTTATGAGGGCGAGGCAGACCATGTTTATGCCGTGACACTGTCCGGTGGTTTAAGCGGCTCTTACAATAGTGCAGTGCTCGGAAAGAATCTATATGAGGAAGAGCACGGAGATACAAAGAAAATTTATGTGTTCAATTCGAGATCAGCGTCCATCGGTGAGACAATCATCGGCATGAAGATTCAGGAATTTGAGGAAGCCGGATGCAGTTTCGACGAGGTTGTGGAGAAGGTGGAAGAGTACATCCAGTCCATGAACACCTATTTTGTATTGGAGACGTTAGAGACATTGAGAAAGAATGGCAGACTTTCCAATCTGAAAGCATTTATTGCCAATTCATTAAATATCAAGCCTGTTATGGGCTCAACAAAGGAGGGCTTAATCTGCCAGTTAGATCAGGCGCGTGGTATGAACAAAGCACTTGAGCGTATGGTGAAGGATATGATCTCAAAGACAAAAGACTGTGAGAACCGTGTTCTCGCAATCGCACACTGCAACTGCCCGGAGCGTGCAAAAGCAGTGAAAGAAAAAATCGAGAAGATTGCGAAGTTCAAAAAGATCATCATCATCAACACCGCAGGTGTCAGCAGCATGTATGCCAACGACGGCGGTGTGATCATGGCAGTATAGTCAGATGCAGACATTAACTTACGAAGAAACAGTAACAGCGATTGAAAATAAAAGAAGATTTGGAAACTTAAAGGGTGTCGAGATCTCAAAGATAATGTTAGAGAAGTTAGGACACCCGGAGAAAGATTTACGCATCATACACATAGCAGGGACGAACGGCAAAGGCTCCGTCTCTGCTTTTTTGCGCTCTGTTTTTGAATGTGCAGGATTGAAAACCGGGATGTTTACTTCTCCACATCTGGTGGATTTCAGGGAGCGCATCCAGGTGCAGGGAGATATGATCTCAAAAGCGGATACCACGCGCCTTGGAAACAGGCTTCTCTCTATGGATTTTGGCGTTTATCCGACGATGTTTGATTACTGTCTTGCGATGGCATTGCTGTATTTTAAGGAGCAGCAGTGTGATGTTGTGATTTTGGAGACCGGACTTGGTGGAACGTATGACTCCACGAATGCCTGCGGTGTGCCGGATGTGACTGTCATCGCAAAAATTGGTTTTGACCATATGGCGATCCTCGGGGACACACTTGCCAAAATTGCGGCAGAGAAAGCCGGAATCGTCAAGCACGGCACAGCACTTGTTTTAGAGAGCCAGGAGAAAGAAGCGATGGACGTGTTAAAACAGGCGGCGGAGCGGGCAGACATCAAAACCACAAAAGTTGTAAACTGGGACGAAATTAAAATCCTGCCACAAAAGGACGGAAAACAGTGTTTTTCATACGCTGGATACGATGCAGTCACAATGAAAATGCTCGGTGTGCACCAGTATGAAAATGCCGTGGCGGCAATGCTTGCAGCAGAATTATTTTTTGAAAAATATTTTGCAGGAAAAAAGAATGTGCCGGAACGGAAAGCTTTGCAGCATGCAATCCGGGAAGGGATCGACCGGACACAGTGGATGGGACGCATGGAGCTTGTGAGCAATGATCCGTTTTTCCTGATGGACGGTGCGCATAACAGTAACGGTGTGGAGGCGCTGAAAAAAAGTCTGGAGACAATGTATCCGGATGAAAAATTCCATTTTATCATGGGTGTCATGGCGGATAAAGATTATGGGGAGATGATCCGGGAACTTCTTCCGCTGGCACTGGATTTTAAGACAGTGACTGTGGAGAGTGAGAGGGCATTGCAGGGAGAGGCGCTTGCAGACTGCATCCGGGCAAAAGGGATCCCGGCGGAGGCGTATCAGAACCTTGCGGATGTGCTGCCGGATTTCTCAAAATCATCCGCAGAAAAGACAGTGGCATTCGGCTCACTGTATTTTATCGGGGAGATCGAAGCATTTCTGCAGGGAAAACAGTAACATAGTTTCCGGAAAATCTGAGAAAAGCAGCGTCCGTGCCCAATCATTACAGAAAAGTTACAAAATAGCATGGATTTAATATATTTTTAAAATCAATCAATTCAATCAAATGCCTGATTTTAAATGAAAAAGTCTTGCAGACCGCATAAATACTATGTTTTTGAAGTCTGCAAGAACAACTTTAAAGTTCTTTAAAAATAAAAAAAGTTAAACTAATTAGTAACAAATTAGTAACAGTCATTATATTATAAAAGGTGTTTTTATTTTCTCAATCTGTTCTCTTAATTCTTCTATAGTTCTGTGACTATATTTGGCGTTAGTAATATCACTTTTAAAGGAATGCCCCATCATTCGTTTACGATCATTTTCGTTGACTTCGTATCGTTCGCAAAGCGCGGAGAAAGTGTGACGACAATCGTGTGGTGTATGTCTTGCTCCAGTTGCAGCATTTGCAATTCCGAGAGAAGAAAGAGTGTTATACATTTTATTACGAAAGTCCCGCACGGAGCATCCAAGCAGATTCTTACCATTATATCTAGCTTTTACCATATCGGAAATACAGGAATGAATAGGAACAATTCTTTCTTTACTAGCTTTTGTCTTAACTCCACCCTTAAAATATTTTCCATCCAGATTAGTTTCCATATTTGTGAAAGCCTTGATACGATATCCACTGTAACACATGATTAATAGCATTTGGACAACGGAATCATCTTTATTTTTCCACAATATTTTTAATTCCTCATCAGTGAATGGTACCCCACTTTCGTCATCGTCCGGTATAGGAATAAATAAAGCAGAAGAGTAGTCTTTATCCACTATGTCGTATTTAATGGCGTATTTGTACATTTGGTGCATCAGAGACACAATCAATTCCAGAGAGGAATGTTTAAGAGGACAAGCATTAAGAACATCCTGTAAGTCTTTATATTTAATTTGACCAAACTGTATATCATGTAAAGCAGAAGAATTTTTAAACGCTACTTGCGTTGAAGACATGGAAGAAGTCTTTTTACTTCCGTTACGTAGCTCATTACGGTACTTCTCTTTATAGAAATCTTCATATACTTCTTTAAAGGTTGGAGTACGGTCAATATAAACGCCATTCTGTATTTTGATTTTTCCCTCGTTCTCCAGCTTACGTGCTGCCAGAATCTCATAACCTTCATCCCATGTCTCAACGTAGGCGAGAGCTTTCGGTGTGACAGGTCCTTTTGCAGTGTATTCAGTAACTGGTGGGTACACGCCATACGGCTTATAGCGTCCTTTACCGAGATATTTTATTGATCCGAATCCGTTCGGGAGCTTTTGATGTTTCTTTCTTCGTGCCATATGTACCATCCTTTCTGATTTTGAGTATAAAAATAACAGCCAGCAGAGAACATTTGTTCCGCTTGCAGTTGGCTGCTCCGAATGATACAATATGCTTGTGTAGGGCTTTCGCATCATTCGGAAGCTTGCCGCCTTGCTTTGGTAGAGCAGGGCGGTTTTAAATTTGACAAAAATAAATATGTGACATATAATACATTTAACAAGAGAACCGAAAGCTAGATGAAGCCTAGCTGCCGGTAAAAAATGTTCTATAAAAATAGCGTCTTAGTTTACCAGGCTGAGGGCGCTATTTTTATGTTTGATATTGAAAATAGTGTTCGAGTTTCAACAAAAAAGACCTTACATACGTAAGGTCTTCAATGAATGCTGTTCGCTGGCTGACCAGGAACATTGTCTTATATAGTGCCGGTAAACGGCTTTGTTTTGTGCATTCATTGTAACCTTAATATATTCGATTGTCAACAATTTTATTACGGAAATCCGAAATATTTTTATTGATATATGAATATTTACTTGGTATTTGTATATAACTTTAATAATTCTGAATCTATCAGATCAAGTTTTTCATTTGACAATTTAATGCCACTCAATACGTCATTGTTGCTTTTTGGATCATAAATTCGGATTTTGCTTACAGTAGTAATTTGCCCTACCAATGCGATACTTCCCTGTTTCATTTTCTGGATTTCTTTTTTCAATTTTTCAATAAGCTTCTTTTCTTGTTCAGCTTGAGAAATTTCTGTTTCCAAAGTACAAAGTCGTTCAGCAAGTGAAGCTTCAGGGGATGATGCAAGCGCTTCAAGGATAGAATCTAATTCACTCCGAAGGTGTTTAATTGTTTCGCGAATGAATGTCGTGTGTGCCGCTAGTTTTGCATTCATACTGACAAATAATTCATTACCTAAAAATACCTCACCTTTATGTAATTGGTCAATTTGTTTTGTAGGTTTTAATGACGTAAGAGGAACTATAGTAACAACAGGATTATGTATAGAATTATCTTTATCTAAAACTACAGCATAGTGTAAACCACCTTCCTCACTTCCAAGATTGAAACCAAGATGCAACTTGATGATTTCACCACGTTTATATTTTCGTAAAGATTTAGAGGAAAATTGCGGTTCATAATCCAGAAATTTAACCCAATCTTCAATCCAATAGCTTAATTTGTCTGCTTTACCAGAGTCTTTATCAGATTCGTTATCAATTAATCGGTCAAGATAAGCATCCAAAGTACTTATGGAATTAGACTTATGATTTTTCAAATCTTCTGGTGTTTTCTTTATACTCATAAAATTATCCTTTCAGTAGAAATTAAATGTGCAGCAGTTGCACCGGTGCAACACACTACAATTTTCCAATCACTTTTCCGAGAGTGAGAGCAGTCTCATCCAGAGGAATGTTCTTGTAATCTTTATTCAAAGAAATCAATTCCTTTTCGCCAAGCTTCTTCACAAAGCATTCATTGTTGATCTGGAAGATGCCGACGTCTCCAACTTCGATTTCTTGTGTAGCTTCAACGAGGAGAATGTCTCCATCTTGAAATGCAGGCTCCATAGAGGAACCATTTACGCCAATTGCATAGCTGACATTTCTGTATTCCGGTTTATCTGGAATTTCAATATCCTTATCCGGAAGATTATCGATCACAAGCTGACCTGTTCCGGCAGAGGCATTTTTAAAGTAGTAGCTAATCAGACGCTTTGGAAATGGAACAGTTGTATTTGAAGATTCACCAAGTCTACCAAACTTTTGAATACGCTCTGTTTCTTTATCTAGTGCATAATCAACTATTTCTTTGCCATGGTCATCAAGACCACGGTATTTTTTTATGTGCTCATATTCTGCCAAAGTGACATCATTTTGCTGAGTTTTTATTTTAACAGAATCTTGAAAAATATAGTTAGCATCACAATTTAAACTTTCGATAATTTTAAATAAAATAGGTTCTTTGGGTGAACTAACATCATTTTCATAATTAGAAATAGCACCAACGGTAACTCCCAACATAGAAGCAAACTCATTTCTTGATATCCCATTAAGTTCACGGAGTTCTTTAATTCGGCTTCCAATACTCATTCAAACACCTACCTTCATATTATTTTATTTGTATGGTATAACAAAAATCTTTGTACGTCAACACGAATGATAAGAAAATTATAAAAACAATATTGACAAAACAAGAAACTTATTATATGCTTTAAATTAACAAGAAACTTATTGCAGAAAGGAGGAAAACAAGTTGCTTGATATAGCCACTTCAAACAGCATTGTTGCGGATAACATCAATCAGATTATTAAAGAAAGAAATCTAAAACAGTCAGCTGTTGCTTGTAAGGCTGGTTTCACACCGCAAGAATTTAATGCAATGTTAAAAGGAAGAAGATTGATGAGAGCAGTAGATATTGCTTCAATATTAGATGTTTTAAGCGTTGACGCGAATGAACTGTTTAAGAAGGGAGATGATTGAGTGAGAAAGACAAAAAAGAAAAAGACCACTTCGGGCAGGAAGCAGTCCTTTTCAAAAGAAGAAGTAGCTTTCTTATATGCTTGTTTGTTAATTAAATCTCGATTCCGTGAGTAGCTAATTCTTTTCGTAATTCCTCATGATAAGTTTTTAGAAGTGTAATGGAATAATTCATAAGAAGTTGGTTTTGTTGGACTGCTTTTTGAAGTTGCTCATCATCCAAGTTGAGGATTTCATCAATTTTCCCATTAGTAATATCCTTTACGGACTTATCAAGAGAGGTCGCAATTACTTTATTAATATCCATATAAAATTCTCCTTTCATAATACTCGGCATGGCAGTGCCTGTAAAAAAATAATAACACTGCGGAGGAGAATAGGCAACAACACTGGGAGTTTCAGTGAATGAGTTGTTTAAGAAGGGAGATGAGTAAATGCAAAAAATGGAAGCATTAAAAGATTACACCAAGATTGTTGTTGAAACAGATGAAAAGAACCCTGTAACCATAGCAACAATTACAAATGGTGAAACGGTTGTTGCGGATGGATACAGGGTTCGATTGACGCCAAAATACGATTAATGTTCTTTGTCGCGTGGAGGGCAAGGGTCATTGCCATAACTGTCCTTAGAACGAATTTGACCGTTCCGACCTTGAATGATAACTTCGCTCTTTTGGTTAATAGCTATATCTCTTGCGTAAGCGGCAGCATCTGACTGACGGTCAAATAGTTTGGTGTCGCGTTGGTTCCCTTCACCGTGGACAGCCCATCTGTCACCGCGGGGAGATACCCATTGATTTGTTCCCATGATAATCAACTCCTTCCTAAAAAAATGGAACACGTTTGTAAGTAGATTATATAGAACAAATGTTTACACGTCAATATAAAAAAACAATATATAGAGAAAAATAATTTAAAATATCAATATATTGTGAAAACCATAATAAAAATTGCAAAAATAGAAAGAGGTGAGAAGTTGAAAGGAAAGGCGAATAAAATGAACGATTTAATTAACATCAACATGGACACGCAGACAGTGTCGGCAAGAGAGTTACATGAAAAATTGAATATTGGAACCGAATTTGCAAAGTGGTTTTCTCGTATGTGCGAATATGGATTTTCAACAGAAAATGACTATTCAGAGGTTATCGTCAAAAATGACGAAAACTCAAAGGGTGGTAGACCGGCAACGGATTACAGCATTTCTGTAGATATGGCAAAGCAGATTTGCATGATTCAGAGAACACCAGAGGGTAAAGCAGTGCGTCAGTACCTTATCGATTTAGAGAAGGCATGGAATACACCGGAGCAGGTATTTGCCAGGGCATTAAAGATGGCGGATCAGACAATCAGCAGTTTAAAGGACAGATGCAAGTTCCTTGGTGGACAGGTTGTGGAACAGCAGAAAGTTATTGAAGAACTTCAACCGAAAGCATCCTATTATGACATGATTCTCCAGTGCAAGGATTTAATTGCTACGACGGTCATTGCAAAGGACTATGGAATGTCAGCAAAGAAGTTCAATGCGATGCTTCACGACATGGGAATACAGTTCAAGCAGGGCGATACATGGGTTCTTTATTCGAAGTATCAGGGAAATGGATATTTAAAAGTGAAAACGCATAATTATCCAGATTCCGAAGGAGTACAGCATTCTAAAGAGCATTCTTATTGGACGCAGAAGGGACGGCTGTTTCTTTATGATTTCCTCAAACAGGATGATATTCTTCCGTTAATTGAAAGAGAACAGGTGGCGTAAAGGGGAGCGGAGCATAGAAGATGCCACAACAACAGTCCAATAAGTAGGACAGAAAGGAGAGTAATGAAGAGTGAGCCAACGCTTAACAGTAAAAGAAGCCGCCGCCGAGATTGGATGCAATGTGGAATACCTTAGACGCCAGATGAAAGCCGGGCGGTGGGATCTCGGAAGCGTGATAAAGCCAAATGCGAAGGTTAAGAATTATCAGTATTTTATCTTCCGGGCAAAGCTGGACAAGTTTCTAGGTATCGAACCAAGAGCAGATAACGAGGAGGTGGAAAATGAAGCAGATCAGTAAAGTATTTATAGCGGTAGGGATTGGAATTATGTTTCTTGGCGGAATGCTCGATGCGGATGGTGAAAAGTACATCTTATTATTAATCGCTATGGCACTCGGAGCTTTGGTTGCACTTATGGGAGTTGCGATCATGGATGTGGAGAAACGCCGGGAAGAAAAGCGGAAAGCATACTTTTACATGATCCGCCGGAAGGACAAGCTTGACGCTGATGTTGAGTTCCTTGGGGAATTTGAGGACAAAAAAATAGCACCCTGAATGTTTTGGCGAACGCAGGTGCTATTTAAACGTAGGAATACAAAAGTATTTCTTCACCCATTATAGCAGAAAGAGAGGAAAAAGCAAATGCCAGCAACTAGATTGAGCAGAAATGACAGTGGACAGCTTATTGATGCACTGAAAGATTTATCAGTTTTACTTGAAAATTTAGGGGTTGAGGATGGAAATGTAGTCCTAGCAGCAGATGGAAATATATATGGAACATTTACTGTAGACACTAATAAATTAGATATAAACATCACAGATGATGGGAAAAAGGAGTCAGTTGTCTATGCCAATTGAAGAATTTCCAGACAATGATTATGAACGGTATGAAGCTGAGAAAGCAAGGCTTCACCGATTGCATGAGCGATTAGCCAGAGAAGAGGAAGTGGCAGATCGGCGCAGAGACGAAGAAATGTACGAGAAATGGAAAAATGAAAGGTGGTAATAATTATGAATTTATATGAAATTGACCAGGAAATTATGAACTGTGTGGATATGGAAACAGGCGAAATAATTGATCCTGCCAGATTGGACGAGCTTCAGATGGACCGTGACATAAAAATTGAGAATATTGCCTGCTGGATTAAAAATCTGTATGCAGATGCAGAAGCATTCAAGACAGAAAAGCAGTCCTTTGCAGATAGACAGAAAGCCGCTGAGGACAAAGCGGAATCTCTTAAGAAGTATCTGGCGAATTATCTCGCAGGACAAAAATTCTCGACACCAAAAGTTGCAATTTCGTTCAGAAAAACATCAAGTGTGAATGTTACGGATATGACGCTGATTCCAAAGAAATATCTTAAATTCGCAGATCCAACACCGGACAAAACAGCAATTAAAAATGCAATAAAAAATGGCGAAAGAGTTTCCGGAGCAGAACTTGTGGACGGTAAGAGCATGTCGATTAAATGAGCAGAAATGATAATGGGACTGCCGTTCTGGACAGTCAGATAGGAGATAACATGTCAGATGGAAAGATACATATTCCGGCCAGAAGAAAAGAGCCGGTAAGTGAGCAGCAGGTAGTTCGTATTTCAGCAGAAGCCTATAATGCTCTTGCAGAAATCTATAATGAGTCCTCAATTTCAATGAAAGAGTTGGTCTCACTCATAATATTGCAGTCTGTAGATCGGATTGTATTTGACAAGGAGGAATAGAAAAGTGGCAATACCAGTATTAATCATTGGAAAATCAGGTATGGGAAAAAGCGCAAGCCTTAGAAACTGTGCAGGCAACCCTGACTGGAATCTTATCAGGGTATTAAATAAACCGCTCCCGTTCAAAGGTAAGATTGATGGATGGAACACAGATGATTACCAGCAGGTAATGAAATGTCTGATCGCATCCAAGGCAAAAAACATCGTGATTGATGATGCGGGATATCTGATCACGAATATGTTCATGAGCAAGCATAGCGCCACAGGAGGAGGTAATGGAGTTTTCACTTTATATAATCAGATCGGTGATCACTTCTGGAACTTAATTCAGTTCATTATCGAAAAGGTCCCGGCTGATAAAATCGTGTATGTCATTATGCATGAGGAATCAAACGAACTCGGAGAGATCAAGCCAAAAACCATTGGAAAAATGCTTGATGAAAAAGTATGTATCGAAGGAATGTTCACAATCGTACTCCGGTGCATCGCTGAATCCAATAAACATTTATTTGTCACACAGGCAGCAGATGGAGCAGTCAGTAAGTCACCAATCGGCATGTTTGAAGATACAGTTATTGATAATGACATGCTGTTAGTTGAAAAAGCAATCAGAGATTATTACGAAATCGGAGGTAAGAAAGATAATGCAGAAACCAAATAATTATGATGAGACACAGGCAGGCGGTGATTTCCAGCCAGTGGAATTAGGCGGACACAAATTAATCATTAAACAGGTCAGTGAGACAAAGTCAAAAGCCGGAAAAGACATGATCGTTGTGTTTTTTGATTTTGCACCGGACGATTCACAGCCAGGATATTTTACAGAGCAGTTTAAAAACGATATCCGTCCGGATAAGAAATGGCCGAACCAGGCAACACAGTACATATTAACAGAGGATGCGGAGGGTAAATGTAACCGGTCATTTAAAACATTCACAACCTGTGTAGAACACAGTAACACTGGATTTACCACGCAGTGGGGCGATAATTTCGGAGCGCAGTTTAAAAATAAAAAAATCGGTGGAGTCTTTGGCGAGCAGAAGGACTTTTATGATGGAAAAGAACGGAATAAAAGAGTGATGCGATGGTTTGTTTCTTATGACAAGGCAGAGGGGGCAGGTGTTCCAGAACCGACCGAGACAAAAGCATATAAGGAGTATAAGGGAAGTGCACAGAGCTTTTACGATAATGCTCCAAAGGATGCGGACGGATTCATGAATATCCCGGATGGAATCGATGAAGAGCTTCCGTTTAATTAAGGCAGGTGTTTTATTTGCAGATACAAGTGGATACCAGGGAGCATAAGGCAGAATGGGAACGAATCCAGAAACAGTTTGATAGCATGAATGTGAAGTATTTCAGGTCAAAGATGTATGTTGGCGATTATCAGTCATTGGACAATCCAAGGCTGGTAATTGATCGCAAAAAAGACTTGCAGGAACTGTGCGGGAATGTCTGTCAGCAGCACGAACGTTTTAAGGCAGAACTTATCCGGGCGATACAACAGAACATTAAAATTGTAATTCTGGTAGAACACGGAGAGGATGTTAAAACGCTTGAGGATGTTTACTTTTGGGAGAACCCAAGAAAACATGAAATACGCTGGAAAACTGTTAATGGAAAAAAGGTAAAAACGGTATGTTCTGAAAAGGCAGTAGATGGGATTCAGTTATATAGAAGTCTGGTTACGATCAGAGACAGGTATAACGTAGATTTTGTTTTCTGCGAAAAATCAGAAACCGGAAGAAAAATTGTGGAGATCCTAAATGACGGTAGATGAAATAAAGCAGTCTCACTCAATGCTGGAAGTAGCAGAATCTTATGGGATGAATATTAACCGGGCTGGGTTCTGCTCATGCCCATTCCACAAGGGTGACCATACAGCCAGCATGAAGATATATAAAGATTCCTTTCATTGTTTTGGATGCGGGGCAAGCGGAGATATCTTTTCATTTGTCCAGAAGATGGATAATTGCGATTTTAAGACAGCTTTTTACAGCCTTGGAGGAACGTATGAAAAGCCAACGAAAGCGTCTGAAATAGCAATCTATCACGCGCAGAAAGCAAAAGAAAAGAGACAGCGCGAACAAGCCAGATTAAAAGAAGAATTTAGGGAAAATAATAGATGGATTGGAATCTATGTAACAGCACTGAAGCTATTCGAGCCATTCTCAGACATGTGGTGCTTCTGTCAGAACAAGCTTGTGATCCATTTATACCATGACGAGGAGATACAAAAGAAACTAGAAAGGAGTGGAAAGGTTTGAGATTACTGAAAGAGTATGATGCCGAATCTATTCTGTCAGAGGAAGTGTTTATTGAGATATTTGATGAGCCGGACGAGATTCAAAAGGCAAGAATGCTCTTATCATTCCAGGAACGTGCGGAGCAATTGGACAGAGAACATAAGGGAACACTGAAAAAGTTTAACACCATGCTCCGGGCATATAAAAAGACTTTTAAAGATCGGGATGAATCTAAAAAAAATCATCCACAGCAGCTTGCTGATAATTATACGCATTTTGATTACTTTGAAGATGGACACGAATTATTTTCTGGATCATGGATTGCAGATGATGATGGTGTGAGGACGTATAACATGTTTGGAGAAGTGCTTGCCTGTTATCATCCAATCCTGCCGGTGAAAAGACTTAAGAATCTGGAAACCGGAGAGGAACAAATGGAGATTGCTTATAAACGCAATGGACGCTGGTATACAAAGAAATTCCCCAAGACCGTCATCACGTCGGCAAGCAGGATCGTGCAGTTGTCCAGCGTGGGTATCTCGGTGACAAGCGAAAATGCAAAGCATCTGGTCCGGTACATGTCAGACATTGAAAATATGAATGATTCATTAATCGAGGTACAAAATTCTACCAGCAAACTGGGATGGAACGGGAACGACTTTATCCCATATGACCAGAAAATCGTTTTTGATGGGGACAGCCGTTTTAAAACTCTGTTCGATGCAGTGCATGAGCGCGGAAATGAAGAAACATGGTATCAGCATATAAAAGAGCTGCGAAAAACAGGAAAAAAGGAAATCAAGTTTATGCTTGCTGCATCCTTTGCCTCTGTTCTGATAGAGCCGCTTGGTGGACTTCCATTTTTTGTAGATCTGTGGGGAGAAACCGAAGGTGGAAAATCTGTCAGCCTTATGCTAGCAGCATCCGTCTGGGCAAACCCCGATGAATCGCAGTACATAGGAGATTTTAAGACAACGGATGTGGCGCTGGAAGCGAAAGCGGATATGCTAAACCATCTGCCAATGATGCTGGATGATACAAGTAAGACTTCTGCCAGAATCCGGGACAACTTTGAGGGAATTGTATATGACCTGTGCTCCGGCAAAGGTAAGAGTCGAAGCAATAAAGACCTTGGAATCAACCGGGAAAACCGGTGGAAGAATTGCATCATAACAAACGGTGAGCGTCCATTAAACAGCTATGTCAGTCAAGGGGGAGCAATCAACCGTATTCTGGAACTGGAATGCTCACAGAAAATTTATGATGATCCGCATCATACGGCAGAAGTGCTTAAGAAAAATTATGGATTTGCCGGGAAAATATTTGTTGATGTTATTAAGGATATGGACAGGACAGAACTTAGAAAAATCCAAAAATCATATATGGACCAGTTAATGGATTCTGACAAAATGCAGAAGCAGGCAATGTCTCTCAGCATAATTCTCACAGCGGATAAAATCGCCACAGAGAGCATTTTTAAGGACGGGATATATATTTCACTAGATGAAGCAAAAGAAACGCTTACAGACTATTCTGACGTGTCAGACAATCAGCGGTGTTATGAGTATATTCTTGGAATTATTGCAATGAACCAGACAAGGTTTGATATGTCAACGGCTTGTGAAAAGTGGGGCATTCTGGAAAATGGATATGCGGTAATCTATAACCCGGCATTTGACAGGATATGCGAGAGTGGCGGATTTTCCAGAAAAGCATTTTTGTCCTGGGCGGACAGGCATAATAAAGTGCAGATTCAGAATGGTCAGCCAACCAAGGTGAAGAAAATAGATGGAAAAAGTTATCGGTGTGTTTTCTTAAAGCTGGATGATGGAATAGAAACAGATAGTGATGGATTCCTTCAAATATCAGAAGATGACCAGACGGAATTACCATTCTAAGGTTACAAGGTTACACGGTTACAAGCGATTTTCACTTTTTATATAGTTTAAAAATTTTTTTTACATAAAAAATTAGTCATAAAAAATATTAATCCTACGTGTAAGAAAGCTGTTGTAACTTTGTAACTTTGTAACCCACCTCTGAAAGCATTGATTTTACTGCATTTTATGGTTACACAAGCTACAAAAGGTAACAAAAAGGATGTGATTATTATCTTAAACAGTGCGCAACGTGAATGGATTGATAAAAAGAAAGAATTTATCAATCAGCAAATTAATAATAACTATCCTCTGTCAGATAGTCAATGGCAACAGGTCGCAGATATGGTTGATGGGATCATTAAAAAGGCAAAAGGGCATGAAGAGGAAGTAAGAAAAGAACTGCATGATCTGATAGAGAAGTGGGATAGAAAGGCAAAAGATGACAAGAGATAAGAGTGAAAGGGTTCTCGGATTATCTAATAGCCAGAAAGTTTATTCTGAAATGATAAAAATGGAACAGGCGCAAGCTAATACAAAAAGAAACTGGCTGAAAGAGAAACCTTACCAATTAATTTATGAGGAAAGGATGAAACATGAGCAACGCATTAAGCAGGAAAAAGAAGAAGATGCAGCCGCTGGGCTATAGCATGAATGAGATCTTAGGCATTCAGCAATATGCCAAAGTGCAGAATAACACGAATTATCTGATCGAGCAGTCGTTTGAGAACATTAAGATCATAGCTTACCAGATTTTGCATGACAAGTTCGGATTTGGCAATAAGCGAATTGTCAGAGTTGAGAACACGATCAATGCATACCTGAATGCGAATGCAGACAAGGACTCTCATTTAACAACAGCTGAGCTAGAGTATTTCATGAAAACAAAGTGCAATATTTCCGTGGCAGAAGAAGCAAATAAGGTTCCATTCCGGGAGAGATTTGCACTGGTCGACAAGAAAGTAGCACCAAATTCAATGCAGAAAGCCGGGCAGTATTTACTGGCATCGATCTGTAACTACTTCTCGCTGTTGGGGAATTGTTTAAAGACACAATTTCGATTTTCAGCAAAACAGATCAGAGAGGTCTTTGACTGGATCCGGTACTACATCAACAGCCTGTCACTGAAGTATCTGGACATGATTGATGTTGCAAGCGTACTTTATCATGAATGTAATTATTGTGATATTCGCTTTGCCGGAAAATTCCGTGAAATTTGAGGTGCTGACAATGGGAGAAATGACCAAGACAAGCGTGAAATACTGCCGGAAATGTAAATATTCGTACAATCACAGCCAGACAGAGATTATGTGTGGATATTATTCAAAGACCGGATTAAGGCGTGGATGCCCGATTGGGATGTGCGATAAGTTTGAAAAGAAAGGCAGAAAGAGAAAGGTGAAGTTGAAATGACAGATGAAACCAAGCAGGAGATAGAAGCGGTACTGATGTTGTTAAAAAATACACTGATAAGAAACGGTGTAAGCATAGCACTTGCAGGAAGTGACGATACCGGAAAAGACGATGGATGCATTATGTTTTTTGATACCGCAGAGTATTGTCGCACCGGTAAATATAAAGGGGTATCTGTTAAAATAACGGATTTAGTGAGGTAGAAATATGACAGAGTGTATGAAGAGCATGGCTAAAAAGCCACAGACCAATGCAGACCGGATCAGGAGCATGACGGATGAGGAGCTGGCGGAATTATTATATTCACTTCAAACCGAAGACTTAGACGGTATGTTTTGCAAAACCGAAGATAAGTGTGAAGAGATGATGGACAGTGGAGATGAGATACCGAAAAGTATGTGCAAGCAGTGCTTGGTTAAGTGGCTTAAGGCAGAAAGTGAGGAATAGCATGAGACTTGGAGAAGAATGTCCATACATAACACCATGCGGTTGGTGTAGTAGGCTTTGTAAGCCATGTGAGGAAAAGGAAAAGCAGAAAGCGAGGAAGCAACATGGAAAGATTAACAGAAAGGAATCCATCATGGATTGATGATGAACTGTGGGAAAGGGCATGTGAACCGGATTGCGAGGAAATAGATGCCGTATATCGGAAACTCAAAGACTATGAGGACGCCGAGGAGCAGGGATTACTTCTGCGGTTGCCGTGTGGAATTGGCTCAGATGTATATATAATTCCTAGCAAAGTCAATTATGAATTAAATATTTTAAATCTGCACCCGGAGAACAACAAAGTTTATCATCAGAAAGTAGCCTTGATTACTTTTACAGAAAAAGGATGGTACATGGAGTGTGACAAAGATCGGGAATATGGTACAGACCGAATCCTGCCAGAAAAAATGTACAAGGAAACCTGGTTTTTATCACAAGAGGAAGCCGAAGCCAAGTTGAAAGAAATGGAGGAAAAGGATGGAAGATAGATTTTTATTCCGTGCAAAGCGGATTGATAATGGGGAATGGGTGCAAGGATATCTCTATGGTATCTGGGAGAGAAGATATATCCTATGGGGAATGACCAATGATATCCCGAACATGGTCGAAGCAGATCCGTCCACCATCTGCCAGTGCACCGGACTTAAGGACAAGAACGGCAATCTGATTTGGGAGAATGATATTCTTTCAGGGCATATCGATGATGAGTTTCCAGAAGATGAGACGAGAAAGCGTGTCGTGTGGCATGAAAACGGATGGTGTACGAATGAGCCGGGCTGTGATTACTACGAGGAACTGGATGATTTTGATTCAGAGAATTTTGAAGTGATCGGAAACATGATTGATAACCCGGAACTGTTGGAGGTGTGACTATGACAATTGATGAAGCTATATCACACGCAAGAGAAGTGGCTGAATGCCAAAAGATGTCAGCAAGACTAATCGAAGATAATGCGTATATTCCAGAATCGGTTGATAAAGAAGCCATTACATATGGCAATACTATATGTGCAAACGAACATGAGCAACTTGCTGAATGGTTGGAAGAGCTGAAGCAGTACCGCACAATCGGCACGCCGGAAGAATTAAAAGCAGCTATGAAATATGTTTACCTTGCTAAAAAGCATGGAACAGTCGGACAGGTTATTGAAAATTGCGTGAAATATGAAGAAATCGGCACACCGGAAGAATGCCGGGCGGCGATGGAACGTCAGAATCCGATAGCTGCTATTGCTGAAAAAGAAGATACTGGGACTACAAGATATATATGTCCGACATGTGGTATGTATATGGGGTGGTCAACTGGAACGTTTCCTGCTCGTTATTGCTGGAAATGTGGTCAGAAATTGGATTGGGGGGATGAAGAATGAGTGAAAGCCTTAAGCCATGCCCGTTCTGCGGTGGAAACGCAATGTTCTTAACCATTACAAATAAGTCATCACATTCGGCTGTTGGTGTAATGTTCAAAATCAAATGTATGAAATGCGGAACAGAACTTCCAAAAAGCTATGAATGTGAGATGTACATGGATCAGGACGGAGACATCAGAACAGGGAAAGACGAGCGAACAAAAGCAACTACAGATTGGAACAGGAGGGCGAACGATGGGAAGATTAATTGATGCGGATGTTCTGATGGCTGATGTCAGGAACACAATAACAGAGGAATCTAGCGCAATTGATTGGATAAACCTGATTAATCGTCAGATGACAGCTTACGACACTGACAAAGTTGTAGAGCGGTTGGAAGAAGTAAGACAAATAAACGCATCAGCAAATGCAGAAGCGATTGAAAGAATGTGCGGAGCATCAGCAAATTATTATAAAGGTGCAGAATGTGCATATGAAAGAGCAATCGAGATTGTGAAAGGCGAGTGTGCCACAGAACAGTCATGCGAGTGGAAACTTGAAGATTTAGAATCAAACCTTTATGTAACAGGGTGTGAAAATCGGCAGTTGATATTTGAAGGCACGCCAGAAGAAAACGGCTATAAGTATTGCCCTTACTGCGGCAGAAAGATAAAGAGAGGTGGAGTAAATGGCAATTAAACCGTGGGTTTGGGTAATTGAATTTGAGCGGTGCGAGAAACCGGAAGGAGTGTGAGAATATGAGTAAATTTGATTATGACTGTTTTTGCGGAGACGACGATTCACTTGGTTTCAATGCGAGTAAATACAACAAGGAAGAAGCTTTAAAAATTGGCGCGGAAGAATATGGGTGTAACGTAAACGAATTAACGGTAGAAGAAGCCTATATTTATTATGGTTTTGGAACTGATGAAGATGGAGAAACACGTACAACGTATTGGCTTTGCGATGTACCTAAAGGAAATAGCTTTGAAGCATGGAGAGTGTATAAAAAATAGGAGGTGGGGGTGATGTCTAAAGCAGTATTAGTTATGGATATGCCAGAATCATGTTTTGGTTGCAACTTTTTGTATTGTAACGCGGATGCAAGTATTGACAGTTGCCAGGCTATGGAAGTATCAAGAATTGTTGATTCTGAAACATACGAAAGACCAGATTGGTGCCCGCTTCGGGAACTGCCGAAGAAAATGGAAGTGTGTGGAAAATATCCACAGCCGGACAGGATTGAACCATCATACAAAGCAGGATGGAATGCTTGTTTAGATGAAATTTTAAACTAAATCGAAAGGAGTGAGAGGTTTGCTGGCCAGCGTGAAAGAGCTCTTTACTCCAAAAGATAATGGAATCAGTACAGGAAAGAATGGAGCGGATCGGAGCATATGAGAAGATAGCATCATTTATGCAGAAAGAAAAGCAGCCATATGAATATAAAAGAAAATATGCACAGATCAGAGCAGAAGAGTTCGCAAGTGAATGTGATGGAAGATTGCTCAATTACCATGTTTCGGTCGGTGGACTTGACAGTATAATCTTATACCTGTTTTTACATGAGGTATGCGGAATTGACGCACCAGGAGTCAGTGCATCTACACTGGAAGACAAGAGTATACAGAGAGTACATAAAGCTCTTGGAATTATCAATGTGCCACCGCTGAAAAGGGATGATGGTACTTATTGGACGAAACCAAAGGTCATATAGGAATTTGGATTTCCTGTCATTTCAAAGGAAGTGGCTGCCAAGATAGAATTGTTACAAAATCCGTCAGAGAAAAATAAAACTGTCCGCCATGCGATTATTACTGGGGAGACTGGAGAATATGGCGGATGGCAGAAAAACTCTAAAATGCAGCTAAAACAGAGATGGTTAAAGCTGTTCGGTGGATATGAAAACGAAAATGAAGGGTGTGATTATCAGAAGCCAGATTTTCTCGTATCGTCCAAGTGTTGTTATTACCTTAAAGAGAAAAACTGTGATGACTGGGGAAAAGAGCATAACAGTGTGCCGTATCTGGGACTGATGGCATCCGAGGGCGGCAGACGTGCCAAGAGCCTGCGGATGAACGGATGTAATTATTTTGGAGCATCCACGATCAGATCAGCACCATTTGCTATATTCCATCGACAGGATATTTTAGCGCTTGCCTTAGAGATGGATCAGATGTGGAAAGGTGGACTGAAAGAAAAATATCATGAAAGACTTTTGAAAGAAGGAAGATTATCTCAAAGTTTTGAAATGCCTGACAGCATCATTCCAGAGATTTATGGAACTATTGAGAAAAAGCCAGATGGGACATTGTATACAACCAAGGCACAGCGTACCGGATGTAGTATGTGTGGCTTTGGAATCCACATGGAGAAACGACCGCATCGGTTTGATCTGTTGTATGAGAGCAATCCGAAAGAGTGGGATTATCTGATGTTCCACATGTGCAAGGATGCAAAAGGCAACGATTATGGATGGGCAAAAGTTCTTGATTACATTGGAGTTGGCTGGGATCCGTCCACAATCGGCGGTAATTGTAAAGGACAAATGAGATTAGAAGATTTTATGTAGAAAGGAGCCGAACCAGCGCGCATAAAGGGTACCCGGTTCCTATGGGAAATGAATATAAAAGAAAAAAAGATATTAGATGTAACATGCGGATCTAAAACGATTTGGTTTAATAAAAATCATCCGGCGGCGGTGTATTGTGATAAGCGGTCAGAAAATCTAACTGGAATATGGAAGTCAACAAATGGAGAATCTGAGCGAACCTGCACAGTATCACCTGATATACAGTGCGATTTCACAAATTTACCGTTTGGAGATAATACATTTGCACTTGTAGTGTTTGATCCACCGCATCTGGAACATGTTGGAGAAAACGCATGGATGAAAAAGAAGTACGGAAGACTGGAAGATAATTGGCCGCAGATGCTACATGACGGTTTTCGTGAGTGCATGAGAGTTCTAAAGCCGGATGGCGTACTGATCTTTAAATGGTCCGAGTGTCAAATTCCAGCCAATAAGGTATGGGATGCGATAGGTCAGAAGCCCTTATTTGGACATAGAAGCGGGAAAGCATCAAAAACATTTTGGGGCTGCTATATGAAAGGTATTACGGACTTCCCGGAGGTGATGCCATGAAAGAAGAAACACCGGAGAGAAAAGTAAAAACATATTGCCAGTATATCCGTGAAGAAATATCGCAATGGAAGGATATAAATCAGAATGGATGTAATGATCCGTTCTGGTCGGATGGCTGCAATATGAATCTGACACGAAACCATATCATTTATTATCAACGTCTGATCGCAGAAATCTGTACCGAGAATCAGTTACCGTTGCCGGTAGAATACTATTTGTCAGTTCCGCCGGAGGTTGATAATTATTATATGGCAAATCTCAAGCAGAAAGAGAGAGTTAAGAGGATATTTTTCCAGAGGGAAATGCCAGAAAGAAAAAAATATATTTATGACGAGCGGCAAATGAGTTTGTTTAGTCAGTTAAATTAGAATTTAATGGAGGTACGAGTATGGATTTTTTAACAAATTTGGACAGTGAAACATTAAAGGCAGAATTATTAGCCTTTTTAGAACTTGGAGATGATGAATTCGACATATCTTCGATGGGAGAATTTGAAGAGCAGTTTGTAGAATTTATCAAAGAGGATTTATCTTATGCGGATTAATTAGAAATGAGAATATTTAGATTTATAAGAGCGTGGTTTTATTATTCGACATTCCGAAACTATCTATATTCAGAAGGTACAAAACCTGCTCAAACACGTTTTCAGTATGCAAAGAGGCATAGTAAAACAAAATGGTATAGTTGACTAAACTGAACTTAGAGAGGTTGTGTCATGGCGAAATATAAAATTGAATTGACCGTAGAATCGGATAACGATTATTCTGACGGAAATCAGATTGGAGAATTAAGAGATGATATTGAAATGGTAGTGGCATCATATAACTGCTTCTGCCGGATAGGGGAAGTTAAGATTCATGAATTAAACTGAACTATTTAGAATTAAAGGTAAAAAACATGGCATGGTACGCACTTTATAAATGGTATAAAGATTGGAGCAGAATAGGATACCCTAATATGATTAGTTGGTATTCTGAAAAGCTGAATCCACCAAAATGGACAATATTAAGCTTTTAGGAGGAAATTAAAATGGCAAAAATATCAAAGAAAACAATCGAAGAAATTGAGGACATTTTAGATAGAGGATGTGATTATGCTGATACACAGACGATCGTAACAGAATATGCAAACGAGGCACTTAAAGAACTAGGGTGCGAAGAATGTCAAGTAGATGATGTTACTATCCAAGACTGGGACGAAGACACAATTTGTACGGTTGAAGATTTCGCAAATGCTTTTTGGGATAAGGCGGTAGAAGGAATCTTAAACATATTGAGAACGCAGGAATAAGTTTTTAAGCTGAACATATTTAGAATTTAAAGGAGAAAAAGCATGAAAGCGTGGTTTGAGAAATGGTATGTCTTGTTTATGATGATGCGAATATCGAGGCATAATAAAATGCGTATTAAATTCGCTGAGAAATATGATGATGTATTTGATGGCTATGGAGAAGATTTAGAGTATATGACATTAGAAAAATGTTATGAAAAAGGCGGAAAGCTCTACAAGAAATCAAAAGAACTGAAAAAATATGAAGTTGCAAGAAAACCGCAAAAAGATGATTTTGGATTGACAGAATATGTAAACCAGCATTGCGGATATTGTGAAGATGATTATTACGGAACTATTTACACGAAAACACCATTCAAAAATATTTGGATTGAACGAGGTTTTCATTGTTAAACTGAACTTTAACGGAGGTAAAAACAATGAGATTCTGTAATTGTATGGAAATGTGGCGTAAAGATATGGAGGAAGACGACATTTCGAATGCAGATTGCGATGGTGACTGTGAAGGTTGCTGCTATTGCGAGGAAATCAAGACTGACAGAGAGCGGATGAGAGAAAATGAGCGAAGAGGTGGAATTACGTTTGAAGTAATCAGAAACAGTGACAATAAGAAGTTTACGGTATATGACATTGTCAGAACGCAGCATTATACATATTTCATGATCTATGATGGTGGATGGAAATATATAGACGCTGACTTATTCCGGGAATGCGATAAAAACTGAATATTGAGATTTTTGCCGGCTGAAATATGCCGGTAAAAAAATACATATCAAAGAACATATGTTCCAACCATATGTACGTAACCAAATGAAAAGAGCCTGTGCTGGGAACACAGACTCCTGAAAGTGCTATACACTTCCAACTGGTATAATTCTTTCTAAACAAGAAAAGTATAGCATCTTTCGCCTTAAGAGTAAAGGAGAAGTGTGCTATGACAAAAGCAGAATTAATCAACGATGTAGTTTATGAGATGACAGGATACTTGACGCCGGAAGGAATTGACCGCCTTAAGACCGTGATTACTTTTAAGTTGGTCAACATCAGTTTGACCGCAGCGGAGACGCTACCGTCTACGGACGTGTACGACAACGAGTACATCATGAAGCGGTACATAATCGACCTCACCGCCACTGGCAGAAAGCAGAGCACGATTAAGCTTTATATCACAATCATTAAAAAGTTTTTTGAGGAAACCGGTTTGAATTACTACAACTGCACAGGGCAGGACGTGATGGATTATATCGCTACCAGACTGCATAAGGATAAAATCTCCAAGGCTTATGCTTCCACGATTCAAAAGTATATGTCCTCATTTTTTGCTTGGGCGTATCGCAAGAAGCATATCGAGGATGATGTATCAAGAGACATTGATAAAATCAGACAGCCACAGAAGAGAAAAGAGCGTTTATCGGATGAAGAGATTGCCAGAGCATCATTATCTATCGGTCATGATCTGCGATTAAATGCATTGTTTGAGCTTATGCTTGCAGCTGGTCCTCGTGTCGGGGAAATCGTAAACCTTAATATTGATAATCTTGATTTTGCAAGAAAAGAAATCCATATCTGGGGAGAGAAAACGTCACAGTGGCGCACCTGTTTCATGACGGAGAGATGCAAACAGGCATTGCAACAGTACATCGGAGATCGCACGGATGGAGCAGTGTTTATCGGTTTGCGTGGCAGAGGACGTATGTGTAATAAATCAATTGAGGAGATGGTCAAAGAGATTGCACTTGCTGGCGGTTGTAAATTCAGTGCCACGGTACATTCATTCCGCAAGACCTTTGCATCAAGGGAATATAGGCGGACAAAAGATGTATTGTTTGTATCGAAGAGATTAGGACATAGCAGCACTGATGTGACAATTAAATATTATATCTGTGACGACGTTGAGCTTGATCGTATGCAAGCTAATCTGGCAGCATAATGATATATGTATTTATGTTGTAAAATATAATAAAAATACATATATATATAGGTATAATTTATATGCTATAATGTTGCATAATGCATAAACAGCTTGCGCGAAAGGGGGAATGTGCATGATGAGTGAAAAAGAAACGTATGAAATCTGTAATGAGGTAGACAGCTTCATAGCCAGAGAATTAACAGAATCCATAATACACAAGGTGTCCTATGATATGCTTGAGGCTCATTATGGTATTCTTCCGATCAGCAGGAGAAGTTTTTATAGGAGGCGTAATACGGCAAAAAGATTAATGAGACAGAGGATGTGTCATTTGGTAGAAGAGAAGAATGGACAGATGAGGATTGAGTGGGGAGGATAAGAAAAATGTAGTATATTACTGGTTGAAGAGTTATAATTTCCTTATGACTAAAGAAGTGAGGAGGAAAGGTTATGCTTGATAAAAAAGATATAGATTTTGTAATTAATGTGTATGAACGGAAAAGCATTGTTACAAGAGATGATTGTTTAAATCTGGACTCAAGACCTTATGCAAGGGAAATGTGTGAAGAATTGAAGAGAAGAGGGCATGAAGAAGCTTCAATAATAGAATCACATTTACCAAGATATTCTGATTATTCCAATGCTATATTTAATTCGAGTGAGTTCAATTTTTATGAAGTCGATGAATATATGATTAATAATGTATTGCATTAAAAATGTAATTGTGAACATTTACCAACCGTCAAATACGATGGTTGGTATTTTTTGCCCTAAACTTGGCACAAACAATAAGTAAGTACGTGATAAAATTCTGTTAAAAGAAATACCAGGGGGAAAATAAAGTGAACAATAATGATTTGAAAAAGGCGTACTTACAATCATATATTCCATCCATAAATGCAGCCAAACGTATAGAGGAAGAAATAGAACAATTGCGACTGGATAAAATGATGCCGTCTGTTATTATGGATGATATGCCGCATGCACATAATAAAACAGATCTGTCTGATTATATGGCAAAGTTGGACGAACTGATAAATAAGCTAATAGCTGCCAGATACAAACGTATTGATCTATATGCAGAAATATTTGCAGATATTGAAAAGATGGAAAATGAGACAGAAAGAGAGGTATTAACATATCGGTATCTTCGTCGGTACAGCTGGGAAAAGATTTGTGTGCATATGGGGTATCAGTGGGCACAAATTCACCGGATTCATGCTAATGCATTAAAAAACTTCAATCCAACAGGAGTATACTATCAACTGATGATAGAAAATGAGGAATCTGATAAAGATGATACACAATGATACATATATTCGTGATAATATATAAAATGAAAAGAGCGCAAGTAGAGAAGAATCTGCTTACGCTTTTTTTATGGGCGTCGGATGGCGCCCTATTCCCCCTAAGTTATTTGAGGGATACTGATAAAAGAAATGGTGGTGATGGTCCTTGCCAAAGGCAAAAGATGCGAGAGCGGACAAAGCCTTTGAAATGTATAAGCAAGGGCTTAAGCTAATAGATATTGCAAATCAGCTAGGAGTAGCAGAGGGAACGGTACGAAGTTGGAAAAACCGGTACAAATGGAATGGCGAAACGAATGCAACGTTGCAAAAAAATAAACGCAACGTTGCGAAAGAAAATAAACAAACAAAGAAAGTAAAAAAAGAGTCTGTTGCAGATGAAGTAGAAGCGGTGATACAAAACGCTGATTTGACTGATAAGCAACAGCTTTTTTGCATTTATTATATTCGTTGCTTTAATGCCACCAAGGCATATCAGAAAGCGTATGATGTTGATTATGCGACTGCCGTGGTAAATGGTCCTAGACTGCTCGGAAATGCTAGGATAAAAGATGAAATTTTCAGGTTGAAACAAGAACGTCTCAACAGGGAGTTCCTGAGTGAGTCAGACATCTTCCAGAAGTATATGGACATTGCTTTTGCCGATGTGACTGATTTTGTGGAGTTTGGAAATGAGGATGTAGATGTGATCCTGGACACTGGAGAACGAAAGACTATCACAGTAAGCCATGTCAATATCAAGAATGATGCGGATGTGGACGGAACGATTATTTCAGAAGTGTCCAAAGGCAAGGACGGCGTAAAGGTAAAACTTGCTGACCGGATGAAAGCTTTGCAGTGGCTTTCGGATCACATGGATCTTGCCACTGAGAAGCAGAAAGCAGAGATTGCATTACTGAAAGCCAAAGTTCAGACAGATGACGGCGATGAGGTTGCAGATGATGGATTCCTTGAAGCTTTGAATGGTACTGCCGCGGAGGACTGGGGCGATGAAGAGAATCAGTAAGATTAAGCGGGTTTTCAAGTTCAAGCCATTTTCCAAGAAGCAGCGCAAGGTATTGAACTGGTGGTGTGAAGATTCTCCGGTTAAAGATAAGGATGGTATTATCGCAGATGGTGCTATTCGATCTGGCAAGACGGTGAGTATGTCGCTATCGTTTGTTATGTGGGCGATGAGCACATTTGACGGCGAAAATTTTGGTATGTGCGGCAAGACAATCGGTTCTTTCCGCAGAAATGTATTATTTTGGCTTAAGCTGATGCTGCGAAGTCGCGGTTATACGGTGGCAGATCACAGGGCTGACAATTTGGTAATCATCACAAAAGGAGATGTAACCAATTATTTCTATATATTTGGCGGCAAAGACGAACGATCACAGGATCTCATTCAGGGTATTACCTTAGCTGGGGTCTTTTTTGATGAAGTGGCGCTCATGCCGGAATCATTCGTGAACCAGGCAACCGGACGATGTTCTGTTGATGGTTCGAAGTATTGGTTCAACTGCAACCCGGATGGACCGTATCATTGGTTCAAGACCGGATGGATTGATAAGAGAGAAGAAAAGCATCTGTTGTATCTGCATTTCACGATGGATGATAACTTGAGTCTGTCGGAGAAAATCAAGGAACGATACCGTGGCATGTACACAGGTGTGTTCTACCGCCGGTACATCCTTGGACTATGGGCGATGGCAGAGGGCATTATTTACGATATGTTCGACACTGCCAAGCATGTGATTTCCAGCACGGCTGATCTGGTCAATGCAAATTATTATGTGTCCTGTGACTATGGTACACAGAATGCAACAGTATTCCTGTTGTGGTGCAAAGAACGTTCTGGGCGGTGGGTGTGCTGCCGCGAGTATTATTATTCCGGCCGAGATGAGGAAAGGCAGAAAACGGATAGTGAGTATGCGGATGATCTGGAGCGGTGGCTTGGTGATATAAAGCCGGTGAAGATCATTATAGATCCATCGGCAGCGTCCTTCATTGCAGAGTTGAAAAAACGAGGCTATGCGATCAAGAAAGCAAAAAATGATGTGTTGGATGGAATCCGGTTTGTGGCATCGTTGCTGAATCAGGGGAAAATCGCCATAAGTGACCAGTGCCCGAATACGATCAAAGAGTTTGGGTCGTATATCTGGGACCAGAAAGCATCTGAGCGTGGCGAGGATAAGCCCGTAAAGCAGCACGATCATGCGATGGATGCTCTTCGGTATTTCTGTTATACGATTATTCGCAAGCCGGGCGGTATCAGCATTTTGAAATAGAGGTGAGAACATGGAACTTGAGGTTATGAAAAAACTCATAAGAAAATATGAACCGGGACATACAAAGTTTTCCTTTAATGCTATGCAGGCAGAGCGGTATTACCGGAATGAAACGGATATTTTAATTAATAAAATTAGTGATGAGAGAAAAGAGGATGCAGATAATCCGTTGCGTAATGCGGATAACCGGATTCCGAGGAACTTCCACGGACTTATTGTCAATCAAAAGGCTGCATATATGTTTACAGCACCGCCACTTTTTGATATTGGGAATGAGCATGGAAATGAAGTCGTGACAGAAGTACTCGGTGATGAATACCGGAAAAACTGCATGGAGCTGTGCGTAAATGCTTCCAATGCATCGGTGGGATGGATTCATTACTGGGAGGATGAAGATGAGACATTCCAGTGGGCGGTAGTCGACAGCAAGCAGATTATTCCGATTGAATCACACGATTTGAAAAAGAAACTGCTCGGTGTTCTTCGTGTGTATGATGAAATCGACGAGGAAACAGGAGATACCTATACAATTTATGAATACTGGGATAAGGAAAGCTGTTGGACGTTCCGGCGGAAGTGTGGCGACACTTTAGAAGATGGGCTGTTCTACTACAACACTTTCATGGTGCCGGATACCGGCGATTTTGTCGCAGAATATCGGCATGAATTCGGAGAGGTGCCTTTTATTCCATTCCTGAACAACAACACGAATACAAACGATCTGAAAAATATAAAACCGCTGATAGACGTTTACGACAAGGTCTACAGCGGTTTTATTAATGATTTGGATGATATACAGGAATTGATATTTGTACTGTCTGGGTATGGCGGAACTGATCTCGACACGTTTTTATCAGACTTGAAAAAATACAAAACTATCAAGGTTGATGGAGATGATGGAAGTAATCCGGGAGTGAGCACGCTCAACATTGAAATACCGATTGAAGCACGTAACAGCGTGTTGGAAGCCACCAGAAAGGCTATTTTTGAACAAGGGCAGGGATTTGATCCACAGCCGGAGAATTTTGGGAATCAGAGTGGAGAAGCTCTTAAATTCATGTATTCATTGCTGGAGATGAAAGCTGGGTTGACGGAAACGGAGTTTCAGCTTGGGTTTGCACGTCTGGTAAGAGCGATATGCCGACATGAAGGGATTGATTGTAAGAAAATCATTCAGACATGGTCCCGCACTTGTGTAAAGAATGACGCGGAACAGGCACAGATTTGCAAGGATTCGGTCGGAATTGTAAGTAAAAAGACAATCCTTAAAAATCATCCACTTGTTGAGGATGCGGACGCAGAATTAAAACAGTTAGAAAAAGAAGCGCAGGAAGCACAAGAGAAAGCAGATGCTTATGTTGGAGCTTTTGATTCAAAAGGTAAGGAGAAAATTAATGAAGCAAACAGTGATGATTCTGGGGACGGAATATCAAATAGAAATACATAAATGGTCAGAAGATAAAGAATTAAGCCAAAATTCGTGGGCTGGTTACTGTTGTAGCGAAATCCCACTGATCGTTATAGCAGATTTAGATGATGAAGATCATTTTTGGTTTCACAATGACGAAGAAAAAGATGCGTATTTTAAGAGTTGTTTGCGCCATGAAATTATTCATGCATTTTTGAATGAAAGTGGATTGAAAGATAATTTTGAACATACTCCGCACGCTGGGCATGAAGAAACGATGGTTGATTGGATAGCAATTCAGTTTCCGAAGATTGCAACAGTATATAAAGAGTTGGGGATTTTATGAAATGAGGTGATTGCATGGAAAAGCGGACAAGTGAATATTGGCAGGAACGTTTCCAGCAGTTGGAAGAAGCGCAGCATGACACATCCGTTCAGACCATGCAGAGTATCGAGCAGGAGTTCCGGCGTACGGAACAAGTATTAGACGGAAAAATTAATGCTTGGTATCAGAGATTTGCATCCAATAACAAAATTTCGATGATAGAGGCAAGGAGATTGCTCAACAGCGATGAGCTGGAAGAGTTTAAGTGGGATGTACAGGATTATATTAAATATGGAGAAGAAAACGGTATCAATCAGCAGTGGATGAAAGAACTTGAGAATGCTTCGGCAAAGGTACATATCAGCAGATTGGAGGCACTTAAGTTACAGACACAGCAGGAATTTGAAAAATTGTACGGAAATTATCATGATTCCATAGATGAGCATATTACAAATCTTTATACATCTGGATATTATCACACAGCATTTGAAGTACAGCGAGGTATGGGTGTTGGCTGGCAGATGCAGAATTTTAATTCAGAGAAAGTCAGTGATATTATACATAAACCGTGGGCTGTTGATGGACGTAACTTTTCAGATCGTGTTTGGATGGACAAAACAAGACTAATTAACAGTATGCATGATTCTTTAACTCGAATGTGTATTACAGGGGAATCACCGGATAGAGCTATACAGGAAATATCCAAGAATATGAAAGTGAGCAGGTCACAGGCTGCGAGGATTGTTCAGACGGAATCGGCGGCTTTTTCTGCCAGGGCACAGGAATCATGTTTTTCTGATCTTGGTGTGGAAGAGTTTCAAGTGGTTGAAACCTTAGATAGCAATACGTGTGATACATGTGGAGAGATGGATGGAAAACATTTTCAAATGAAAGATTATAAGATTGGTGTTACCGTACCGCCATTTCATCCGAATTGCCGTGGCTGTACATGCCCTTATTTTGATGATGAATTTGACAGTGTGGGCGAACGTGCTGCCCGTGGCGAGGATGGAAAGACCTACTATGTGCCGGCAGATACGACGTTTGAGGAGTGGAAAAAATCGTTTGTTAATGGTGATGCGGACTTTGTGTCAAACAGTTTCCAACCACGATATGGAGCGGAAAAGGAGTGGAAACATGTAAAATTTAAGACCAAAACAGAAAACATACAAGAATATACTGACAAAAAACGGGAGCAGAATTTCTTTGGGATTCCAGTTGATAAAACTGCATCTTGGATAGGGAAAGATAATAAAATTGGTAAAGTAGAGGATTTACAGGAATATTTTGTAAATGGTGAAGCTTTCAAAGTTGATGGAAAGAGAGTGCTGTTGGATTATTCGGAACATGAAAAAGAAATTGCAAATATTATTGCAAAAGGAACTGGGAAAGATATAAAGATGGTTCCAAGGATAACGTTCCCTCAAAATATACAGACACCGGATTACCTGATAGATGGAATAAAATTTGATTTGAAAACTCCCCTTGGAAATGGAAAAAATACGTTGTATGGGATGGTAAAATCGAAAAAGAAACAAGCAAATAATTTTGTTATATGTGCTGACAAAACTGCACTAAGCATGGATGAGATAGAGCAACAGATACAAGGAATTTATAGCTCAAGAAATACGGCATTTGTTGATATAATTATTTTGGTAAAGAATCAGGAGATTGTGAAAATCTATAAAAGAAATAAATAAGAGCCATTTTCGCTCCCGGCAACTCTGTATAACACAGAGGCAAAGGGGGGAACAAAATGACTCTTATTAAGATATCTTATGTATATATTACAACAATATCCGTAAAAAAGCAATAAAAACCAGTAATAACAGGGCAACCGGAAATCTATGAACCGAACAGCGCAGAGGTGACGCTAAGTAAGTTCCTCCGGCAGTCCTGTTTTTATATTGTCTTTTATCCGCAGACATTAAAGAACGGCATTACTCATCTGGAGAATAAACAGAGAATCCCAATACCCGGAGAGCGGGAATAAAAATCTATGGAGGATAAAAAAAATGGAATGGTTAAAGGCAATTTTAGAAAAGGCAGAGATTAAAGATGGAAAACTTGATGTGGATGCAGTCATGAATGCGGCACAGAAAGAGTTCCCAAAACATGCAGTACCAAAAGATGATTTTAATAACAAAGTCAAAGAGTTGGAAACTGCAAATGACACGATCACAGAGCTTAAAAAATCCAATGGAGATAATGCAGATTTGCAGAAAAAAATTGGAGAATATGAAACAGAGATTAAAGACCTTAAAGATTCAGCAGAGAAAACAGCAAAGACATACGCCTTAAAAGAATCTCTTGCAAAGCAGGGAGTTCTGGATCCAGACTATCTGATTTATAAGGCAGGTGGGCTGGATAAGTTCAACTTCGATAAAGAAGGGAAGCCTGTTGGCGTAGAGGATGCTGTGAAACCATATAAAGAGGATGCGGCAATGGTACATTTGTTTAAACAGGAACAGCAGAAACCACCGTATAATCCGAAAAATGGTGGCGCAGGTGGTACAACAAATCCATTCGCAAAGGAAACATTCAATCTGACTGAGCAGGGACGCATTTTAAAAGAAAATCCAGCACAGGCAAAAGAACTTGCCGCTGCGGCTGGAGTAACGATTTAAGAAAGAGAGGATAAATATTTATGGCAATTACAAAAATTTCAGACGTTATTGTACCGGAACTTTTTAACCCGTATGTAAGCAACAGAACAATGGAGTTATCAGAGTTTTTCAAGAGTGGGATTGTGGTAAACAGTCCAGAATTTGATGTGTTGGCAAGCGAAGCGGCAAGAACACATAATATGCCGTTTTTTGAGGATTTACAGGGGGAATCCGAAGCGATTCTTGAAGATGTCAAGATGACTGCTAAGAAAATTGGTTCCAATGAGGATGTATCAACTACCATTTTTCGCCAGAATATGTGGGGAGCAACGAATCTTTCCGCTGCTTTGGCAGGTGCTGATCCAATGAAAGCGATTGGTGATCTTGTTGCGTCTTATTGGGCACGTGATATGCAGAAAGAGCTGATTGCGATTCTTACTGGAGTATTTGGTACAACTACAGCAGGATCGGAAGGAACACCGGCGGCAGAGACCAGAATGAAAGATCATATTCTCGATCTTACTGCAGGTAAGACAGAAGCAGCAAAGCAGATCAGTGCGTCAGCATTTATTGATGCATGTCAGTTGCTTGGTGATGCACAGTCACAGTTATCTGGCGTCGCAATGCATTCAGCAACAAAGTCTTATCTGAAGAAACTGAATCTCATTGAGACAGAGCGTGATTCTACGGATGTAGAGTTTGATACCTATCAGGGTAGACGTGTAACTGTAGATGACGGATGCCCAGTAGGTGACGGAGGTGTGTACACTACATATCTTTTTGGAAATGGTGCAGTAGCATATGGTAATGGTTCTCCTGTTGGGTTTGTGGCTACCGAGACGGATCGTGATAAACAGACCGGTGCTGGTATTGATTATCTCATTAACCGTAAAGCATTTATTTTACATCCAAGAGGAATTGCATACACTGGAGCAAAACGTGATCATGTGGAAACACCACTTCGTACAGAACTTGCAATGGCAGAGAACTGGAAACCTGTATATGAGTCAAAACAGCTTAGAATTGTTGCTATTAAACACAAAATCGGGTAGGTGATAATCATGGAAGGGAGTAGCAAGCTGACAGCCGAAAGGCTGTTGGCACTTCTTGGATTAAATGCCGATGAGCAGAGCATAGAAATATGTGTAGAGTTTGCATTGGATAACGCAAAAGACATTGTAAAAAATTACTGCCACATTGATGAAATCCCGGCAGAATTAGAAACAACAGTCTTGCGCATGGCAATGGATATTTACAGAAATGAAAAGCCGGGAGAAACAGAGACACCACAAAGAGTTTCTTCGGCTCAAATCGGTGATACTTCTACATCATTTGGCACTGTATCTGCATCATTTACAGATAGTCTCATGAAAAACTACAAATCATCTTTAAACCGATACAGGAAGGTAGTGTTCACATGAACATGGTAAGAAAAATCATTGAAAGCACATATGATGGAAGATGCACCGTTACGCAACGTGCAGAATGTGAGAAGCCTAATGGATCGACAGGATTTACTAATGCTGTGATTTTAGAGAATGAGCCTTGCAGACTTTCTTTTAATAGTAAGGAATCTGCCAAGGAAGGAGATAGAGCTTCAATCCAAACACAAACTGTAAAGCTGTTTTTAAAACCGGAGAGAATCATAGAACCAGGTTCAAAGATTACGGTAACGCAGAATGGTGTCACAACGGATTATGCAAGCTCCGGTAAGCCGGCGGTATATGAAACACATCAGGAAGTTATTCTTGAATTGAAGGAAAAGTGGTCATAATGAGCGTAAAGTATAAAGAATTAGAGGATTTCACAAGAAAAATCGAGGATCTCAATAAACAGCAGAAAGAGGAATTTATGAAGGCCTGCTGTAAAGAATTGGCTGCCAGATTATTAAAAAAAGTAATAAAGCGTACTAAGCCTGGGAATTATGAAAATAAAGTTGGCGGTACACTACGGCGTGGATGGACATCTGCAAAAACAGGTGATTCAAAGCGAGATACAACTCAGGCAATGTATGATAATTTATTTGGATCAGACCAGAAAGTATCTCAAAAAAATATGAGTGTTCGTAAAGAGGGAAACACATATTTTATTGATGTTACAAATGCTGTTGAATATGCTGCATATGTGGAATACGGTCACAGAAAACGAAATCATCAGGGATGGGTTCCGGGAAAATTCATGTTAACAATTTCAGAAGCAGAATTAAGAACCGTTACACCACAGATTTTAGAACGAAAATTGCAAAAATTTCTGGAGGACGCGATGAAATGATACAAAAAGTAATTGATGGTATTATTACAGCAATCAGGACAGAATATGGTTCAGCACATTTTAAAGTATATACAGAATTGGTAGAGCAGGGATTAAAAAATCCGTGTTTTTCTGTTATGTGTCTGAATCCAAGTGTGGAAGTGACCGGAAAAGTTCGCTCAAGACGATATTATCCGTTTGTGATTGACTATTTTCCTAAATCAGATGATGAGCCTGTGGATGAATGTAATACCGTCTATGAGACTTTAATCGAATGCCTCGGTGATATTACTGTAGAGGATAAGATTATACATGGCAGTAATGTAAGTGGAAATGTAGTGGATGGAGTTTTACATTTTCAGATTACATATGATCTCTTTTTGCTCAAAAAAGAGGAATTAGAAAGCATGATGCAGTTTGAGGAAAGCACAAAAGTGATGTAAAGGAGGATAACATGGCAGAAACAAAAAAAGAACCAGAAAAGATTTTATTCTCAAAGGAACAGATTGTAAGTTCCATGAGATATAAAAAGTACAGAGATTTTTTGTCTGGGAATCTGGACAAGCATAAAAATTATTCAACAGAAGAAATTGATAAGATGATTGATTCGTTTTATGGAAAGGGTAAGAGTGGAAAATAATGGCATTAGGTGGAGGAACATATTTAACACAGAATAAAGTACTTCCGGGGGCTTATTTTCAGTTCATTTCAAAAGCAATTGCATCTGCAACGTTATCAGACAGAGGCGTAGCTGCAATGGCGTTGGAACTGGACTGGGGTGCTGATGATAAGGTGGTTAGTGTCACAGCTTCGGATTTCATGAAGGATAGTAAAAAAATGTTTGGATTCGACTATGATGCGGCAGAAATGTTGCCATTAAGAGAACTTTTCAAACATGCTTCTAAAGTATATGTATATAAAGTTACTTCTGGGGGAGTAAAAGCTTCAAATACATTTGCGGAAGCAAAATATACAGGCAAAAAGGGAAATGATCTTAAGGTTGTTATTCAGACAAATGTGGATGATGGTGAAAAATTCGATGTGTTACTGTATCTTGGAACTGAAAAAATGGACAGCCAGACAGTTTCAAAAGCATCAGAGCTTATTGACAATGATTTTGTTGTGTGGAAAAAATCCGCTGAATTGTCTGTTACGGCAGCAACGGCATTAAGCGGTGGAACAAACGGTACTGCATCGACATCAAATCATCAGGCATTTTTGGATAAAATCGGTTCTTATCCAGATGTGAATGCAATTGGATATGCCGGATCTGAAAGTGCAGTAAAAGGACTGTATGCCGCTTTTGCAGACAGATTAAGAAATGATGTAGGCATTCGATTACAAGTGGTTATGCACGATTATAGTTCGGCTGATTCGATTTCATGTGTAAATGTGAAAAACAGTGCAGAACTTGTGTATTGGGCTACAGGTGTTATTGCCGGTACTGCTGTAAATAAATCTGCGACAAATATGAAATATGATGGCGAATTAAGCATTAACACTGAATTTACCCAGGATGAACTTACAGAAGCTTTGGAAAAAGGCGAATGGGTGTTACATCAGGTGGGTACAGAGGTTCATGTTCTTGAGGATATCAATTCTTTTACCAGCATCACAGACGAAATGGGCGATATTTTCAAGGATAATCAGACAATCCGCGTCATCGACACAAGAGCAGATTCCATTGCTTCAATTTTTGCTTCCAAATATCTTGGAAAGGTTCCGAATGACAAATCGGGAAGAGTAAGTTTGTGGTCAGATATTGTGAAAATTGATCAGCAGTTAAGCGATATCAATGCAATCGAAGATTTTGATCCAGAAGATATTACTGTCGAACAGGGTGATACAAAGAAATCAGTACTTATTAACAGTGCAATTACCATTATTAACACAATGGAAAAATTGTACATGAAATCAATGATTGAGTAACAGGAGGAAGATGGGCATGTCGAAACAGTTTATGAATACGCAGGATGCACCAAGCGCAAAACAGGCAGAGTTTTTTTGCACAATTAATGGAAGACGTTATTCTATGCTTAATGCAAAAAAATTTGAAGCAAAAGCAAATGTCAAAAATGCCGATGTGACAAGATTAGGTGCATTGATTGATGGTAAAAAAGCGGTCGGACTTACCATTAAATTCTCAATGACAGTTTATAAATGCAGTGAAATGTTTGATAAATTGATCGAGGAATTTAAGAATACAGGCTTATTGCCAACCTTTGAATGCCAGGTAACGAGTAGCGATTCAGCAACTTGTATGGGACGGAGCACGAAGGTATATAAGCAGTGTGTAATTGAGGGAGATGTTCTTTTATCGATGTTCGATGCAGACGGCGAATTTGTAGAGCAGACCATTGAAGGATATGCAATGGATTTTGATTCGCCAGAGAGATATACAGATCCAGAATATATGTAAAGAGTTGAGGCAGACAATTAGCAGATCATGCAGTGTCTGCCTTTATATTTTAAGAATGAGGTAAGTGATATGGGAAATTTAGCATATTTTTTGAAAAAGAACAAAAAGGAAAAGAAAAATGCATTTTTTGCTGCAACAAAATCATTATGCGATGAAAATGGAGAACCGTTAAAATGGGAAATTAAAGCTTTATCAACAAAAGAAACAGAAGCTATCAGAGAAAAATGCACAATAGATGTTCCAGTCACCGGAAAACCAGGTGTTATGCGACCAAAAGTAAATTCTTCTAAATATGTAGCAGAATTACTCGTTTCAGCTGTAGTATACCCAGATCTTTATAATGCAGAGTTACAGGATTCCTATGGAGTTAAAACTGCATCAGATCTTTTGAAAGAAATGGTAGATGATCCGGCAGAGTATAACAATTTTGTCGAATTTGTCCAGGAATACAACGGATTAGATGAAACCATGAATGATAAGGTGGAAGAGGCAAAAAACTAATAGAAGGCGGCGATAGTGAAGCCAATTATGCATATTATGCATTGCATAAGCTTCATATATTGCCGTCCAGATTAATGGAACTAGATGAAAATGAGCGTGCTTTTATTTATGCGGCAATTGATTTGAGGATTGAAGCTGAAAAAAGGCAGGAAGAAAAAATGAAGCATAGCTCAAAATAACAAGAGTATTAAAATTATATTTATGCTCATGAAAGGTTGGTGGATTTATGGCGATAGGAACAGCTATTGAGATAACTGATAAGATGACAGGACCATTAAATCGTATCACAGCCGCTTTATACAGCACAACGGATGCGTTGCATGATACAGATCAGGCAACTAATTCTGCATTTAATTCTGCTGGTATTCAGGCAATTACGCAGGAATTGTATGGATATGAAAGAAAGATTCAGGATATACAGGATGAGTTAGATAGATCAAATAATAAGATACAGGAAATGCAGGAACAGACAGAAAAAGCAAGAAGTTCTGCTGGCGGATTGGAAAATGCATTTAGAAAAGTTGCAGGTATACTCGCAACTGTAGCAACAGTACAGACATTAAAAAATGTTCTTGATACATCAGACGAACTGACAGCAACAACGGCACGTCTTGAAATGATGAATAATGGTTTCGAATCTGTAGGAGGAAATTTAAAAAGTACGTCAGATTTATTTAATCTAGTGTATGCGTCTGCGCAGGATGCCAGAGGTTCATTTGCAGATATGTCAGCAGTCGTTGCAAAATTCGGAAATAATGCGAAGGATGCTTTTAGCAGTTCGGCAGAGGTCGTTGATTTTGCAAATCTTGTACAAAAAGAGATGGTAATTGCCGGCGCATCCACGACAGAAGCTTCAAATGCAATGTTGCAGTTATCACAGGCATTAGGCTCTGGCGTCCTTCGTGGTGATGAGCTTAATAGTATCTTTGAACAGGCTCCAAACCTTATACAGGAGATTGCAGATTATCTTGAAGTTCCAATCGGAGAAATTCGGCAGATGGCGTCGGAGGGACAGATTTCGGCTGATATTGTAAAACAGGCAATCTTTTCTGCTTCTGATGAGATCAACGACAAGTTTAATAATATGCCTATGACATGGTCGCAGATTTGGACATCTATGCAAAATACAGCGTTAATGAAATTCCAACCGGTGTTACAGAGAATCAATGAGATTGCGAACAGTGAGGAATTTAAACAATTTACGCAGACTGCAATTAATGATATGGCTGTACTTGCAAATGTATCATTGAGTGTGGTTAATACGCTGATTCAGGGAGCCGCTTTCGTATCTGATAACTGGTCCATTATCAGTCCAATTATTTATAGTGTGGCATTGGCACTGGCATTTTATAATGGTGTGCTTATAATGCATAATGCATATGAAGCAGTTTCCAACGGATTAAAATTGGTCGCTGCGATAAGAGCGGTTGCGCATGGGACAGCTACAGCAACAGAAGCGGCAGCTACAACCGGAGCATCTGCGGCACAGATTGCATTTAATGCTGCCTTATATGCTTGTCCACTTACATGGATTGTACTTGCCATAGTTGCAGTGATAGCAGTAATTTACATGGTTGTTGCAGCAATTAATAAGGCACAGGGTACAACTATCAGTGCGACAGGTGTTATATGTGGAGTTATCGCTACAGCCGGTGCTCTGATTGGAAATATTGTGATAGGATGGAGAAACAAGATTATAACTACCGGAGTTGGTCTGTGGAATTTAATTGCAAATTTCGCAGCATCTCTTGGAATTGTTTTTGAGCATCCGATTATTGCTATTGAAACCATGGTTATGTCTCTTTTTAATTTTATATTGAGTGTTGTTGAAAGTGCTGCAAAATTACTAGATACGATCTTTGGGTCTAGTCTTGCTGATGCGGTGAGTGGCTTTCAGGATACAATACAGGCAAAAATCGATGCAAAAATCGAAGATGCGGGAGGAACAGCAGCAAATCAGTTGAATCCAGAAGACTACACGCTTGACCGTATAAATTATGGTGATGCGTATCAAAGTGGTTATGATTTTGGAAAAGGAATTGATGATAAAATATCTTCTGTTTTTTCCGGTGGATTATCTACAGACAGTTTTTCAGATTTACTTACTTCCGCTGGATATGACTCTACATCGGATGGAATGGCTTCAACATTGGGAGATATTTCGAAAGATACAAGCGCAATTGCAGATTCCGTAGATATCAGCAATGAAAATTTGGAATACATGAGAGACCTTGCAGAGCGGGAAGTCATCAATCGTTTTACAACAGCAAGTGTAAATGTAAATATGGGCGGCGTTACCAATACGGTAAGCCAGGATACAGATCTTGATGGAGTGATTTCATATTTGGCTAATGGAGTAACAGAAGCATTGCAACAAGCAGCAGAGGGGGTGCATTCATAAAATGGCATATTATTTTTATTTAGGAAAAACATTGTTGCCGGTTGCACCATCGAAGCTCACTCTTAAAATTGGTGGACAGAATAAAACATATAACCTTATAAATGATGGTGAAATTAATGTTTTGAAATCTGCCAGTTTGACAGAAATTGAATTTGATGCGCTGTTACCGAATGTTCAATATGGTTTTGCAATTTACAAAAATGGCTATCAGTCAGCAGGTGTCTTTCTGAATGCTATAGAGACATTGAAAAAAAGTAAACAGCCATTTCAATTTATCGTTACACGAGCATTTCCTAACGGAAAGATGTTATTTGATACGAATATGAAAGTATCACTTGAAAATTATAACATTGTGGAAGAAAGCAAGAACGGTTTAGATGTTACTGTGTCGATAAAGCTTAAGCAGTATAAGGAATATGGAACGAAAACAGCTATTTTATCGATTACGCAGAGAAAGACAACGGCAAAGGTGAAAAATTCTCGTAATACATCAACAGCACCATCTAATGGTTTACCAACCACTTATACCGTCAAAAAGGGTGACTGCCTAAGTGTAATAGCAAAAAAGTTTTATGGAAGTGGATCAAAAACATATTATATGAAAATTGCAAATGCAAATGGAATCAGCAATCCTAATTTGATATATCCAAATCAAGTATTTACGATTCCGGTATAGGAGGGAAAATGTCAGCAGAATTATTAATCCAGAATGGAGATACTGTGTATTTTCCCGCCGTACTAGAGGATATTAAATGGGAAACTGAAAGGTATGGATCACCGGGAAAGTTAACTTTTAAATGTATGTATGACAGCAAATTAAATGTCACAGAGGGTAATCCAGTAAGATTGCGCTGGAATGGATTAAATGTGTTTTATGGCTTTATTTTTAAAATAGAAAAGGACAAGGAACAGGTGCTGTCGATTACTGCATATGATCAATTGCGGTATTTTAAAAATAAGGATACTTATGTGATTAATGGGAAAACAGCCGGTGAAGTTTTAGAGCTGATAGCTGCAGATTTTGAATTGCAGACTGGAAATGTGGAAGATACCGGTTATGTAATACCATCCCTTGTGGAAGACGGAAAATCTTTATTTGACATCATGCAGGATTGTCTGGATCAGACTTTAATGAATGTTGGTGAAATGTATGTTTTATATGATGATTTCGGCTCATTGTCACTGAAAAATATTGCAAATTTGGCAGTTAATATTTTGATTGATTCTGAAACAGGAGAAAATTATAAATATAGCTCATCCATTGATGATCAGACGTATAACAAAATAAAGCTTGTTTATGACAATAAGAACACCGGACAGAGAGATGTATATATTGCGCAGGATTCATCTAAAATGAATGAGTGGGGAATGCTGCAGTATTACGATAAGTTATCTGAGGGTGAAAATGGCAAAGAAAAAGTTGAATCTTTATTGCAATTGTATAACAGAAAATCAAAATCATTTCAGATTACGAATGCAATAGGAGATGTATCAGTCCGGGCAGGATGTTTATTACCTGTTATTCTGGATTTAGGAGTTGCAAAAGTTCAGTCTATGATGTTGGTGGAATCGTGTAAGCATGTTTTTAGAGAAAATGAGAATTTTATGAATTTGACATTAAGGGGTGGTGATTTTGTCTGAATTTGATGGATTGATCAAACAGATCAAGCAAGCAGCATTAGATGCAGTAAATTCCGCCGGACCAGCAGGATTTTATGAAGGAACAGTATTAAGCGTATCTCCATTAAAAGTTAAAGTAGACCAGAAGCTTATACTTGGGAAAGAACAACTTGTCTTAGCGCGTAATGTAACAAACCATGAGATGTCTGTTGATGTTGATTGGGAATATGAAAAGGGGACGAAAAAAATAGTAATCCATAATGCATTAAAAACAGGAGATAAAGTGATCCTTGCAAGAATCCAGGGCGGTCAAAGTTATATTATTTTGGATAAGGCGGTGTAAATATGATCCCAAGTGTTAATAATTTGTTGCTTACAGAAATAAATGAAGAGGATATGCCGAGTAAAAATTATCGAATGATCAGTGAAAGCGTTAGAGGTACGGTGGATACCATTGAAGCAATGAAGCAGGTGGTATATAAGATATTATGTACAGAACGATATGTCTACCCGATATACTCATGGAATTATGGTATAGAATTGGTGGATTTATTTGGCGAATCAGTAACATATGCATGTCCTGAGATAACCAGGCGAATCGAAGAAGCATTGTTGCAAGATGAAAGAATTAATTCGGTAGATCAATTTGAATTTGATACAAGTAAAAAACATGAGGTGGTGTGTACATTTTCAGTACACACCATTTTTGGTGATTTTCAGATGGAAAAAGAGGTGAGTATTTAATGTTCGAAGAGATGACATATGAAAAGATTATGGAACGCATGTTGTCCCGTGTGCCAGATGCACTGGATAAGCGTGAGGGTGCGATTATATTTGATGCACTTGCACCGGCAGCATTTGAAATGTCTATTCTTTATACTGAATTAGAGACAGCTTTAGACCAGACATTTGCAGATACTTGTCAAGGAGTTTATCTGGACAAAAGATGCATGGAAAGAGGAATCACAAGACAGCCAGCAACACATGCGATTGTTCAGGGAACTTTTAAACCGACTGACTTGGATTTGTCTGGTTTGCGATTTAATTGTGGAGATTACAATTATACAGTTAAAGAACCGATTGGAAATGGTGTGTATGAGATGGTGTGTGAGACAGCAGGAAGCCTTCCCAATGGAATTTCTGGTCAGTTGATTCCAATTGACTATATTAACGGATTAGAAACAGCAGAGATCACAGCTATTTTAATTCCGGGAGAAAATGAAGAATCAGATGAAGATCTCAGATCGAGATACTTTGATACTCTTGTGAGCCAGGCATATGGAGGCAACATTACAGACTATAAGCAGAAAACAAACGCTATAGAAGGTGTTGGTGGGGTAAAAGTAACACCTGTCTGGAATGGCGGAGGAACTGTAAAGTTAACTATTATTGCATCAGATTATACAGTGCCTACAACCACATTGATAGAAAAAGTACAAAAAGAGATTGATTCGGTAGCTCCAATCGGACATATCGTAACGGTAGATGGCACGACCCAAAAGGAGATTCAGATAGAAACTAATATCGTATATCAGACAGGGTGGAGTTGGAAAACATCTGGAAATTATATTGAAAAAGCTATTGACGCTTATTTTCAGGAACTTGCAAAAAACTGGGCGTCGTCTGATCAGTTAATTGTACGAATCAGCCAAATTGAGACAAGAATCTTAGACTGTGCCGGAGTAATTGATATTTCAAATACAAAGATAAATGGAAATGCAGAGAATTTAATATTGGAATCCAATTCCATCCCTGTGAGAGGAAGTGTGACGGATGGAGCGTAAGATAATAGATTATTTGCCACCATATTTAATGGTATATAAAGAAATAAAAGCAATTATGGAAGCTGAACAGCCAGAATTTGAAATAGTCTGGCCACAAGCAGAAAATGTCTTGAATGATCAATTTGTATCAGATTCATCTACTATCGGCATAGAGCGTATGGAGAAAATTCTTGGAATTATTCCAAAAGATACAGATACGCAAGACGAGAGAAAATTTAGAATTTTGGTTAAATTGAATGAACAGCTTCCATATACACTGCCGGTATTGGAACAGCAATTAAAAAGAATGTGCGGAGAGAATGGGTATCGCCTGATCTTAAGTGCGGATAAATATTTACTCAATGTTAAATTAGCTTTAGGCAATGAGAATAATTACCAGGATGTGTGTGATATGTTAAGACGTGTTGTGCCAGCTAACATGGTTATTTTGGTTAGTATGTTTAATACGCATGAAATTCTTTCACATTATACGCATGCGCAGTTGGCAGCATACACACAGAAACAAGTGAGAGAGGAAGTGTTGACGAATGTCTAGTAAAACAACAAATTTGAATTTAACAAAGCCGTCAGAGGATGAATTTTATGATATTAATGTGCAGAATGAAAACATGGACATCATTGATCGAGAGATTGGTGGATTAAAACAGCCGGCTTATGAAGTGCCTACAGCCATGTCAGATCTGCATAGTGGAGAAATGATTACTGTAGCGTTTGGAAAGATTGCAAAGGCGGTCAGTACATTAATAAGTCATACAACATCTAAAGCTACCAATTCCGTTTTGGGACATGTAAAATTATCAGACAGCACATCAAGTACAAGTGCATCAACTGCTGGAGTGGCGGCAACGCCAAAAGCTGTAAAAGCTGCTTATGATTTGGCAAATAGTAATACTGAAAAAATAGGAACGACTGACATATCTGGTATCGGTGATGGAACCGTGACCGGAGCGATAGTCAATAATAAAGAAGCGATAGAGGATGTCTCCCAGAGTTTAGCTAATAAAAATAAAGCTACTGTAATATGCCGCCCGGAAACTACTATTTATGACAATGATAGTCCAGATTTATATACAGAATTTACGTGCGAGCAAAACCCGAACGATTTTAATTTATTTGCTGCCGTTGTATCAAAAGCATATATTCAGACACCTGTATATATTAAAGAATGGTTTTCCGATACAGAAGACGGCATTAATATATCTTCGGGCAGAACAATTCCTACTAATAAACATAATTATCAGTATTTTTACGCAATGATAACATGGGAACGCAATCAAACTGCACCTTATAAAATTAAAGTCCGCCGAGCAAGACAATTTTTTATATCAAGCACAGATGGAGTGTCCATTGAGAAAATTGGGTTTGACGGCAATTTATTTATAGCGTGGTTTCAAGGAATTAAATAACAATTTACTGCACATTCATATTCTTGACTTGGAGACGTCATAGTTTCAATGATTCTACTATATTGCGGAACAACCTTATAGGTAGTTAAACTCTGGTTCGAGGGATGCAACATGGTAAAATAAAAAGAGCCGGATAATTCCGGCTCGTATAACACGATGGGAGGAGAAAAGTCATCTGGGAAGGTATTTTTTAAATCAATTTCGTAGATGACTCTCTCAAAAAAATTATAAGGTAATAATTTGCAAATGTAAATTCAGATAATCAGTACATTTTCTTAAAATCACAGAATTGCGATTTAAAATATTTACTTTATATGAATTGTGGTGTATAATAATAGCAACAAAATAAAGCAGTGCCATAGCGCCGAATGATTAGTCTGTCAGATTAATTGTCCGGCGTTTTTTGCGTTGCAAAATGGCACAAATACAAGGCTTGGCGGATTTATAATGGTTTTATAAAGAAAGAGGGAGGTTGGTCATTTGGAATCAATTATATCTGCTTTAGTGGCAGGAGGACTGACTTTAATTGGAACAGTGCTTACAGTCAGTTCGGGGCAGAAAAAAACAGAGCAGAAGCTTCAGACCGCGCAGGCGGTCACAGACTGCAAAATTGACGAGTTAACGCGCGAGGTGCGCTTACATAATAATTTTGCGCAGCGAGTCCCGGTCATGGAGGAACAAATTAAGGTAATTAATCACAGAATCGCAGATTTGGAAGGAGAAAAATAATATGTTGAAAAATTCAGTTTTAAAACCAAGCGTAAGTACAAAGAAATGGTTCAAAGCAGCAGGAATCAGAGCTGTTAAGACGATGGCACAAGTTGCCGGTACAATGCTTGTCATCGGAGCATTCGATGAAACAGCGTGGTCATTGATGCTACAGACTGCATTAGTTGCTGGCCTTGCATCATTGCTCACATCAGTAGCAGGCATTCCAGAAGTAGAAAGTGAGGAATAATAATGAAAAAAAGAAAAATTGGACAGGCAGGTCTTAATCTGATTAAGCAGTTCGAGGGCTGCCGCTTGTCTGCTTATCAGTGTGCCGCAGGGGTATGGACTATTGGTTATGGACATACCGCCGGAGTAAAAAAAGGTATGACGATCACGCAGGCACAGGCAGACGCATATTTAAAGCAGGATATTACAAAGTTTGAGGGATACGTTAATAGTCCCGCATATGTGCCAATCACTGCAAATCTCAACCAGAATCAGTTTGATGCTCTGGTGTCGTTTGCATTTAATTGTGGAGCTGGCAACCTTAAAAAGCTTTGTGCAGGTAGAAACGCATCACAGATTGCTGTAGCAATGCCACAGTACTGTAAAGCAAATGGTAAAGTGCTTGTAGGACTTAAAAGACGTAGGTCGGCAGAGCAGGCTTTATTTAATAAAGCAGTGGCGGCAACAAATACATCAAAATCAGAAAGCGAGGATTACAATATGACTACGATTAGAAAAGGTAGTAAAGGAAATGTGGTTAAGGTATGGCAGATCATCATTGGTGCGACAGCAGATGGCAATTTCGGCAGAGGTACGGAAGCATCGACCAAGACATGGCAGAGGAGCCACGGATTGACAGCGGATGGAATTGTTGGAAAGAATACATGGAAAGTAGGTCTTGAATCATTATAAAACCATAGCCGGTAGAGTTTATCTGCCGGCTATTTTCGTGTCCGTATTTATTATTTTTAATTGATAATTCTTTTTATGTATTAGTAACAAATTAGTAACAATTTTTCTGAAACACCAGTAAAATCAGCATATTGTAAAAGGAAAAATTTAATATATTTTTAAAATTAATCATATGGTAATATTTATTTTTTTCATCTATAATAACAACAGTCTGTGCATATAATAAAAAAAGAAAACAGGCAGTTATTTTTTTGAAAAACAGGTAGAGTTTCTGCAGAAAAGCACGTTGATCGTGCAGCACAAGCAGGAGAATGAGAGAAAGAATTACGTATGGTATTTAGCAGTTTTGAATTTTTGTTCCGGTTTCTGCCGGCTTTTTTAATCATATATTTTATCACACCGAAGAAGTTCCGCAACGCAGTACTCTTTTTGGGGAGCATTGCCTTCTACACCTATGGTGAGGCGCAGTATGTCCTGTTGCTGTTAGCGTCAGTCACGGTGAACTATGTGATCGCACGCAGCATGTATAAGACGCCGGAGGACGGAAGAGGCAGAAGACAGGCAGTACTGCTTATTCTGGCGCTTTGCTATGATTTCGGAATGCTCTTTTTCTTTAAATACAGCGGTCTGACCACGAAGCTGCCGCTTGGGATCAGTTTTTATACCTTCCAGATCGCAGCGTATGTGATCGATGTGTACCGTGGCATTGTCCCGGCAGAAAAATCTTATGTCAACCTTGGAACCTATCTGACGATGTTTCCACAGCTGATCGCCGGACCGATCGTAAACTATACCGAGGTGAGCAGCTGCCTGAAAAGAAGGACGGTGACAGCACGGGATTTTGAGAGTGGCATCCGTATCCTTGTGATCGGACTCGGATCCAAAGTCATTATCGCTGACCGGGTGGGAATGTTGTGGAACAACGTGCAGACGATCGGGTTTAACAGTATCTCAACGCCGTTGGCGTGGCTGGGTGCGGTCGCATATTCCATGGAGCTGTATTTTGATTTCGCAGGATATTCGATGATGGCGATCGGACTCGGAAAAATGTTAGGATTTCAGATTCCGGTAAACTTCCGTTTTCCATATATCTCAAAATCGGTGACGGAGTTCTGGCGCCGCTGGCACATTACACTGGGACGGTGGTTCCGCGATTATGTATACATTCCGCTCGGAGGAAGCCGGAAAGGCAGACTGCGGACGATGTTCAACCTTTTTGCTGTGTGGATACTGACCGCACTGTGGCACGGGGCAGGGTATAATTTCCTGATCTGGGGCGGCATGCTGCTCGGGGCTTTATTTCTGGAAAAATTGTTTTTGCTTCCATTTTTACAGAACAGCAAAGTGATCGGACATGTCTATCTGTTACTGTTTGTGCCTGTGACCTGGATGGCATTTACGATCACGGATGTGCATCAGCTTGGAATTTATCTGACACGTATGTTTCCGTTTGTGAATGCACATACCGGCATGGTCAATTCCATGGATTACATCAAATATCTGAAAGATTATGACAGCCTGCTGGCGATGGGAGTTCTTTTTGCAACTCCGGTTCCGGCGGTGATTTATGGAAGAATAAAGCGGGGGATGCTCGGTACGCTGGCAATTGCGGTGATCTTTGCACTCAGCATGTACTACCTTGCGGTATCTGCAAACAATCCATTTTTATACTTTAATTTTTAGATGCCAGGGTCAAAAGGTCAAAAAGCCGTTCATGCTTGCATGATAAGGCTTTTGAACTTGGGACCCGCCAAACATGAGGAAGGAGTGATTTGTGTAGCAAATCAACGGATTCCGAATGTTTGCAGAATTGCGGGAGCAGCTTGCTGCGGAGCAATTCGTGGGCATCAGTTGGGGGCAAAAGACCTTTTGACCCCAACATCATGTTATAGAGAAAGAAAAATGTTCTTAAGCTATTGAAAATTACTGGA
>ENA-ORPF01000268-ORPF01000268.1-human-gut-metagenome-genome-assembly--contig:-NODE-268-length-56682-cov-10.829304_pt1 | contig 56682 bp, 49 predicted proteins | sample MGYA00242140_ERZ509070 | MGnify/ENA primary metagenome ERZ509070 (study PRJEB26280, sample SAMEA2338713) | human gut metagenome | biome: human gut; feature: human-associated habitat; material: faeces... | reverse complement strand
GACTGGCAGTTGGTGATTCCTGCATGCTGCTTGCCATCTCTAAAGCAAAATTCCAACTGGAACCAGGTTCTGTAATAATCCAGCACCTCGCGTCCATTCATGGAATCGTCTGTAGAGAAATAAAGTTGCCACTTGTCTGTTCTCCCGTCCATCGGATACCAGATGGCTAAGGAAACATATTTTTTGAGATCTTTTGCATAAATGACAGATTTACCAAATTATTTTGCAGGAGAAAATTGCGGAAAATCAGAAACTACTGAAATCCATAATGTCGATGCTGACAAATCAACTTCGCTTCGTCGATTCGCACTTTCGCGGCAAAAGTAAACCGAACTCTTTCGAAAATTTTTTACAACATCTATAAAATTTCCTCGGCAGCAGTGTCTGTTTGGCCCGTTGTTTGCTACATATTGCTATATAAAAAACCAAAAAGTGGCACACAAAGGCCAGTCGGAATAGCCGGAAAGGCAAAAATGGCTGAAAAACGGTGATTTTTGGAAATGAAACGAAACTTCATGCCGAAAGAGTCAATTAAAGTTGTAACTTTGTGCGCAGAAAACTAAACGGCTTCAGCCATCGAACACACTTTGTAAACAAAGCCGGCAGGTGAATGGCCGTTTTTACCCTATGAGTATGAAGCAATACATATCTTATATCATAGTATGGGTGCTGGCCTTGGGCATGAGTGGCAAAATGGCTGCACAAACACCGGCAGACACAGCCGGAACGGTTCAAAACGTGGCACCTGCCGAACAGGATTCGGTGGACATCAGTCTGATAACCTGCTCGCCCGGTACGGAACTCTACCAGCTTTACGGACATACCGCTCTGCGCGTTCGCGAAGTGCGACAGGGACGCCGCAGCGATTGGGTGTTTAATTACGGCACCTTCTCGTTTAAGCAAAAGAACTTTATGTGGCGCTTTATGCTCGGCGAAACCGATTACGAACTGAGTGTGCTGCCTTACGGCTACTTCTACGAAGAATATGTGCGCGAAGGACGAGCCATCTATGAGCAGCGTCTGAACCTGACGCCAGCCGAGGAAAAGGCTCTGGTTGATGCTCTGACGCAGAATCTGCAACCGGAAAATGCCGTTTACCGTTACAATTTCTTCTACGATAACTGCACTACACGCGCCTTGCGCATTGTTGCACAGCATGTGAATGGCAAGGTAAAGTGGCCCCAAGGCGAAACGAACAAGAGCTTGCGCGACATTGTGCACGAATATGCTCAAAACGACCCCTGGATTTGTTTCGGGCAGGATTTGGTGCTTGGTGCCGAGGCCGATCGGCCGGCTGATATTCACGCGCAAATGTTTGCTCCGCTTTATGCGCAACGTTATGTGACGGAAGCACGCATCGTCGGTGCCGACGGTAAGGAACGCTTTATGGCCGCTCCGTCGCTGACCCTGCTCCCCGCAGTGCCCATGCCAAGCGAAACCACCGCGTTTACCCCGTTGGTCGTATTTTCGCTGCTGCTGACATTGGTCGTAGCACTCACCATTTACGAATGGATTAAAAAGAAGTATGTGTGGCAAATCGACGCATTGCTTCAGTTTGTGCAAGGCCTTGTGGGTTGTCTCGTGGCATTCCTGTTCTTCTTCTCGGCTCATCCCGCCGTTGGCAGTAATTGCTTGCTGGCACTTTTTAATCCGTTGCCTCTGCTTTTTCTGCCCTGGTTCATGAAGTATGCCACCAATCACCGCCGCTTCGCAGGTCAGTATGTGCAAGGCCTCATGTTGGCGGTAGCCCTGCTGCTCGGTCTTTGCGGTTTGCAGCATTATCCCGCCGAGGTGTATCTGATTATCGCCGCCTTGGCCGTGCGCGTAGTGGCACATTTCAAATTTGTCAAACCATAACCGCTTCAGAAAAAAAGTAACACCGTCTTTTCAGATGGTATCAAGTAATAACGTGCAATGAATCCTTTATCACATCGTTCACTGCAACACACAACTGCCTCGCGGCTGCCCCTGCTGCTGTCGCTGCTGACGGCCATGACCGTACTTTCGGTGTCCGAAGCCAAAGCAACAGCTCATAAAAACGGCATTCCGCGCGTGGTGGTAAACATATTGGTCGATCAACTGCGAACCGACTATATGCACGCCTTCATGCCCCTTTATGGGAATGAGGGCTTTGCGCGTTTGCTGAATGAAGGTCGCGTCTATACGCAGGCTGAATATCCCCATTACCGCCCCGATTTGGCTTCGGCCGCAGCCACTTTTGTTTGCGGAACGACGCCCTATAATCATGGCATCGTGGGCCGACAGTGGATGAACCGCGAAACGCTTCGCCCGGTGTTCTGTGTGGACGATAGTCACTATGCCGGCTTGCAAACTTTAGACGCTTCGGCACCCAGCTATCTGGGCGTGTCGACTTTGAGCGACGAACTCAAAGTGGCCACTACGGGAAAAGCCTTGGTGTATGGCTTGGCACCTTACCGCGAAGCCGCCATCCTGACCACCGGACATGCAGCCGATGGCGCTTTCTGGATTGACGACCGCACGGGACAGTGGTGCTCAACCTCTTACTATGCTCCGACTTTGCCCGCTTGGGTAACGGTGCTCAACGATGAAGGACTTGACGACCGCATCGGACAGATTACCTGGAACCCTACGAATAACCTGGTAGGCAGTTTCTCATACTTCCTTTCAGGCGGCGTACACAAACCCTTCTCGCATAAATTCAAGGGCGAAAGCCGTTTTGCTTCGTTTAAAACCAGTGGCTTGGTCAATGAGGAAGTGCTGCGTGCAGCCAATCAGTGCTTGAATGCCACGATGATTGGTGCCGACGATGTGACCGACTATCTGGCAGTAACCTTTTATGCCGGCAACTTTGAACACCGCTCGGTGGTCGATGCCCATATCGAGCAGCAGGACACTTACGTGCGGCTTGATCAGGCACTTGCTGGACTCATCAAAAGCGTTGAACGCAAAGTAGGCCCCGGTAACGCACTCTTTGTGCTGACTTCGACGGGCTATGCCGACGAAAATAAAACCGACCTTTCAAAGTACCGCATCCCCACAGGTACTTTCGATGTGGAACGTGCGGCAGCTTTGCTCAATATGTACCTCGTGGCCATTTACGGTCAGGGACAATTTGTTGAAACTACTTTCGGCACGCAGGTTTATTTGAACCACAAGTTGATTGAACAGCGACAAATAAGTCTTGCTGAAATGCTGGAACGTTCGCAGGACTTTCTGCTGCAACTTGCGGGAGTGAAAGACGTTTACACCTCGACACGCTTGCTGCAAGGAGCGTGGACGCCCGGTATCAGCCGCATTCGTGGCGGTTACAATCCGCGCTATTCGGGCGACATCTTAATAGAAGTTGCTCCCGGCTGGCACTATGTGAACCAAACTCAGGGCGACGACCAGCTGGCCCGCGAATCGTATATTCCATTCCCCATTATATTCTTCGGACAGGGAGTGATAGCCGAAAAACTGCGCATCCCCGTCTCTGTTGACTGTATAGCCCCCACCATTTCGAAGGCTATACGCATACGCGCTCCGAATGCTTGCGGCGTGGCCCCCTTGTTCTAAGGTCGGGCTTCCCTAACTTCAGCATTTTCAACCGGGCTGCTTTTGCAGTCGCGTAAATCAAAAGTCAACAAATTCCGGGTTGCCCGACCGTTAGCCGTTTTACATTTAAACAAAACTTATCCACGGCAATGCCATGCACTGCGAACCGCTCGCGGCATCACAGCGTGTGACCCGACAATTCAGAAACAAACAAAACAATGGATATCAATAAAATTCTCAGCAAACTTTTCGGTAACAAGTCAACCCGCGATATGAAACTCATTCAGCCGTGGGTGGAAAAGGTGAAGGCCGCTTATCCCGCCATTCAGCAGCTCGATAACGACGGCTTGCGTGCCAAAACGAAAGAACTGCAACACAACATTCAAAGTTCGGCCGACGACTTGAAAGCCAAAATCGATGAACTCAAGGCTAAAATCGACGCTACGCCCATCGAGGACCGTGCCGTGATTTTTAACCAAATCGACAAACTCGAGGAACAGGTGCTCGACCGCATGGAAGAAGCACTTACCGCTGCTTTGCCCGACGCCTTTGCCATCGTGAAAGATACGGCTCGCCGTTTCTCAGAGAATGATACCATCGAGGTAACTGCCACCGACTTCGACCGCGAACTCGCTGCCATGCACGACTTCGTACGCATCGAAGGCGATAAGGCTATTTATCAGAACCACTGGCTTGCCGGCGGTAACGACTTGAAGTGGAACATGGTACACTACGATGTTCAGCTCTTCGGCGGTGTCGTTCTGACGCAGGGTAAGATTGCCGAAATGGCAACGGGTGAAGGTAAAACCCTTGTGGCAACCTTGCCTGTATTCCTTAACGCATTGACGGGTAACGGTGTACACGTGGTAACGGTTAACGACTATCTGGCCAAGCGTGACTCTGAATGGATGGGCCCGCTCTATATGTTCCACGGACTTTCGGTAGACTGTATCGATAAGCACCAGCCTAACTCTGAATCGCGCCGTCGCGCTTATCAGGCCGACATCACCTTTGGTACGAACAACGAATTCGGTTTCGACTACCTGCGCGACAACATGGCCATGAGCCCCAAGGACCTTGTGCAGCGTCGTCACAACTATGCCATTGTCGATGAGGTTGACTCCGTGTTGATTGACGATGCCCGTACGCCGCTCATCATTTCAGGTCCTGTGCCCAAGGGCGATGACCAGCTTTTCGAACAGTATCAGCCCCTCGTTGAACGTTTGGTTGAAGTGCAGCGCAAACTCGCTACGCAGTATCTTGCCGAAGCCAAGCAAATGATTGCTTCGGGCGACAAGAAAAAGGAAGAAGAAGGTTTCCTTCAGCTTTACCGCAGCCACAAGGCGTTGCCCAAGAACAATCCGCTCATTAAGTTCCTCTCTGAAAACGGTGTTAAGGCCGGTATGCTCAAGACCGAGGAAATTTATATGGAAAATAACAACCGCCGAATGCCCGAAGCGGTTGAACCCCTTTACTTCGTGGTTGACGAAAAAATGCACAGCGTCGACCTTACCGATAAGGGTAACAAATGGTTGGCCGACCAGATGCAGGACGATCAGCTCTTCGTACTCCCCGACATCACGGCCGAACTCTCTGAACTCGAAGCCAACAAGTCGCTTAGCGACGAGGAACGCGTGGCACGCAAGGATGCCCTTTTGCAGGACTATGCCATCAAGTCAGAGCGTGTACACACCATTCTGCAGCTTCTCAAGGCCTACACCATGTTCCGCAACAACGAGGAATATGTGGTGATGGACGGACAGGTAAAAATCGTCGACGAACAGACCGGACGTATCATGGAAGGTCGTCGTTGGAGCGATGGTTTGCACCAGGCTGTTGAAGCCAAGGAACACGTAAAGGTGGAAGCCGCTACGCAGACCTTTGCCACCATTACGCTGCAGAACTACTTCCGTATGTACCACAAACTCTCGGGTATGACCGGTACCGCAAGTACCGAAGCCGGTGAGTTCTGGAATATTTATAAACTCGACGTGGTGGAAATTCCTACCAACCGTCGCGTGCAGCGTGTCGACATGAACGACCGCGTGTACAAAACCAAGCGCGAGAAGTACAAGGCTGTTATCGAAGAAATCGAAAAGATGCGTTTTGCCGGCCGCCCTGTGCTCGTAGGTACTACCAGCGTCGATGTCAGTGAGTTGCTCAGCCGTATGCTCGACCTCCGTCACATCGGTCACCAGGTGCTCAATGCCAAACTTCACCAGAAGGAAGCTGACATCGTGGCCCTTGCCGGTCAGAGCAATAAGGGAACGGTTTACCTTGCTTCAGACGGCACGCCCTTCACCACCAAGGCCGAAGCTACGCAGTACATGAAGCAAAACAGCCTCAATGGCGACGTAACCACTGAAGAACGTCTGCTCGGTGCCGTAACCATTGCAACGAACATGGCCGGTCGTGGTACCGACATCAAACTCTCTGACACCGTGAAGGAAGCAGGTGGTTTGGCCATCATCGGTACCGAACGTCACGAAAGCCGCCGCGTTGACCGTCAGCTCCGTGGTCGTGCCGGTCGTCAGGGTGACCCCGGTTCGTCTGTATTCTTTGTTTCGCTCGAAGACAACCTTATGCGTCTGTTTGCTTCGGAACGCATTGCCCGCGTCATGGACAAACTCGGCTTTAAGGAAGGCGAAATGATTGAAGCCAAGATGATTAACAACAGCATCGAACGTGCACAGCGTAAGGTCGAAGAAAACAACTTCGGTATCCGTAAGCGTTTGCTCGAATACGATGATGTGATGAACAAGCAGCGTACCGTTATCTACGAAAAGCGCCGTCATGCTTTGATGGGCGAACGTGTAGGTATGGACATTGCCAATATGTTGTGGGACCGCGTAATTAACATTATCGATAAGAACGATTACGAAGGATGCCGTGATGGATTCATCGAAATTTTTGCCATCGAAGTTCCGTTTACTGAAGCTGAGTTCGAAGGTATGAAGCGCGACGACCTTTACGAAAAGGCATTCCAGGCTGTTGTCGAGGCTTTCCGTCGCAAAACCGACCGCCTTGCTGAAGTGGCTATGCCCGTTATCAAGCAGGTGTACGAAAATCAGGGACAGATGTACGAAAACATCCTTGTGCCCATCACCGACGGCAAACTGGTTTACAACATTCGCACCAACCTTGAAAAGGCTTACACCTCTGAGTCGAAGGAAGTGGTTAACGACTTTGAAAAGGCCATCCTGCTTCACAACATCGACGATGCATGGAAAGAAAACCTCCGCGAACTCGATGAACTCAAGAAGTCTGTTCAGAACGCTTCGTACGAACAAAAAGACCCGCTTCTCGTATTTAAACTCGAAAGCGTACAGTTGTTCGACAAGATGGTGAATCGCATCAACAACGAAACGGTATCGACCCTTATGCGCGGACAGATTCCCGTACAGGCTCCGCAGAACGTACAGGAAGCAGCTCCCGCTCAAGAGGAAATGCCCCAGAACCTTACCACCGAACACGAACAGCTCGATGGTAGCGGACAGCCGGAAGTACAAGATACCCGCGAACACAACAACCAGCCCATCGTAAAGGATCAGACACCCGGACGCAATGATTTGTGTCCTTGCGGAAGTGGCAAGAAGTTTAAAAACTGCCACGGACGCGGATTGGCTTAATCAACGGGTACAATACGATTGCATGGAGCAACGCCTGCGCTAAACAGTGACTGCGCTAAGCTTCAGTAAGCATACTCCTCTTTAAGTAGATGTTGATAATTAGTTTCTCGCCGAAATTATTTTTCAACATCTACTTATTCCATACACGCATCCTGAAAGTAGGTGCCCTTGATATGTGAAGGGTTTGAAGTAAAGTTCAACGCCTACTTGTAAATACCTTTTTATTAAAAAACACTAAACCTCAACGCTTTATGAAAATCAAATCACTTCTTGCAGTAGTAGCTGCATCATTAGCCTTTACGGCTTGTGTCGACGATGGTGGCAACGAATACCACAGCACCTCGTTCTATCCCATGACCAGTTCAGGCATTCAGTGCTTTGCCGACCAAACTGTCGACTCTGTACGCGTAATCAGCTACGACTCTTGGTCGCTCACCAACTCTTGCCCCTGGATGGAAATTTCGGAAAACGGACGTCCCGCTCCCTTTACCGTAAAAATTCCTGCAGGCTTCAGCTCATCGAACCGCCTCGACCTCAAACTGCAACCCAATACCACCGGTATGATGCGTCGCACGCAAATCGACGTAGTCAGTTCATTCGATAAAATCGGTACCGTTTCGCAAACGCTTACGCAATATCCTTATCACAACGTGATTTGGCCTAACGTAAAGTCAGTTACCGAAAACGGCAACACCACTTACAACTTTACGCTCAATGTAGATGCAGCTGGCACTACGGGCGATGAAATCAAGAATTGCCTTAAAATCAAGCTCTTTTCAGCCGATGCTACGTTGACTTCAGCCGAAAGCTGGGTACGTCCTAAAAAGACCGAAGGCTTCGAAACAGCCAAACTCGAAGTGGTACCTTTGGCTATCGACCGCAACAGCACCGACGCAGAACGTACCGCTGTGCTCACCCTCAGCTCGCTCGGCATCAAAACCCAAATTAAAGTGGTTCAGGCCAAGGCCGGCAAGTAATTTGGCATAGTTGTCCGGGACCAAAGCGTCTGTTGCGTTTCGTCCCCATTATATACGGCAAAGCCCCGTTTCAGCGCGTCCACACCTTTCGGACGTTCTGAAACGGGGCTTTTTGTTTTAGCTTTTCCCGCCTTTTCTGGCCAAGTTCTTTGTGATCAGTAGCAAAAAAGGTATGGGGGCTGCAGCATTTTTGTGAGACTAAACGTTGCAGCTTTGTACGTTTTGAGAATCGGCATGAGATAAAATGTTACATCCCGATTTCATTTTTTTTGCGTGTGAAAAATGAACCGGAATGCCCGTAAATAAAGGGCTGAATGCCCATTTTAGAGTGTGGGAAAATTTCGAGGTGCGATATTAGAGGGCCAAAAGAATTGGATTTTGTGTTGTGCATGTTGTATCTTTGCAGTAGCGAAGTCAGGCGGCACCTCAGCATAACTTTAGAAAACAAGTTTTCAAGTTCTGCATTCGGTTGGCACTGACATTGCCTACGGCGAAGTCAGGCTGCATCTCAGCAAAACTTTTGAAAACATAGAAAAAGGATGACAGTATTCATTAGAAAACTGTCATCCTTTTTTGGGTTTGTGCAGATGCGTAGTTGGCTATCTGCTTAACTTTTCCCACGCTTCTTTTGTCAGCAGCGTATAGTGTTCAGTTCTTGCATCGCCCAATGCCGAAATTTTGTTTGTTTCGGTGTGATGAAATGCAAAACCGCATTTATCCATCACCCTTCGCGATTTTACGTTACCGTCATAACAGCTGCACCACACTCGTTGCAAGCCTAAATCATCGAAGCATCGTGCCAACAGACATTTCACAGCTTCGGGGATGAGTCCTTGTCCCCAATAGGGAACACCTATTCAATACCCAATTTCAGCATCACCCTCCTTTTTATAGCAACTGTTTACATTATCGGCAAACATAATGCAGACACAGCCAATAGGCTCATTGCTCGCTTTGAGTACCACGGCATACGTTTCAGGCGCGCAAAATACATTGCGAATAACCAGCCTGCTGTCCTCGATAGAAGTGTGCGCTGGCCATCCGGCAACAGGTCCGATGGCTGGATCTTGTGCATATTTAAAAAGAGATGCGGCGTCCGTTTCCCTCCAGGGACGGAGCAAAAGTCTTTCGGTTTGCATATATAAGATTTTAAGCAGACAGTCAATTTCTCGTTACACCCAATCCAGCAGTTCGTTGGGCGTGTGTACCACTTGTGCCCCCGCTTGCTTCAAAGCTTCGGCCGTGTGGTTGCCCCATACGACGCCCAGACATTGGCCGGCACGGGCGTTGCAACCCATGCCTATGTCGAAGGTCGTATCGCCAATGACAATGGTATCGGCCGGCAGCGTGTGTGTGAGGCGACAGAGTGTCAGCACCGGTTCGGCGTGCGGCTTGCTGTGCGTCACATCCTCGCAAGCCACAATGTGCGAAATATAAGGAGCTATGCCCAGTTGCTGGCAGAGGGTTTCGGTGGAATGATGGCCGCGGCTGGTAGCGATGGCCTGAGTGTAGCCCCGGCGGTCGAGTTCGGCGAGTATAGGCAAAATACCCTCGAACAGTTGTGTGTAGGCAACCCCTTCGGTTTCGAACAATTTGCGGTAAAGCGCCACAGCACGGTCGAGCGGTTCGCCACTTAAATGGCTGAGTTCGGCTATGCTCTGGTTCAAGGGTAGCCCGATGGTGCGAATGATTTCGGCATCGGTGGGCAAGGGCTGAATGCCGCTCTGTTCGAGCGTAAGGTGCATGGTGCGTACAATGCCCTGGCAGGTGTCGGCCAGCGTGCCGTCGAAGTCCCACACAACGAGGCGGCGGCGTAGCGTAAATTCAACGCAGACACCCTGGCCCGCAAAATGACTGATGGGCGGACAGCACTTTCGCACCGTGATGCTCACTTCGCGCAGTTTGCAGAAATGGCGCAGCAAAGCCTTGGCAATGCGGGCGGCAACGTGTTCGATGAGTGCTGAGGGCTGCTGCATTTCGCGAGCAATAATTTCGTAGGCTTCGGCATAGTTTACAGTGCCTTCGAGCTGGTCGGCAAAGAGAGCCGTGGCAGCTTCGCGGTCGTCGACCGTGAGGCGAGCGTCTACCTGAAAGTCGGCGCCTATGCGGGTTTCCTGAGGCAACACGCCGTGGCGGGCGTGGAATTGCAGATTTTCTAATCGGATGAGCATGCGTGTAGTTTCAGTTTCTTGAAAAACAAACAGCCCAAACGTCCGTTAGCTTGGAGCGAGTCGGTGCGTTTGGGCTGCGAAGTTTGTAGAATCTGCTTCGGGACAAGCAAAAGCCCAAAGGCAGATTCAATGGGGACTTATGGAAATAAATAGGAGAAATCAACCAGTGTGCGCTATCCTGCAAGTGTGCATGGGGCGTTTGTGGAGAAAAGGACAGTCCGCTTATCCGCAACGGCTTGCCCCGCAGTGCTTACAGATAAGGCAACCTTCCTGGTAAACCAGCGATTCATGTCCGCAGTTCGGGCATTTTTGTCCTTGTGCTTCGGTTCCGTCGGTAACGTACTTTTTCAAGGCACGGCTCACACCCACTTTCCAAGTGTTGATGTTTTCGCTTTCGAGTTGCAGCGAGTTGACCAGCTTGATGACGTTTTCGATAGGCATACGGTAACGCAGAACGCCCGAGATGAGTTTGGCGTAGTTCCAGTATTCCTTGTTGAACTTTTCCGACAGTCCTTCGACGGTCATTTTATATCCCCGCTTGTTTTCGAACTGGAAGTCGTAGCGTTTGGTGCCGTCGGGGCAGATGGTTTTGATGATGCGTCCCTTGGTTACGGTTTTGGGCAATACAATGCCTTCCTCGTCGTCCTGCAAACCGGTGAAGATTTCGTAGGGATGTCCGTCGAGCAGTCCGACGAAAGCCACCCATTTTTCCTTGTTGTTCTGGAAGCGTACCACGTCGCATTCCAATACTTCCGGACGGCGTTCGGTGAGTACGGGCAACTGTTTAGCTGCATTGTTTTCGGCAGCCGCATCAGCCTCCTTCTTTTTCTTTTCGGTTTTTTGCGTGCTGACGAGTACACCCGAGCGCGAACCATCGCGGTAAATGGTGCAACCCTTGCAGCCACTGCGCCATGCTTCAACGTAGAGGCGGTTCACAAGGTCCTCGTCAACCGAGTTCGGCAGGTTCACCGTGACGCTGATGCTGTGGTCAACCCACTTTTGAATGGCACCCTGCATTTTTACCTTCATGAGCCAGTCGACGTCGTTGGCCGTGGCTTTGTGGTAGGGCGATTGAGCTACGAGGTTTTCAATTTCCTCCTGCGAGTATTTTTTGTTCGTATCGAATCCATTCACCTGCATCCAGGTGAGGAACTTATGGTGGTAAACAATGTATTCTTCAAAGGCATCGCCCGTTTCGTCAATGTAGTCAACGTGCACTTCAGGGTCGTTGGGGTTGACCTTGCGGCGGCGCTTGTAGACGGGCATGAACACAGGTTCGATGCCCGAGGTAGTTTGCGTCATGAGGCTGGTAGTGCCTGTGGGTGCAATGGTAAGGCAGGCAATATTGCGTCGGCCGTATGTAACCATGTCGGCATAGAGTTGCGGGTCGGCCTCCTTGATGCGGAGAATGAAGGGGTTGTTCTTTTCGCGTTCGGCATCGTACACCTTGAACGCACCACGTTCGCGTGCCATGATGGTGCTGGAGCGGTAGGCACTGAGGGCAAGGGTGCGCTGCACTTCGATGGCCATGTCAGTGGCCTCCTGCGTGCCGTAGCGCAAACCGAGTGCTGCCAGCATATCGCCTTCGGCCGTGATGCCCACACCGGTACGGCGGCCCATAGCCGTTTTTTCCTTGATTTTTTCCCAAAGGTGGTATTCGGTAAACTTCACCTCGTCGTTTTGCGGGTCGTTCTTCACCTTTTCGATGATGCGGTCAATTTTTTCCTGCTCCAAGTCGATGATGTCGTCCATGAAGCGCTGAGCCAGCTTCACGTGACGTTTGAAGAGTTCAAAGTCGAATGTAGCCTCGGACGTAAAGGGGTTCTTTACGTAGGCATAGAGGTTGATGGCCAGCAGGCGGCAGCTGTCGTAGGGACAGAGGGGAATTTCGCCGCAGGGATTGGTCGACACGGTTTTGAAGCCCAAGTCAGCGTAGCAGTCGGGTATGCTTTCGCGCTGAATAGTGTCCCAAAAGAGTATGCCGGGTTCGGCACTGCGCCAGGCATTGTGTACAATTTTTTTCCATAAGGCAGCAGCGTCAATGTCCTTTTCGAACAAGGGCTTGTCTGCGTCAATGGGGAACTGCTGATGATAGGGGCGTTCCTCGGTGGCACAGCGCATGAACTCATCGTCGATTTTCACGCTGACATTGGCACCGGTGATTTTGCCTTCAACCATTTTGGCATCCACAAAATCCTCGGCTTCGGGGTGTCGAACGCTGATTGAGAGCATGAGTGCGCCTCGGCGTCCGTCCTGAGCCACTTCGCGCGTAGAGTTGCTGTAACGCTCCATAAAGGGAACGATGCCGGTTGAGGTGAGGGCTGAGTTTTTAACGGGTGAACCTTTGGGACGGATGCCCGAAAGGTCGTGACCCACACCGCCACGGCGCTTCATCAGCTGTACTTGCTCTTCGTCGAGTTTCAGAATGGCACCGTATGAGTCGGAGTCGCCCTCAATGCCAATAACAAAGCAGTTCGAGAGCGAAGCAATCTGATGCGTATTGCCAATACCCGTCATGGGCGATCCTGCCGGTACAATGTAACGGAAGTGGTCGAGCATACTGAAAATCTCGTCCTTGCTCACGGGATTGGGGTACTTGCTTTCAATGCGGAAAAGTTCATTGGCAATGCGGTGGTGCATGTCCTCGGGTGAACGTTCAAAGATATTGCCAAACGAATCCTTCATGGCATATTTGTTCACCCATACGCGAGCTGCAAGCTCATCGCCTTTGAAATATTCAAGCGAGGCATTGAAAGCCTCATCGTAAGAGAAGATTTTTTGTTCCACTGATCTGGGGGTTTTTCAATTTGCGGGTGCAAAGCTACTCAAAAACTATAAATATAGCAAAACAAAACGAGCGTTTTTTGGATATTGTTTTCCGTTTTGTTTTTGTATTGTGCTGATAATCAACTATTTGGATGTGTTTGCCTTAGGTAAAAGTTTCCCAAAATGATTATTCCGTCAGATTATCAGCAGTTTTGCATCGTTGAGTGAATGAGTAAAAGTAGAGTTGGTTCGTTTACTATTGATTGAGTGTGAGTGTGTGGGAAAGAAACAGAAGCTGCTTGAATTCGTTAAAGATAAATCAAACAGCTTCTGTCAGGTGGGTTTAAACTATCGCTTTGTTACTCGAAAAAGTCGGTTTCCGTATGTTTGGTTTCATCCGGAAGCGTTCGGGTATCTTTTGTCTCCTTGCCCTCCTTTATGTTTTTGTTCGCCTTATCTTCCTTTTTTTCTTTGAGTCCGTGCAGTTTTCCGGCATTTTCGTGGCTGTGTGTATCAGCTTTTGGGGTAGGCATATTGCCGTGCGCATGGTCAACGTGCAGCGTAGTATCTTCGGGTTGAACATGCAGGAATGTCGAGTCGGTCTGCGCAGTTTTGATTGTGTCGGCCGTTTCCCTTTGCGGTTCGTCGTGCGTTTCAATCATTGGCACTTCCTTGATCGTGTCAGTAGGCGTTTGTTCGGGTTCAGGCATTTCGCCCTGTTGCGTTTCGGTAGGTTCGGGCGAAGTTTCAGGTTCGGAAGTCCACAGCGAGGCCGTGCCGAAGATGATTACGCCGGCCAGTCCGAGATAGGTCAGGGCATTGCAGAATTTGTCTTGAAAGTTAGCCATGTTGTTAGGGAATAGATGGAAAGAAAAAGTGAACTTGCTGCCAGATGCGGCATAGAACAGGCAAGATGTGAACTTGCGGAATAATCACCCTTGTGTCAAAAAAACACGCTGCGGATGAACAGTCATCGCGCAGCGTTGATGGGGGTATTTATTCGGCAGCAGCCTCTTCAGCAGTTTCTTCAGCAGAAACGAACTGCGTGTATCCACCTTTTACGAGGATGTTGTACCACTGAATGAGTTTTTTGATGTCCGAATCGTGTACGCGGTCGCGGTCGTAGTCGGGCAAAACAGCAGCCATGAAGTCGGCGAGTTCAGCTTTGGTAGCCTTTTTGTAGTCGATAGCTGTGGGTTGAGCGTTTTCCTTGTCAGCGATAGCTTGGAAAATTTCCATCAGCGGTTTATCGTCTTCGTTCGTGTACATTGAAACGTCATTGAGTGACGTAACGCGGTCGCGAGCTCCAGCGGGGATACGCTTTTTAGCTTCGTCAACGGTTTCAACAATCAGCATACCACGTCCTTGCGAAACGAGGCGATACAAACCGGGCTTGCCCGAAATGGCCAAAATAGTGTCTTGCATATTAAGAAAATGTTGTGTTTTGTTGTTCTTTTGTGAATATACGGGTGCAAAGTTAGTGCAAACCGAATGCAAAGCCAAAGAAAATCTGCATTTTCTTTGGCTTTGCTGAGGTGCCGCCTAACTTGGGCATGCCCAAAGCTACAAAAAAGGCTGCGTCAAGAATAGGTAATGTCTGTTCTTGACGCAGCGTAGCAATTTACTCGTTGCAGATGTAAGCATTGGCACGAGCCATCTTATCCGTTTCGCTCAGTTGCAAACTCATCCACTCTTCAGCTTTGGCGCGACTGATACCATCGCGCGCCATCAGCCGAGCCGTTTGCGTTTCCGTTGAAACATGAACCAGCACCGAATGATGCACCAAACGGTCGAATGATGCTTCGAAAAGCAAGGCGCACTCCATGAATAAAGTGTGCGAGGTAGGAAGTTTTCGGAGCGTTTCAACGTCGATGGCAACGGGGCTTCCGGCATGAGCATTGAATGGTTGCGACAAACACGCACCATCTGCTAAGGGTTTAGAAACAGCCTCAGCAGCAAGCGCCTGCGCCCGGTTGGCAAAGGCCTGCGCCACCCGCGGATGTACCACCCTGTCGATGCGCTGGGCATGACTTCGCCCCTGACAAAGGTAGGCCGCCAATACCGATTTTACCAAATGCCCCTCATGGTCGTAAAGTGCAGGCCCCACAATGTCAGTGAGTTGCTGACGTACGACGGGGTCAGTGCGGATAATTTTTTTGGCTTCATCATCGCAGTAGAACACCTGATGTCCAGCCGCTTCGAGTTGGGCGCAAATGTAGCTTTTTCCGCTGCCGATACCCCCCGTAATGCCAATGCAGCAAATGCCTTGAGGTGGAGCAGGGTAGTCAACTTCAGGCAGCCCGTTCGTGTCGGCAGTTTCAAGACAATGGCTATCAGTCGTTTTCGGGTTGTTGCTCATAATCAGGAATTTCTTCGATAACATATTCCACATCCTGCGGGCTGATGCGCACATGGCTCACCCCTTCAGGAATGGTTTTGAGTGACAAGTGGCAATAAGTCGATTTGTTTTTCAGCAAATCCTCATAGTTTACCACGAGAACAAAGTTTTCGCTTGTGATTTTTCGATATAGTCCCATACCCACCTGGAACGTCACCTTTACGGTAGCCGGGAAAGTGCGCAACTGTTTTGATGCCGGGAAGTTTACCTGCTGCACCGGCACTTGTATGGTTTTTTCAACCAAACGGTCAATGCAGAAGGTCACCCCGATTTGCGCAGGAACGAATTTGGCACCCTTCACTTTGACAAAGTTACTTTTCACATGAGTCGTATCGGTCAGGTTGCGCAGGTTGAAAGGTTGCAGATAGGCCGCCGTGATGGTGTCGAGCTGTTCGCGCGAGGCATACACCGTTACCGAATCTTCGCTGTACACCGTTTTGGCCAGCGAGTAGAGTCTTCCGGCGCGCACTTCGCCCAACGGCCTGATAGGCACCCGTTTGAATTGGCCGAAGTTGTAGTAAAAGTCGAGCGTATCGGGTTTCAGTCCCAGCATTTGCGTACCGGGTAAAAGTTGTGCTGCAATTTGTCGTTGCAGTTCGTTGCCTAAAATCGACACATGTCCCGACGGGTTCGAGTAAGTGTTGTAGTCAACCACCACAGGTTTGAACTGCCGTGTATAGCGGTAAGCCAACAGCTGGCTTCCTTTGTCGCGCAGCAGAATGTGCAGGTTTTCGGGCAGGTCAGTGGTAATCACTACGTTGCTTGGCACATTGCGCAGTTCGAGGGGAACCTGAAAGTCTTCCTCGTAAGTTTCGTTCAGTGTTTGGAAAATCCAGAACACCGACGAGAGTGCCAGAAAAAACAGAAAAATCAGGAACTGTTTATTCCAAATTTTCGATAAACAATACCTGACAAAAGGGGGCAGACTCATACGCGCATAATAACAAAAAATCCCCGTACGGTTTGCCTTTCTGCTGTCAGACAGACAAACCGTGCCGGGGTTAGTGAGTAAAAATCAGCTTATTTTTTTTCGTTCACAGGATTGATGGCATCCTTAGCAAAAACGATTTTCACACCCGAAGCCACTTCAAGGGTAATGGTGTTGTCTTCCTCGTTGATTTGCTTAACGACACCGTGAATACCGCCGATGGTAATCACACTCTGTCCCACGGTGAGTGCATTGCGGAACTTCTGTATTTCTTTTTGGCGTTTGTTTTGCGGACGAATCATGAAGAAATAAACGATGGCAAAGAGCACCACCATCATAATAATCATTTGCAAACCTCCGCCTTGTTGTTGCGCAGCTTGTAATAAAAGAGTATTCATGCTTATAATAGGGTTAAAATAATTGCTTTAATGGGTCTGGAATCATGCTTTGACTTCGTCGCCATTGTTAAACAAGCGTTTCGGCTTCATTTCGCGCACTTTCGATGTACGACCTTCTTTGGCCAGTTTTCTGACAATGTTGTCCAGCATACCATTGATATACGACGAACTGCGTGGTGTGCTGTACACCTTAGCAATGTCGAGGTATTCGTTGAAGGTGACATTGAGCGGAATAGAGTCGAAAGTCAGGATTTCAGCCAGGGCGATTTGCATGATGATAACATCCATGAATGCCAAGCGGTTAAATTCCCAGTTTTTGGTTGACGAACGGATGATGTCGCGCAATTCCGGTCCGCGTTCGAGTGTAGAGATGAAGAGTCTGCTTGCAAAATCCTTATCTTCCTCAGCGGCATAGAGCGGCAGCAGCGATTGTTTGGCAGTGCTTTCCTCGCTGAAGCGCTTAATGGTTTTCAGTACGAAAGAGTCGACCACCATTTTGTCATCGTTCCAATAGAGTGAATGCTCTTCGATGATAGAATCGATTTCCTCGTTTTCGCAAATAAAGGTTTTGTATATTTTACGAATGAGTTCGCGTTCGGCTTCGTACGAAAAGTCCTCTTTGAACATGTACATCTGGAAAATATCGCTTTCGATAATACGGGCATACAATTTTTTGATGAAAGCGTCTTCTTCGTCCCATGTGCCTTTACGGTTTTCGATATAATCGATCAACTCTTTGTTAATTTCGAGTTGGCACAGGAATTTATTTTCAGCGAAAGCCTTATCGGGTGTAACCCCAGAGATATGGCTTCCGGTTCTTTTTTCGCGTGCCACGCGCACAGCATTTTTACGCTCGGCGTGTTTTTTCAAGCTTACCAATACCGAAAGCAGGTATTCGTAGAGTTCGTAAGCTTTTTGCAAGGAAAAAGTCAATTCCTTTTCTGCCACGTCGAACGTTTTGCCGTCATTCTGATAATACGCATAAACGAGCTGAACCACTTTCAGCCTTATCAGTTCTCTATTGATCATAATCGTAAAGGTACCAATGATTTTGTGTGCAAAGTTAGTGCAAATCGAACACAAAGCCAAAGAAAATCAGCATTTTCTTTGGCTTTGTTGAGATGCCGCCTAACTTGGGCGTAGCCAAAGTGTGCAAATCGAATACAAGACCGCCTAACTTTGCGCAGCTACTAATTTACTTTTTTACCATAAGAGCCGACAGAATGTACATTTGCATCATTGCCACGGCGCGCACATTTTCGCCCCCGTTCGGAATGATGATGTCAGCATGCTGCTTCGTCGGTTCGATAAATTCGTCGTGCATCGGTTTCAGCACATTGCGGTATTTATCAATCAGCATTTCCAGCGGATGACCGCGTTCCGCAATGTCGCGTTCGATAACGCGCAGCAAACGCTCGTCGGGTTCCGCATCGACAAAGATTTTCAAGTCCATCAAGTCGCGCAGCTTCTTGTCGTAAAGCGCCATGATACCCTCCACAATAATCACATCGTGCGGTTCAACATGCACCGTTTCAGGCAGTCGCGTACACGTCAGATACGAGTAAGTAGGTTGTTCGATGGCACGTCCCTGACGCAGTTCCTCGATTTGGTGAGCCAGCAAGGGCCATTCGAAGGCGTCCGGGTGGTCAAAGTTAGTTTTTTTGCGCACTTCGAGCGGCAGGTCCGACTGGTCATTGTAGTAGGAGTCCTGCGGAATCACCGCTACCGTGTTAGCCGGCAGCGTATCAACGATTTTGCGCACCACAGTGGTTTTTCCCGAGCCCGTACCGCCCGCAATACCTATAATCAGCATATTCTTTATCGTAAGTAATCGTTATGAATTAAGACATTAAAGCAGCCGGTGAGCTTCCGCAGAGTCAGAACGCCGTTTTACCAACCGAAGTTCCGTTCAGCAGCAGCTGCAAGGCCAACTACAAAAGTAGTGAATTATTTCAACTGCCAACCCTTTTGTTCTAATTTTTTACAACACTTTCAGGTCATCATCCCAGTTTTCAGTGTTGCCACACAACTGCTGACGGTAAAACTTAGGAGCCATGCCCAAATGTTTTTTGACATACTTACCAAAGAACGAAATTGAGGGAAAGCCCAGTTCCGTCACAATTTCCTTGATGGTTTTTTCAGGTCGCATCAGCAAGCGTTTCACGTCCTCCGTTACGTAGCGGTCAATCAGTTTCAGAGCCGTTTGTCCGCACGCCGTTTTGCATGTTGCGCTCAAATACTTCGGGCTGATGTTCAGCTGATTGGCATACCAAGCCACCGAGCGCGATTTTGGGTACGACTGTATGAGCAGTTCAACAAACTGTTTATACAAGTTTTCGCCCGACGTAAAGCGGTTAGGCGCAGCATCCACGTTGCTTTCGATGGTGTCATGAAATTCGTACATAAAAGCCTGCAGCAAGTAAGCCGTCACGATGTGGTGATGCTTCAGCGGTGTTTCGGCCGACAGTTTCGAAGCAATCAGTTCGTGGTATTGGCAAAATAGTTTGCCAGCCTTGTCGTCCAGGTGAGTCACCGGGTGTTCGTCGATATACATTCGCACGTTCCACAAGTAAGTAGGAATGCTGTTGATTTCCTCAATAAACTCCTTCGACAGGTAAAAACCGCAAATATTAAACTGGCATGCGCTGTCGTCGGCCTCGATCAAGGTGCCTGGTGAGCATACCACCAAATCGTTTTTGGTAATGTGTACCTCGCGGTTGTTGATATACAAGCGACCCTCGCCCTCCGTACACAGCATGGCTGCGAAAGCCTCCAGTTTGGCTCGCGCATGCTGGTTACTTTTCAGGTCCAGGTTACTGATTAAGTTAACCCTTGCGTTGCAATATTTTTGAAAGGGCTGTTTACCTTCGGCACCATTCTTTCTTATTTCCATTCCTTTTGCTCGTTATCGTGCGGGAGCAGTTGTAGCCCTGTCCGCGATGGCTATGTTGTTCTTGCCGCAAAATAAACCAAAAAATTCAAGATTTTCGCCATGAAAACGTAATTTAAGGTTTTGGTTTTCATTTCAATCCTCTTAGGGTTACAAAAAAGAAACTCCGGCAGTCAAATTGACGTGACTGTCGGAGTTCTTTTTTTGTCAGGGAAATGCCTTCTGCGTATAGAAGGTTATGGCCCTGTTTCGTTCATGGTGTCACACTTATTCATTGCTGAAAGCCAGCGAATCGCCGTCGGTTTTCACGCAAATAGGCTTGTTCTTGTCCACCTTGCCGGCCAGTAAAGCCTTGCTCAAGTCGTTGAGCAACATGCGTTGCAAGGCACGTTTTACGGGGCGTGCACCAAATTCCGGGTCGAAACCTGCGCGAGCCACCAAGGACACAGCCTCGTCCGAAACCATGAGTTTCACATCCTGTTCGCCCAGCAAGCGGCAAATACCGTTCACCTGTAAGCGCACAATCTGTTCAATCTGCGGTTGCGTCAGCGGTTCAAACATGATGATGTCGTCAATACGGTTCAAGAATTCGGGCCGTATGGTGCGTTTCAGCATATCCAGCACCTCCGTCTTGGTCGTTTCGAGGGTCTTTTCGCGTTGAGCCTCGCTCTGTCCGGCCAGTTCCTCGAAGCGTTGCTGAATCAGCTGCGAACCCATGTTCGACGTCATGATGATAATCGTGTTCTTAAAGTTCACCGTACGTCCCTTGTTGTCCGTCAGTCGGCCATCGTCGAGCACCTGCAGCAAAATGTTGAACACATCCGGGTGCGCCTTTTCCACCTCGTCGAACAGCACTACGCTGTAAGGCTTGCGGCGCACCGCTTCGGTCAGTTGTCCGCCCTCGTCGTATCCCACGTATCCCGGAGGCGCACCTACCAATCGGCTCACGCTGAATTTTTCCTGGTATTCGCTCATGTCGATACGTGTCATCATGTTCTCATCGTTGAACAAGTAGTCCGCCAGCGCCTTCGCCAGCTCCGTTTTACCCACACCCGTGGTACCCAGGAAAATGAACGAGCCAATCGGACGCTTCGGATCCTGCAGTCCCGCTCTTGAGCGGCGCACCGCATCGGCCACAGCCCGTATAGCCTCATCCTGTCCCACCACGCGCTGGTGCAGTTCCTCCTCAAGGTGCAGCAGCTTTTCGCGTTCGCTCTGCATCATGCGCTGCACCGGAATGCCCGTCCAGCGAGCCACCACATCGGCAATGTCGTCGGCCGTAACCTCCTCCTTCACCATCGCCTCAGCCCCCTGTCGGCTTTTCAGTTGTTCCTGCAAGGTCTTGATGTTATCCTCCAGTTCCTTCAGCTTGCCGTATCTGATTTCGGCCACCCTGCCGTAGTCACCTTCGCGTTCAGCCCTTTCAGCCTCGAACTTCAGCTGTTCAATTTGCTGTTTGTTCTGCTGAATGTTAGCCAGCACATCCTTTTCGCCCTGCCACTTCGCCCTCAGGTTCTTTTCCTTTTCTTCCAGTTCGGCAATGTCGTGGTTCAGCGCATCGAGTTTTTGCGTATTGTTTTCGCGTTTAATAGCCTCGCGTTCAATTTCAAGCTGACGCAGACGGCGCGTAATTTCGTCCAGTTCCTCAGGTTGCGAATCGCGTTCCATGCGCAGTTTGGCTGCCGCCTCGTCCATCAGGTCGATAGCCTTGTCCGGCAAAAAGCGGTCGGCAATGTAGCGGTGCGACAGTTGCACAGCCGCAATCAGCGCATCGTCCTGAATGCGCACCCGGTGGTGATTTTCGTAACGCTCCTTCAGTCCGCGCAGAATCGAGATGGCATCCTCCGGCGAAGGTTCGTCCACCAGTACCGTTTGGAAACGCCGTTCCAGCGCCTTGTCCTTTTCAAAGTATTTTTGATACTCCTCGAGCGTCGTAGCACCAATGCTGCGCAGTTCGCCGCGCGCCAGTGCCGGTTTCAGAATGTTAGCCGCATCCATAGCGCCCTCGCTCTTTCCGGCACCTACCAACGTGTGAATTTCGTCGATAAACAGGATGATTTCGCCCTGCGCCTCCGTCACTTCGTTGATCACGCTTTTCAGTCGTTCCTCAAATTCGCCCTTGTATTTAGCACCGGCCACAAGCGCACCCATGTCCAGCGAAAACAGCTTTTTGTTCTTCAGGTTTTCGGGCACGTCGCCACGCACAATGCGCTGCGCTAATCCCTCCACGATAGCCGTTTTACCCGTACCCGGTTCACCAATCAGAATCGGGTTATTCTTGGTTCTTCTCGACAGAATTTGCAGCACTCGTCTGATTTCCTCGTCGCGTCCAATCACCGGGTCGAGTTTGCCGTTACGTGCTTCCTCCACCAGGTTACGCGCATATTTTTGCAACGCCTGGTAAGTTTCCTCGCTCGAAGCCGTAGTCGCTTTTTTGCCGCCTCGCAGTTCCTGAATGGCAGTTTTTAGTCCGTCGGCACTCACACCGGCATCCTTCAGCATTTGCGAAGCCACACTCTTCACCTCGAGCAGCGCCATGAGCAACGGTTCCAAACCCACGTAAGTATCGCCGTTAGCCGTAGCCGTTTTTTCGGCCTGCACCATCACGCGGTCCGATTCAGTGCTCAAATACGGCTGTCCACCGCTCACGCGAGGCTGATGTTTCAGTTCGTTGTCGATGGCCGTTTGCAGCACATGCTCGTTCACGCCCAGTTTGCCAAATATAAATTGGGTCACATTTTCGCCCACTTGCAGCACACCGGCCAGCAAGTGTACAGGCGTCACAGCCTGCTGTTCCAGACTCATGGCCCGGTCAACAGCCTGTTGCACAGCCTGCTGTGCTTTGATTGTAAGTTTCTCGAAATTCATAGTCTTTTCTCCTTTTCTTTGTTATAGATCTTTTTTTGATAGAGTTTGAAAGGTAAAACTTTCCTCAGCGTCCGGCCGTCAGCCTTTCGCTTTTGCCCTGTTAATGCGCAAAACCATTGCCAAACCCCTGTGAATAACATACATTAGTTTTTTATGCCACAATGTCATTATTTTTCATCATTTCCCCGGCTCATCCCACACCGTTTCGCCCAATGCCTCCCCCGCTTTGCGCCAAATCGTCAGTTTTTCTCCGCCCCATATTTGTCAATCCGTGGGCAATGCTTTTTTCAGTTCAACAAAAAACCGTATTTTTGTACGCGTGAGCAGCAGTCTGTACCTCCCCCGGCGGCCATTCAGCCTGCACTCACCGCACACACATATTATATATATAAGTACATTCCAACATTATGAAAATACTTTTTTTGTCCGACATTCACGGTTCCTTGCCCGCACTCGAGTCCGTGCTCGCCTATTTTGAAAGCCACCATTTCGATTTGCTTGTACTCCTTGGCGACATCCTGAATTACGGTCCGCGCAACGGACTATGCCACGGTCTCGACCCTCAGGCCGTAGTCGACCGCCTCAACGCCTATGCCGACCGTATTGTAGCCGTTCGCGGCAACTGCGACTCAGAAGTTGACCAAATCCTGCTCAACTTCCCCATCCAGTCCACCTACACTTACGTAGTCGACAACGGCCTTCGCTTTTTCATCACCCACGGTCATGTTTACAACGACAAGAAACTCCCCGTCGGTCCGTCGTGCGACGTATTTGTCTTCGGCCACACCCACCTGCAGCAACTCATTCCTGCCGATGCCGAAAATGCGCGCCCCATCATTTTGAACACCGGTTCGCCCACCTTCCCCAAAGGCGGCAATCCCCCCACCTTTGCCACCTACGCCCAAGGCATGCTCGCCATTCGTACCCTCGACGGAGCCGCGCTGCAGTCGCTCAAAGTTGATGCACCGCGAGTAGGGTAGTTCGTTTGCCTTGAGTGAGTAAAAGCATCAGCCAATATCAAGCAAAATCGTACTATTACATACTCAATCTACATGATTTTTAGCATGTAAAAGCCTGTTCACGGTTCTGAGCAAAGAACTGTGAACAGGCTTTTTTAGGTATCATGGTGAATTACATCGCTTGGGTACATTCCCCAATAGCCTGTTTGAGTGAATGGTTGTTTCATCCTCGTTGAAGGAACCTAACAAAGGACTGTGAATGAGCTTGGGGAGTACTCGGTACAAATCGTTGCAGCACCTTTATGTGCATCATTTTCATTTTACCCCCTATTCCCTCCGCGAGTGAATGTTAAAAATGCGACACCTTGAAAAGCAAAAATAGATAAAAAAAGAGCCGGCAGATTCTGTCGTTTCTCAGTACGTTGAGCCCATATTTAGCCTGTTGGAAAAAATTACTCCGCGATTCTGAAAATTAGTTCCAAGCTTCTTGAAATTAGTTCCGAGCTTCTTCGAATTAGTTCCGAGCTTGTTGAAATTAGTTCCGAGCTTGTTTGCATTCGTTTTGAGATTTTCTCAACAATCTTGGAATGACTGATAACCAGAACTTTCAGAATCGCCACGTGAGGGACATGTGCAACGACAGCCCCGAACAGAATGCCAAGAAGCGCGGAATCATTTTACGTTAGCGTTTATTTGCTTTTAAAATGACAGGTTAAGCCTATATGTTAAATTGAGAGCCACCCGGCGAGTGTGAAGCATTGGGCGTGTTTGTGAAAGCGAACCGTGGAGTATGTTGCCCATAATGAAAAGGATGAACCCCTGTTGTTCTGCATGGATTCCGATGCAGATAGCAATTTTGACTATGCGCGTTGGGAAAAGGTCGTGGTGAATCCCGACGGCAGTTACGTGGTATATAACGATGCAGATTATTACTGCGAATTTTATTCGCTTAATCACGAACTCCAGCGCAAGGTGAAGAAAGAATATGTTAAGGGACTTTGCCGAGCAATGTCAATGTTAAATCTTCATCATACAGGGTTTTCCTCGAACAGCAGGGCAATGAATGGCTGCCGTTGCCAAACATCAGCATTGCAGAATTCGAAACTGCATAAAATATTTTCTGAATAGATTTTAAACAGTTTCTAAGTGTAGGTACCGAAAATTTCAGCGTACCGACTAAAGGTAAAGCCTGTTCCGGTTCTGTACAAAGAACTGTGAACAGGCTTTTTTTAGTAATTTGGTGTATGAGAGCTAGTTAATTTACCAAGCAGTTTGCGAGTTTCGTTAGAGGTGAAATTTTCGATTTCTTTACCTAAATTGAAAAATTCGGTGGCGAACCATTCTAATTTGTTGTCCTCGTTAGTACGAAATAATCGTTCGGCGCGTTCAATAGCCGTTTGAATTCTGGCAGGGTCACATTCATAGTCAAATCCACCATAAATCAGGCTGTTCACGTATCGCTTGATATTGGGTGTTTTCGGTACGGAGTTGATGTCAGGAATTTCATCGTATAAATGGTAGTAAAGCCAAACTTCAAAACAAGGATTACTTTGCGCAACGTTCCAAGCATCGTATGATTTGATTTCATCATATAACTTGGGAATGTTGGAATTGTTGAAGGAGCAAAAATCCCTTAGGGGAGTAATTTTACCTTCTTTTTCTCATGTGTCTGTATCAATAACAAACCAAATTTTGTCTTTTTGACTGTAGTCTATGGTGTGTGATCGATTTGTTCCGAAGAATTTTTCCTTAGCTAATTCCAGCAGTTTTAATGGGTCAGTTCCGTTTTCTGCAGGGATAACAATGAGTTCAAGGTTTGACGATAGGCCAATGAAGAATTTAAGATACTTAATTTCGGTATCAGTACCCTCACTGATGATATAAATCTTACTGGCATTCTTTGATGGTGCTCGTTTGGTATAATCCCTTCTTCTTGTAATCATATCTCACCATTTTAAATCAGACAGATTTGACAAAAAAGGAATACCACCATAGCGGCCATTTAGATATCCATTTTCGATATTGGCTGTGTTATGGATGTTGTAGTCGCTCAGTGGGTATAGTTGAGTGGATTGTTCAACGTCTTTTTGAGCAAACCATATTTCATCAGGGCGAAAGATAGCTTGATCGAGCAGGCAACTCTCGTGCGTCGTAAAAATCAACTGTCCCTTTGCTTCTTTATTTTCGGAGATTTTGCTGATTATACTTTTTATCATAATGGGATGTATGCTGCGTTCAATTTCATCGACAATAAAGACCTTGTCAAGTTTTAACACGGAATAGAGTAAAGGCATATATTCTATAATACGCCGCGTTCCGTCTGATTCTTCTATAAAATCAAACTCAACATCATTTCCTGAGGAATTGATATGGACCGATAAGAGGGTTTTGCGTATGAATTCACCATTCTCTATTGTTACGTTTGAAACATCGCCATTCGAGGCTCGAAGCGTGTAGACTGTATTAGGATTGCTTTTTAAGAAGGCTGAGGCTTTGAGTAATCGAGGGTCGTTTTTAATGATTTCTTCGGTGAGAACTTCCCGTCTTACTTCAAGTTTTGAAATGCCTGTAAGGTCTGGCAGCATTTGATTTACCAGTGCTGCAAAGTCGGTATCTACATCCAAGGTATGAGGGAGTAATTCGGTGCTCATTGATGGCACAACTACCTGCATATCGTCAAACCAATCGAAAGCCTCTTTGGTTAAAGGAAGTTCGTTGGGATAGTACTTGCCGAAAAACGAAAGGGCAAGCATATCTGGACGTATCATTCGCTTGGCAGTTTCGGTAAAACCAGCTGCAAAACTTTCATTGCCCATAGCGTTAACAAAACTATGCGTAATATGCATGTCCTCACCCTTTCGTGAAAATATGACATTATCTGCATTTTTGCTACTCAGGCACAATTCCTCTTCTATAATTGTCAGATTCTGAAATGCAATATGGTAATAGAATATGTTTCCACTTGAAAAAAATTCTATAGCCAATTCCGAAGGTCTATCCTTTCCATCGTTGCCTAATTTAAAAAAAAGATCTTCGCGGATTGCTAAATCGCTTATCTTATCAGAATTAACCATTTGTTTTAATAGAGCGATGCATTTTAAAAGATTGCTCTTTCCTGCACCATTGGCACCATAGATGGCAGACAAGCGCAAGGCTCTGACGTAATCGCACTGCACTTTATGCCACTCGTGGCTGTGACTCCTGCTTGACGGAAAAGTATTAAACTCAACCGCCTCCTTAAAGGATAATATATTTTCGGTTGCAAATCTTAGTAGCATATACGAAGTGTTAGAATTCAACCGTAAAAGTATGAATATTTTCTTTGAGACGCAAATTTAATGTGTTTAAAGTGCTTATTCCGTTAAAGTTGAACGGAATTGCGGCTATGTATAAGATGTGGAAATATCAAAAAACCATTAAGTTTCAAGCATGGTTCTGCTGAAAATGTATGGAAAAAAGCGCGTGCTTCGTACGTTTTGAAAATCGGGTTGAGATAAAATGGTATATCCCGATTTCATTTTTTTTCGTGTGTGGAAAGTGCGCTGGAAAGCCCGTAAATAAAGGCTTTTTAGAGCGTTTTTTGCAGTCCGAAAAAAGCGATGTGCGATATTAGGGGCAAAAAAAATGGATTTCGGGGAGCATGTGTTGTATCTTTGCTGTTGCTAAGTCAGGCTGCACCTCAGCCTTGACGGATGAAAAAACAATAGATTCCTTATTTATTCAGCGTTCTTTGACATGATGTTACAACAGAAAGTAAGGCAGGTAGGCCTGTCTGAAACACCTGCGCGTGGTTGAGTATTGCCCTATGTTTTTGCGACTGAACCGTTTGTGCAACCGAACCCGGAATTGCTTGGCTTTCTTCGCTTGTTTCAATGAAGTCGTCTGAATTTAGAAGAGATAAATCTCCCAATCAAATCTTCGTCAGAAAAGTTTAGACGACTTCAAATAAAAAGAAACAGCACATGGCCTTTCTGTCATACCGGAGTATGAGTTAGTCGGGCTATGTGCTGTTTGGAAACTGTATGCTTTAGAAAGCGTATGTTTAGCATGCTGAACCGCTTAGGCTTTCAGCATTGGGGCATAATTAGCGAATGATGGTTGCTTCGCGGTCGGGACCAACCGAAACAATCGTGATGGGCGTTGCGGTAGCCTTTTCGATATAGGCAATGTAGTCCTTGAATGCCTGGGGGAAGTCGGCTTCGGCGCGCAGTTCGGTAAGGGGCGTATGCCATCCGGGCAACTCTTCATAAACGGGCTGCCAACCTTCGGTGTCGTAAGGCATTTCGGTTACGGTTTCGCCGTCCTTGGTGTAGGCCGTGCACACCTTGATGGTTTCGAAGCCATCGAGCACGTCGCCCTTCATCATTACGAGGTCGGTTACACCGTTAATCATGATGGCATATTTAAGTGCTACGAGGTCGAGCCAGCCGCAGCGGCGGTTACGACCCGTTACTGCACCGTACTCGTTGCCAATGTGGCGAATGGTGTCGCCGGTTTCGTCGAAGAGTTCCACTACGAACGGACCACCACCCACACGGGTGCTGTAGGCCTTGAAAATACCAAAGATATGGCCAATGGTGTTGGGAGCTACACCCAAACCGGTGCATACACCGCCGCTCGTGGTTGACGAAGAGCTGACGAATGGATAAGTACCGTGGTCAATGTCGAGCAACGAACCCTGTGCGCCTTCGGCCAGTACGTTCTTGCCTTCGGCCAGGGCACGGTTAATTTCGTATTCTGTATCGGTGAGATGGAACTTACGCATGTATTCCACACCGGCCAACCACTTTTCTTCTTCCTCGGTAATGTCGTAATCCGTAAAGTGGAGGTCGCTCAGAATTTGTTCGTGACGCTTTTTGAGCGCAGCATATTTTTCATCGAAATTATGCAGAATATCGCCTACACGCAAACCTACGCGAGCAGCTTTGTCGCTGTAAGTGGGACCGATGCCTTTACCCGTGGTACCAACCTTGTTCTTGCCTTTGGCAGCCTCGTAGGCACGGTCGAGCACGCGGTGCGTGGGCAGAATCAGGTGAGCACGACGGCTGATGTGCAAACGTTCGGTGAGTTCGTAACCGGCAGCTTCCAGTTCGTGAGCCTCAGCCATAAAGAGGTCGGGAGCAATGACGCAACCATTACCAATGATATTGATTTTACCCTCGTCGAAAATGCCAGAGGGGATGGAACGGAGTACGAACTTCTTTCCGTCGAAAATGATGGTGTGTCCGGCATTCGGTCCACCGGCAAAACGTGCCACCACGTCGTAACGCGGCGTAAAGTAATCTACTACTTTTCCTTTGCCCTCATCTCCGAAAACGATACCAAGCAGGGCATCAACTTTTCCTTTTGTCATAATTATATTTCGATGTGCTGATTTTGTATAGTCTTTTTAGTCGGCAGTCAGCTTACTGCTTTCTGCACCCTACAGCCGGGCGGAAGATGAAACCTTCTGCTTAGCGGCCGTACAAAGATACGTTTATTTTTAAAGGTAAAGAAAGAAACAGAGCTATTTTTACCGAAACGTGCCGACAGACAGCCTTGCGGGCTATGCCTCGATGCCCAAGGCCTTGAGTTTGTTGTAAAGGGTTTTGCGGTCAATGCCCAGCAACAGCGCGGCCTTGCTCTTGTTGCCGTTCGTTTGCCGCAGTGCGCCCAATATGTGTTCGCGCTCGGTTTCGGCCGTGCGTTTTAGGCTGAAAGGCTGGGGAGCGTAGGCTGTGGCGGCCGTCGGCACCGAAGCCGGCATGGGCGAGGGTTGAGGCTGAGCGGCAACCGGAGCTGCAGGGGCTGAGGGGGCTGCATAACCGGTGGTCAGGCCGAGTTCCGTTTCTGAAATATAAGGATGGTCGCCGGCCAAGAGGGTGGCACGCACAATGACATTGCGCATTTCTCGCAAGTTGCCGGGCCAGGGATAAGCCATCAGGGCGCGTTCGGCACCGGCGGTAAAGCCCTCTACCTCGCGGTGCAGTTCGGCATTGGCCTTTTGCAGGAAATAGGTGGCAAACTCCAAGATGTCGGCACCGCGTTCGCGCAGCAGCGGAATGTGCAGCGTAAATTCGTTGATGCGGTGATAAAGGTCCTCGCGATAGCGGCCTTGGGCGATGGCTTCGGGTAGGTTTTCGTTGGTGGCACACACCAGACGGATGTCGATGGGGCGTTCGTCGGTACTACCCACCGGACGCACCCGGCGTTCCTGCAAGGCACGGAGCAGTTGCACCTGTACGTCGTACGACAGGTTTCCCACTTCGTCCAGGAAGAGCGTACCGCCCGATGCCTGTTCGAAAGCACCCGTTTTGTCGGTTCCGGCTCCGGTAAATGCACCTTTCACATGGCCAAAAAGTTCAGAGGCAGCCAGTTCTTTGGTAAGCGCTCCGCAGTCGATGGCCACAAAGGGACCGTCGGCGCGGCTGCTCTGTTCGTGAATGCGGTGTGCCACATACTCCTTACCCGTTCCGCTGGCTCCGATAATCAGCACCGACATGGGAGTGGGTGCCACGAGCGACGCCATGCGGTAAAGTTCGGTGGCAGCCGGCGAATGGCCTTCGATGCCTGGAGCGCGTCCGGCAGCATCCTTCGAGGCATCTTTGACAGCATCCTTGCTGGCAGCATGCACCTTTGTTGCGGGTTGCTTGGTGCGTCCGGCAGCCGTAGGTGCACTTTCGGTATGGACAGCAGGCACGGGAGTAGCCCCCTTGGCCAAAGCCTCGCTCATTTTGGTGAGCAGTACATCGGGCTGTACGGGTTTGGCAATGTAATCGGTGGCACCGAGCTTCATGGCCTCGACAGCATTTTGCACCTCGGCATAGCCGGTCATGACGATGAAGGGGAGCGTGCGGTTTTGCTGATGGAGCCATTGCAGCAGGTACAGTCCGTCGTGGTCGGGCAGTCGCAGGTCGGAAAGCACCAGTTCGGTAGGTGTTTCCTCGTGGAGCAGCAGTTTCACGGCAGCTCCTACGCTCGAAGCCGTGGCCACGTCGTATCCTTTTTTTCGCAACCATGTGCTGAGCATGGTGCTGAAAGTCAAATCATCTTCAACGATGAGAAGTTTGGTCATAAGTCTGGTTAATGGTTTGAGTTGGGGCTGGCATCAGCCAATTCAAAGAGTAAGGACTGCAAGGCAAACAGAATGTTACGGCAGGGCTGTTCGTCGGCCTCGGTCCATTCAGCCTCGTTGCGCCGTTCGTCCAAGGTTTGCAAATCAGAAGCCGCAGCCGAGCCTATCAGTGTAAAGGTAGGACGCATTTTGTGCGCAATGCGGCAAACAGTTGCCTTTTGTTTGGCGGCTGTAGCCTGTGCAAAGAGTTGCAGGTTTTCGTTGCAGTCGTGTGCAAACTGGCTGAGGATGGCCTGTTCGGCCTGAGGGTCGCCATCGGCAAAAGCCAGCAGAGGCGCAAAGGTAGCGGTCAGGGGCTTTTTGTCGGCAGCAGTTTCGTGCGGAGTATCAGTTGCCTCAGTCGGCTCTGCTTCCTGAACAGCGGCAGTGGGCGCAGACGCCTCTTCATTGCCGGTGCTCAGCTTTTGGGTGAGCAGACGCAGGTCGTTTTGCGTAAAGGGCTTAAACAGCACATCGGCAAAACCACGGTGCTTGAAGTCGTCGGCCGAAATCAGCGAATGCGAGGTTGTGGCCACCACCGGCAGGCGCGACAGACCTTCGATGCGGTGAACGCGCTCCAATACGTCGTAGCCGGTGAGTCCGGGCATTTCGATGTCGGTGAGCAGCAAATCGGGGCGGTGACCTTCGGCCAGCCAGGCAAACAGCTGTTCGGCATCGTTGAATGCGTAGATGGTTTGCATGGGGTCGAGCACGTTTTTGAGCATCGCCTCGCTGAGTTGCAGCTGCAACAAATCGTCGTCGAGCAGCGCCACGGTGTGCAGCAGGGTGGGGGCTTCGTGCAGCGTTTCGGCCATTACCGCTTCGGCAGCAGGCTGTGCCGTATCCTCTTCGCAGCGGGGCATATCCGGCAGCAGCAGGGTAAAGGTGCTGCCAAAGCCCACCTGACTTTTCACGTCAATCTTTCCACCGAGCAGCGCCACGAGTTTCAGCGTAATGCTCAATCCGAGTCCGGTACCTTCCTGTCCTTCGCTGCCTTTGACGCGGGTAAAGGGTTGGAAAATGCGTTCGCAGTCGTAGCGGCTCAGTCCGCAGCCCGTGTCGCGTATGGTCAGGTTCAACCCTTTGGTTTCGCTCCAGTTGGCGGTCAGTTCCACCTCACCCTTCTGGGTATATTTAATGGCGTTGCCCAGCAGGTTTTCAATGATTTGGCGCAAGCGGAAGGCATCGGTGCTGACGAGCAGTCCCACCGGAATTAGCGAACTGACGCGCAGTGCCAAGCCTTTTTGCTGTGCAATGGGCTGAAAGGCTGCACCGATATAGTCGATGAGTTCGTTCAGTCGGGTTGGCTGCCGGTTTACACTGAGTCCGCCGGCTTCGAGTTTGTGATAATCGAGCAATGCCGTCACCAGGTTCAGCAAGTGATGGGCCGATGAATCGATGGCATCTAGATCGCGCCTTGCTTCAGGCCGTGTGGCCAGGGGTTTCATGAGCGAAAGGTAGCCCAATATGGTATTGACGGGAGCCTTGATGTCGTGCGAGATTGTGAGCAGCAACTGTTCGCGACGTTTCATCAGGTCCTCGGCACACTGGTTGGCTTCCTCCAACTCCATACGGTAACGGTTCACGCGGCTCATGTCGCGCCACACCCATACGAACAGTCCGAGTGCGGCCAAGGTGGTAAACAGCGTGAAAATGCCCATTTGCCACGCAGCCTGCCGGCGGTATTCAGCTTCGGTGCGGGTTTTGTCCTGCAACATGCGCTGCTGTTCGCGGTTAATGTCGTCCATCAAAGCCACGATGCGTTCCGACAGGGCAGCACTGCTCAGCCTGAGTTGTCGCGACTTTTTTTGCAAATTCCGGCTGTGTGCCGTATTGCTGCGTGTGAGGTCGCGGTGAACGCCTTGCAGAATGTTGGCCACCGTGTCGCTGATGTTCACGTTGGCCTGTGTGCTGTCGTGCGTGGGTTCATATTCCAGGTGGTTTACACTGAGTGTATCGTCCTTTGGCTTTCTGAAAGCATCGCCCAATCTGTCCCAAAAGCGTTTTTTGTGGCGGTCAATCACCACTTGCTCGCTATTTTCGTGAACCGACACTTTTACTTGCGTACCCACATTGATGGGTTTTCTACCGGAGCGCAAGTTGGCAATTTCCTGTTCCAGGTTGCTTCCCTGGTGAGTTTCGCGCCGCATGGCAGCCACAAGTTCCACTACGCCTTCGCGTTTCAGCATCAGGAGTTTGCGTAGCGAGTCGAGTCGGGCGCGTTGCAGCAGGTCGGCAGTAATGTCCTTGAGTTCGACGAGGGCGGTGTCGACGCGGTCAACTCCCCTGATGTAGCGGTGTACGTCGCGGTTGCTGCTATACTGCAGGGTGGCATTTTCGGCCAGCATGCCGGCTTCAATCATGCGTACGGATAGTTTACCTATGGCGTTGCGTTGCACAGCTACAGCCCGCTCAACTTCGGACACGCCTGAAGCTGCACGGGCTGAACGCACAATAAACCACACCGCAGCGCACAGCGACACGGTGAGCAGTAAATAGCCGATAACGATTCTGAGTCCCAATTTATTCATTGCATATCGGGGCTTAAGGCAGGCGAAGAACCGGGGTTCGGGCTATCACCGCCTGCGGTTATTGTTTTTTTAAAAAAGGAAATGCCAGCTCACCCATCCGGGGCTTGCGGGTAAATGACGGGGGAAAACAAGCAGGTGTTCCAAACACGATGGATGAACCTCATGATTTGGAACGCCTGCTTTCAAGGAAACTGCCAATACAGGCGCATGGCCTTATGCCTCAGCTCCGAGGGGCGATGCCGGCGTGTAGGTGCGGGCAGCCAATTCTTTGTCGACCATGAACAGGCCGTAGCCGTTGCCGTTGAGCATACGCAGATTGTCGAGGATGTTGCGCACGTTGTCTTCTTCCTCAACCTGTTCGTCGATAAACCATTTGAGCATGCTTTGCGTAGCGTAATCGTTTTCAGCTGTGGTCAGTGCAAAAAGGTTATTGATGAGTGCGGTCACCTTTTCTTCGTGTGCCAGGGTGCTTTCGAACACGTCGAGTTCCGACTTCCATTCCGTAGGCACAGCATCGATAGACTTCAGTTCCACACGGCCTCCGCGCTGCAACACATAGTTGAAAAAGATGCGTGCATGGTCCTGTTCTTCGCGGAACTGCACTTCGAACCAGTGTGCCATACCGGGCTTACCGGCAGCTGCACACCAGGCAGACATTGACAGGTAAAAATAAGCCGACCACATTTCGGCATTGATCTGCGCATTCAGCGCTTCTTCCATCTTTTTGCTTAACATATCAAAATAGGTCTATAATTTATAAAGTGAGTGTTCAATCATTCGTTCGAAAACCGCTTACCACATTATGCGTCGGTTACACTTTCCGTCGTACAGCACCTTTGCGATGCTTCACAGTACACGGAAATGGCAAGCAGTTTCAGGCAGCAGAACGCTTTCGGTTGCCGGAACATCTGTTGACATCTACTTAGTGCATGCAAAATTACAAAAAAGGCAGGCAATCCGCTTGCTTTAGGCTGTTAAAGTTGTTTGCATGCCAACATATAGGTGCCGCAACCTCACCGCGTTTCCCACACTTCCCCGCTGGGTATGGGGTGAAATTCCACACTTTCCACACCCCATTCCCCACATTCCCCACCGTGACTTACTGTGCCAAATTTTTATTATCTATTGATTTTCAGTTACTTACGCATTGGTTTGCTTTTTTGGCACGCGCTTTGCGCTTTAATAGGGCAGAAACAACAAAACAATAACAAAAAACAATACGATTATGAAAAAGTTTTCAGTTTACGCCGTAATGGCCATGGGAGTTCTCACAGTGAGTAGCGCAGCCTTTGCCGGAACCACCGCCTTCAGTTCTCGCGGTTTGGTAAACACGGAAGTTTCTGACACCGTTGTACCTAAGGACACCGTACTGCCCGAAAAAACGGAAACGGAACAAACCGAAACTCAAACGCAAACTGAAGCGTTCTATTCATTGACCGACACCGTTCTGCCTACCGACACCGTAGTGCCGCAGCAGGAGGAAACCATCCCGCAGCAAAAGGAGGAAACCACTCCGCAGCAAAAGGAAGAAACCACTCCGCAGCAGGAAGAAACCACGACTACTGAGTCTTCGTTCTCGATGTTGAACGACACTGTAGTTCCTGCCGACACGCTGACGCCTGCCAAGAAGGACGAACCTCAAACCGATGAACCTCAGAAGGACGAGCCTCAGCAGGAGGAAACCGCTCCCGTTCAGTAATCAGGTCGAAACGTCATATACATTGCTTCAAATTTCATCATGACATTCTTTTCGGCACTGCTCTGGGCATGCTACCTTCACCTTTTTCCGCGCTTGTGGTAAAGTAAGGTAGTTAAGTTCTCAGGTAAAACAGATTATTTTAGGAAACTGATTCAATGCTGTATTTTCAGTAAATTCATCATCTCATTCATTCATCTCTAAAAAAAATTACTGCCCGCAATTTAAGCAAACCTTTCTCTTCATCGGCTCGCTGCGCCGTTATCTCCACTTTTAATGTTCCCTGCACATCCAATGCTTCACACCAATAAGCACAGCGAGCCCCAATTTTTTTCACAAAAGCCGTCTGCTTCTTATTCTCAATGTTGAGATTTGAAGCAGACGGTTTTTTTTGTGCATGAACGTATAGGCGAACTTCGTGCGTATTGCTTTGTGAACTCGTTTTTTTTCCGTACCTTTGAATAAGGTAGGATTCGGCTCGGCAATGTCCAATAAAAATACATTTTCCTTTGCCGTTGCGCTCGCCTTTCACTACCTTTGAATAAAGTAGGATTCGGCTCGGCAATGGCATATATAAATACGTTCCCCTTTGCCGTTGCGGTAGTCAGTCTGTACCTTATATATAAAGAAAAGGAGTCAAGGTTATTGTAAATAAGTTTTTGTTATGACACCCACCATGCACATACTCATAGAATTTACCCTCCGCCTGCTTTTGGCATTGGTATTGGGAGGCATCATAGGTTTGGAGCGCGAATACCGTTCGAAAGAAGCCGGATTCCGCACCCACTTCCTGGTTTGTTTGGGCAGTGCCCTGTTTTGCCTTGTTTCGCAATACGGTTTTGGCGAAATGACCAAGGACGTGTCGCGCGTGGCAGCCCAAGTGGTTTCGGGCATCGGATTTTTAGGTGCCGGAACGATTATTTTTCAGAAAAATGTGGTGCGCGGACTCACTACAGCAGCCGGACTATGGGTAACTGCAGCCATCGGTTTGGCTTGCGGCACGGGACTTTATGCCGTGGCGGCCATAGCCACTGCACTGGTGCTTTTAGGCCTTGAAGTAATCAATGCCGTTTTGCCCCAAATGGGCACAACCACCCTGGTGTTGAAGTTTACCGCCAATTCAAAGCAGAGTGTGAAGCGGGTAGTGGAGCAGATAAAGCGCGACTGCATGGAACTTTATTCCTACGAGTTGAAAGACCGACGAACGGATAAAGGTGAGGTTTTTGAAGTTAATCTGGAAATGAAAGTGAAGCGCGGCACGTCGGTTACCAAAATGTTCGACTATCTGGAGGAGTTCGACGATATAACTATTTCAAGTATAGAGTAACCGACCATCAACCTGGCCCGCCATGCTCCTGCTTGCAGAACAAGCAGCTACGGCACAACAAGCAGCTACGGCACAATAACACCTACCAAACGAATGAGGTGCTGCAAAAAATCGCGGAAACGTATTTCGTGATTTTGCAGCACCTCGTTTTTTTTGTTCTAACAGATTTTCAGCATCAACTGAGCCTAAGTTAGTTCCATCACCCCATTGCGTATTGATCAGCAACTGGGATTGAAACACGATGCAGGTGATGAGGCTAATCAAGCGACTGGTCGGGCGAGTAAATCAGTCCGTCGACAGCATTGCGCCCTTCAGCGTCAGTGATCACAAAGGTAAATTGCCACTTGTCGCGGTGCGTACCGCCACTGTTGACATGAGGCAAACGCAGAAGCACCTTGTTCCAACCCTTGTTCAGGTGAATCGGAGTCACCGGCCGCGCCGTCAGGTTCTCGTTCGTCAACCCCTCCGTAGCATGGTTTTGCCGGATGTTCGCCTCAGGCTGTTCCCACGTAGGAGCCGGAATTTCGCGGTCGTTTACCCAAACCTTCGAGCCACGGCGGTCCCAGCAACCCACCATCGGCCCCTTTTCGTCGCCCGAACGGCTGTAAGTGTACAACTCAATCTGCGCACCCACCTCCTGCGCCTTGGGCGAGTAAACGTAAGTCCAGGCGTATGCCGTTTGGTTTGGCTGCGGATGGGCAAAAAACGAAGGAAGCGTAGGGTGCCAAATGTGACGCAAATAGATGCCAGCCCCCGTTGCCAGATGAGTGGCATAGGTTTGTCCATTGTAAACGAACGACGAAGGCAGCACATCAGCCTCCGACGTTTCGGGCGGCAGAGCCAAATCCTTGTTGCCACCGTTGGGGAAAGGGTCGGTAATGCGCCAGCGCACGTTGGTTTGCCGAACGTAAGCGATAGGTTCATTTTGCAGCGAATGGTTTTTGTGAAAAAGAAAGCGCCGTTCAAAGTCGGCAAACTCCTCAAACTCCTCACCACTGTTGGGCAGCAGCGTACCCCCCTTTTCAATGTACTGTTTGCCACCGCCCCTCCAAGCCCTTTCGGCCGAGGCCAGCACGTTGGCATACAGGTTGTTCTGCTTCACGATGTCAGCATCCGTGCGCGTTTTCGTATCGTTCCAGGCAGCCGAGATGGTACCGGCTACCTCGTTGGTGCCCTGCTGTTCGTAGTAGATGTTGCTTTTGTAAATGCCCACAAGGTCGGCATACACATCAAAGTGGTTCGTATAGTTATAGCGGCAGTCAATGTTTGTCACCCCTTTCACCACCTTACCCGAAGTAGCCCACATTTGCGTCATGTCGCAAAGGTCGGCACTCGGTGGTCCGGCCACCAGCCGATTCCACAGCACCACCTTCAAGCCTTTGCTGCGCACGTGGTCCGTCATGATTTGCAGAAAGTTGGGGTAAGTAATTTGAACCTCATCGCCACCAATGTGCAGATAAGGCACCCCGTCGAACACCTCGGCAGCCTCATCAACAATCCTTTTCAAAGCCTCAACCCCCTGGTCAGTTTGCATGTCGAAGCCCATTGCTTTTTCAAACACATGGCTGTGTCCCGGCATATCGATTTCGGGAATCACAGTCACGCCACGTTCACGAGCGTAGGCCACCAGTTCGCGACATTGCGCCTGCGTGTAGAATTTACCCGGCTGTCGGATGTTGAAGGCAGCAGCCGTCAGGTTCGGGTAGGCCTTTACCTCGAAACGCCAGCCCGTGTAGTCCGTTAGGTGCCAGTGGAACACGTTCACCTTGAAGCGCGCCAGCAAGTCGATTTGTTTTTTCAGTTCCTCGAACTCCATGAACGAACGCCCCACATCGTGCATAAAACCACGCACCTTGAAAGCCGGCCAGTCAGTAAGTGTCAGCGCCTCGAAAGCTTCGGCGCCCGGTTCGTAGCCCTCGGCCAGCTGTTGCAAGGTTTGCGCTGCTCGGACAACGCCCGTAGGCGTGACAGCCTCGATGCAAACCCTGTTAGGCGTGATGTGCAGCCGGTAAGCCTCGTTGGGAAACAAAGCAACGGCATGATCAAAAGCACCTTCAATATGGTCAACCAGTTTCACTTCCACCTTAGCCTTGGCTCGGTTGCGTAGTGTACAGCCGTTTTGCCTCAGCACGTTGGCCAGATAGGCACATTGCGTAGGGTCAGTCAGAGTCACAGCCCGGTTCAGTTTGAAAGCAGCTTCCGGGCCGATAGCCATTTGTTGGGGTTTAGGCAGCAAGTCGCCGTTTTTGGCTTGCAATGTATGCGGAAAAGCCGCAGCAGCTGTTAGTAAAGCCGTGTAGATAATGTGTTTCACCGTAGGAAATAAAAAGAAAAAGGCGGGTAACAAATTGAACTTTGTTATCCCGCCTTTTTTTATGGTTTTTAAATCACCTGCTGCATGCAGTCAGGTTCCCTTTCAAGGAAATTACTTGTTTAATTGCTCCTTGATGAAAGCTTCCATTTCGGGAAGGTGATCCTCGGCGCTCTTGAGGAGCGTGAGCTGGTTCTTCGTACGCACCAAGTTGTGTTCGGGATACTGAATCTTGAAGTAAGTATCGCCGTTGAGGTAGTCGGTAAAGAAGCGAACAGTCTGCATGTAGGGGAAGAGCGTAGCACCGTAAGGCAGATTTTCAATTTCGATAGACGTAAGGAAAGCACCGGCCGTTTTCAGATAACCTTCGGTAAATGCTTTGAAAATGTCCATGCGGAACTGAATCTTGTCGTATTCGGGGCTATCTTCGGGCATGGTGTTGGCAGCCGAACGGAGGAAGTCGCCGTAGTCCGAGAATACGAAGCTAGGCATAGCCGTGTCAAGGTCGATGACACAGAGCACGCTGTCGTCCTGATCGAAAAGAATGTTGTCTACCTTCGTATCGCAGTGGCAGATGCGCTTAGGCAGTTTACCCTCGCGGAAGAGCTGCTCAGAACGGCACATGCTGTCGGCACGCTTTTCGATTTCGTCGATGATATCTTTCGTTTCAGCCACACGTCCGGCCTTGTCGGCAGCCACAGCTTCCTTGAACTGTTGCAGACGGAATTCGATGTTGTGGAAGTCCTTGATGGTTTCGCCCAACTCAACGGGGATGTCGGCAAGCATAGCCTGGAAATCGCCAAAGGTTTCGCCCACGATGTACGAGCTTTTGGGAGTTACGCTCGACTTCGAAACAGTGTCGGGAATGAAGTCCATCACGCGCCAGTATTTTTCGTCGTGAACGAAGTAGTATTTACCATCCTTGCAGGGCACGAAGTGCAGCACCTTGCGGTCGATGTCGGGCGTGCCGGCAGCTTCAAGCTTTTTGCGGATATGCGACGTTACGGCCACAATATTGTTCATGAGCATGTCGACATCGGGGAAGATGGCATTGTTCACGTGCTGAAGCACATAGTTAGGAGCATCGCCTTCGGTTTCAACGAGGTAAGTAGTATTGATCAAACCGTTTCCGAGCGGTTTTACTTCGGCAACGTTGCCTTGAATTTCAAATTGGCAGACGATGTGCTGCAAATCTTTCTGTTCCATGATATGATTATGTAGTAATATTTTGGATTAACTGATATGATTATGTAGCAATGTTTTGGATTAACTGTGAAAAGTGCGGCTTACAAATGTAGCCACAAATTGTTGCGCAAATGTAATAATTATTTTTCAAGTAGCTGCGTAAAAAGTCATAGCTTCTATTCCAAAGCCTAAAAAAAGCGTCAGTTGCCGACGCAGCATGCTGAAATAGGGCCTAAAAACGTAGTAAGCAGTTGCTCCCAAGTCTTTGTCACCCTACTTATATATATAAGGAGTACTTTTTAAAGTATAAGGACTACATTTTAAAGCAGCGTGCCGTGTAGAATCGTGTGGGTAGCCAAGTTTCCCATCAACCGGTTGAAGCATACAAATATTTCGTAAGCAAATTCATGCTTGTTGGGTACATGGTGCTTTTAACAAAAGGCTTAATAAACTCAAAATCAAATCCATTCGCCCTTTGTTGAATTTAGCGTCAACCCCGGCGTTTGTAATTCCACGCTTCTGGTTCATCTCAACGCGCTGATTATCAGCGGTTCCAAATTTCTTAAAACTAGCTCGGAACTAATTTAAACTAGCTCGGAACTAATTTGCACAAGCTCGGAACTAATTTCAACAATCGCGGAACTAATTTCAACAATCGCGGACTAAATTGTTTCAATCACTCATTCCGTGCCTCAACTGTCTGAGTGTAAACGGGGAAGTATAGCTTTTATTTTGATGTATTTTTACTTTTGGGAGATAGATTCTGTTCAATAAATTCTTCGATGGAACTTGCCATGTGGTACATAGGCGCACTGTGTAAAACACTGCGTCTAATCGGTACAGTAATGAGCTGTATGGGCTCATTGTTTGTACCTGCTGGGTAATTGTTGACTAAAAAAATGAATTGTTATGAAGGAATTTACGGATTTGCATATAGGATGGGTTCGGAAGATTTTTACAAAAACACGAATCTGTACTCTGTTTCGCTGATAAAGAAATGTACACGAATCCGATATAGGTTTTTGCCCTATTAGGCTTTTTGGGGGAATGAAATTGCTTGTTTGAAGGCATTGTAAGCGGTTTCAAAACCTCTGAATTTATATCTGTTTTATGTTTTTAAAAAAGACAACTAAAAGTCTGTATTTCAATGAATTCAAATACCTGTAAGTTAACTATTGCTGAACAATAGTGTTGTAATTACGGTGAATATATTTCAAGTTCTATTAAACCCTATGTTTTTACTCTCAATAGAAAAAATGGATATTTGAAAATATCTTAACAAATATAAAATATTACCCAAATTGTTCATTTTGTTGCAATTAAAAGTGTCAACTATCGGAATAAATACTACATTTGCAGACGTATCCACTTCTCAAATAAAGAGATGAGCCCGAATTGTGCCTAAATATCAACAGATTGGCGCATAAAGGCAACACAATGTATTGTTGTTCTTAATTTCCAAAAGTTGAGGCGCATGTACATTGCGAAAAACACATGATGAGAGACAAATAGAGTAGTTGGATGCTTCCTTTTATCCCAGTGATAGATGGAAAATAACAAAAATAGATGACAAAACAGATTTTTTTCTGAATTCGTACATAAAACGAACGAAGAATAAATCTAATTAAAGGAAACGGCAAATGAAATTATCACGGTGTGTAAAAGACAGTATCATAGCGTTAAATGCTTATGATGACGTAGATATAGAGAGTACTATATACCCTACAAAGTGCTCGATGACTATACCTGAAATAAGGAACTGCGTCTGAATCTTGTTGTAGAGAAAGACGGAGAATATCTTCCTATTAAACTAAAGTACAAAACTAAAGCTATATCCCGTAGCATTAAACGTTTTGGGCAGGATTTAGTTGATAAGGATGGTTCACCCCTCTTTATTCAAGTTGTCAAAAACCAAGGAACTCAAGATTTGGGTATGTACGGCTTTTGGAAAGATATTCGCCGTGTAGAGTTGATAAGTCAGCGTTTAGAACGAGTAAAAGGCGGATTGGTTCTGTTCTTGACCAATAATGAAAGCTATTTAAAAGCACCTCGGCCCACTTCGAATAACTTCTTGTTTAGTATGAGTAGTGGAGTCCATACCGTAGACAAGCGTTGGCAGAATTCACAGAGTGCCACAGCTCTTGGTAATCCTGACTTCAAAGTAACAAAAGAGAATGAAATTGTGTGGGATGAAATAGTATGCAGGACGTAGACATGTACTATTGCATTCTAACCATTTAAATCAGCGAATATATGGGAAACAAACGTTCAACACCTATACCAGGCCTTTCGTTTTCATGGAAAAGAGCTTTGGGTATTACAAGAGCCAAACAGAATTTTGCGCGCAAAACCGGCATTCCTACCACAAAAGGAGGCTTGGAGCGAAAAATTGGTGGATTTATACTCAAAAAGTTAACCGGAAAGTAACAGATTATATACTTTGAGAATGATTAAAGTCACAGCAAAAACTCAAAATGCAGCAGCCTTGGGAGTTATGTATGCTTATGTTCAACTTAATCCCGATGTTTCGCTGGAGGAACTACGCAGCACGTTCCCCAATGATATAGCACCCGATAAGGGTGTGAACGAACTCTTCTTGCCTTTAGAGGATGCAGTTGCCTACAATACACAATCAAACATGAGTTTGTATTTTGTAAAAGATGATCGTCCTATCACATTGGCTGACGGCACTAAAATAGCCCTTGCGCAGCTATGGACGGCAAAATCTTTAAGTAGACTTCAAGAAGTTGCTCAAAAGTTCGGAATCGAAGTATGCATTGACAAAAATTTGAGCAAAGAATTGGCTCCTAACGGATTTGTTATCGACAACTTGAAGCCTGCAACCCCGACTCCTCCTACTTCTCCCAAGAAAAAAGGATGTTTGGGTGTGGTGTTATGTTTCCTGCTAGGAATTGGCTTGTTGTCAGTTTGGGCTGTTTAGAGTTTAAAAAACAAGAAAATAGAATTTATATGGATACTGGAGATGTAGTTATATTCAGGTCCAATAGTAATGGTGTGCTATTTATATAGATAGTAAATCTAATAAATTCCAATCATAAATCTAATAATACCATCAATCATGGCTACAGCTAAAAAAACGACAGCAACTAAAACTGCTAAAAAAACGACAACAGCTAAGCCCGCAACTAAAACTGCTAAAAAAACGACAACAAAAGCAGTAGCTAAACCGGCAACTAGTTCGGTTTCAGAGTTAACAGTATCAGGAAATAAAAAAATTGGAACTCTTCAAAAAGAGTTTAATAAAAAGTTTCCATACTTGCGACTTGGCATATATTACAGTTATGCCAGACAGCAAGTAGCCAAGGGTGAAAGTATTACTCAGATCGATGGTGATAAGACTCTTGCGAGTGTGCGTCGTGCAAATAGTGGTGGTGACATATCCATATCTGGAAATAAACGAATAAGTTCTTTGGAAAAAGAATTTGATACTGTATTTGGATTATATTGCCAAGTGTGCTATACCGATGCTGCCGGACACAGATACTATACATCAGGAAGTAGTGATACTAAAACACTCTCATCTTTCAATAAGGAGTGCGAGAAAGCTGGTTGTAAAAAAGGTGATTATAGATAAAATATCAACTAAAGATAAAAAATAATTATGGCTATACAACGTACAAAATCAGGAAAAATAGACAAGCGTACCAAAGAAGGTAAGGCTTTATGTGCACAATTAGCCAAGGCACGTGCAGCTGCGGCAAAGAAACGCAAACAGGAAGCAAGTCTTATAGGACGTATTAAGAGAATGTTAAGCTAATAAATATAGAAATAGACATGAAATCAGATATTAAAAATGTAGCCGCGTTTTTGGCAACAGCCATTTGGGCGGACGGCGTATATGCTGAGGGTGAAAAAGAAATTCTTACAGAGATTGCAGAAGCATTGAATGCAGATGCAGCAGAACTTTCACAGCATGTGGATGAGGCATTGGCCACTCTTGAAGCTAAAGACGAGGAGGAGGTTCAGACTTACCTCGTTGAAAACGCTTCGGCCATTGAGGAAGATGAAGCCAAAGTTCTCATGCAGTGTGCCATCGAAATCGTATTGGCCGATAATGTGGTTACTGCCGATGAAGTGCAGACTCTTTTCGACTTGGCAGATGCTACCGGTTCATTGGAACACAGCGAGGTTGCACTGATGTTGCTCGACCTGGTGAAGTATGATCCGGAAATCAATATTGAATTCTAAAATAAAGACCTTATGGCATTGACAAAAACAGCTACTGCTAAGAAAGCAACGGCTACAAAAACAAAGTCTGCTGCGACCAAAACCGCAACCAAGAGCGTCACTAAGGCTGTAGCTGACAAGGGACTGATAATAAATGATTGTGATACAATACTTTTAATTTCGAATGAATTTAACAAAAAATATCCTTATTTGGGTATTTTGTTTTATGACTCAGATCCCAAAGCAGGTATGCCTTTCGCAAGATTTGGCTTGCCCAGTCCGATTGGTGCTGTAATGCCTACAGGTCAAAAACGTACCATAACCGTTACCGACAATATGCTTGTGGGTAAATTGACAAATGAAATTCAAGTTAAGTTCGGAGTCATGGCTGTGGTATTTTGTAAACATATTCGGTTCGATGCTTTTGAAGAAGTCAATCCTCTCGCTACAATAGGAGCAGTAAACAACCGTTGCGAGAAGGAAAAGAGAAAGAAGTTAAAACTGAATGAGCAAAAAGCACAATGGACTTTTTAATCAAATAATACTAAAAACAAAACATTATGGCAGAATTTCGCATTGACAGCCGCATGAAGGTAAAAACCCTCAAGGCTAATTTCAAAAAAACATTTGGTGCAACACTCCGTGTATATACTACGAGTACTTGCAAGGCTGTGGCCGACGACGAAGCTACACTTGGTAAACTGATGAGCAGTTCAGCCAAAGGTGGTGAAATGACTGTAGGTGGTAACCTTCGTGTAGGTAACTTCGAAAAGAAACTCGGTGAACTTTATGGCATTGGTGTTCAAGTTGCTAACGCTGCTGACACGAAACTGAGCGACAATAACATTACACTGGTTGCTGCAGGTAAAGAATAAGTAATATTTATAAATGGCGTGGCAGAACAAATCAGTCACGCCATTTTTCAAAAAAAACATACAGTTATGAGTAAAGAATATTACAGAAAGCGCATTGTCGATTTGCGTGCGAGTGTAGCCCGTGAAAAGGAAGCTAAAAAGCGTGATAATGAATACTATGCTCGACAAATAAAGGGTACAAAGTCTACTTCGGCCAAGGCAACTTACAGAAGAAACAAAATTGAGCGTGCCGCTTCGCACGACCGTACCATAGAATCGCTTAAGCGCCAGATACGAAGTGCACAAGATTCATTGAAGCGCTGCTAATAGAACATTTGTGGAAACCTCACTTTTACCATTCAAACACAGACATGAGATCAAGTATTATTGACGTACCACGTCAACATCAGCAAAGCGACCTTTTCGGCATACAAGTTTATCAAGACGCATTGATAAAGTTTATTGAACATACCGACACACCCATTACCATAGCTTTACAGGGAGAATGGGGTAGTGGTAAAACTTCGTTGATGAACCAGCTGAGATATAACCTTTGCGATACTGACGGAGCTGCGTACTATCCCGTATGGATTAACACATGGCAATATTCGCTGATGCGTACTTCCAGCCAAGCTATCATTGCAATTTTGGAAGGTATCATCGGACAAATAGGTGCATTGTCGCCTAATCACAAATGGGATGAAAGTAAGAAAAAAATCGGAGGATTGTTCAAAAAAATGGCCACGGTAGGAGCCAAAGTGGCTGTAGGAACTATCGGTGTTGATGGTGAAGCTGTAGAAGACCTCTTCGCATCGGGCGGAGGTGAATCCACTATCATACAGTTGAAAAGTGAGATTGCCAAACTGGTTTCAACCTCTATAGCACAGAATCCTCAAAAGAAGGGTTTTATTCTTTATATTGATGATCTTGATCGTATCGACCCCCCAGTGGCTGTTGAGATTCTGGAATTGCTGAAGAATATCTTCGACCTGGAAAACTGCGTGTTTGTTTTGGCCATTGACTACGATGTGGTTATTAAAGGTTTGAAACCCAAATTTGGAGAACTGACTGATAAGAATGAGCGAGAGTTCCGTTCATTTTTCGATAAAATTATCCAATTGCCGTTCTCTATGCCGGTAGCTTCCTATAATGTAGACACATTTTTGGTTGAGGCATTGAACGCTATCGAGTTTTTCGATAAGAATGAACTGGCAGATGCAACACTGGCCGAAAATCTGTCGGAGATTGCGCGCTTGTCTGTAGGTAGCAATCCACGTTCGTTGAAACGTTTGACTAATACCTTGTCGCTTATCTCTATCATCAATGAAGCGCTTTCTAAAGCTTCTTCATCAACGCAAACAACCAAGGACAAAACGCTGAATTTTGCTTTGGTGTGTATGCAGATTGCCTATCCCTATATCTATAACCAGTTGTCTGAGGAACCCGATTTCAAGGGATGGAACGAGAATGTGGCAGCCAAACTGAAACTGCGTGCTCTGACCGAAGCAGAAAAGGAAAGTCTGGACGCTACAGATGAGTTTAATGACGAATGGGAAAAGGTGCTTTTCCGTATGTGTCAGAAAGAAGTGTACTTGAGCAACCGTGTGTTCAGCATTTCGGGCTTGCTCAATAAGATTGCAGAGATTATAGGCGATGACGACCATTTGGGCGAGGTTGTAAGTTCAGTTATCGAATTGTCTGCTGTTACTAACCTGAAGGCTTTTGATGCTCCGGCAAAGGTTCCTTCCAAGTTTAACCGCGATTTGTCTAATTACAAATTTAATGGTGTGGTTTACGAAAAGAAGGTACAGTTGGTTTTCGATTTGCTGAGCTATCATGTACAGCAACATCCTGGCATAACGCACGAACAGTTGAAGGAAGACTTCAGAATCCAAAAAAATATGGATGTCGTTTTTATGCCGTTTGAACAGTATTTATCAATAATGGAACAGAAGGGTAAGGTTGAGTTCTTCCCTAAAAACAGAACCATTGATGATACAATCAAATTGGCTGATGTTAACATCCTGGTTTGTTCAAACTGGCCAACCACTTCGCAAGGACGTCCTGCACAATTTGCTAAGTTTATGGATGCTGCAAAGAAATTGGGATATACGATTACTCCATGTTAAGTAGTTGTCAAAAAAAATCCTAATACTTGAAAATTGCGTTGTTGTGCTGCATCTGCTTGTGTTGTGTTCAGATACATGGATTATGTGACTGATTTCACAAGGTAGATGCGGTGCAAGAACGTTATTTAAAGTGAAAATTAGTTTTGGATACCTGCTTACCTAATTTTATTAGAGATATGATGATGGATAAAGTAAATGCCTTCATAAGGTTTAAGATTGCTGCTTTTTTGATGCTTGTGGGCTGTATGGTTTCTTGTGACGAAAGCTATCAAGAGAAGTTTACAGAGGAGTTGAATGCTGGTAATCTTACCGCAGCGCAAGAGTTTCTTATAAAGATAGACGATACAGGAACAACCAAACGTTGTGCAATAAATTTGATTAAAGCTTATCTTGATGCGGGTGCTATTTCAAAGGCTGTAAATGTTTATGAAAATATTACCTCATGGCATGCCGATAAGAGTGATTTGAATTGGGATAGAAACTGGTACGAAAGAGATGTCTGCAAATTGCTTCGTGAACATTTAATTCGTAATGGTGAGTATGATAAAGCTTTAGACTATTATCCTATTAGATACTCTGATGAAAACTACATTGGTAATGCGCCAGATCGATATACTTATATAAGTGATGTGGTAGCAGATCTTTGTGCCAAAGGAAAACAAGAAGAAGCGCGAAAATTCATAGAGTATCAGTTGCGTTGGTTTGTTATAAATGTTGATTCGTACGTAGCCAGAGATGATGCTGATGTTGAAGAGAAAAATATGTTTGGCAGCAATGCTGTACGTACGAAATTATTAGAGCAAATTGATAATTCTTATTGAGAAGTGGTATGATGAACAGATGGCTTAGTGTAATACTCTCATTCTCGTTTACGTTATTGCTGTTTGCTTGCGGATGCGAAAATAAGTCGGAGGAAGAAAAAAATGCAATGTCGGAAATGGAACAGCTAAAGTACGACAATACTTCGAAAAAACTGGAAGCCATTTATGCCGAAGCTAATGAAGTGTTAAATGGAAATAGCCAGGCGGAAATGCATGTGTACGACGAAATCCGTAAACTGGAATATGATTTCGACGAGCAAAATATGGGGCAGAATGCACTCGAAAAATGCCGTTCGCTGAAAAAGAAAATTTCAGCACTTAAGGAAAATCCTGAAATGGTGTTTAAGGATGGTAATGCCATAAATGCTAATGCAACTGAAGGCACAAATGGATTGCGTGGTACGCTGGTAACGAGAAAAAACCTCAAAATGAAAGAAGCTATGCGCTTTCCGTATAGCTTGAATGCCAACGACCGCCTGAGTGTATCTCTTACCTGTTCTGGAAACGTCAGGGCATCTTTATATGATATTAACAGACAAAAGCTTCTGAAGCAATGGACGGTTAGTTCTTCTATGTCGGATAATGTTCATATTGCTGAGGCTGGCATCTTCATGTTTGAATTGACTCCTTTAAGTAATAAAGCAACGGTTGACTTGAAACTTTCGTATGAAGGTACAGACAAAACCTATCGTAAGCATGTTTATGAGGACATTGTCGATTGCAAATCGAATGAGTTCTTGGCTATGGAAAGCAGAGAGGTTCACGTAAAAAGTGTGTTTAAAGAGCCTAAAAAGGTTACGCTTCGAGGTAATCTTAAGTCGATGTTTTCAGGTAAGTCCAGAGCTTTGGTCTCGGTGCCTGTTCCTTCAAATTGTCAGGCTTTGCTTTATTCCTTGCATATATCTACGAACGAAAGAACAGTTAGCTCGGATAATAAATTTGAAAATCAGCTTTCTTTGGCATCGAAGCGTATAAAAATACTGGGAGTGAATGTGTATGAAAAACATTCGGTTAGCAGTAGCTTGATTGAACGCTTGCTGTTTAATACTAAGCCTCCACGTGAAGAAGATGCTTATTGTAATCTGTACGTGCTGACCAATGCTGTTCAAGCTAAGAAATTTCAGGACGAAAAAGAATCGTCAGGAAAATATAAATATGATGTGAATCAATCCCAAATGAGTACTCAATCGTGTAACGGTCAATTACTTCCAAATGGTAAAAAGATGATTTATCTGGGATTGGAAAATGCGCGTGTGCGTTACGACAATTACATAACATTAGAAGTGGCCGCATTGACCCTACAAAAAAAGTTTGTCCGCCCTGTATATATGGCGAGGTAAGCAGATCAGTGTATAAACGTGAAATTAACTATTTAATTTAAGATTTTAATAATGGAAGGAAAAATTAAAGTTTACGGTAAAGCTCAAAATCGTACCGTTCTTGGCATCATGCATGCCTACATGACTATGTATCCCCACGCAACGTTGGCCGACATTTGCAAGGCTTTTCCCAAGGAAATTTGCCCAGATTCCGGTACGCATGTCAAAAACCTGTTTGTGCCTTTGGCCGAAGCGGAGGCTGTTAATGCGAAAGCCAATATGGGTCTGTTCTTTGTGAAGCCAGACGAAACGCTTACGATGGGTAATGGTGAGGTAGTAGCTTTGGTGCAAGTGTGGACGAAAGCCAGTTTCGAACGTGCTGTGTCTCAAGCTGAACTTTATGGCATTGAGGTCGCAGATTTCGAAAAAGGAGCTGCTTTCCAAAAAGGTGGCTTCCGATTGGAATACCTTAATGGTTATGTGCCTAAAGAACCTGTGAAGGAACAGAAGAAGAACCTTTTATGGTTGTGGATTCTTTTAGGCGTTCTTGCTCTTGCTGGCATTCTGTGGTTCGCCCTTGGTGGAAAGAAAACAGAAGTCGTTGAGAAGGAAGTGATTGTTGAGAAGAAAGTTGTTGTTCGTGACACGGTTTTTGTGCAGCAAATTGAGGAAATTGAACGCAATTTCAATGCCGCTCAGTTTGAAAAAGGCAAAGCTGAACTCAACGATGATGCCAAGTTGGCTCTTCACGACCTTGCCAAGATTATGACGCAGAACAAGGAATTGCGCTTGCGTATTGAAGGTCATACTTCGGCTGAAGGTGATGCCTCGTTGAACCAAAAACTTTCAGAGGAACGGGCGCAGGCTGCCGTTGATTTTCTTGTAAACAAGGAAGGTATTGATGCTTCACGCCTTACTGCAGCCGGTTATGGATCTTCGAAACCTGTTTCTGAAAATCCCGAAGAAAATCGTCGTACTGAGTTTAAAATCGAGAAATGATGTGACGATTTCTTCAAATCGGTTGATTCAAAGATATGACAAAATTAGAAAATGAGATACATGCATTGCTTTTGAAGTTTGCACCCGAAAGTAAAGTGAAACAGCAATTGGTGAAGACCAAAAAGTTGTTGGACTCTTCCTCTCAGATTGTTGATGTCGTAGACCAACTGAGCGATAGTCTTAAGAAGAATATCGGTAAGGGAATGGGCGGCGGCATTACTGGCAGTCTGTCTGGCTGGGTGGCTGGCAAAGCTACTAAAATGGTTGCTGGCACAGGGGCAGGAGTAGTATCTTGTGCTCTTAAGTCGGTGGCAAACTTTGATACTCGATGCAAGCGATCCTCAATGCGAAAAAACCGATATGGAAATTGCTACACTGATTGACACGTTCAAACTCCCCTTGGACAAAGATGAGTTATTCGAAACCCTGCAATGGGTAAGTGGTCAGTTAAGTGTTGAAAAGTCACCTTTTGGCGAAAAAACATTGCTTCGTTAAAGCGCATTCACACAAAAATTTATAATCAACTTGGTGTGTTGGCACAACATGACGATGTGCTGTTGAAGTTAGCCAAGCAATATGCTCCCAAAAAGAAATTCGGGATATTCTAACCCGATAGTTCTTATAGGATTTTTGTAGTTAAAGTGTCCTGTCCTTTATGTTAAGGGCGGGACACTTAGCTTTAGGCATCCCCCCAGCTCCTACTTTCCTAAGATTGCGTGTGAGGCATTTGCGTGGGGATAGGTCGCGAGGAGTAGCCATCCTCTGTGCGTTTGTTATTATTCCTTCGGAATACTTATGTACGAGGCAAGGTGTCTTTTGCTGTTTCGGGGTAGTTTGTATCGGGATGCGTATTTACGAAATGGGTGAACTAATCGGAAGGGCTTAGTATCTAAAGGAGCAAAACGGGCCATTATGAATTGTTCATAATGGCCCGTTTTACAGGTTTTTAGTTCACACAATCATTCTTCGTGTATTGTGTCAGGAAGGTGAAAATTGTCTGTTAGTATCCAAACTTCTTCACCTTTAAGTCTTTATCAAACTCGGTTGGCTTGTTCGTTGCAATATGACGATTGATGCTATCGGCCAAACATTTGGCAACTGCTATACGGCGAGCATCCCAGAAACTTGTTCTCCAGGCAACTAGTAGAGAAAAACTATTGATATTTGCTATATTTTCGAGTTTGCGAACATACAGTTTTTGAAGGTTCAGACCCAGGCTGTGATAGCGTTGAAAGGCTGTTGTCAGGTTGAACTCATTTTTCAAGTGTTCGGTGGCATCGTCCATCAAAGCTTTAAAGCGGGTAATATCGTAGACAGTCAAATCATCCTGCTCGAGTAACTCGCCTCCCTTTTTACTACCGGCTGCAAACTCAATCTCGGCAGGATATGCCGGCTCGTTAGCTCCACAAGCGGCCAGCGACGTAATGACCCACGAATTAGGGCGAGCGGTAAGTTTATTCAAGTCGGCCATATAATCGCTAAGTCCTTCTACGGCATTGACATCATCAAACTTGTAGAATGAGCGGTAAGGGCGTACTTCACCAAGCTCTCGACTCAAATAATTGAAGCCTCCAATCTTGGCGAGGTAGTAGGCAAAATAGCCGATTACCGGGTCGGCAATACAACTGGGACTGACAATCGTAACATTCGAGTTGCGGTCAATGCAACAGCCATAGGGGGTATTGACTACAAAATGCTCCACGGCCAGACGGTCGTTCGGATACTCGTCAATGGTTTGCATGATGGCTGTGTTTGTTAACCGGAAACAATCAGAATTTTCAACCGCATCAATTATCTCATGCTCATTCATTCCCATTCGGGCCTGAATATCGACGATAGACAATAGCGGTGGTACAACCTGAAAACCTGTAGGCCGATCAAGTTTGCGTTCAAATACTTTCTTTAGTTTCTCTATATTTTTAGCGGTTTCCTCTTTATGAAGTTCATCTGCCAGAGCTTCTGAAAATCCGGCACCTACCAAACCGGCTGGTACGGCAAAAAGGGCTATACCGAGCAGACCAATGATGCAGGCAATGATTCTTCCAACAAAGGTGACTGGGGGTGTGTCGGCAAAACTGCCCGGATCGCCAATGTATTGCGCAAAAGCCCATACCACAGAACTTATGCCATTGCTGTATATCTCGGGTTGTGCATCGTGTTCGTAAAAGAAGAGTACAAACGAGAGCATCAGCGTGACAATGACGAGAAATTGTAAGGATATGAACAATTCTTTTCCCTTTGACACAAAAGCTTCTTGCAAAATTCTAAACGACCGCATGTAGCGAAAGATACGCAACAAACGGGCCACTCGCAATGACTTGAGTACTGCGTAGGGTAATGGAATAATCAGCGATACGTAGAACGAATAGGTTGAGAGTATATCTATCATTCCGTAAAAGGTGAAACAATAGCGTATTCGCCCCCAAAAGCCTTTATACTTTGGATCAATTTCATCGGCAACCCAAATGCGTAGCGAAATTTCTATGGTAAAGATGATTACGGTTATCAGGTCAATGGCATGCAGCAAACGTTCGCATTGCGGAGATATGTCGAACGTGGATATAAAAACCGATACTGTGCTGAGTAAAATTAGCCCAATAATGAGATAATCAACATAGTTTTCCCACTGTTTGGTACGCAAATCGTTATCGAAGACCCTCGATAACTTTTTCTTAAATGTCATTTCTTGTATCATAGATTGTTGTAATAATAGTTACTACTGCTTGAATCATCTCGTCCAAAGGGCGTGTCTGGGTTCTGGAATTTGTAACAGGTTGTCCATCGTATAGAGGAAGGTGAACGAACAGTGCCTTCATGGTACCTTCAAGACACCTTCGCAGAGCTTCATAGTAAAGTGTATTGCATACATACAAGCCGCAGGAGTTCGATATCGTTGCTTGTATATTTTTTTGTAGAAGTGCTTGATGCAGCTTTTTGATGGGCAAAGTGGTAAACAGTGCCTCATGTTCTCCATGGTGAATGGGGACTTCATCGGGTTTGTATCCATCGCTGTCGCCCTTTGAAGAGTCCATCAGGTTGAGCGCAACACGTTCTAATTTTACAGCTTTGGCCAAACTGGATTGACCGAGCATAATGATAACTTCCGGTTGGTGCTTTTCAATGGCCTTGTTGAAGGCAGCAGCTACCCGCTGGAAACTCACTGGCATTTGCTCAATAGCTACGCCTTCAAGATGAAGGTCGACCATTTTTTCTGCAACTGCCCTTGATGAATTATCGGAATAATTTCCAAAGGGTTCAAAGTAAGTGACTAAAATTTTGTGCATGATTATATACCTATGTAAGTTCGGCGAAATTTCATTGTCTTAGATTTGGTGGCAAGCGGAGAAGATTGGTTTACCGGTAAGTATTTACCAAGTATTGTTCATCCTAAACTCCCTAAGTACCAAAGGCGAATTTACGGATTTTTTCAATAATGACAATCATTTAAGTATAGATTTTTAAGGTGTAAATCAGTATAATCTATACTTAGGTAAATTTTCATTGAAAAATAATCAAAGTATAGATTATACTGATTTAGATAGCGTGCTGTGACATCGTGTTTTTACAGAATGTAAGGCTTGTAGGCCTGTCTGGAACTTGCATGTACGCAGGTGTTCGTCTCTACGTCCTTCCTTTTTACGGCTGTGTTTGAGAGTGCATTGTTACAGCACGCAGCAGTCCTTGGCAGGCATCTTCGAGCAGGGTGATGACGAGTTCAAAGTCGCGGTCTGTTCCATAGTAGGGGTCGGGGATGTAGGAGGGCTTGCCGTCGGTCGAGGTGTAGTAGTCGGCCATCATGACTATTTTGCTTTGCTGTTCGGGGGTGGCAGCCAGTTGCATCAGGCGTTCGCGGTTTTTGCTGTCCATGGCTACAATAAGGTCGAAGCGTTCGAAGTCGGCCGTGGTGATGGGGCGCGAACGGTGGGTCAGTTTGTAGCCGTGGCGTGCGGCGGTTTGGCGCATTCGGCTGTCGGGTAGTTCGCCTTCGTGGTAGTCGATGAGGCCGGCAGAGTCGATGCTGAATTGTTTGGCTAATCCTGCTGCGGCGACTTGTGTGCGGAAAATTTCCTCGGCTGTGCACGAGCGGCAGATGTTGCCAAGGCATATAAAAAGAATGTGTTGAGGCATGGTGATGGGAGTTTGTAATAGGTAGGTGCTCTATAAGTGGTAATCTTTCAAAAAGGTATGTTCTTGCACTTGCTGCTCACTTGAAATGGGGTGGGGTAAATGTGCTTGCTTTGTACGTTTTGAAAATCGGAATGCGATTAAGAAGTCGTCTAAACTTTTCTGACGAAGATTGAATTTCATAAAAGTTCAGACGACTTTTTCTATAATTAAGAAACGTGACGCACGCTGATGCCACACGCTATTCGCGCGCACCGCTCTGCTTCATCAACTGCCGTACGGCCTCGTCCTCGCCCACAATCCACATGGCATCGGCGCGACAAATCAGGCGGTCGGCAGTAGCCGGCACAATGTTTCCTTCGCTGTCTTCAAAACCAACGACCGAGCAGTGGAACTGCGAACGAATGCCGCTGAGGCGCAAACTCTTGTCAATGAACGAGCTGCCGTCGTGCAAAATAACGCGGCGGAGCTGCAAGCGGCTGTTCGACAGGGGCAAATCGGTATGTTCCTGCGTCAGTCGCTGCGCAAAGGCCTGCAAGCTGTCGTCGCTGCCGATAGCCTCAATGCGGTCGCCCGGAAAAATCATGGCATCGCCATCGGGCACATTCTGTCGGTGCGCCCCGCGCACAATGGCGGCAATCATCACGCCGTCACGATGGCTGAACTCCAGTTCGCGCAGACGTTTGCCTGCCCATGCCGAATCATCGGGCACGTCAAGTTCGGCAATGTGTATGTTGCGGCTGGTAAGTCGGCCGGCATATCCCGGTTCGGTGGCAGCATCGGCCCGTGCCAGTGTTTCGCGCGAGCGAAGGTTCTGCAGGAAAGTACGCTCCAGTTTGATACTCGTCCATTTGATGCGGCGCGACACGATGAACAGTAACATCACCACAAGCGCCGTGGCAATGTGGAAGTACCAGCGGAAGGGCGAAAGGAAGTCGAGTACATAATATATAGTAGCAGCAGCTATGCCATAGCGTATGCCAAAGGTAAAACAAAGACTCACGCGATGAAATTCGCCACGCAACCACAGCTGCTTCCACTCCTCCGAATGATTTTTGCGCATAACGATGGCACGCAGAAAAGGCGATGCGGCCAACAAGGTGAGCAAACCGCAGCTGATGTTGCCCGGCCAATGGCCCAAGGCACCCCGACACAGCGGCAGCAACACGGCAAAACTGATGGCAATGACGCCGATGCTCAGCGTGAGGTAAGCCCCCACCTGGCTGACGAGTGCTGTGAGCAGTTTGCGCCAAAGCCCCGTTTGTGCCTTGGCCGTGGCCGTGTTCTTTCCGTGTCGTCCGCGTTCGCTCAGGTGTTGCACCACCTGGGCAGGCATGATGCGTTCAAAGGCATCGGCCACAGGGCGGGCGGCACGAATCATGTAAGGCGTAAAGAAGGTGGTGATGATGCTCACTGCCACCACAACGGGGTAAAGAAAATCGTCGGTAACATGGAGCGAAATGCCGAGTGAGGCAATGATAAAGGCAAATTCACCAATCTGTGCCAGCGAAAAACCACCCTGAATGGCAGTGCGGAAGGGTTGACCAGAAAGCAGGAAACTGGTGGTGCCAAACACCGCCTGACCCAGAATGATGGCTACGCACAGCACAACGATGGGCAGCCAGTACTGCATGAGCACTTCGGGGTTGACCAACATGCCGACCGACACAAAGAAAATGGCACCAAACAAGTCCTTGACGGGCGATACCACGCGCTCAATGCTCTCTGCCTCAACGGTTTCGGCCAATATACTGCCCATCATGAAGGCACCGAAAGCTGAACTGTAGCCGGCCTTGTTGGCAAAGACCACGAGCATAAAGCAAAGGCCGATGCTTACAACCAGCAGGGTTTCTTTGTTCATCCAGCGGTGGGCTTTGCGCAGAAACGAGGGCACGACATACACACCCACCACAAACCAAAGAATAAGGAAAAAGCCGAGTTGGAAAAGGCTGCCTACGAGCTCAATGCCCTGAAACTGGCGGCTCACAGCCAGCGCACTGAGCACCACCATGAGCAAAATGCCGAGTATGTCTTCGAGAATGAGCACGCTGAGTACTTCGCCGGCAAACTTTTTTTGCCGCAGCCCGAGGTCGTCGAAGGCTTTGTAAATAATCGTGGTACTCGACATGGCAAGCATACCGCCGAGGAAAAGGCTGTTCATGGCTCCCCAATGAAACAGGTGCCCCACGGCACTGCCCACACTCATCATGCAAAACATGACGCTGCAGGCGGCAATGATGGGTCCCACGCCCATCTTGACAATTTTTTTAAACGAAAATTCAAGTCCGAGCGTAAACATCAGGAAGATTACGCCAATGTCGGCCCAGGTTTGTATGCTCTCCATGTTGCTTACCGAAGGGGTGTAGGGCATGTGCGGCCCGGCCAGGAATCCGGCCACAATGTAGCCCAGCACAAGAGGCTGCTTGAGCCGCTTGAACACCAGCGTCACAATACCGGCGGTAATGAGAATGAGGGCAAGATCGGAAATAAAGCTCTCCATTTTTCAAAAAAAATAGCTTAGTAGGAATGTGTAATATCTGCTTGATGCCGATAAGTAGGTGTTCAAAATTATTTTTACATTTGAATTGCGTTATTGTGCCGTAG
>ENA-ORPF01000265-ORPF01000265.1-human-gut-metagenome-genome-assembly--contig:-NODE-265-length-56963-cov-4.663615_pt1 | contig 56963 bp, 58 predicted proteins | sample MGYA00242140_ERZ509070 | MGnify/ENA primary metagenome ERZ509070 (study PRJEB26280, sample SAMEA2338713) | human gut metagenome | biome: human gut; feature: human-associated habitat; material: faeces... | reverse complement strand
GCACAGCAGTAGTAATGCAACGAAAGAGTTTAGTATTAAGGGTACAACAAAAACAACAAGAAAATTAAAACCAAAACCAAATACAAACGTATTAATTGGTTGTACTTTAGCACTAGTAGCCCTATTAATTCTATGTTTCTTTAAATTAGGGCTAATATTCACATTAATTACAGCTGTCGGAATTGGAGTAATCATCGGAGTAGCTTGTCTACTAAGAAAAGCTAAAAATGATAAGAAAAAGAAAAAAGTAATAAACATCATCTTAATAATTATATTAAGTCTTGGTATTTTATTACTAGCATTATTTGCTGCATTCTTAGTTTATATTACAGTAACTGCTCCAGAATTTGATGCTGAAAAATTAAACACAAAAGAAATGAGTTTATTCTATGATAGCGATGAGAAAAAATTTGCAGAAACTGGAGAAGAGCGAAGAGAAAAAATCAGCTATGAAGACTTACCACAAGTTTTTGTAGATGCCCTTGTTGCAACAGAAGACTCTAGATTCTTCGAACACAACGGTTTCGATGCACCACGTTTCTTAAAAGCTAGCGTAGGACAACTACTTGGTAACTCAAATGCCGGTGGAGCATCTACCATCTCAATGCAAGTAATTAAAAACTCTATGACTTCTACAGAAGATAGTGGTATTCAAGGTATTATTCGTAAATTTACTGATATTTATTTAGCAGTATTTAAACTAGAAAAAAATTATACCAAAGAACAAATTATTGAATTTTATGTTAATAATCACGGTTTAGGTGGTATGGTTTACGGAGTAGAAGAAGCTGCTCAAACATATTTTGGTAAAAGTGCTAGCGACTTAAACTTAAGTGAAGCGGCAATCATTGCCGGTATGTTCCAAGCGCCAACTTACTATAAACCGGATGTAAATCCTGAAAACGCCGAAAAAAGACGTGAAACAGTATTATATCTAATGGTAAGACATGGATATATTACACAAGAAGAGGCAGACATTGCAAATAGTATTCCTGTAGAAGATTTAGTAGTAAATCAATCAGCATCTTCTGATCCATATCAAGGTTACCTAGATACTGTTACAAAAGAACTTGAAGAAAAATATAATATTGATCCAAACAAAACGCCAGTAGAAGTATATACAGCTTTAGATAGAGATAGACAAAATGCCGTAAACTCAGTAATGAATGGTGAAACATACAATTGGATTAATGATCAAGTACAAGCTGGTGTAACAGTATTAAATTCAGAAAATGGTGAAGTACAAGCAATTGGTGCTGGTAGAAATAGAGGTGCTGGTGGATGGAACTACGCAGTAGATAATAAACGTCAACCAGGATCAACAGCAAAACCATTATTTGATTATGGTCCAGGTATTGAATACAATGACTGGTCAACATACACATTATTTGATGATTCACCATATCAATATTCCAATGGTAAATCAATCAAAAACTGGGATAACGGATACTTTGGTACAATTACTCTAAGAAGAGCATTATCAACATCAAGAAATATTCCAGCATTAAAAGCATTCCAACAAGTAGATAATAAAAAGATTATTCAATTTGTAGAAAGTTTGGGAATCACACCAGAAATTGAAAATGGAAAAATCCATGAAGCTCACGCAATAGGAGCATTTAGTCCTGGAGTTTCATCTATGGAAATGGCTGGAGCTTACGCTGCATTCTCAAATGGTGGATACTTTACAGAACCTCACACAATTAGAAAAATTGTAGTACGTGACACTGGTGAAGTAATTGAATTTGACGGTGAAACAAAACGTGTCATGTCAGATGCCACAGCATTCATGATTTCAAACGTACTAGAAGATGTAACATTAAATGGTGGTAATCCAAGCAATGTTGCCAGAAAAACTGGTACAACAAACTATGATGATGATACTATGGAAAGATACAATCTACCTAGTGATGCTATCAGAGATTCCTGGGTAGTCGGATATTCAACCAAAACAGTTATTGCATTATGGTATGGATATGATAAAATCGATTCAACATACGTATTACATAATGTTCCAGCAACCATTCAAAAAGATAAAATCTTCAATGCTTTAATCAACGCTGGAGCTATGGAATCAAATAGAGAAGAATTCAAACAACCAAGCAGTGTTGTTAAATTAGGAATCATTTCTGGATCAAATCCACCAGTTGTAGCTGGAAGTGGATATACAGGAAATGTCGTATATGAATACTTCAAGAAAGGTACAGAACCTGAAGAATTAGACACATCAAGCGTAAGTCTTGCAAAACCTGGAAACTTTAAAGTATCTTACGATGAAAGTACAAATAAAGTTACCTTATCTTGGTCAGCAGTAAACCCTGGCAACAACAGCAATTTAGGAACATTCGGTTATAATGTATATATGGGATCTACTCTACTTGGATTTACAGAAAGCACAAGTTATACTTACACATTAGGTGGAAGTGCTTCTCCATATACTACATATAGAGTAGTCGCAACATATAAAGGATATAGTGGATTACAAGGGGATGCCGCAACATACACATTAAAAGAACCCGAGGAAGAACCTGAAGAACCTACAACACCAACAGATCCAACAACGCCTGGTGGTGGAGGTACTACAGAACCTGAAGATCCAACAACACCAACGACACCACCAGATCCTGAAGTAACCACACCATAATAAAAGAAGAATCAATCAAGATTCTTCTTTTTTTCACGACAAAATTCCTTTAACGGGCATTCCTTACATAGAGGCTTTACTGCTTTGCAGTAATATCTCCCAAACAAAACCATCTGTAAATGAAACTTAGCCCATCTATCCTTAGGAACTTTCTTCATAAGCTTTCTTTCAACATCTAAAACAGAATCCTTTTGATAAGCCAATTTAAGCCTCTTAGAGACACGTTCTACATGAGTATCAACAGCAATAGCAGGATAATGATAAAACTCAGCTAAAAAGACATTTACCGTCTTTCTGCCAACACCAGGAAAACTTTCTAACACTTCCCTATCAGTAGGAACTCTACCATCAAATTCATCAACCAGCCTAGTAGCAATTCCCTTTAAAAAACTCGCTTTCTTTCGAAAAGAACCAACAGGTCTAATAATATTTTCTAAATCACTTAAATCAGCATTCTTTAAAGCTTCTAAAGTAGGATATTTAGAAAAAATAATAGGAGTAACAGAATTAACTCTTTTATCGGTAGACTGAGCACTCAAAACAACAGCCATCAACAACTGATAATCTGTGTAATAAATAAGCTCACATTTGGGATTAGGAAACAAATAATCTAAATACTCTAACAAGCTATTCATCATTGTCATCATCATCAAACCAATCCCAATCCACAATATCTAAATCAATATTTTTATCTGCTTCCTCTTCTCTACGCTGTGCTCTCTTCTTACGATGTTCATCAACATCTTTAGCAGTCTTAATACCAGCCTTTCCCCACTCATATAAAATCTTATCAATATATCGCAAATTAGAAACACCATTAAAAGTTGCTTCTTTAATGGCCTCTCTAATTAACTCTTCACTCATATCATTATCAAGCCAAGCTTTAATTATCTCATATTCAATAGGACTAAGTGTTCTACCAAATTCTTTTTCTACAATTTCAAATATATTAGACTGATAACTTGCATTCTTTTCATTAGTGTCTTCTACCATTAATAAAGACAATTTACGATAAAAGCCATCTAATATAACAACTTCTTCCATCAAATCTTTCTCATTTTTAACAACCTCTACTTGAATAAGCTTTCTATCAGTCAAAGTTCCAATATACTCCATCACCTTAGAGGAATCCAAATCTAAATCTTCAGCATACTTTGATGGATTAAATAAACTTTTATTACCAAACTGATATAAATACATTAGAAAAATAAATTCATCCAATTGAATATTTAGTTTTTTATATTGTCTTAAAAAATAAAGTGGAATCACTAAATGACCATGTTTAAAAACATCCATAAATTGTGAAGCCTTCATTTTACCATCTCCTAAACAATTTTTTATATAATACCACAAAATAAAGAAGAAAAAAAGCTTCTAAGAATTAGAAGCAAAATTTTTTTTAATATAAGTTAATAATGAATCTTTTTCATTTGGCAAGCGATGATATAATACTTCTTTTTCAATATCATCATAAATATCACTTAAATACTCTCCTGGCTCTTTGTGTAATGCTTCCATAATCTCTTCACTAGTAATAGCTAAATCTCTACGTCGATGAATAGCAAGACTATTATAAGCCTCCGTAATTTTTTTCTTATCTAAACCTTTCATTTCACCAGCCACACTATTAACATAAAGACCATATTGATATAAAGCCATAGGATCATAATTATTTAATTTCATAACTTCTCTAATATCCTGCATCATTTCTTTTTCATTATTAGAAAAAGGATAGATATCTTCAACATGTAATACACTCCAAATACCAATAACACTATCTGTATTTTCAACTTCAGCTAAATGATCTAAATCCAAATATTTTTCTAAATGATATTCTAACAACAAATCAATTCCTCTTGCGGCTCTTCCACTAACAAACATCTTATCAAGTTCTTCTTTCTTACGATGATAAGATAACTCTTTTAATAGTTCTCTATGCTTACGAATTGCCACAACAACTTCACTATCTAATTGAAAATCAAGAACAGCCGCAAATCGAATAGCACGAAGAATACGCAAAGCATCCTGTTCAAATCTTTCATCTGCATCTCCCACAGAACGAATTAACTTTCTTTCTAAATCATCTCTACCACCCAAGAAATCAATAATATCACCATTTTCATCAATACAAATAGAATTAATAGTAAAATCTCTTCTTAATAAATCCTGATATAAATCATCTATATATTGAATTTCTACTGGTTTACGATGATCTTGATAACTAAATTCCTTTCTAAATGTAGTTATCTCAAATCGAATACCATATTTATTGACAATAACAGACCCATAATCTTCGGTAGGTAAAAATCCATCTGGAAAAACTTCTTTTATCTCCTTAGGAGTAGCATTGGTACAAACATCAATATCTTGAGACTCTCTACCAAGTAAATAATCTCTAACAAACCCTCCTACAATATAAGCTTTATAATTATGTTCTGTAAGTTCTCGAATTAATTTTAATGCATTATCTAACATAATAAAAATCACCAACTATATTATACCATAAAACAATAAAAAAGAGATGAATTTTCATCTCTATATCAATACATATTAATATTAGTTTACAGCTTCTTTTAAAGCAGAACCAGCTTTGAAAGTAACAGCTTTTCTAGCAGCGATTGTTACAGTTTCACCAGTTCTAGGATTACGTCCTTCACGAGCTGCTCTTTCAGATACACCAAAAGTTCCAAAACCAACTAGTGGTACTTTATCTCCATTAGCTAAAGCATTTGTAATAACTTTGAAAGTAGCATCGATTGCTCTTGTAGCATCAGCTTTAGTTAATCCAGTTTCTTCAGCAACAGCTTCTACTAATTCAACTTTTTTCATTAATATATACCTCCCTAACAATATTAATTAAGCACCTTTATGCTTACATATAAAATTTACCATGTTTCTATCTAAATTGCAAGAAATATCAACAAATTTTACTTATCTTTTACGCAAGTGTTCATCAATAGAAGTAAGAAGAGAAATAATATGTCCTAAAGCATAAAAGAATAAACATACTAAGAAAGAAATAAACCAAAAGAAAATCATCAAAGAAAAATTAAATTCAGTTGTTGTACATGTACCATAAAAATTAGAACTAGTACCACAAGCAGGAAACAAATTACCTAATATAATACCAAAGCAAAAACAAACACAAAAAACTACAATAGCAAATTTCTGATACCCATTAAAAGAATAATGAGAAACCTCTTTCGTAATATTCTTTAATTTAGGAAGATCTTCTTTTTCATGCTCTATTTCTTCAAACATATTCATATCTATTCATCCTCCTTCTTTCGAGTACTTTTTTTCGTAGAAGACTTCTTATTAGAAGTTTTATTCTCTTTTTTAGCAGTACTCTTCTCTTTTTGATTTTGATTTTTATTTTCATTCTTCTGATCAATCATCTCTTGTACATAATCAATAGTATCACTAACAGAATCAGTAATATCATCAACCACTTCATCCAACTTATCTTTTACTTGTTCTACTTTTTCTTTAATTTCTTCTACACTTGTATTAGGGTTAATCTTCTTTTCCTTATTATCGACAAAACATCCATATAAATAAACATATCTCGCAAATAATACTGTATAACAAGCATCAAGAACAGATAAGATAGTACCATCTAATGTTGTAGTAGCAATCAAATCAATTGCTAATAATACGACAGACAATACAACAATAGAATAAAAATACGCATCGTTTTTTATCTCATTAAATGGAGACTTATCTAAATGAAATTCTTTCCAAATTCTCGTTCTTCGAAATAAAGTATGGAATAAATATACAAAAAGTATTAAGTGAAGTGCACATCCTACCAAAGTTTCCAATGAAAATGATTGAAACAAAGTCAAAATAGAAGTAACTCCAGTCATAAAATATAATAATATTAAAAAGATATTTAAAAAATCAAAATAGCGTTTGCCAACTTTGGTCTTCAAAGCAACAAAATATACTAAAACAATTAAATACACACTATTATGATTAATAATACTACTTAATATTTCTTGAGCACTTAAATTATTATTGATAGCAAAAGACTGACTTAAAATAATAACAAGTGCAATCAATCCAATAATAAGATTCGTAACAAGCCCAGGATTATCATACCATTCAATTTCTAGTTTTTTTTCTTCTTTTTCCATCTCTATCCTCCTTACTATTAGTATTATAACATACATATTAGAAGTTTACGTGAAGATATGAATTTTTCTTTTAAATTTGACAATCCTATGATATAATACCAGTGAATTGGAGGGGATACTATGATACCTACTGTAGCCTTAGTTGGTAGACCCAATGTTGGTAAATCAACTTTATTTAATAAAATAGTCGGAAAACAAGTTTCTATCATCGAAGACTTACCTGGTGTAACAAGAGACAGAATTTATCAAGAAGCAACTTACAACAACAAAAAATTTTATTTAGTAGATACCGGTGGAATCGATGCTAGTAAAATAAAATTTAATGACGAAATTAAAATGCAAGCTGAAATAGCAATAAAAGAAGCAGATATCGTAGTTTTTATTGTAGATGGAAAAGAAGGTCTAACTAGTAACGATTTAATAGTTAGAGATCTACTTAGAAAAAGTAATAAAAAAGTAATTGTCGCAATTAACAAGGTAGATAATAAAGAAGCTCAAAATCATATTTATGACTTCTATGAATTAGGCTTCGATACTTATATTCCAATTAGTAGTATTCATAATGCTGGATATATCGAATTAATGGAGGAAATTACAAAAGATTTTACAGAAAAAGAAGAAAAAGAAGATACGCGATTAAAATTCTCCATTATTGGACGTCCAAATGTTGGAAAAAGCAGTTTGATGAATGCTCTATTAAACGAAGAACGTGTAGTAGTATCTAATGTAGCCGGTACAACAAGAGACTCTATTGATTCAGTATTAAAATACCACAATGAAGAATATATCCTGATTGATACTGCTGGTATGAGAAAAAAAGGACGTGTATTTGAAGCAGTAGAAAAATATAGTTTATTCCGTTCTTTAAAGGCAATTGATAGAAGTGATATCTGTCTAGTAGTAATCAATGCTGAAGAAGGAATTAAAGAACACGACAAACACATTGCAGGCTATGCAATAGAACGTGGAAAAGGTCTAATCTTTGTAGTTAATAAATGGGATACTGTAAAAGACAAAACAATACCTGAATTTGAAAAAGAAATGAGAGCTGAATTTCAATTTGCAACTTATGCACCAATTGTTTACCTATCCGCCTTAACAAAGAAAAGATTACATACTTTAATGCCAGAAATCATTAAAGTAGGAGAAAATATCAAAAGAGAAATTCCAACAAGTATATTAAATAATGTAATCTTAGATGCTTATCAATTAAATATTCCACCATCTTATAAAGGAAAAAGATTAAAAATATATTTTTCTTCTCAAACAGGAACAAAACCTCCTAAATTTACGTTAAGAGTAAATAGTAAAGGTCTAGTACACTTTTCATATGAAAGATATTTAGAAAACAAACTAAGAGAAAACTTTGAATTAGAAGGAACACCAATTATTTTACAATTTAAAAATAGAAATGGAGAAGAATAAAATGTTAATGGGTAATAATTTCAATAATAGCAACAATCAAAAAGGATTTGTAAAACCATTAGGAAATCATTTTGAAAACAATACATTTGTAAATAAAAATCAAGAATTTCAAAAAAATATAAAACAAGAACAAAAAAATATCTTCACCAAAGATATCAAAACACAGCAACATATAAATCCAATAAACAAAAATGATATGGCAGATAAAACTTTAGCTATCCTACACGAAAGATTACAAAAAGGAACTATATCATTAGAAGAATTCAATAAAAGATGTGAAGAATTAGGAAAAAGAAGAACACAACAATAAAGAAATCATATACTAAATATAGGAGGTCCCTATGTTTGGTGATAATTTCTTTAAACGTGTAGAAAATAAAACAAATATTGATAAAACAACAATTTTATCTCTTGCAAAAAAACTGCAAAATACAAATATGAAAGATGAAAAAACAATCAGAGAAATTATTAATGATTTAAGTCAAATGACAGGAAAACCAGTAACCAAAGAAAAAGAAGATAAAATTGTAAATGCTATTATCAAAGATAACGTACCAAAAAACATAGATAAAATGTTTTAAATACCTGACAAGGTATTTTTTTGTTAAAAAAAATATGATAAAATAAAGAAAATAGGTGGTGTATAAAATGTATTGTTTAAGATGTGGTACAAAAGTAGAAGATAAAGTTGCTTTGTTTTTATACATAAAATCACCGTCCTAAATTAATTCGTTCAGTATCGAAATTATAAGGGATATTATTGGTTAATATGACATATAGTAAATGTCAAATGAGATGCAGAGATAATAAATATAATTATAGTTTAAAATATAGTTATGCAACAAATGATCAACAACTAAAACAATCACTAACGAATCCCATAACAAAAAACATGTCTCCAACAGAAGAAGAATATATAAAAGCCTATATTGGGCCAAAGTATGATAATTTCTTAAAGAACAAAATCTCATGGTCTTCCTTCTTTTTTGGACCCATATACTTTTGCTATCGCAAATACTATTCACTAGCAATAATATACATTCTAGCAAGCATAATCACAATGATTATATCCCCTATCTTATGGTTTTTTTTAGTAATATTCATAAGTAGCTTTTTTAATGAACTATATATAAAACATGCCCAAAAAAAGGTAAGAGAAATATTAGTAAAATATAAAGATCTAGATCATGAAACAAAACTAAAAAAATGTAAACAAGCAGGCGGAACAAATGTATTAATACTAGTTCTACTAATCATATTAATAGGAATAATAATACCAATAACAATAGTTACATCAATAGAAGAATATGATTCAACCTTTAATTCTTCACCTCTAACAGCTGATGAAACCTATACATTAAATGATTTAACATACACAATACCTAAAGGATACAAACTAGAATATGAAAATATAGATGAAGAATATGGTTCATCAAAAAATTATTATAATGAAAACTTTTGTTCCATCGACATTGAGGAAGATAAAGAAGGTATATACACATCAGCAGAAGATTATTTAACATCGACGACTTCAGCAACATTAAATGATAAAGTAAGCCCTATCACAAAAACAAATATTAATAATAATGAATGGTCACAAATATCAGTAGAAGAAGAATATTATATGACAAACAAATATGTCATTCAAAAAGGAGACGACTTATATATATTAAGAACATCTGGAGATAAAGATGAAAATTGTGAAGCAGGTTTTCAAACTTTTCTAAATAGCATTACTTTACAAAATTAAAAGAAACGATAAAAAATCGTTCTTTTTTTTTCGAACAAATCATAAAGTTAACTGTATAAGGAGAATGTGTATGGATAAACATGAAATCATAAAAAACATTGCGAAAAGAAGTGGCGGAGATATCTACTTAGGTGTTGTAGGAGCTGTAAGAACAGGAAAATCAACTTTTATAAAGAGAATGGTAGAAACCTTAATAGTGCCTAATATTGAAGATGAATATGAAAGAAAAAGAGCTTTAGATGAAATTCCTCAAAGCGCAGCTGGAAAAACAATTATGACAACTGAACCAAAGTTTGTTCCAAATAACACTGCAAAGATTAAAATTGATGATTTTACTTGCAATATTAGACTAATTGACTGTGTTGGTTACATGATTGATAAGGCACAGGGAGCAACAGATGAAAATGGACCAAGAATGGTAAAAACACCTTGGTATACAGAAGAAATCCCATTTGTAGAAGCAGCAGAAATTGGTACAGAAAAAGTAATTAAAGACCATTCAACAATAGGTATCGTAATTACAACAGATGGATCGATTGGAGATTTCGAACGTAATGATTATTTAGAAGCAGAAACAAGAGTCATCGAAGAATTAAAAGGAATTGGAAAACCATTTATCGTAATACTAAACTCCACTCACCCTACACTTCCAGAAACACAACGTCTAGCAGAGTCTATAAAAGAACAATATCAAGTACCAGTTCTACCAATTAGTGTTGAACAAATGAATGAAAAAGAGATGTATGATATTCTACGAGAAGCACTTTATGAATTTCCTGTTTTAGAAGTAAAAGTAAATATGCCCGAATGGATTGCAATTCTAAAAGCAAATCACCAAGTGAAAGAAAATTACATCAATGCCATTCGAGAAAGTGTCATTGAAATCGATAAGTTAAGAGATATTGAACATATCACAGACCATTTTTTAGACAATGAAATGATTGAAAAAGCATATCTATCAGAGGTAGACCCATCAACAGGAATTATAACAATAACATTAACCGCACCAGGAGATTTATATAACAAAGTTTTAACCGACATCATTAAAGTAGATGTTAAAAATAAAGCTGATTTACTTGCTTTATTCCAAGAATATAACATTGCCAAAAAAGAATATGACCAAATAAAATACGCACTAAAAATGGTAAAACAAACCGGATATGGTGTTGCTACCCCATCCATAGAGGATATGAAATTAGATAAACCAGAAATTGTAAAACAAGGACCTAGATATGGAGTAAAATTAAAAGCAGTAGCACCATCTATCCATATGATAAGAGTAGATGTAGAATCAACATTTGAACCTATCATAGGAAGTGAAGTACAAAGTAAAGAATTAATAGACTATTTAACAAAAGATAAGGATAAAAATCCAAATGATATTTGGAAAAGTGAAATATTTGGTAGAAGTCTTGATTCAATTGTTCAAGAAGGAATACAAGCAAAAATTAATATGATGCCAGACAATATTAGATTAAAACTACAAACCACATTAGCTAAAGTAGTGAATAAAGGTTCAAATAATTTAATTGCTATTGTAATATAAAAACAATCCACAAAGTTGTGGATTGTTTTACTTAGAAAATAAAGTTTTAGAAAATAATTTACCCTGATTCTTATCACCAGAACCAAAAGGAATATTATTTTCTTGATAGAAATCATCAATAGAAAAGAATTTTTTTACTTGTCCTTCATATATATAAGAAGTATCAAAAATACTCAATTCTGGATATAATTGACCGAAAGAATATCGCTGTTGTTGTGTTAAATGCTTTGGAATAAACATCTTAGATTGCAACCCATCATCCAACGAATAAGTAGTATTAAAAAACATAACAACACCATAATCAGTAAAATTAAAAGCTTGCAACATAATCCATTTAGAAGGATTATATGGTAAATTCAAAGCCTGAAATTCATCTAAATGAGAAACCTCATCTTCAAAACTTGTATTATGTAATTGTATTCTATCTTCACGATCAACTTTTTCTACCCATTTTCCAAATGGAAAAACCTTACCTTCTGGACTCATCAAAAATCCTAGTGCAGGCATAAATAATCGTCTCCCATCTATCTACATTATAGCACTAAACTATATGATAGCAGCAACTAAATTATTATACTGATTAACTAAATCATTTGTAGAAAATTGAATTTCATTATCTTCAATCTTCCAGTCATTAGAATGTATCTTTAAAAATTCAAAAACTTGAATCGTAGTATTAAAAATTTTATTCATCTGATTTTCACTTTGTAAAAAGGTATCATGATATCCTTCTAACTGATCCAAAACACCAGATTGAACAATCCCATCAACAAAAAGTTGCTGATAATAGGAAGAAAAAGATAATTTTTTAGCATACTTTTCTACATAATCTTGAGTACCATAATCCATTAACTCTTGAATATCATTAGAAAATGAGTTACGAACTTCTTCAACATAAGAAATACTATTATCAAAAGAAGGACCATCTTCTACATAATTAGAAACAGAAAGTAAAGATGTTAACTTCTGATCATCCGCATACGCCAAAACATCCTGATATTTTTTTTGAAATTTATGAATATAATTACTAATTTCATCTTCCACATCACGATAATCACCATAAACATGAGAAGATAAAAACTTATATTTTTTTAATAAATTTTGATTAGAATAAATTTCTAAATCATGCATAAAGCGGTCTTCTTGAACACCTTTGTTGATAAAAATAAAATATAAAAGAAAAACAATAAGTACAAAAACAATAAGCAAGATGATAAATAATTTTCTATATTTTTTCATAAATATCACCAAACCAATTATAAAACAATTACTTGAAAATTGCAAAAATTAGCACTTTTTCCATTGATACATAACAGAATATAGATTAGCTCCATAAATAAAATCACCAAACTCAATAACACTTAAAATATTATCTATATCACTTACATCACAATAAAAATAGTCTTGAAAATAATAAATAGAGCAATTCCTAGGTAATAAAAAATAATCTTTTGTTCGAAAATATATTTTTTCATCCAAATACACAACAATTCTAAAATCAACGTAATTATAATAATCACTATCTTCAATTTGAATTAAATCTAAAAATAAACCAATACGTTTTTCTAAATAAACTTTTACTTTATAGAACCCATTTAACAGCAACTTATTTTTAATTTTCTTCAAAAACTCAGAAACCACTCTTATAATATCCTCTTTATTTATTTGAATATCATTTAAATAAATAATATTTAAAAATATAAAATAGTGCTTATCATCAAGTCGCTCAATTTTCATATATTCACCTACTGTAATATATGAAAAAAGTCTAATTAACATCACTGCTAATTAGACTTTCAATTTTCTTTATAACTTCTTTAACACCCAATTTTGTTACACTAGAGAAAACTACCAAGTCATCCCCTACTACCAAATCAAGAGTATCTAAAATATCCTTTAAATTTTTTTCTTTTTTACTACCTCCTACTTTATCTGCCTTTGTAGCAATAACAGTAACAGGTAAATTATAATATTTTAAAAAGTTATACATCAACAAATCATCTTCTGTTGGTTTATGACGAAAATCAATAAGTAAAAATACTCGTTTTAAAACAGTTCGCTTTTCTAAATATTCCTCAATCATCATACCAAACTTAGACTGTGTTTTCTTATCTACAGAAGCATATCCATAACCAGGAACATCAATTAAATAAAAACTATCATTAACAGAATAAAAATTTAAAGTTTGTGTTTTCCCAGGTCTTGATGAAGTATAAGCTAAATTTTTTCTAGATAAAATAGCATTAATAAAACTACTTTTACCTACATTACTACGACCAACCAATAAAAATTCAGGCTTACCATCTTCGGGATATTGACTTCTTCTTGTTGCAATAATCTCTAAACTAGCATCTTTCACTACCATTATCGTCACCTCCATTTTGATAATCAACTAAAACTTCTTCTAAATCATCAATAATTTTCATAGCTTCATCCATAGTCTTTACTCTAGCTCCACTAGCAAACTTATGACCACCCCCATGATACTTTTCAGCAATTTGATTAATAACAGGACCCCTTGAACGAATCGATACACGAATCTGATTATTCTTTTTATCCTCTGTCATTGTAACCCAAACAAGAATTTCTTTAATGAAATTAAAATTATTAATCATATTACCAGCACTAGCACTATCAACACCAAATTTTTGAATAATATCATCAGTAATAGAAATATAGCCTAATCCATGCTCAGTAACCGTCATATTTAATCCTATATATCCTTCTAATCTTACTTCATTTAATGGCCTTAAATATAGCTTTAAATAACACTTAGATAAATCAAAAGGATACTTATCTAAATAATAAGATACCAAAGAAAATAATTCAGGTGTTGAACTATCAAATAAAAAACGATTAGAATCAGATACCAGTCCCATATAAAGTAATTCAGAAATAGAAGAATTTAAACGGAACTTCATTTGAATTAATAATTTCATTATAATTTCACAAGCAGAAGAAGCTTTATCATTAATATATTCTATTCCACCAAAATCCTCAACAAAAGGATGATGATCAATCTTTATAACAGAAGAAAATTGAGAAAAATCTACAGAATCTACCCTTCTCTTATCAGGAGTATCTGTAACAATCAATAAAGCATTTTCTACTTTTTCTAATTTATCTAACCTTCCAACATGAGCAAACTTAGCACTTCCCGTTCCAATAGCAAGAACCTTTTTCTCCGGAAAATTAAGCTTAATAGCTTCGCGTAAAGCAAGTTGACTACATAAAGCATCGGGATCAACTCCAATATGTCTAGCAATAACAATAGTATCATACTTCTTAATTGTCTTTAAAATTTTTCTATACATTTTTCTCTTCCTATCTATTAATTAAATGTAAAGTATCTCTTGCTATCATTAATTCTTCATCAGTAGGAATAACATAAACTAAAATATCAGAATCATCCGTACTAATTTTAACAGTTTCACCACGTGTATTATTTAAATCTAAATCAATTTTAACACCTAAACAAGCTAACTCTTCGCAAATTTGTCTACGTACTGGAATACTGTTTTCACCTACACCAGCAGTAAAGACAATAACGTCAACTCCACCTAATAGAACATAATATTGAGCAATATAGTCAACAACACGACGAACATATTTATCACGTGCAACAATCGCTTTTTCATCTTGGGCATCACATTTTTCCAAAATATCACGCATATCACTACTATATTCACTCATACCCAAAAGTCCACTACGTTTATTTAAATCATCGATAACTTCACTGGCATTCTTTCCTTCTTTTTCCATAACATAAGGAATAATAGATGAATCAATATCTCCAGAACGAGTTCCCATCATAATACCTGCAAGTGGTGTAAATCCCATAGAAGTATCTACACATTTACCATCTTTAATAGCAGTAATAGAACCACCATTACCAATATGACAGCTGATTAAACGGAATTCATCTTTTCCTAATAACGCTTTAACAGTTTCAGTAATATAGCGATGAGAAGTACCATGAGCACCATACTTACGTACACCATAGTCTTCATACCAAGAATATGGAACTGGATATAAGTAAGCAGTTTTATCCATAGTTTGATGAAAAGCTGTATCAAATACTGCAACCATTGGAACATTAGGCATTGCTTTTCTAAAAGCTTCAATTCCCAACATATTAGCAGGGTTGTGTAATGGAGCAAATCCCTTAATCTCTTCTAGTTTTTCCATAACTTCATCATTGATAATAACAGATTCTTTAAATACATCTTTTCCTTGGACAATACGATGACCAACGCCATGAATTTCATCCAAAGAAGAAATAATATTCAAATCAGTAAGTTTATCCAATAAAATATTAACAGCATCTACATGGCTTGGTAAATCAACTTCCTGTGTAATCTTTTCTCCATTAAATTTGATAGTATATTTGCTACCTTCAATTCCAATACGTTCAAATAGTCCACTAGCAATAACAGATTCATTATCCATTTCAAATAAACTAAATTTTAAAGAACTACTTCCCGCATTAATAGAAATAATTTTCATAACATCCCTCTTTCTATAACTATAAATATTATACTACAAAGACTAATATTTTCAAAGAAAACACTTCCAAAAAATAAAAAAGACTTGTATAAAACAAGACTTTTAGTATCAATTATTTTACAATATCATAAGTATCTCTTGCTATCATTAATTCTTCATCAGTACCAAGTACATAAACAGGAATAGAAGAATCATCTGTTGTTACAATACCTTCAATACCTTTTCTAACAATTGTTTCATTGTTTTTCTCCTCATCTGCAATCACTCCAATTGGGGCAAGTTTTTTCATAACTTCGCTACGAATAATAGGATCATTTTCTCCTCCACCAGCAGTAAAGCAAATAGCATCAACATTACCACCTAATTTCATATAAAATCTAGCAATATAATCAACAATCTTATTCGTATACATATTGACAGCTAACACAATTTGTTTATCACCAGCTTCAAAACCAGCATCAATATCTCTTAAATCACTTTTTCCAGCAATTCCTTGTAAGCCACTATTAAAATTAAGTTGTTTTTCAATCCAATCGATACTGCGTTCCTCATGCTTTAATACATAATTAATTAAAGAATAATCAATATCTCCAGAACGGGTTCCCATCATTATACCTGCATTTGGAGTAAATCCCATAGAGGTATCAATACACTTTCCATCTTTAACAGCAGTAATACTACAACCACTACCAATATGACAAATAATCAAATTTGGAGTTTTTCCCAACATATCTGTCATTTTTTCCGTAATAAATTTATGACTCAAACCGTGAAATCCATATTTTCTAACACCATACTTTTCATACCATTCATATGGAACTGGATATAAATAAGTAGCTTCATCCATAGTTTGATGAAAAGCCGTATCAAAACATACAACATTACGAGCATTAGGTACTTCTTCCATAAAAGCATTCATTCCTTTGACAGCTCCAGGATTATGAAGTGGCGCAAGTGGTGATAATTCTTCAATTTCAGAAACAACTTTCTCATTAAGTTCAACAGACTTAGAATATTTACTTCCACCATGAACCACGCGATGGCCTACAGCTTCAATCTCATCCAAAGAAGAAATAGCTTTATGTTCCAATAAATGTTTTAATAATAACGTAACTGCATCTTTATGATCATTCATAACAACTTCTGCAGACTCTTTTTTATCACCGATTGTTAAACTATATTTAGAACCATCTAAACCAATTCTTTCATAATTACCTTTCATTAAAATATTTTCCTCAGGCATTTCATATAAACGAAACTTTAAAGTACTACTACCTGCATTAACTGATAATAATTTCATAATATCTCTCCTCGCTTTTTTATACACCTACTATAACATATTTATGCTAAAAAGATAAATACTTTTTGTTATAAACAAAAAAGAATTTAGAAAAAATCTAAATTCTATAATCCAATCAAGTCAAAAGCTAAAGGATTTTCCTTTATTTGATCAATAATATTAGAAATTTTACTATGTTCTATTCTATCTTGAATAAAAGAAAGTTGTTCATAAAACAAAGTAGGTTTACACAAAATAATATCTTTTAAATTGGAAATACCAATTTTAAAAAAATAATCTAATATAGAGCAAACTCTCTCTTCATTCATTTCTATTTCCAAAATATTATCGTCAGTAAGAACTTGCTGTAACTCTTTTAAATCATCATCAGTAAAATTATATTTTTTTAGAAACATCATCACCAATTTCACCTCGACTATCAGTTTTTAAAATAGAACGTTCCAACATATCATAATTATCTTGCGTTAGATACATTCCTCTAACAGCTGAATATAAAAATGCATCTTCACTATCATATCCATTTTGAACCAATGTAGAATAATTACGTAACAATTTAGGTCTTGAAACTGTTAAATTTCCAATATGATAAACATAAGGATTATCAGAATCACGATATTCTTGTTCTAAGAACTTAACTCTCTCATCAGCCAAAATAGAAGGACTATATTCTAATGGAGAAAAATTAAGAATAGCATCATCATATTCCCTTGCCCTAGCAATATGAGAAGAATCTGCCAGATCAACAAAATTATCTTCCAAAAATTCCTCTTTATCCTCAGGTGTTTCAACAACCTTACCAAACAAAACAGAACCAGGTCTTGTCAATTCAGATTTTAATACTTCCCTCTGTTGACTAGACATAATAGAATCAAAATACAATCCCATATTATCAGCAAATTCTTGTCTCAATTTATATAACATGCCATAAGAAACTTCTGGAATAGAGCGTATAGAAGATGGATAATTCATAATATAATTACTACGACCATGTAACAAATCCAATTCAATCAAACGATCACAATAATCAGCAATATTAGAAAATGTAAAAACAGATGCTGGAAAAGAATCCATATCTCTATTTTCAAAAAATCCATAAAAATTTAATGCATCATAATTCGAAACCAATTTGTAATATGGTGTCTGTAAAGCACTCATATTATTATCTTCCTTAATAGAAACAGAAACACCAAGGGACTGTAAAAAGCCCTCATTCTGAACCATCTCTTCATAAGAAATACGATGTGCATAATCAGATAGTTGCGCACCACGACCATTACGGGAAGAAAACTTCGCACCCTTATGTCGTCTAGCTTCTCGAGTTAAATTATTAATCCAAACGGATGGTAATTCATATAAACTCTTAGGAACTGTACCCAAACGCGATAACTGATCATACCTTTTTTGAACAGTACCCACATTACTATACAAAGAAATGGTAGCTAAAGCAGAAGGAGAAAATCGATCCAATATATTAGCATCTTTCAAATAAGACAACAACTCTCTAGCACTATCTAAATTGATATGATGAACGACTTCCGTTTTATTTCTTTCTAAAACATGAATAACTTTATCAGATACACCAAATTCTTGAAATAAACTTTTTACATCATCAAAATCAACTGTCACAAACGGTTTTCTATTTCTTGTTAAAATAGACTCATTATATTCCACGATTTGTCTTAATAAATCAATCTTAACATTAGACTCAATACTCTCATCTTCAACAATAGTATAAAGTAATTGAAAGTCTGAAACATTCAAAACATTCAAATCTTCAGGATTAGTAATTTTCTCTTCCAAGCTTTCAAAATTTTCTATTAAACCAGCTAACGTTTCCTCTCTAGCTGTTACACGCAAACGTTGTTTAGAATGATTCTCAACAGATTGAGCTAAAGCAGTTTTTTGTTCCTTCATCTCATCTAAAGTTTGCTGAATAAAATCAAGTTGTTGATTAGTTAAAGAAATTGGTAAATGTGCCGTATAAATAGCTTGTAAAACCAATTGAACATCATGAAACTTCTTTAAAGACTCTTTATCATCTAATAAAATACCATCAAGATCATCTAACGATAAATTTCTAAAATTAGAAAGATCATCTTCCAACTGTTTAATAATAGAAGATAATTGAGAAATACGTTCTTGCTCCCTAGCAATCTCTTCTTCTGAAGTAGAAGTGAGTGAAGCATATTCTTCAAACAAAGTATTTATTCTAGACTGAACAATATCAACTAAACTCATATACTATCACCTACCATTTCATCAAAATATCATATGTCTTTAAATAAAAAGAAAAATCACGACATCGAGATTGAAATCTTTGAACGAACTCATCTGCACTAATGCCAAGTTGAAAAGATAAATCTGAAATAGAAACATCTTTTTCTTGAATCAACTCAACACAATCTTTCTTTATATCAGAAAACAGTTTATCTAATCTTTTTTCTATCATTTTCTAACACCCTCTTTAGCAGATGATAATTGTTGCTGGAAAGTATCTCTAAATGCAACTTGTTGTTGTACAAAGGCAGGATCCTGCTCTTTAATACATTTTAAAGCATCATCAATTAAAGACTCTCTTGCAATATCAATTCTTCTACTATCATCAAAAATATTATTTTCATTTCCAAATGTAATAATTAATATATCATCTTGTTGAGGTATAAAAGCACATATCATATTACTTACTTTATTAACATAAACAGTATGTGGCATCTTTTGTTCATTACTAAGAACTTTAGAATGTTTTTTACCATTTTTAAAATCCAAAATTCCTTGTTCAAATTTATGAACCAAAGCTAACATTTGTTTTTTATCCTCATGATTTAAACGACTCATAGAGAAAAATGGTTTACCTTTATCATCCAACAAGAAATATACATTACTAGGTGTCTCCATTGCATTTTCCACAGAATTAGTTTCCTGAATTTGTTGATCCAAGTCAGATACTTCAGCCAACTTATGATTATATTCTTCAAGAAACATATAAAGAAAAGAAATAGATTCATTATCAATACTTGCCTGCATCAATTCATTAATTTGTTTCTCAACATCTTTCATTTGTAATAACAACAAGGTCATCTTCTCATCAGAATAAGAAAAGTCATCCATAGAAATAGAATTATCACCATTTGCTTTCGCATCCTCCATAATCTTACACAATTGTTCATGATAATTAATATCTTCAGATGTTTTACCTTCAATAAGAGAATAATATTGTTCAAAAAAAGGAGCACTAGTTTCTTTCATTTGACGATAAGTATCTTGAAAGCTTTCTAAAGAAGCGGCATCATCCAAAGCATGAGTCACATCAACTTCCTCTACTTGTCCATTGCTCAAGTCAGATTGCAAATCTTGATTATCAGCAATCACAAATCTTTCTACGGATTTCCTTCTTTCTCCTGCAGATAATACATTTTGATAAGCCATAGAAGATAACACTGCTATTTTATCTTTATCAGATAAGGTACTATTAGCAACAAATTGCGCTTTAGCAGTTTCATTCATAGTATCTATAGTTCGTAATTCACGTTCTACTTTTCTAAGAGACGTAGAATTACGTGCCTGATTAGAAACGCTCTTCTTCAATATAGGAGCACTTAAAATTTGACTAATTGCTACTTGGGCTTGCTCTAAATCCAAAGCATTATTTTGTGCAAAAAAATCCAAAATTTTAAAATTATCAGCCAAATTAGGATCAATAGACAAAAGTAAATCTTGGTGTTGTAATAACAAATCGACATCAACGCTACCTTTACGCATAGAAGAAGTCAATACAGACGCACATTGTTCTAAAAGAGATAAGCTATCAATTTTTTCAGTTAACTCTTGTTTCTTTTGAGATAACAAATCCTCAAAAATTTGGACTGCTTGTTCTTGATCTTGATATTCGTACATAACCAACACCTCTTTATGATTACTATATAATTAGCATATCACAAAAAGCAAAAAAAAGATAGGCTGAAAAGCCTATCTTGTAAGCTATCTATCACTATTTGTTGTTGTAGCTTCCACTAACTTGGTTCATACCATTTTGAACCAAACGTCTAGTAATTTCACCACCAACAGTACCATTAGCACGGCTAGTAGCATCTGGTCCTAAATTAACACCAAATTCGTTAGCTATTTCATATTTCATTTTATCAATAGCTTGTTTAGCACCAGGAACTCTCATTTTCATAGTAGAATTCTTTGAGTTTGTCATTTCATTCACCTCCTACATTCATAGGTTGTGAACATTTTAAAATTTAATACAAAAATTTAACTGGAAATTTATAACAAATCAGAAAATTCGTTTTCATCTTCTTGAACAACAATAGTATTTACTGTATCAACAGCATCATCAATCATCGGTAAAAAATCAAATTTAGTCTCTTCTTTCATAGCTTGTTCCAAAGATGGATTAATAACAGGATGTTTAGGAACAAAGACAGTACAACAATCTTCATATGGTAAAATACTAATATCATAAGTATCAATTTTTTTAGCCAAGTCAATAATTTCTAATTTATCAAAACAAGCAACAGGTCTTAAAACAGGCATACAAGTAACTTCGTTAATAACTCGCATACTAGAAAGTGTTTGAGATGCCACTTGACCAACAGACTCACCATTAATAATAGCAAGTCCATGATATTTTAATGCCATCTTTTCCATAATACGATACATCATACGACGCATAATAGTAATACAATAAGAAGGATGACAATTCTTATATATTTCTTCTTGTATTTTTGTAAAATTAATAACATGCAAATGTACTTCATTCGTATATTTGGCTAATTTTTTAGATAACTCAATAACCTTATTTCTAGCTTCCAAACTTGTATGAGGAATTGCTTCAAAATAAACACAATCAACAGGAATACCACGTTTCATTGCCAAATATCCTGCAACAGGAGAATCAATTCCACCAGACAACATTAACATACCTCTAGGTTGTGTACCAATCGGATACCCACCAGCACCATGATAAGCATTAAAATAAACATAACTATATTGTTCACGAACCTCAACTTTAATTAATAACTCTGGATGATGAACATCAACAGAAACACCATCTTTATTTTTTAAAACAACAGCACCAAGTAAAGGATTTAACTCTTGACTATGAATAGGAAAGTTCTTATCACTTCTCTTAGACTCAATTTTAAAAGTTTTAAAAGAGATATTCTGAATCAAATCAATTAATAAATTCTTAATAGAATCAATATTAGTATCCACAATATAAGCAATGTGATACATATGAATACCAAAAACACAATCTAACTTTTCTTTTATTTTATCTAAATCTGAATCATGAAATTCAATATACATTCTACTACGATCTTTCATAATAATAACATCATAGTTCTTTAATTTATTCTTAATATTTTGATATAAAGTTTGAATAAAAAAATTACGATTTCCTTTTTTAGTACTTAATTCTCCATATTTAATTAAAATAACTCTCTTCATATAACCACCTCAATGTCTTTCATATTTTATCATAAAAAGAAAGAGAAGAAAACTTTTTTCTTCTCTATTCACTAACTTTTTTCATAAAACGATACCTAGTCTCTTTAGATAAATTTTCCTGATTTGGAATTTCAGAAACATCAGAATAGTCTGTACCAGATAATTTATTAAATTCATACAAGAAGATATCTTTCTCTAAATCATCATCAAACATATCTTTTCCATCTTGTTTATAATTATAAAATTCTGTTGACTGATCATCATCACTACTCTTTTTAGTAGACCACTTACCAACCTGATAAACAGTATATGGAGTCTTTAAAGAATTCTGCTGATAAACTAAATAATTACCACATTCCAAAGTAACATATTTTTTCGTATCTTTAATTTCAACTTTAGAAGTATAGGAATTACAATACTTTTCTCCCTGGAAAGGATTTTTAATTTCTGAAGATAACTTTCTGTCTATGATTTCTTGCAAATAATAAACATCTTTCGTACCATCTTCATTATATAAATTACCAGCAGTCAAAGCAAACATTTTTGCATTATATTCTAGTACATCATACTTTTCACTATAATTGGTCTTAAAAACGGACGCTAATAATAATACAATAACAATTAATAAAACCACAAAGACAGTAAGCATTTCATAAGTACCAAATCCCCGTTTATCCATAAATCTACTTATCATACACCGCCAACAACTTTCTATAAATATTTTCATCAACCAATGAAACCGCCTTAATAGATACGTCTAATGCTTTTTTATATTCACCTTTAAAGAACAATTGCTGAGCATCATTTAAACCTACATCCACTTCATCATACACAGTACGATAACGATTACCAAAAACAATAGCCATTTCTGCTAATTGAGCTGTTTTAATCATCTCATTTGTCGTATTATAAAGCTTTAAAACCAAATCTCTAGCAGTATCTACTCTAGTATTTAATGTCTTAATCACAATAGGCTTTCTTTCCAATTCTTTTATAACTTCTTCGATAGCTTCATTTGCTTCAGACAACTGTACAAAATAATTATTCGTAATAATAGGTAACTTATAACCACGCATTTTTTCTTTACTCTGTTTCAAGAATGATTCAATTTCTTCAAGTTGCTCTCTAGCACGAACTTCATCATCATACATATTACCCAAAGACTTCAAAGCTCTGTCTAAATCCTCTTCCATATTTTTTAATCGAATAGTTAACTCTTCAATCTCTTTTTGTAACATAGAATAAGGAGAAGATTTTGCTTCAACTTTTGCAAGCATTTTTTTATAATCATCATTAATTACTACTAATGTCTTATTTACTTCATGGATAGTTTCAACATCTTGATCATTCAAATCATACATATTTTTAATATCATCTAATTGATTATATACTTCTTGAACAACCTTATTTGTTTTTTCTAACTTTTTAGAAAAATCCCCTTCCATTTCTGCATAAACTTTTCTAGATAAACGTTCCTTTTCAAAATCTACAAATAAAGAATCATAATAATCAAGCATAGTTTTTAACTCAAACATACAATCTTCCAAGTTTAAAACTCTAACTTTATCTAAAATATGATCAATATTTTTTTGAGACTCTTCTAGATTATAATCAACATTTAAATAATCTAAAGGATATCCTTTTTTTACCATATCCTCATTTAATTCTTTTACTTCTTTCATACGATTAGGAATAACTTGTTTAGCCATCAATAACAAATCAGGAACTTCTTTAATAACAATTCCCATATGTTCAATCATCGTATCTAAAGCTTTTACAATATGAACAACTTCGTTATATTCATTTTTCTCCATGACTTTTTCAAAATCTAAAAACCTACGCTCAATATTTTCTAATTGTAAACTAATTGCCTCTTGCATCTCATCATACATCTGTTTATGATCTTGAAAATCTTTATTAAGTTCACGATATTTAGCCTTTAATTTAATAACTATCGCTCTATATTTTTCTTCACTTAAAGTAATTTCTTTAATCTCATCTAATAAAGAATTAGCAGACTCCCTAGCTTGATAAATAGCCATTTCTGTCTTAGCTAAACGATAAACACAATTCTTAAAATCTCTTTTATCAATATAGATATCCAAGTCAATTAACATATCATCAATCTTCGCCAAGTTATTTTCACGAAGTTGATCAAAACGATCTTGCCAATCATTATACTTTTCTTCCATCTTATCATTTTTAATAATAGGCTCTACTTTAGAAAGTTCCAAAGAAACTGGTGTACTAGCAACCATATTCTTTGCAACTTCTAGTTCATGAACGCGTTTACGATAACGATTTGAAATACTACGCCTAATAAAGTGAAGTGCAATAATTACAATAACAATACAAATAACCAAATAAGATCCAATAATCAAATACTGTCCTTGCATACTTCACCACCTTATCATCTATTCCTATTCTAACACAAAGTAATAGTATATTTCCACCATTTTCAAAAAAATAATCAGAAAAGTTAATCCATCAAAAACCAACAATAACCTATTATTTCTTGACATATCAAAGTATTTATCATATAATTATAACTGCAATTCACTTGAAACAGCAGATTTAGAGTATTTTAAAGTGTTTTTGAAAGTTTAAGTAACTATTGCTGTTTACGCGAAAGAATAAAAAAAACTCCCTAAGATACGACTAAATCATTTCAATGAATGTAATAAAAAGAAAGGAGTAAACAATATGGCAAGATATACTGGACCAAGCTATAAAAAAGCTCGTCACGTTGGATTTTCTATCAGTGAAACAGGTAAAGAATTAGCACGTCGTCCATATGGACCAGGACAACATGGAAACGCTCGTAGAGGAAAATTATCAGATTATGGAACACAATTAAAAGAAAAACAAAAAGTACGTTTCATGTATGGTGTTAACGAAAGACAATTTAGAAACACATTTGATAAAGCTTCTAAATTAAAAGGTGTTACTGGTACTAACTTCTTAAGAATGCTAGAATCTCGTCTAGATAACTTAGTATACAGAATTGGATTTGCTTCAACTCGTCGTGCTGCTAGACAATTAGTAAATCATGGACACGTAACTGTTAACGGTAAAAAAGTAGATATTCCATCATACCAAGTTAAAGTTGGAGATGTAATCTCTATTAAAGAAGATCACAAAAATTTAAAAGTTGTTGCTGATAGCTTAGCTAAAGTAACAAAACGTGTTGACTTCATTACATATGATGAAGGAAAGATGGAAGGTACTTATGTAAGACTTCCTGAAAGAAATGAATTAAATGCTGATATTAATGAAGCATTAATCGTTGAATTCTACAACAAATAAGAAAATAGGCTTACGCCTATTTTTTTTGTGTATTTTTTACTTCAATGGTCTCACAATAACAATTTTTAACATCAACATCCAACAAATTACCATGTAAATTATGATGCAATAAAAGGTGACGCATAGCTCGAACCGGTGAACCATGACTAACAACTAATATATGACCATCCGGATGCTTTTGAATTACATAATCTAAAAAATCTTGACAACGAGCAAAAATACTTTGTACAGGTTCTACTCCTTGCTCATTACAATTCAAATCATAATTCCAATATTTTTTAACATCATATACATCACGAGGCTGACCTTCTAAATCACCCATATCTCTCTCAATAATCCTATTATCTGGAAAAGTTTCAACTCTATCACCAACTAGAATAAAAGCAGTTTCCACAGTACGAACTAAAGGAGACATATAACAAAAATCAAAAGACTCATCCTTTAATTGATTTCTTAACTTCTGACATTGTCTCCTTCCCGTATCATTTAAAGGATTATTTTTCAAACCTTGAACAACATTCTCATAATTAGCATCTGTTTGACCATGACGAACCAAAGTAATTTTCATCTACTTAACCTCCAACATTTTTAATGCTTTACTATAAACCAAAAGCTTTCCTAAATAACCTTCCTTCGAATAATAAGAATAACCAGAAACCAAATAAGCATCATCAACTAAACAAACATCAGTAAAATAATTGTCCCCATCATTATAATAAGGAACCACTTCTGCTTCTGTTAAATCACTACGATATTTTCCAATATAAGAAGAATGAATCTCCTTTTTATTAGTATGTTCTATCACCTCACCCAAAACAATCAAATCATTATTGGAATCCTTTAAAATTGTATGAAACCTTCCAGAATATTCTGTTGCATATGATACATCATCAAGATAAGATAAATCCAAATCATACTGAACCAAAGTAGGAGAAAAAATATCATTTTCTTTTCTACCAGTGGTAACTACAACCGTATCATCAACAACAGCCAGACTAGAATAACCAAAAGAATCTGTAGTTTTATCAATAACATAATCAATATTATTACCCTTCATATCAAAAGAAGCTAATATTCCATGATGATTCTGAACACCAACTACATAAATAGTATCATCATAAACAACTGCAGAAGAAAATAAAACATCTTTTTTCTGATCAAACGCCTTTTTCCAATCAACAGTACCATCTCTATGATATTTGACAATAATTCCTCGTTGAGAGTTCTCTTCTTTTCCTGTACCAACGGCGATATAACCATCAGAAGTTTTTACAATATGACGAAAAGAAGAATTCTTCATATCTAAATCTTTTTCAAACAAAACCTGCCCATCATCACTATATTTTAAAATAAGTGCTGTATCCAAATTGTTTTTATGATCCTTTTTAGTAGCCTCATAAGAACCCACAATAACAACATCACCATCATCTGAAACCAAATCATAAAAACGACTAGAATAACCTTTATTATAAATCTTTTCCATAACTTTTTCTTGACTCATATCATACATTGTATATTTGGCTTTTTCTAGGTTACGATCATTATTATTGTTTAATCCAACAGAATAAATATAATCATTCGCAACAGTAATAGCATCAACCGTATCCAAATACTTAGAATCCTCATCTTGATAGAAAAAAATAAGACAAAAATAACACAGTGCTACTAGCACTACCAAAATAATAATAATTCGTCTCATAAAACGTTGCACTTTACATCATCTCCAAATCTATCTACATTGTAACAAAAAAGAAATAACAAAAAAAGGGAAAAAAGAAAATCTATCCATTTAGGATAGATTTTACTGTTAACTAAGAGAACATTCCAATAAAATATTTCTTCTTTCCACGTCTAACAACTACATATTTTTGTTCAATAGAATCATTTTTCGTAACTTGATAATCTAAATCAGTAACCCTTTCACCATTAATGCTAATAGAACCATTTTGAATAAATTCTCTAGCTTCTCTCTTACTAGAACAAATATGAAATTGTACTAAGAAATCTACTAAATTAGCTTCCTCTGCCTCAAACGGTTCAATACCTTTAAAAGCAACGGCAATTTGATCAGCAGTCAAATCACGTATATTTCCACTAAACAAAGATTCACTAATTTTAACAGCATTCTCATAAGCCCCTTCACCATGAATAAAATCAAGGACCTCTTTAGCAAGAGCTTTCTGAGCAATCCTCTTTTCTGGTGCTTCTTCTTGCTGTCTCATAATATCTTCAATTTCTTCTTTAGATAGGAAAGTAAATTTCTTTAAATATTCTTCCATCATAGAATCCTCAAAATTAAGTAAATATTGATACATTTCATAACTAGAAGTCTTTTCTTCATCTAACCATAAAGCATTTCCATAGCTCTTACCTAATTTCTTACCAGTAGAATCCAAAGTAAGAGGCATAGAAAAGGCATATACCTCCTCATTTTCTAGTTTCCTAATAAGTTCGATACCAGTAGTTAAATTTCCCCATTGATCAGAACCACCAAATTGTAATGTAACACCGTACTTATCATGAAGTTCCTTAAAATCATATCCCTGTATTAACATATATGAAAATTCAGCGTAACTAATACCAATATCTAATTGACGTTTTACTAAATCTTTATTAAGCATATAAGTAACATTAATATATTTTCCAACATCACGTAAAAAATCAATATAATTCATATTTTTAAACCAGTCATAATTATTCACCAATTGAACTTCTTCACCAAACAACTTTTTCATTTGCTTTTTTATTTTCTCATAATTATGTTCAATAACTGAAATTTCAGCTTTCTCACGTTCACCAGTTCCTCTAGGATCTCCAACACGCCCCGTTGCTCCTCCTACCAAAATAAATGGATGATGTCCTGCACGTTTTAATCTTTCAACCATTAAAAATGTAGGGAATTGACCAATATGTAAACTTTCAGCTGTTGGATCTGCTCCTATATAAAAATTAAGTCCACCTTTATTCAATTTTTCTTCTAAATCAGGGCTGGAAATATCTTTAATTAATCCACGCCATTGTAACTCTTCAAAAAATGTCATTTTCTATCCTCCTCTAATTTTAACTCATATATCTCGTTTAAATGATAACCATAATCTTGATAAATACCATCAACATCACGACTAGTAACTTGATCTTTAGAAATTCCAAGCTTATCCAAAACATAATAGACATCTTCTTCACTCTTACCTTCAACTTCTAAATAAGTAGGAATCATTGGCCAAGAATCTATATCAACTTCAACACCATCAAGTAAATATTGTCTTCTTCTATTTTCCTGATATCCTTTTGCAACAAATCCCAACTCATTTAAAATCATATTCGTTTTTTCAAAGTCACTTACTTCAATCTCTAATTCCTGTGTACCATCAATTTCAGATGAAACAATATTCTTTATAGTAAGAGTAGTTGTATCACCATTTGTACGTAATCGAATCCACTTTCCTTCAATTTTAGGAATAAAATCATAAACATAGCGACGTTGTAAATGATCCCATTGTAAAACTGCTCCCGCTTGTTTTAATTTTTCTTCTAATTGTTCAAGATCAATTTCCAAAACTCGGACTTCATATTCAATATGCATAAATTCACCTCCAAAAAAAAGAACTATTCTCCTATAAGGACGAATAGTTCGCGGTACCACCTTACTTTATAGATTACTCTATACACTCAAATATCTTAACGCGATAAACGATTTTTCTCCAAGACTGTAATTTCATTATATTATCTTGATTAGTTTTCACCACCACTAATTCTCTTTTTCCCAATAACATAACTACAAAATCCCTTCAATGAAAATTATAAATTCATAATACCATAAAAAGAAAAATTTGAAAACCCCTTTTTACTTTTTGCTCTTTTTCATTGCATTCTCTAAAACACGTTGTTGATTCTTCCTACCTCCAAGAACAAATTTCTCTTCCAATAAAGAGTCAATATTAGAAGTTAAATTTTTAAAATAAGTAACATAAGAATCTTTTGAACTATGTTCAAAAACAGCACTAATTGTCCCAGAAGAGTCTACATAAATACCTTCCATTCCAGAAATAGGAATAACTTCTTGACCAATAAAAAGAAGAGAATGAGAAATAATTTCATAACATTTAATAGCAGAAAATATTTTTCTACCATACGATTGAGAAAATAATAAATATTTTTTATTATTTTGTTCATATACAGCAATCCCTTGAATAGCAGGAGCTAAATTATGATATTCTTTCTCTTTTATAGCAACAACACTAGAAGAATCAAGTGAATATTCCAAATGATAACAAACTACATCACCAACATCAGAACAAGTCGCAACATATAAATAAGAACCATAGCAATATAGCGTAGCAGCACTAACAATTTTATTTAAACCATCGGGCTTGCGAATATTAAGATTACCATTAGAAATAATACAAGATGAAATATCCTGCCCTTTTGAAAAATCTGCCCATAATATATTGTGCTTTTTTACCATTTTCTCTTTCAACTTATGATAACAATATGTATGAACCTTCCCACTACCACCAGTTACATATAAAGCATCATGAAGAGAATCATAACTAATACCACCAACATGGGCTGAATGATTTAAAGTAATAACACCTGTAAGTTTCTTTGACAAAGAATCAAAAATATAAAGTCTAGAACATCGATTAGCTAAATGAAAAAACTTACGAAATTTAGATTCCTCAGCATGACAAGAAACAATAAACTCTTGATTAGCAATTGTATAACCTTGAACAACATACCCATCTTTCTCAATCTGTGAATAATTAAATATATAATCTTTCATATAAACACATCCTGATATTATAGTATCAAAGGAAGAAAAAGAAGTAAATCTAATATAGCTTATGCCAAACAAAAAAAGATATCACTATCGATATCTTTTATTTATTTTCCTTTTCTAATTTCTTTAAAACATCTTTTGTTACTTCAATAGCTTTAAGACGAACTTCTTCTGCAGCATCTCTTAAAATAGGAGTTCCCTTATCAATAGCTAAATCAACTAATTCTTGAGCTTTTTCTTTTAATTGAGCAGCTTTTTCTTTAGCAATTTCTAAAACCTTTTCTTTATCTAAATCAGCTAAATCCGCCTTGATTTCAGCAACTTTTTGATTAAATTCCTCTTTAACTTCATCCATATCAATATTTTTAATTTGAGCAACTAACTCATTCATTTTAGCTTTTAAAGCAGCTCTCGTTTCACTACCCTTTTTAGGAGCAAATAAAATTCCAAGTCCAGCTCCAATTGCTGCTCCAGCAATAAATTTACCAATTCCAGAACCTTTTTCTTTACTCATACAAATCATCCTCCTCTTTATTTTTTCTATTAAATATTTTAGAAACAATTCCAGAAAATAGACCAATTACTTTATCACCAATCATAGAAATACTATAACCAGTCTTGTCTAAAATATCAAAGAATCCATTAAAAGAATTAACTTTCTCATCAATATTATCAACAATTCTATCAACTTTGTCTAAAATCTGAATCATTCTAATTCCTAAAATAATTAACACTATTAATAATATGATACCAAATATATATAATAATACTGGTAAAACTGCGTTTAACACATCCATGCTTTCTCCTCCTTATTCTTTATTCTCATCTTCATACATAGAATCAATAAGATCAAAAAGATTATCGTCAGATGCAGGATCTGTTGCTGTTTGTTCTTCTTTAGTAGAGTTATCTTTAGACTTAAGAGATTCAGTTTTCTTTTCTTCCTCATCATAGTCCTCTGTTACTCTACGACCTGTTGCTTTTTCTTTGCTAGAATCTTTATAATCAATATTATATTCTAATCCTAAATCCTTATAATACTCCTCAGCATCTCCCATAGTAACTTCTGAAACATGAGGTTTTTCATTATCCTCACTTAAGTCAACTAATAAATTATCAGATTCATCATTAAATACTGACTCTTTCTCTTCTTTAACATCAGAAGAAGAATCATCACCATTGATATCAGCAGCAATATCATCTGCTAAATTACCATAGGCTTTACGTCTAACATCATCAACCGTCATATGTTCACGAGTATAACTACTCAAATGAACCTCTCTCTTTGGAACAATCTCTTCTTTTTTATAATTTTTATCCAAAATACCATAAATTGGTGAAATAATTGGCGAAGGTTTAAAAACTGTTTTCTTTTCCTTTTCATAAGTCCCATATTCATGAATAGAAATAGACTCATTATAATCACTATGATACAAATTCTTATCTCTACTTCCATGATAAACATCTTGAACAGAACTAGAACCATGATAAGTATCTTGAGAACTTCCATAATAATCGTGATTAGAAGAATAATTATCTGCTTCTCTTCTAGAAGAGCCATGATATAAATCAGGATTTTCTTCTACATGTACTTCTTCCTTTTTAACAACCTCTACAATTTTAGGTTCATTATAATAAGATTTATCAGAAAATTCTTGATCATCTACTGCTGGAAACTTAAAATCTTCCTTAGTCTCTTCTTCATCATTTCTTTCTGGAACAATCTCAAAATCTTCATCCCTAGGTTTATAATCATCATAATCGTCTACACGTTCTTCCTTCTTTTCAGGTAAAACAACTTTTTTAGCAATTGGTTTATTCTCATGAACCTTTATAGGTTCTCTTTTACTTTTTTCTTTTTTAGGTCTTATTTTAGCTTTTGGTTTTTCTTCTACTTCAACGTACTCTTCTTCAAAAAGTGCATTTTTAATTTTATCAAAAACGCCCATAATTTCACCTCTTCTAATCTCCTAAATTTAATTCAAAATTATCCTCATCTATTTTATTATTACTATTGTTAATATCAGCATCTACATAATCAGAAAATTCCAATACAGAGTCATTAGAGTCTGTCTTAGATTCAAAAATATTAAAATTTTCTTCTTTATAATTTAAAACATTCTCTCCAATTAAACTTTCTAAAACATTGTCATGAAAATTTACTGATTGCAAAATATAACACATATTATTAATAACAGGTACAAGATACTCTTTTGGTATATAAGCCTCCATCTTACTATAATTAAAAACCATCTCTACAAAATAATAATCATCTTCTTCATTAATTTCTATATAACCAGTCTTTTTATTATAATTTAATTTGGCAGAATAATAAGCATCTTTATCCACTTTATATGTATTTTTTGTTTTATGATAATATCCGATTGCATCAACATATAAATAATAACGATTAGAATAACGATCTTGCAATAAAGCATTATAATCTTCTTTATTTACAAAACGCATACCATTAGGAACATAATATTCATAACCATCAAAATTAACATTAGCCAATGTAGTATCTTCAGACAATATCATATCAATATTATCTTCAAAACTTGTAGTACTCAAAGTCTGAATACTACAACCAGACACTAATAATAGCATAATAGAGAGTAAAACTATTCTTCTTTTCATAATTCACCTACTCTTACTACATTATACCAAATTTTTAGTAAATGTAAAAATTTTTTCTATTTATTTACTGTTTTAGACACTTTCAAAGCTTCTACCTGATAAATAGGCATTCCTTGTTCAGAAAAACGTTCTTCGTATTCTGTCGTTATTAAATCCTCTATATCTTCTTTATGTAAATCAAAAGTAAGATGTCGAAGAACATAACCAGCTTCACTAAAGCTCATAAGAGAATATCGAAATAAGTCAGAATTATCAGTTCTCATCCATATATCAAAATCACCACGAAAAATAGATGCATACTTTTCTAAAAATATTTTACTAGAAAGTCTACGCAAATGATGACGTTTTTTTGGCCATGGATCAGAAAAATTTAAATAAATTCGGTCAACCTCCTTAGAAAAAACATCATTAATTTCTAAAGCATCCATACGAATAATAGCTAAATTACGTAAACTATCATCGATCTTAGGTAAACACTTTGCAACAACGCTATCATATTTTTCAATACCAATAAAATTAATATTAGGATATCTTTTAGCATTCTCACGAATGAATTGTCCTTTTCCCATTCCAATTTCAATATAAATTGGATTAGTATTTCCAAAATAGCTAGACCATTTTCCTCTAAATTTCTTAGGATTCTTAACCAAAAAAGGAGAAGCATTTAAAATTTCTTCTTTATTTTTAACATTTCTAAGTCTCATAAATATCACATCCAACATATATTATAACAAAAATAAAACAACATGCATATAATAAAAAGTAGGAGGCTTATATGAATCCGTTTGCATTTCCATTCATTCCAACTTCCCCACTACCAGAACAACAAAACAATCAAAATATTTACCAGGAATTACAACGATTAAAATACGAAATAGATAACTTAAAAAAAAGAGTTGAAGCCTTAGAAAGGAAACCACAAAATGATTATCTAGAAAAAGAAGATGGAATGCATATGATTTGAACACTTTTCAGTGTTCTTTTTTGTTGAAATAAAAAGATTTATGGTATACTAATTAAAGAAAGGATGATGAAAGTGGCAAAACTAGTATACCTAAAAGAAGATACTTATGAAAATTATCTAAAAAAACAAAAAAAATCACACTTCTTACAGTCATATAGCTGGGGAGAATTATCAAAACAAAAAAAGAATTTAACTCCTTATTATCTAGGATTAATTGATGAAAAGAAAAATATACTAGGAACTGCTCTTTTACTACAGAAGAAACTTCCTATGAACTATTGTTATTTTTATTGTCCTAGAGGATATGTAATTGACTATGAAAATGAAGAACTAGTAAAAGAGATGACAAAAGAAATTATCAAATTTGCAAAAAGCAAAAAAGCAATATTTGTTAAAATAGATCCTGATTTAATATACAAAGATTATAACTATTTAGAAGAAGAACAAAAACCACCATATGATATCAACAGAATCTTTAACTTATTAAAAAAATTGGGATATAAACACCAAGGTTTTACGAAAAACTTTGAAACAATGCAGCCTAGATATACTTTTCGAATCGATTTAAATCAAAGTATAGAAGACATAGAAAACCATTTTTCAAAAACTACAAAACAAAGAATTACTAAAGCAAAAAAATTAAATACTTATGTAGAAATTGGTACGGAAAAAGATATAAAAGAATTTTATCACCTTATGACTCTAACAGAGACTAGAAAAGACTTTGTATCATATACAGAAGATTACTACAGCACACTTTATGATATTTTTAATGGAAGTGAAAATGGAAAAGCCACACTATTCCTAGGAAAAGTAGATATGGATAGAACCATAAAAACATTAAAAGATAATTTAAAGCAAGTAAATAATCAGATATCTATTTTACCAATAGACAATTTAAGTAAAAGTGCTAAAAACAAATTAAACGAATTAACAAAACAAAAAGATAACTACACCAAAGAAATCAAAAAATTTGAAGAATATAAAAAACAATATGGAAACAATTTAACATTAAGTGCACATATGATTATTGAATATGCCGATAAAGCCTGGGTATTATATGCAGGAAACCACAATATTTTAACAGAAACATATGTAAATTATTATACTTATGAAGAGCATATTAAATATTGTAAAGAAAAAGGAATAAAAGTTTACGATCAATTCGGAACAATCGGAGACTTATCTAAAGATAACCCTAGATATGGGCTACACGAATTCAAGAAAAAATTTGGTGGAGACTATATCGAATTCTTAGGTGAATTTGACTACGTTACTAACAAATTAATGTATTTTATCTTTAAAAAACTAGTTCCAATATATAGAAATATAATTAGAAAAAAAAGTAAGAAGGCGATAGAAAATGAAGTTAAGAAAAATAACTGAAAAAGAATTTAAAAAATTTGCAGATAAAAATCCAGAAATTACTTTCTATCAAACCACCCCATGGGCAAATTTAAAAAAGAAAAACAATTGGGATGCTCACTATATTGGCTTAGAAGACAACAAGAAAATTTTAGCTGGAAGTTTAATACTATCTAAAACATTACCAATTATAAAGAAGAAAATGTTCTACGCTCCTAGGGGATTCTTAATTGATTATAATAATGAAACACTATTAAAAGAATTTACAGAACAAATAAAAGAATATGCCAAAAAAGAAAATGCTATTTTTATAAAAATAGATCCATACGTGCAATACAAAGAACGAGATAATAACGGAAATATTGTAGAAAATGGAATCAACAACGAAAAATGTGTAGAAAACCTTAAAAAATTAGGATATAAGCACTTTGGATTTAACTTAATGCAAGATACACTTCAACCACGATGGATGCATGTAATAGAAACAGAAGGAAAAACTTTAGATGATGTCATGAAAGATATGGAATCAAAAACAAGACAAATTCTAAGAAAAAATGAAAAATACGGAATTCATACAAGAGAAATAACAAAAGAAGAGTTACCACTATTTAAAGACATCATGCAACATACAAGCGACAGAAGAGAATTTGTAGATAGACCATTATCATATTATGAAAATATGTGGGATGCTCTTCATGATGAAGGTATATTAAAAATACTTGTTGCTGAAATAGATTTTCAAGAATTTGAGAAAAATACCAAAAATGAACTAGAAGAAAATGAAAAAGAATTAAAAGACAGAAAATACAAAAAAGAAAACAACGTCCTAAAAATGAATGAAAAAAAATATGAACAACATAACAAAAAGAATGAACAAGAAATTGAACGACTAAAAAAACAATTAGAAAAAATTAAAGAATACAAAAAAGAATATGGAGAAAAAACTCTATTAGGAGGAATTCTTTTCTTGATATATGGAAATGAAGTATTATCTCTACATGGAGGAACATTAGATAACTTAATGCAATTTCAATCTGCATATACCATCCACTTTGCGGGAGTAAAATACGCAGTAGAAAATGGATATAAAAGATATAACTTTTATGGTATAACTGGAGACTTTAGAAAAGAAAATCCATTATATGGACTTTATTTATTTAAAAAAAGTTTTGGAGGGCATGTAGTAGAATTAATTGGAGAATTTGACTACATTATTTCACCATTCTGGTATCATGCATATAATATTGCTTTTAACACTTATCATAAAATTAAAAATTTAAAGAAAAAAATAATCGATAAATAATCGATTATTTTTTTTACAACAAATCCAAAACAATATGTTAAACATTTGCAATATTTTGACTCGCAGCAGCATCAGCAGCTTCGTTTGCAGCAGTTACTGAATAAATATGATTTCTCATAGCAATAACTCTCTGATAAAAAACTTCGTAATTTTTCCGAATCTGATCATAACGAGCTTTAGCATCTTCTGCACCAGAACTTTCCCAATTTGCACCATATAGATTTGTCATAGTAGCATCTATATCATCAAAAATACTCATAATATTATTAGCATTTGTTTGAATTGCATCTGCATAACTTCTTGCACCAGCATAATCTTTTTCTTCAAATTCATTCATAGTTACAACCTCCTAAAATAAATGTGATCCTGCACTAGCATTTTCTTCTTCAGTCTTGTTTAATATACTAGCACTCTTACTAATAGCTTCACCAAGATCAACCAAAAGACGTCCAAACTTATCCAAATTAGCTGCTTGCTCCAAATAAGAATTATTAAATTCAGTCGCAGAAATACCTCTCCAAATAGTCATCAAACTATCAACATTACTTCTTAAACCACTTAATTCATTTTGAAAAAATTCTGCATTTGCAACAGTATCTCTTCCATTTACATCCATTGCTGCAGTATCAGCATGTAGTCCAGCCATTCTACCACTCTCCTATCTAAAAAAATTATAACATTAATAAAATAAAATGAAAAACAAATATAAAATATAAGACAAAAGTTTACACATCAAATACTTAAAGATGACAATTCCTGTTCTGTCTTTTGAATTTCACTAACCGCTGTTTTAATATATTCTCCTAACTGAACAACTTCCTGCGCTCTCGTAGTTGCTAATCCTACTTGGCCCTCACATTGTGTAGAAAAATTATCTTTAGCAGATCCATTCCAAGAACTTAAGCTAGACGTCATATTAGTAGCATAAGTGGAAACGTTTGTAACTAAATCATTACCCAAAGTACATAGCTTATCAGCAACATCATTCAATTCTTCAAAATTGCAAACAAATTTTGCCATATTATCACCTCTTTTAAACTTGCGGATCCCACTGATCCAAACCATAGGTTTCAATTAAATTAATTAAATTATCAGAATAACTCAACGATGTAGCATAACCACACTGTTTAACTGCTACACATGCATCACGATAATTTTTAGAATTAATAACAGGTTGATACCTATCTGTTGTTAATAACTCCGCATGATCAACAATAGAATCTGCTACAGAATCATAATCACGAAAGGCTGCTGTGATTGTATAACGAGAGCCATCTGGATTTTGTTCTCCAGTTTGACAATTTTGTACCTTACCAGTCCATCCACTACCAGCCTTAATACCAAAAATATTATTTCCAATACTAGATTGTCCCCAACCAGATTCCAAAATAGCTTGTGCTAACGTTAAAGAAGGCAAAACTCCATACTTATTATAAGCATCGACTGCACCGTCTTTAATAGAATTGACAAAATCCAAACGATACCCACTTAAACCAGCAGGATTAGCATAATCTGTTGCAACAGCACCAACACCATCTAACTGCAAAGTAGCAGAAGCTGCAGTATCACCTGCTTGATAATTTACAGAAGTAACTGTTAAATAATCATTAATCTTTTGAAAATTATCTAAAACTATTTGAAAATTATCAGACAATTCCGTTGCCATAGTAACGCACAAATCAGCCACCGGTCCCATAAAAACAGAATCATCATTTAAAGTTGCTTGAACATTAGAAAGCTCTGTCTTAAAATCGGTAACTTGATTCCTTAAAGACTGAGTTATACTAATAGAATCACTAAATATCCCATAATCTTCTACAGTATATTCTTCTTTCATATAATATCACCTTCCTAAATAGAAGTAGCATCTACTTTGACAGAAGTAACAGAAGCCAATTTAGATTGAATCTGCCCTCTCAACGAATTCATATTACTTTGACTAGTAGATATTTTACCCGACCAAAAACTTTTCATATCATTATCCTTAGAATTAACTGCATTTTGATATTGTGACTGAGCATGCTCTAAATTTCTTTTTTCCGAAATATAGTTCTCATATAAATCACAAGCTGATGCAAATTCATTCATCTGATTAGAAATAGCAGAAGAAAAATCAGAAGAAAAACTTTTTGCTTTAGAAGTTAAATTATTGTAAGAATCACCCTTCCATATACCTTCCAATTCACCAATTTTACTATCATAATCAGATAAAGCAGAAAGAAAAGAACTACGATCTCCACTAACTTGACCACTACTTACCATATATACCCTCCTTAGTATCATTATAACTATATTCTAACATTGTTAAAAGAAAAAACATATTTATTTGACAACAAAAAGAAAAAGTTTACAACAGTTACTTCTTTTTTTTATGAAATATCTGCAATAAACTTTTTCCAAATATATGATTAAAAACTTTAAATTTATAAGCATAAACAAAATATACAACAATGCCAACCAAAACATAAAAAAGAATAATAAAAATATTAATCCATCTAGAAGTTGAGGAAATTGGAAATAAAAATTTTATAATAAAAAATACAATAATCATAGCCATAGAACCACAAATAACATCTATCATATTCTTAATAAAGTTTTCATAGTGAATATGATACTTTTTACTAAGCGATACGATACAAATAATAAATGATACAAAATAACCGACTAAACTTGCAGTAATAACTCCATAATACGCAGGTAATCCCATTTTATAAAAAGCTATCATTAAATTATTGTTAAGTAAGATTTTTAAAACAACCCCAACAAGTAAACTAATAATAACAGTCTTATAATCTTTTAGCACTTGAACAATAGAAACAGTTGAAGTGAATAGACCAATCATAAAACCTACAAAGATATAGTAAGACAATACATTAGGCCCATACTCGCTCGCACCATAAAATAATGTCCAAATAGCTTCAGATAAAAAGCTGATACCAAGAGTCATAGGTAAAGTAAAAAATAATAAAATACTTAATGCTTGATTGACTTTGTGATTAATATCATCAGTATCTTTCTTTACAAAACTCTGAGTCAATGTTGGTATTAAACTAACAATAATACCAGTAGAAACTGCCAAAACAATCATATTAAACTTAGCAGACCAAGTAGAAAGCATACTCATTACACTTTCAGCATCTACAACAGAAAAATGAGCAATATTGACTAACCCCTTAACAACTGTTACCATATCAACATAATTATATAATGATTTAAACACATCTATTAAAATAAAAGGAATTGCATAAACAACAATCTTTTTGAAAATCTGTTTATTAGTAATAATAGGTTCATTAACAGAACGAATTTTCTCATTAAATTTAGATTGATTCTGCTTTTTCTTAACAACCAAGTATAAATAAGAAGCAATAGCACCAGCTGTTGCACCAAAAACAGCAATTCCAACAGCAGATGTTAAAGACAAATCCAAAACTTTAATTGCCATAAAACTGCCAAGAACAATTACCAAAACTCTAACAAATTGCTCTAATACTTGTGAATAAGATGGAGGCTCCATAAAACGATGACCTTCAAAATAACCACGATAAATGCTAAGTAAAGGAACAATCAAAATAGCAGTTCCAATAACACGAATAACAAACGTAACATCTTCAATCGTATTTCCACCAGTTAAATCTCCCAATACAGCAGTTGCAATCCAAGGAGCAAACAACATCAAAAGTAAAAAGCATATAAATCCTAGTAATAAAGCTATTCTTTTTCCTATCATAAATGCTCTTTTTTTAGCACCATAATAACCTAAAGTTTGATATTCAGAAACTATTTTACTAATAGCTAATGGTATACCAGCAGAAGATAAAGACATAAAAAGAACATAAATGGTATAAGCATAACCATATAAAGCACCACCCCGTTCTCCAATAATAGCATGAAATGGAATAACATAGATAATACCCAAAATTTTAGTAAGAACAATCCCTAAAGTAGCAATAAAAGCACCTTTAACAAAACTACTCTTACGTAATTTTCTATTCTTTCTCTTCTCCATAAACTGCCTCCATTATTTAAATCATAACACAAAACAAAAAAAAGAAAAAGATTTCTCTTTTTCTAATAGTAAACAATCATAGCAGAAAAACAAAAGACTTGTTCTTCACTAAAAATACCAACACTTACTTGATATTTAATATCAATAACTTCACCATCTAATCCATCTAAAAAATCATTAATATCATTTTCTAAATCTTTTTCATCCTCTTCATCAAATATTTTAACTTTCATAGCATCACCAATAAAAGTATAAAATATAAATAAAAAGAATTATGTAGATTTTTAATCTTTAGGACGTGCAGCAGGTAATAATAATTGTCTCTGCAAAGGAGCTTTTTCAGAAGATTCTAATACTGGTGTTGTATCCTGTTTAGTAGCATTAGAAGCATCAACATATGATTTAAAATCAAGTTCATAAATAGAATCACAGATCTTATAATAGTAAAATCCATCAATAGCGGAATAATCATGTTCAACAAGAGCTTTTTCTAATGCTGTATGATAAGCTTTTCTTTCCTTTCTAGTAATATAAACCGGTGGAAGATTCTTCATCTTAAACATAAGATTTAATAAACTACGGAATGTTCTCTTATTACCATCACCAAAAGGTTGAACTCCAATTAAATCAGATGTGATATTTACAGCATAATCAATATAAGAAAAAATATCATCACTATTTAAATAAGATTCATATTCAGCACGTCTTTCAGGTGTTAAAAATTCATTAAATATACGAATTGCTTCATCAGGCTCAGGTACATCAACAGCAAAATCATGTAAAAGAACTGGTCCTTTTCTTAATGTTCCACCAAATTTAACAATAGTAGAACTATCTGTCAATTCCTTAGCTTGACGCAATTTTTTAAGATTTCTTTCCTTTTTTGCTTCTTCATATAAAGCTCTAGCTTCTTTTCTAGATGCTTCATTTTCTTCAGCCCACTTCTGATCCAATGGTCTATACAATAAACTATGGATTTGCATGGCATTAATGAAAATATTAAAAGAGTCTTTACTAACATCAAATCCCTGAATATAATCATAGACCAAATTTAATCCTTGTCTTTCTTCTGGTGTATCATTTTTCTCCACTAAAAGTTCATTAGATACATATTTACGTCTAAAATTAAAAATCATATCGTTATAATTAGGTTTGACTAATTTATAATATTGCGTAATTAAATTTTTAGGAATAGATAAATCATTATCCTTTCGGTAAACATTATAATCTAATTTAGCAATATCATATAATTCAAAAGCAGTAGTTAATAAAGCTAAAGTGTCAGGATCAATTCTAGCTTCTTCTAAATTACTAACTATTTCCATAATATTTCCCCCTCATTGTTTGACATATTATACCATAAAATATCAAAAAAATCAAGTATTTAATATTTTGTTAATAACGAAAAGAAAAAGCAAAAATAAAATACAGGAAATCCTGTATTTTATTTTACTACAATATTGACAATTTTACCCTTAATAACAATCACTTTTACAACTTCTTTTCCCTCTACAAAACGCTTAACATTTTCTGGCTGCATTGCTTTTTCTTTAATAATATCTTCACTATCATCAACAGAAATCATGATTGTTGCACGAACTTTTCCATTAACTTGAACTGCAATCTCTTTTTCTGTTTCAACAAGATATTTCTCATCATACATTGGATAGTCTTGATTATGAATAGAATATTCATTTCCAATAGCTTCCCAGAACTCTTCTGTCAAATGTGGAGCAAAAGGAGCAAGCATCAACAACAACTGCTCAATATAATATCTTGGAATTCCTTCTTTTTCATATTTAACCAAAACATTAGTATATTCCATAATCTTAGCCATAGAAGTATTAAATTGAAACTTTTCAATGTTATCTCTGATAACTTTTAAAGAAGAATGTAACACTTTATCAATATCAGCATAACGCTCTTCACTTTCTACAAGAGCTTCAGTTAAGCGCTCTACTTTACGATAAAACTTATTAATTGCAACAATTCCATCATCCGTCCATGGACCACCATCAACATAGTTAAAGCCAAACATCAAATATCCACGTAATACATCAGCACCATATTCTTCTACCAATGGATCAGGAGCTACTGTGTTACCTTTAGACTTAGACATTTTTTCACCATCTGGTCCTAAAATAGTTCCTTGATGAACAAGTGATAAGAATGGCTCATCAAAGTCTAAGTATCCCATATCCCTTAAAGCTTTGGTAAAGAATCTTGCATATAATAAATGCATACATGCATGTTCTACACCACCAACATACTTATCAACAGGTAACATCTTATTAATAATACCTTTATCAAATGGAGCTTTATCATTATGAGCATCTGGATATCTTAAGAAATACCAACTAGAGCAAACAAAAGTATCTAGAGTATCAGCCTCACGTAAAGCAGGTTTACCACATTTTGGACAAGTACAATGCATAAAACTATCACATTTTTTCAATGGACTTTCTCCATCTGGAGTAAATTCTACATCCATAGGTAATTTAACAGGTAAATCTTCTTCAGGAACTGGAACAATACCACAATCTTCACAATAAATAATTGGAATAGGAGCTCCCCAGTATCTCTGACGAGAAACAAGCCAATCTCTTAATTTATAAGTTACAGTCTTTTTACCATAATCATTTTCCTCTAAATAAGAGCACATCTTATTAATAGCATCTTCTTTATTTAATCCATCTAAAAATTCTGAATTAATATGTACACCATCACCTACATAAGCTTCCTTAGAAATATCTCCACCTTCTAGTACAGGAATAATATCCAAGTCAAACTTCTTGGCAAAAGCATAGTCTCTTTCATCATGAGCAGGAACTGCCATAATTGCTCCAGTACCATAACTTGCTAAAACATAGTCACTAATCCAAATAGGAATTTTTTTATGATTAACAGGATTAATAGCATAAGCACCAGTAAACACACCTGTTTTTTCTTTCGTAGTACTAGTTCTTTCAATTTCACTTTGACGACTAGCATCTAATTTATATTGCTCAACTGCAGATTTTTGCTCTTTTGTAACGATTTTGTCTACCAAAGGAAGTTCAGGAGCCAATACACAATAAGTAGCACCAAACAAAGTATCACATCTAGTAGTAAAGACTGTAAATTTTTCATCACTATCAGCTACTTTAAAGGTTACATAAGCGCCTTCACTTCTACCAATCCAATTTCTTTGAAGGTTTTTAGTACGTTCTGGCCAATCCAATTTATCTAAATCATTTAATAATTCTTCTGCATAATCAGTAATTTTAAAGAACCACTGACTCATATTCTTTCTAACAACCATAGTTCCGCAACGTTCACAAGCACCACTGATAACTTGTTCATTAGCTAAAACTGTATTACAAGATGGGCAAAAATTAACTGGAGCTTCCTTTTTATAAGCTAACCCATGTTCATATAACTTCAAAAACATCCATTGTGTCCATTTATAATAATCTTCTTTACAGGTCTTAACTTCATAATCCCAATCCCAAGATCCACCAATACCTTTTAATTGCTTTTCCATAGTTTCAATATTCTTATCTGTACTGATAGCAGGATGGATACCAGTTTTTATAGCATAGTTTTCTGCTGGTAATCCAAAAGCATCAAATCCCATTGGATGAAATAAATTATATCCAGACATTCTTTTAAATCTTGCCCAAGTATCTGTTACGCCATAATTATACCAATGTCCCATATGCAATTTTGCACCACTTGGATAACTAAACATTTCCAAACAATATAATTTCTTCTTATCACTATTAGGATCAAATTTATATAAATGATCTTGTTCCCATCTTTTTTGCCATTTTTTCTCTACTTCACTAAAATTACGCATCTTTCGTCATTCCTTTCTTTCTATAAAACATACCAACAAAGTGATAACTGACAAATATAACCGGGAAAACCAATATCATAATGGAAAGTATCTGCCATAAATAAAAATCAAAAGCACTTGCAATAGATACAATAAAAGCTATATCAAAAGACGATACAAGTGAAATAATTTGTAATAATTGAGGATAATGAACTTTTTTTAAATTTAAATGATAACGATAAACTAAATACCGTATTTCTACTGGTTGCTTTTTAGCTTTCTTTTGTTTTGCTCTTCGAACAATAAATATTTCATATACAATAAGAACTACTAAAAAACATAAAGTAAACAACATCAACTCATCTATCATACAAATCCTCCTACAAAAAAAGTCCTTATAAAATATAAGGACGAAAATTCCGCGGTACCACCTTAATTCATAGTAAACTATGCAACTTTCCAAGAGATAAAGGTCTAACCCTACATATTGAAAACACTAGTCAAGTTCATATATTACTTATATTTACTTTCACCAACCGTAAACTCTCTAAAATAAGAAAATATATTACTACTACCAGTAATATGTCAACTGTTATTAGTATAGTAAAAAAAATAAAATTTTACAAGTATAAAAAAGAAAAAAGAGGATTTATCCTCTTAAAATTCACTAATATATTCAAGTAAACGTAAAAATAATTGAATATATTCTTTAGAAAGTCCTTTTTTCTTTAATTTACGAATTGCAATACGTTTATGACTAATCGTATCTTTGCCAAACATAATTTGCGCAATATCTTCTTTTAAATAAGTATTAATTTGCAAGTCTACCAAGATACTGGCAACATCATCATTAATCAAACGTACAGCATCAATTTCAATATCTCTACCTTTACAACTAACGGTCAATTGACCAACGGTTGGGCACCCTTGAATTTCAACGATAAAATCCGGCCCATCTACATAGGCATTAACTGGTAATTTCTGTGAATTAAAATATGCCGTAACATCTTCTGCCTGCTTAGTATTTCTAAATACTAATTTATAATTACGTCTTTCTGGAACAATACCACTCTTCCATCTATAGAACGTATAATGACAGTATAGTTATTACGCAAATAGTTATAATCAATAGAAGTCTTTAAATAATATCCATCTTTATATAAAGAAGTAACTCCATCATCTTCATACAAAGTATAGGTATTAGAAACTCCTGGAAAAATTTGAATCTCCATATCTGTAGGTAATCCTACATTATTATAATCACTTCGATTAGAAAGAGGAATAATACTTCCAGCATGAGCAAAAACTGGATAATCTTCATCCCTAAAGAAAGATACATATTTTTTATTTCCAGGAAACTTTTTACCAGTTCTAAAGTCATACCAAATACCATCAGGAATAAAGAAACGATGAACAGTACGATTCATAGTAGGATCTTTTTTCTCCAATATTGGACAAACCAACAACTGTGATCCAAAATAATATTGATTTTTATATAAGTCATCATCATATACCCATAAATAATTATAATAAAATGGTTGAATCAAAGGAGTTCCAGATTTTGTATAATTATATGCTTCCGTATATAAATAAGGAATTAATCGATGACGAAGACGCAAATAATCAGCTGCAATATTTTCAGTTTTAACATCCCAAAGCCATGGTTCCCTCTTATAATAAGGTCCACGAGCAGCATGGAAACGTAAAATTGGAGAAAAAACACTAAGTTCCAAATATCGAATATATAATTCACTCTCTTCAATACCACCATGATTTCCACCAACATCATGACTCCACCAACTAACTCCGATATTGGCAGCATTTAAATATTGAAATGGTAACTTTTTCAAAGATTCCCAACTAATTTCACTACTACCACCATATAAAATAGGATAACGATGAGCACCATATATACCATTTCTAGATAGAATCATACTTCTTTTAGCTGGATTTCTACCAGAATCTAAATATAAATAATGATTTGTGATCCACAAATTAGTAGGATCATTAGTTCCCTTATAATCATTCCAAAAAAAGTCAACGCCATAATTTTCTAACGGATGTAGAAAAGCCTTAAACCAAACATCTAAAATCTTAGGATTTAATGGATCAAATAATATAATTTTATTATCAGTAACACCTAAGAACTCACTAGCTTGCTTATAATATTGTTCATGTGGGAAAAAACCTTGCTCTGGATCAATAGATAATCCAACATGGATTCCCCTTTTATGAAACTTATCAACTAAAGCTTTAGGATCTCGAAACAAATTCGTATTAAAGGTATAACCTGTCTTTAATCCATGATAATCTCCAACATTTCGATAATGCCAATCATGATCAAATAGCATAACAGAAATAGGTATTTTTTTCTTTTCAAATTTCTTGATTAATTCTGTTGTTGAAGCATCATCATAAGTAATATTACGACTCCACCAATTTCCCAAAGCATATCTTGGTATCATCGCAGGAGATCCAGTCAATTTGAAATAATCAAACAAAGCCTGCTTAAAATCCCTATCATACATAAATACATAAACATCAATATGATCAGCTGGAGGATCTGCTAAAGTACCATCTTCCATAATAATCTTATTTTTACTATCATCAATAGAAGCAAAACCATCCAAAGAATATAAACCTCTACATAATTTTTTATCTGTAGAAACATCTACACTAATAAAATTACCTAACATATTTTTAGCTTCAGGATGACCATAATACCAATCTTTATTACGATCTCTTTCTCTACTTTGTAAAGTAATCTTAAGATTTTTCAAAGGATCTACTTTAGTACCTTCAAAAGGTTGCCTTTTGACATAAGACAAATGAAAATATTTAGTAACAATTTCAACAAACTGAGCATCCTGCTTTACCTGAAACTCAGGATACCCTAAATTTCTACGCACAACAAGCTGAGTAGGACGGTCAACAAACGCCCCACTTGGTGTATATTCTAATCGAACAATTCTTTCAGTAATTACCGTAATACGAAAGTTACTACCCTTAATGATAGTCTTTTCGTCACTTTTTGCTCGAGAATAATCAACTTCAAATTGTTTTCCTAGTGGATACATACCAACACCTTCTTATTATTCTAGTAACATAATACCATAAAACATACAATATTCCAAGAAAAATTAGAAAAAGCATCAATCATCAGAATCTAAAAATAAAGCATAATATTCTTCAAAAGAAATATCATTTTCATAAATATAAGTAGCAATTTTTTTACCTACATAACGATAATGCCAAGGCTCTGCTCTAAAACCAGTAATAGACTCATACTTAGTAGGAAATCTCTGAATAAATCCATATTTATGAGCATTTTCCTGTACCCATTCATATTCATCAGAATCAGCAAAAACATTAGTATCCGTACTACCAATATCAAATGACAATCCAGTTTGATGCTCTGAAAATCCTGGCATAGCAACATAGTTCTTTACATAATTTTCACCATATAATTCACGATAGGTATCGCAAGTTTCTTCTTGATCTTCATAACTACGGTAACTAGAATTAATAACCAAACCATAGCCTTCTTTCTTAGCAGCTTTATACATCTGAATAAAAGCATTAACAGCAATTCTAGAACCAGCTTGTGTATCATCAACAGCATATTTCTCATCAATAGAAACTAAGTCCTCAGGTTCAAAAGCTTTAGTCAAAGAACGATGTTTATTAACTAACATATCAGTACTAAACTTTTTAACAATAATAGGATCTTCATAATTTTCCTTATCCATATCCAAATTTACAGCTAAAACTGTAGTTTCATCATCTTCTCCAGTCTCATTAGAATAATCAACATATCTATCATAATTACTTAACTTAGCATAAGACAAACTAAAAAATTCTTCCAAATAATTAATTTTATCCCTTTTTGCAAACTCTGTTACATCCTGATCACTACCATGAGCCAAAATCATAGAAATATTATCATTACTATACCCTTTTTTTATTAAAGTATTAATATTTTTAATTAAGTGTTTCTGATTTTGATAATCAATTTTAGAATATTGATCTAAATACTTTTCATTATAATCATCACTTTCAAAGGCAGCATTTAACGTTTTATTCTCTCCTACAGATAACACATATTCTTTTTTAAACTGAAACAAAATATTTCTAGCAGCTTCTTTACTATATCCTAATCTAGTAAGAGAACTAATCTGTGAAGAATAAAAGAAAAATATCACTATAATAATAGCGAAAATAACGCCTACAATTTTTAGTTTTTGAACAACTGATTTTTTTAATCGAAACTTACGTTTCATTATCATCACCTACTATAATAAGTATACCATAGAAATTGTTTTTTCGATTAAATTATGCTACAATAAATCACGAAAAAGGTGTGAAAATATGAAAGCATTAGTATTATCCGGAGGAGGTTCAAAAGGATCATATCAAATTGGTGTATGGAAAGCCTTAAGAAAACTCCATATAAAATTTGATATTGTAACTGGTACCTCAGTAGGAGCATTAAATGGAGCATTAGTTGCACAAAAAAATTATTATAAAGCAATTCACTTATGGAAAAGAATAAACTTAAAATTGTTATTTGGTGAAAAAGCCGTTGACAGTACAGATGATATGACAGTCATGAAGATGTATGGAAAAAGCATAATAAAGCAAGGTGGAATGGAAGTAAAAGAATTAGAAAAGTTGTTAAAAAAAGAAATTAATTATAAAAGAATAATGAAATCAAAGATTAATTATGGATTAGTAACTTTTAATTTATCAACTAAAAAGCCTATACAAATAACAAAACATGAAATCCCAAATGAATTATTTGCGGACTATCTAATGGCATCAGCCTCTTGCTACCCAGCATTCAAAAAGAAAGAAATAAAAGGTGAAAACTATATAGATGGTGGATTTTATGACAATCTACCAATTAATTTAGCTATAGATATGGGAGCAGATGAAATTATTGCCGTAGATTTATCAGCACCGGGATTTAATAAACGCCCTAGAAAAAAAGTACCAACTATTAAAATCAAACCAAACAATAAACTAACAAACTTCTTAAACTTTTATGAAGAAGGAGCTAAAAGAAATATAAAGCTAGGATATAATGACACATTAAAAAGATTTGATAAATTAGAAGGAAATAAATATACATTTAAGAAAAATACACTAGAAAAGAATAAGAAAAAACATTTAGAAACATTTGAGTATTTATTAAATCAAATTATAAACAATGAAAAAACTATGGAAAACATTAAGAAGATAATAAAAATAACTGGAACAAAATCATATAACATTTTTGACAACATAAGTCTAAAACTAATGGAAAGCCTAGGAAAAGATTTTAATTTAGATGAAACACAAATATATTCTGAAAGAAGCTTTAATAAATTATTAAAGAAAAAACTAAAGAAAGAAGACACAAAAGAAATACAAGAATTAAAAACATATATAAATGAAATTAAAACAAAAAAAAGAGGAATAAAGAGGAAAATCTTAACTAATCCATGGACCTTTTTAAAAGCATTATACTTATATACTATTAGCGAGGTGTAACGTGAATAAATTTATTTACTCAAACAACAATAAAAGATATCATACCTTAGATTATTATTATAAAAATAAATTTCATTCTAAAGTATTTAAAATTAGTTTAAATGCTGGATTTAGTTGTCCAAACATAGATGGAACAGTTGGAAATGGTGGTTGTATTTACTGTTCAAAATCAGGAAGTGGAGAATTTGCAGGAAATAAAGAAGATTCCTTAAGAACCCAATTTGATACAGTAAAAGAAATGATGCTTCATAAATGGCCAGAAGGAAAATTTATTGGTTATTTTCAAGCAAGAACAAATACATATGCAGATGTTGACACTTTAAAAAAGTTATATGAAACAGTACTAGCTTTTGATAATGTTATAGGTCTAAATATTGCAACTAGACCAGATTCAATATCAGAAGAATGCTTAGACTATCTAACAGAATTAAATAAAAAAACCAATTTAACAATCGAGTTGGGATTACAAACAACAAATGAAAAAACAGCCAAACTAATTAATCGCTGTCATTCATTACAATGTTTTGAAGATATGGTAAAAAAACTCAGAGAACGAAATATAGATGTTGTTGTTCATATTATTAATGGTCTTCCTTATGAAACAAAAGAAGACATGTTAAATACAGTAAGATATTTAAATAGTATAGATATTCAAGGAATAAAAATACACATGCTAAGTATTTTAAAAGATACTCCATTAGCAAAAATGTATGAAAAAAAACATTTTAAAGTATTAACAAAAGAAGAATATATCAATATTGTAATTGATCAATTAGAACTACTAAGACCCGAAATTGTAATTCATAGAATAACAGGAGATCCTAAACAAGATGATTTAGTAGAACCAGATTGGTTAGTGAAAAAGTTTTGTGTATTAAATGATATTGATAAAGAAATGGTAAAAAGAGATTCATATCAAGGAAAAAAGTTAAAAAGTTAAAAAAAAGAAGGACATAAATCCTTCTTTTCTTATTAAAGTTTTTCTGTTGGAACATCTGCTTTAGGAGCTGGTTCAGGCATTGGCTTTGGTGCAGGTTTAGGACCTGGTTTAAGACCTGGCTTTACTGGACCATCTACCATTTCATGAAGTGTAGTTCCTAACGTTGCTAAATTTTGTAACTCACTAGGAACAATAATTTTAGTTGCTTGACCATTCGCAACTTGAACCATTGCTTCATAGCTTTTAAGTTTTAATACAGCCTCATCCATTCCAACATCTTTAATTAAACGCAATCCCTCAGCAGTTGCTTCTTGAATTTTAATAATAGACTCAGCTTGTCCTTCTGCTTGTTTAATAGTTGCTTCTTTTGCAGCCTCAGCACGTAAAACTGTACTTTCTTTTTCACCTTCAGCAATTAAGATTTGACTCTTCTTTTCACCTTCAGCTCTAAGAATAGCTTCACGTCTCTCACGTTCGGCTCTCATCTGTTTTTCCATTGCTTCTTGAATATCTCTAGGAGGTAAAATATTTTTTACTTCTACACGATGAACTTTAATTCCCCAAGCATCAGTAGCACTATCCAATACACTACGAATTTGAGTATTAATGACATCACGACTTGTTAAAGTCTGATCAAGTTCCAAATCACCAATAATATTACGAAGTGTTGTTGCAGTTAAATTTTCAATTGCACTAATTGGATTTTCAACACCGTAAGTATACAATTTAGGATCAGTAATTTGATAATAAATTACAGTATCAATTTGCATAGTAACATTATCCTTTGTAATAACAGGTTGTGGTGCAAAATCCTTAACCATTTCTTTTAAACTAACAACACAAGCAACACGATCAACAATAGGAACTACATAGTGAAGTCCTGTTTGCATAGTTCTGTGATAAGATCCCAATCTTTCAATAACATAAGCCTTAGATTGAGAAACAATCCTAACTCCAGCTACCGCAACTACAACGATAACAATTAAAATAAAAAGTAACAAGATTCCAAATTCCATTATTTCTTTTCTCCCTTCTTGACAATTAGTTTTACGCCATCAATTTTTTCAACAATAACTTTCTCACCAACTTTTAATGTACAATCACTTGAAGATGTCCAAATTTCATCAAAGATGCGAACTTCACCATAATGATTAGAACTAATTTCTTTAGTAACTTCAGCTTCTTTTCCAATCAATCGATCCAAATTAGTTGGAACAAACTTTTCTTTACTTTTAAACTTTTTAACTACAGGTAACATAATAATTAAAGATACAACACTAACAACAACAAAAACTAAAAGTTGTAAAAGAGCGGAATCCGTAAAAAACGAAGTTATAAATGCTGCAATTGCTCCTATAGCAAACCAAATAGAAACTAAATTTACCGTTGCTAACTCAATAAGTAAAAGCACTAAAAATAAGATAATCCAGTAAATAGCCATAAAACTCACCACCTTACTTAAATTATATGATATCAAAACCCTTTTTTCAACAATTTTTTCTTGTTTATAACAATAATTTATATTATAATGAAAAGGAAGATAGGAGTAAAATAATATGTCAAAAAATTTATCAAACAAACAAAGATATATAATTGCCAGTGCAATTGCCATCTGGGGGATAATTTTTATAGGTAGTGGTGTTACAATGACTTTAATGGATAAGCCTGTAACAAAAACAAAATCAGAACTTAAAATAACTCAAAAAAGAGTTGCAAATATGAAAAGTAATGAAATTAGACTTAAAAATATGGAACAAGAAATCAATCAACCACTTAGTGTAAATGTCGTAGATTACCTTGAAAATGCAAATGATATAGAAGATAAAATTATCAAAGAATTACAATTAGATACATCAATGGTAAATGCAACACAAGCAGGAACTTATACATATACAATCAAATACAAGAAAAAAACTTTTAATGGAACTTTTACAATTAAAGAAAAACCACTACCTGATATGGTATTAACTCTTAAAAATCTTAATCTAGAAGTAGGAACTGCTCTATCAACAGAAATTCAAACATATATTACTGAAACACTTACAGACGAAGTAAAACAAAATATAAAAATAAATTTAACAAATGTAAATACTGCACAAGCAGGAAGCTATCAATATACAGTTACTTATAATGGAAGATTATATACCGGAACAATTACCGTATTTGAACCACAAAAAACAGAACAAAAAGATCCATATGAACAACAAAAAGAAGATTGTAAAACTAACGGAGGAACTTGGAATAGTTCAACAAATACATGCATAAAATCCGATAGTCAACCATCTACAGATACACAATAAAAAAGAGCTATGCTCTTTCTTTTTTTAACTTAATCCAACAATTTCATTATCAACTAAATCTATCTTTTCATAGTTAGGATGTTTAGGCAATCCTGGCATACGTAAAATATTACCAAATAAAACCGTTATAAAACCAGCACCATGATACAACTCAATATCTCTAACATAAATAGTATAATCTTTTGGATTTCCTAATTTTTTAGCATCATCAGATAAAGAATATTGAGTCTTAGCCCCACAAATTGGAAGATAAGATAAATTATTTTCTTTAATCAATTGTAATTTCTTCTTTGCCTCATCACTATACTCAACTTGAGAAGCATGATATATTTCAGTAACAAGTTTATAAATCTTATCTTCGATACTATCAGAATCAGAATAAAGAAAATGAAAATCTTTTGGTTGTTGCAACACTTCATCAACTACACGAGCCAATGAAATCGCTCCACTACCACCATCACAATAAGCGGTACTTACAGCAACTGGAATATTATGTCGAGAACACCAATCAAGAACAACATTTTGTTCTTTTTTTGTATCAGAATCATAAGCATTTACACATACAACTAAAGGAATCCCTGCTTTTTTCAAATTAGAAACATGAGCTTCTAAGTTACATAATCCAGCAGAAACTGCTTCAACATTTTCTTTCAAAATATCATCACGAGAAACACCTGCATTATATTTTAAAGCCTTAATCGTAGCAACCAAAACAATAGCATCTGGGGAAATACCAGCCTTACGACACTTAATATTCAAAAACTTTTCAGCCCCCAAATCAGCACCAAAACCTGCCTCAGTAATTACATAATCCCCCAATGACATACCCAACTTTGTTGCAACAATACTATTACATCCATGCGCAATATTAGCAAAAGGTCCACCATGAATAATTGCTGGAGTATGCTCCAAAGTTTGTACTAAATTAGGATAAAAGGCATCTTTTAACAAAGTAGCCAATGCACCTTCAATATGTAAATCTTTAGCATAAATAAGGCTTTTATCTTTTGCATATCCAATAACAATATTTCCCAACATTCTACGTAAGTCATCAAAATCATTTGCTAAACATAATAAAGCCATAATTTCACTTGCAGCGGTAATATTAAACTTTTCAGAACGATTGTCCAATTGAATTCTACGTAAAGCTCGATCGTTTACATCCAAACAACGATTAAAAGTTACTTCATCAATACCCAATTCATTGCCATGATAAATATGATTGTCAATGGCAGCACATAACAAATCATTCGCAGAAGTAATAGCATGAAAATCCCCAGTAAAATGTAAATTGATATCTTCCATAGGAATCACTTGACTATATCCACCACCTGCTGCTCCACCCTTCATTCCAAATACAGGCCCCATAGAAGGTTCACGCAATACTAAGACAGCATTTTTATGAAGTTGATGAAAAGCATCACCAAGACCAATACTAACAGTTGTTTTCCCTTCCCCATAAGGAGTAGGACTAATCGCAGTAACTAAAATCAATTTTCCTTTAGATGAGTCAGGCTTTTTAACAATCTTCGCTTTATCATTACCATATAAAATATAATCGTCTTCTTTCAACCCTAAAGAAGAAGCAATCTCCTGAATAGGCTTTTTTGTAGCACTTCTAGCAATTTCAATATCTGTCATTCCAATCACCTCTTAATATAGATTATAACATATTTCATTTTTTTATGAAATTTGTTTATCTATAAGAAAAATAATAGAAAAATTAAAAAAGCAATAAAAGAAAATAATAAAATAAAGTAAGAAAACAATTTAAAATATAAAAACTGCAATTTGAATAAGCAAAGACAATCTGTTACTATCAAAAGCGTTAAGAAAAAGGAGGCATAAAATGAAAAAAATATTTATTTTCTTAATTGTAGTAACATTAAGCTTTATAACAACTTTAAACGTTAACGCAAGTAGTAGTTTTTATGAAGGAGAATATATAGATGGAATATATATGAATAAGCAAAAAGCAAATTCCCAAACTATTTACTATCAAAAGGCAAGATTTTTTAGACAGACAGGAACTAATCGTTTTGCTTATTGTATAGATCCATTTGTATTCTTTGAAGCAGGAAGTACATATGAAGAAACAATTACTCCCAAAAATTTAACAGAAGAACAAAAAGAAAAAATATCACTAATTGCATACTTTGGCTATGGATATAAAAATCATACAGATTCAAAATGGTATGCAATCACACAAATGATGATATGGAAGACAGCAGATCCTTCTGGTAACTTTTACTTCACAGACGGATTAAATGGACCCAAAATAGAAATTTATACACAAGAAATAAATGAAATTAACAATTTAATAAATAATTACAAAAAGGAAACATCTATAAACAATAAAACCTACATTATTCTAGATAATGAAGACTTTATGGTGGAAGATACAAACCAAGTATTAAATAACTACCATACAGATAATTCCAACTTCGTTATAAATGAAAACCAACTAATAGGAAAAAACTTAACTGAAGGAGAATATACAATCAATTTAATAAGAGAAGAAAGATATCATAATCAACCAATATTATTTTATCAATCACAAAATAGTCAAGCATTAATGCAAACAGGTGATTTAACGAATAAAATTGAAAATCTAAAAGTAAAAGTAGTTCATACCAGTCTAGAAATAACAAAATTAGATAAAGACACAAATAGTACAACACCAAGTGGTGAAGGAACACTAGAAGGAGCAATATATGGATTATATAATGAAGAAGATATTCAAATAGGAACCATAACAATACAAGAAAATGGTACTGGAAAAATAGAAAATATTCCATTTGGCAAATATTATATAAAAGAAATAAAAGCACCTACTGGATATCAACTAAATCCAAATAGAACAGACATTGAAATAACAGAAAAAAACTCTAAAGTTCAAATTACAGTAACAGACGAAATTATAAAAAAAGAAATTGAAATATATAAAACATATGATGAAAACAAAAGAATTCCAGAAGCTGGAATTTCATTTACAATCTATAACAATAAAAATGAAAAAGTAACTACTATCACAACGGATAAAAATGGAAAGGCAAAAATTACCTTACCATACGGAGAATATAAAATAGTACAAAATAATACTACCGATGGATACCATAAAATAGATGATATTATCTTATCAGTAAAAAATGATAAAAAAGAAATACTTACATTAACAGACTATAAAATAAAAGTACCCAATACAAAGACAAACTTTATTCAATATTTTATAAATTTAATATTAAA
>ENA-ORPF01000250-ORPF01000250.1-human-gut-metagenome-genome-assembly--contig:-NODE-250-length-58579-cov-17.653612_pt1 | contig 58579 bp, 46 predicted proteins | sample MGYA00242140_ERZ509070 | MGnify/ENA primary metagenome ERZ509070 (study PRJEB26280, sample SAMEA2338713) | human gut metagenome | biome: human gut; feature: human-associated habitat; material: faeces... | reverse complement strand
AGGAATGAGCCCGGTACAATTCCGAACTCATTCTCAAAATACTTAATACATTTTTTGTCTAAACTTTGGGGTTCACTTCATTCCACCTGCTCCGCTTTTGTTTATCGTTTATTTACTTTGCAGTCTTGCACGGATTCTTGCAAAGAGTGACTTTCTCGGCTCTTTATATAGCTTTTGTGCCTGCTCGGCTTCCTGATATGCACGTTCATAGAACAGCTTGTGTACCTCTATGTGTTCCTCGCCCGGCATAGCTTTTTTATGGCGGTAGATTCCATCGCTTCCCTGCACACGAGCCTTGACGTTATCCTTGAGCATAGTGTTGAATATATCAACCGCCTTATCGGAAATTATCTTATCCTTCAGCGGTACGGCAACCTCTACACGTCGCTCGGTATTTCTGGTCATAAAGTCTGCGGAGGAAATATATACCTTCCTGCGTTCGCCCTTGCCGAAAATATATATACGGCTGTGTTCAAGGAAACGTCCGACTATCGAAATGACCGATATGTTTTCGGTGTAACCCGGCACTCCTGCGATAAGACAGCAGATACCTCTTATTATCAGTTCTATTTTTACTCCCTGACAGCTTGCTTCTATCAGCTTGTCTATAATATCCTTGTCGGTGAGCGAGTTCATTTTAAGGCCGATATAGCCGTTAGTACCGTAAGTTATCTCGTTGTCGATCATTTCCACAATGCGTGACTTGAGGCATTTAGGCGCTACAAGCAGTGTTGTACTGCTCTCAACTGTCGTACCGAGCGACAGAGCATTGAACACGGTGCTTGCGTCCGCACCTATGTCCTTATCCGATGTCATCAGCGTAAGGTCGGTGTAAAGACGTGAGGTTTTCTCGTTATAGTTACCTGTGCCTATCTGAGTATAATATCTGATGTTGCTTCCCTGCTTGCGTGTTATCAGCAGCAGCTTTGAGTGTACCTTCAGAGCGTCAAGACCGTATATTATCTTAACACCTGCCTCCTCCATCTTCTTGCTCCAGCCGATGTTGTTTTCCTCGTCAAATCTGGCACGAAGCTCAACAAGTGCCATTACCTGTTTGCCGTTTTCGGCGGCTCTTATGAGAGCGCTTACGATTTCGCTGTTTCTTGCAACACGATAAAGCGTTATCTTTATGGAAGAAACGTAAGGATCGTCAGCCGCCTCATCAAGCAGACGCAGGAAGTTCTTGAACTTGTTGTAGGGGTACGACAGAAGTATATCGTGCTGTGAAAGCTGGGCGAACATACTCTCGTACGGGTTTACCATTATTGAATTCTGCGGCGAAACCTGATTGTAGAAAAGCTCGCTCCTGTTTTCAAGCTTATCCTCAAGTGCGGACATAAAGCCGAAATCAAGAGGACAGCTCTGCATAAACGAGAAGCTGTCTGACAGTTCAAGATAATCAAGCATACGCTTTACAAGTTCCGGTGAAGCATCGTATGAAAACTCGGCTCTTACCGGCATCAGCTTCTTTCTCTTGCGACACAGTTCTTCCATTACGTTTCTGAAGTCCATATCGTGATCGTAAAGAGCTTCGTTCACGTCAATGTCGGCATTTCTCGTAACACGCATGATACAGCGGTTTTCAACGAAGAAATTCGGGAACAGGGTATCAATGTAATGCAGTATCACATCTTCAGCCAGAACATATCTCAGATTCTGACCGGGCAGGAAAATAACACGGGGGAAATCCCTGTCACATTCCGCACTTAATATTCCCACAAGCTGCTTTTTCTTTTCCTCGTTTTTGCTTTTGAGCAGAGTGCCGATATATATCGCTCTGTTTTTTAAGAACGGGAACGGGTGGTTCTTGTCTATAATGCTCGGAGAAAGCAAAGGGAGAATTTCTCTTTCGAAATACAGCCTTAAGAACAGCTTATCGTCGCCCTTAAGGTCGGCGGGCTTTTTAAGCTCGGCATACTCGCTGAGCTTTGCCGAAACCTCTGAAAAGGCGCAGTCCTTAATATAGAGCAGATCCTTTACCCTGCGTGCGATTTCCTTAAGCTGTCTTGCGGCAGTCATACCCGTCTTGTTCTCGCACTTTTGAGGGTCTACCAGATCCTGATCATACAGTGAGCCGACACGGACCATAAAGAATTCGTCCAGGTTGCTTGTGAATATTGATATAAACCTCATTCTCTCAAAGAGCGGAACATTTACGTCCTGCGCTTCTTCGAGTACACGCTGATTGAATTTCAGCCACGATAATTCACGGTTATCATAAACGTTGCTGTCTGTCATAAATTACCTCTTTTAATGGATTAAATACGGTCTGAAGGTGTAAAGGGAATGTAAAATATCCCGTAATATGAATATAACCGCCCGCTTTCACGGGCAGTTATTGTTCGTTCTTTACTTGTTTGCCTGTTCAAGCGACGCTCTTATAAAGTCCTTGAATAAGGGGTGCGATCTGTTGGGACGTGACTTGAATTCGGGGTGGAACTGTACAGCCACGAACCAGGGGTGAACGCTTCTCGGAAGCTCAACTATTTCAACAAGCTTTCCGTCGGGCGACTGACCTGCGATAACAAGACCGCTCTCTGTCAGCTGCTTGCGGAATACGTTGTTGAACTCATAGCGGTGGCGGTGTCTTTCATAAATAAGCTCATCGCCGTAAACCTCACGGGAAATAGTACCTGCTTCAAGCTTGCAGGGATATAAGCCAAGACGCATTGTACCGCCCATATCAACATCCTTCTGGTCGGGCATAAGGTCGATAACGTTCTGCTCGCCTTCGTGGAATTCGCTTGAATTTGCGTCTGTAAGACCTGCCACATGACGTGCAAATTCGATTGTAGCCATGTGCATACCAAGACAAAGACCGAGATAGGGCTTCTTATGCTCTCTTGCGTAGCGGACAGCCTCAATCTTGCCCTCGATGCCTCTGTCACCGAAGCCGCCGGGAACGAGAATGCCGTCGCAATCATGCAGAAGCTCGTCTGCCGTTTCAGGAGTAACCTCTTCTGAATTGATGAGTTTTATTTCAACGTGTGATTCGTTCTCGAAGCCTGCGTGACGCAGGGATTCCATAACGGAAATATAAGCGTCGGGGAGTGCAACGTACTTGCCTACAAGACCGATTACGGTATTCTTTGTGGCGTTGTACTGACGCTGAACCATATCCTCCCATTCCTTGAGATCGGGAACACGGGGATCAAGTCCGAGATGATCGCATACTACCTTTGCAAGACCTTCCTTTTCAAGCATAAGAGGTACTTCATAAAGAGAAGGAGCGGTAAGGTTCTGGATAACGTCCTGCTTGCGAACGTTACAGAAGCTGGCGATCTTATCTCTCATATCCTGAGGAATCTCCATCTCGCTTCTGCAAACGAGAATGTCGGGCTGAATGCCGAGTGAGAGAAGCTCCTTTACACTGTGCTGTGTGGGCTTTGTCTTCATCTCGTTGCTGCCTGTGATGAAGGGGAGGAGAGTAACGTGGATATAAACAACGTTTTCTCTGCCTACATCCGAAACTACCTGACGGATAGCCTCAAGGAAGGGAGTGCTTTCAATATCTCCGACCGTACCGCCGATTTCGGTTATAACAACATCTGCGGTGGTTTCGGCTGAGTTTGCAACTCTGTATATTCTTGATTTGATTTCGTTTGTTATGTGAGGGATTACCTGAACCGTGCCGCCGAGATAATCTCCACGACGTTCCTTATTAAGAACTGTCCAGTAGATCTTACCTGTTGTTACATTGCTGTACTTTGAAAGGTTTTCGTCTATGAAACGTTCATAGTGACCGAGGTCGAGGTCGGTTTCGGCACCATCGTCTGTTACGAAAACTTCACCGTGCTGATAAGGACTCATCGTACCGGGGTCAACGTTTATATAGGGGTCGAACTTCTGGATAGTTACCTTGTAACCTCTCATCTTGAGCAGTCTTCCGAGTGAAGCCGCCGTGATACCTTTTCCGAGTCCCGACACAACGCCGCCGGTGACGAATACATACTTTGTAGCCATTATTTTGTTCCTTCCCTTGAGCTTTTCCTGCCCGTCGTATTGATTTTATATGTCAATTTGAAAAATAAACACTACTCACTATTATACTAAATCCGTTCGGCTTTTTCAAGTGCTTTTCGATTATTTAAAGTTGCTTTACGGTGTACAAAATAAACAAATAACCTTTTTGGTATTTGTGCATATCGTTTAATTTTGAAAAAGTGTAGAAAATTTATGTGAAAAATGCTAAAATTAAAATAAGCATCTCTATAGTGTTTTTTAAATTTTGTACATATAAAGCCAGCAAAATCCTTGATTTTCTATAAACGGAAAAAGATGCAAAAATCCCTTTGTTCAAAGGAAAGGAAAGTAAAAATGAAAAAGACTGTTTTGCGTGCCGCCGCAATAGCCGCAGTGCTTGCTATGGCAAGTTCTGCTTCCGGATGCTATTTTTTTCCGGAGGAAGAAAAGCTGCTCGATCCGCCTGTGCTTAAGGTGGAGGATGTTACATATTCTACCTATAAGGCGGTAAAGAAGACTATAATAAACAAGGCGAGTGCGACCGGCTACTGCGTATCAGAGCTGCAGCAGGACTGTTCGTTTACAGAGCGTGACGGTACTCTTAAAACGATATATGTCAGAGCAGGAGATACGGTAAAGAAGGGCGACCTTATCGCCGAATACAACACCGGAGATCTTGAATACGAGATACGCACTCAGGAACTTAAGGTTCAGCAGGCGCAGAATACATACGGCTCAAGCGGTGCTGAGAATGACCGTTTACAGCTTGAGATTGAGAAGAATACACTGGCACAGCTTCAGAACGAATACGATACCTCCAAGCTGTATGCGCCGTGTGACGGACTTGTCAGCTTTGCGGAGCGTATGAACGCCGGCTCAAAGGTGCAGGCGTACAAGGTCATCGCTACAATAATAGATCCCGATAAGATATATGTAAAGGCGGCCGTCAACGATGATAAAAAATTTAAAAAAGGTCAGGAAGTTACAATAACTATCGACGAGCAGGAGTACAAGGGTACTATAGTAAAAACGCCTGTTGAGGCAAAGGAACAGGGCGACGAGGATACAAGCTCGATATATGCCGAGTTCAAGGGCAGCCTGCCCGGCTTTGGCAAGGTAGGAACGGTTGCGGATATAAGCTATATCAAGGAACAGGCGGAAAATGCAATCGTAATACCGAAGTATCTTGTAAAGACGCTGTCCGGCAAGAACTATGTACAGGTCTACAAGGACGGAGTCAAGAAGGAAGCGGATGTCGAAACAGGCATAAGCAATGCTACGGAGATCCAGATAGTATCGGGACTTTCCGAGGGTGACGAGGTTGTTGTCAAGTAAGACGGCAAACTGAACAGGCTTTACTTTCGGAAGGAATAATACAAGATGTTTACTTTATTATGGCGCAAAATGCGCAACACAAAATGGATGGTGCTGTGTCTTTTCATCGGCTTCCTGCTTGCCGCAGGTATGATGAGCACTATTCCGATATATATGGACGCATCCTTACAGCGTATGCTGATAAAGGATATGGAGCAGTACCAGATCGACAACAACAAATATCCCGGTCTGTATTCCGTTACAAAGACGCTTCAGATAACTGCCGATACGAATACCCAGCAGGCAACGATAGACGATGTTGTATCAAAGTCGGATTCAAGGATAAATGCTATAGGAATCGCTTCGGAGAACACCAAGACAACGCTTATTGACGATTGCCTTTATATCGTAAACGGCGAGCGTAACGGTTCGGAACTGTCTACAAGGCTGAAGCTAATAGGAATGACCGACAGTCTTGACCATATGAAGCTCGTCAGAGGCGAGCTGCCCTCAAAGACCTCTGTTGACGGCGTGTACGAGGGACTTGCTTCAGAAGATGCGCTCAAAACGCTCGGCATAAATATGGGCAATACATATAAGATAGTTTCGCTTGCGGCAGGTGTTGAGCCGTACTATGTGAAAATCACCGGCGTATATGAGCAGAAGACCGACAACGACAGCTACTGGGCAGAAACGCTCGACAGCTATCTCAATGCCATATTCGTTGATTACGATATGGTAAGAAACGACCTTATGCCCGCAGGCAGATTCAATGCGGTAAACATTGCAAGAAGATATTCTCTTGACTATCATACGCTTGATATGAACAGAATATCCGCTGTTACTGCGGAGCTTGAAAAGGACGATGCGTTCTATAAAGAGGCAGGATATGCACACGAATTCAACGTTGCGGATATAATCGGCAACTATACCGAGCGTGCGGAAAAGCTCACCCGTATACTGTGGATACTTCAGATACCCGCAATGGTAATGCTGGCATTCTATCTGTTCATGGTATCTCAGCTGAACGTTGACAGAGAGCGCAACGAGATTGCCGTATTCAAGAGCCGTGGTGCAAGTTCGTGGCAGATATTCGGTATGTATGCCGCAGAGTCGGGCATACTCGGTATTGTGACGCTTGTGGTCGCACCGTTCATCGGACTTGTGCTGTGTCAGTTCCTCGGAGTATCAAACGGATTTTTAGAGTTCGTTAACCGCACAGGAATTGCCGCAAAGATAACCGGAATAAGCATTATTTACGCACTGCTTGCGGTAGTGGTATTCTTCCTTACCACAATGATACCGATTATCCCTGCGTCAAAGCTGACTATCGTACAGTATAAGCAGAGCAGGACAAAGGTCGTAAAGATGTCGCTGTGGGAAAAGTGCGGTGTCGATATTGTACTTCTTGCGGTGTCATTCGGCTTCCTTTACTTCTACACAACCAATATCACAAATTCTATAGCTGAGGGTACTTTTGAAGCGACAGGCGAGCTTGACCCGCTTCTGTTCATATTCTCAACGCTTATGATACTGGGCTTCGGTCTGCTGTTTATCCGTATCTATCCGTATCTTTTAAGGATTGTGTATTATGTACTGCGTCCGTTCTGGACACCCTCACAGTATATGGCTATAACTACCGTTTGTCGTTCACAGGGCGGCAAGGAACGTTTCCTTATGCTGTTCCTTGTAATGACCTTCTCATTCGGTCTGTTCTCCGCAAATACAGCGAGAGCCATAAACAACAATATAAGTGACAGGATTTATTATGAGAACGGCGCAGATGTCGTAATGACGGAATACTCGCTTTCGACCTCGGAGGAGGGCGGCTCAAGCACCTATGTAGAAACCGACTTTTCACGTTATGAGGCGCTTGACGGCGTGGAGATCGCCACAAGAGTTCTTGTAAACGATAATGTAAAGCTGAGAATTGCAAACAAGAATGTTGCGGATCTTACTCTTATGGCAATAGAGCCTGATAAATTCGCACAGACGGCGTGGTTCAGAAACGATCTTCTGCCTATCCACTGGTGGAACTACTGCAACGCTCTTGTAGAGAGCCGTTCCGGTGTTATAATCTCAAGAGGACTTGCGGAAAAGTCGAATGTTTCGCAGGGCGATGTAATCTCGCTCAAGTGGGGCGGAAACGACAGCCTTGATACCACTGTTATGGCTATAGTTGACTACTGGCCCGGACTTAACCCCAACGAGTGCGACTTTGCGGTAATGAATTATAATTATGTAAGAGCGAGAACAGAGCTTGAGCCTTATCAGATATGGCTGAAGATGAAAGACGGTGCAACAAGCGAGGCTCTTTACAAGAGTATAGAGGAGTCTATGCTGCCGCTCGAAAGCGTGAAGGACAGTTCACAGATGCTGATAAGCGAAAAGACGGATCCTTCACTGCAGGGTATGAACGGTGCGCTGACGCTCGGATTTATAATCATAATGGTAATGACTATAATCGGCTTCCTTATCTACTGGATACTGTCCATAAAGGGCAGGACGCTGCAGTTCGGTATTTTAAGGGCTATGGGCGTTTCGTTCGGTGAGATAATAGGAATACTGGGATATGAACAGCTTCTGGTATCGGGCGTTTCGATAATCTGCGCATTTATCATAGGCGGAGTTACAAGCGACCTGTTTGTACCGCTGTTCCAGTATATGTATAACGTAAACGAGCAGATACCGCCGTACAGAGTAGCGGCAATGCAGGCAGACTACATTAAGATGTATATACTTATTGCTATAATGCTTCTCGGAGGATTTGCGATACTCGGTGCTATTATCAGAAAGATAAATATCAACAAGGCACTGAAGCTCGGCGAGGATTAATGCCGGTATAAAGGAGGAGTGTTTTTGGAGCTTGCTCTGGGAATATTCAAGAAAACACGTTTTTTGTTTGCGCTGATCGCCGCAGGAGCGGGAGGTGTAGCAATAGCTACAAATAATAATACGGCTTATGTTATCTGCATAATCTTCATTGCGCTGACCATCGCTTCGGACGCAACCGTAATGGTGCTGAGCAGAAAGCTGAATATCCCTATAAAGTACCGTGAGAATTATTTCAGATTCGGCAAGAACAAAAAGGATAAGAAATAATGCAGAAGATACTGGGATATATAAGAAAAGCAGTACAGGATTTCGACCTTATACAAAAGGGCGACAGGATAGCGGTGGGAGTATCCGGCGGCAAGGACAGCCTTGTTCTGCTTGCCGGACTTGCGCAAATGAGAAGGTTTGCGGAGTTTGATTATGACATAACGGCTGTCACGATTGACCCCGGTTTCAACGGTGTGCCGAATAGCTATGATGCGGTGGCAAGGCTTTGCGAAAAGCTGGACGTGCCTTTCAGCCTTGTTCATACGCAGATAGGCGAGATAGTATTCGACATAAGAAAAGAGCCTAACCCCTGTTCTCTGTGTGCGAATATGAGGAGAGGTGCGCTTCACGATGCGGCAAAGGCGGCAGGCTGTAACAAGCTGGCGCTCGGACATAACAATGACGATGTTATCGAAACATTTATAATGAACCTGTTCAACGAGGGCAGGATAGGATGTTTTTCGCCTAAGACCCACCTTGACCGCAAGGATATAACGGTCATCCGACCGCTTGTGCTTGCGCCTGAGTCGCAGGTGTTATCCGCCTGCAATCGTAATAATCTTGAAATCGTGAAGTCGGTCTGCCCTGCGGATAAGACAACGTCAAGGCAGAAGACAAAAGAGTTTTTAAGGGATATGGAGCATAAGGACAAGGGCTTCAAGCTCAGGATGTTCACGGCACTCAGAAAGAGCGGCGTGGACGGCTGGGGATACCCCGATAAATAAACAACAAGAGGTGACCGTACTTGGCTGTTAAAAGACAGACGCTGAATATTCCCGAGCAGGCATTGCAGGTGCTGAAAATGCTTGAACGTGCAGGTAACAAGGCGTATTTTGTCGGACAGTGCGTAGCTGAACTGCTGAGAGGCGGCTCGCCTATGGATTATGATATTATAACTACGGCGGACTTTGCTGAAATGCTGTATGTGTTCCGTGATATGCGGATAGTTTCGCAAAACGAGGATATGAGCAGTGTTATGGTGTCGTCACTGGGACTTGTAATACAGGTGTCAAGCTATTGCGGCGAAATAAAGGACGGAAAAGCAGTCTATACCGATAATTATATTTTCGACCTTGTTCACCGTGATTTTTCTGCATTTGCAATCGCATACCATCCAAGAAAAGGATTCAGAGATCCGTTTGACGGTATGCCGTGTATAAAGGACGGCGTGATAACGCTGAAAGCGATAGGCGAATATCCCGTTGTAATGTGGCACGAAAACGATCTTGACGAAAACGAGTTGACGCTTAAACTCGAACCCAAGTCGAGCCTTGTTACAAACCCGTTCAATATGCTGACAGCACTTGAACTGCTCGGCGCAGAGAATTATGAGATCGACAGCGTTACAGCCGACGCAATAAAGGCGGACGCACCGCTTCTGCGTGATGCGGATAAGCACGAGTTGTCAAGACGCTTTACAAGGATTCTTCTTACAAGAAATATTTCGGGCGTGATGGCTCGGTTTCCGGAGGTATTTTCCGCAATAGAGCCTGAACTGCTGAAAGCGCAGAGATATAAGGAAAGATATTATGACAGCACGCTGTGGGAGCATATTTCCAAAAGTGTTGAGTTTGCGCCTCCGCAGGCTGATATACGGTATGCTATGCTGTTCCACAATGTCGGTATTCCCGATTGCAGATGCTGTGATTCGCACGGCAACACATTCTTTTACGGTCACGGGGAGTACGGCAGGATAACAGCGGCGAATTTCTTCGAAAAGTACAGGGCGGAGCTTAAACTTCGCAGTGACACGGATATGTTGATAGAATCACACGACATAAGTATCACGGAGGACAGGACGGCTGTTAAAAGGCTGCTTTGCGAGTATTCTCACGAGGAGCTTAAAAAGCTGATAAAGCTCCGTATAGCCGATGATACGGCGAAGCCTACGGTGCATGAGGGCGTTATAGCAATGTACCGCAGAACATTGACAATGCTTGAAGATATAATTGCGTCGGGCGAATGCTACAGTATATCACAGCTTGCCATAAAAGAAAACGATCTTATCACGCATCGCCTTGTCGCAAACAAGGCACAGGCGAAAGCTGTTATAGAGTCGCTGTATGAAGCGGTGCTGGCTGAGCCGTCGCTGAACGTTGCTCCGATACTGCTTGATATGGTGAGAAAAAGTATGCGCCGCTGAAAAAGGTATGCTTACGAAAGGATTGATGTTATGCAGAACTGTTGCCTCTGGATAGGCGGAGTAAAGGTATCCGACCTTGACGGTATCAGGGACAATTTCAATATAACCGATGTTAAAGGCTATTATCTCGGCGGCAGACTTGCCGAATGGCTAAGGCTCGGAGGCTATGATAACGAAGCGGCAAGAATTGATAACATCGACAGAAACGGCGACGTGGACAAGGCTCTTGAGGATATATTCACAGGCTCTGCGGAAGAATCCGACAGCGATAATAAAGACGGCGAATACGGCGGTTATTATTTCAAGACGGTGACACCTCCGTTTTTAAAGCGTGAAGCAGGAACAGTTGTTTTATCGGCGGACGGTTCGTTCAGACTTCCCGTTATGACGGGAAGCAGTTCGTTTGCAGGTTCTTTTACGGCATCTTCGTTTGCAGGTTCGTTCGGTTCTTATAAGCATCAATATGAATACGAATATGAGTACGGCTCGGGTAAAACGAGTTTTGGCTCGTTCAATATCGGCAGTTTTGATATAACAAGTTTTCTTTCGGGCAGTTTTTCCTATGATGAGCTGTGCGTGGGCGGCAGCTTTACGCCTAAGGCGCTTATGCTTTTCTTCTCATCTGAACCGCTTAACCGTTACGGATACGGGATACACCTTATATGAACGGATTTCATTCATTTTCATCGGCGGCATTTTTCGCCAAGAATCCGGGTAAGAAGCTCACTATGAGCCTACCCGACATATACTGCACAGTGATTTCGGCTTTGCAATGGCGCAAGAACGGCAACAGCATAACTATGCTTACCGACAGCGCAGGAGCAGAGCTTTTTTCCGCTCTCGGCATAAACGATATATGGAACGATATAAAGGTTGTCATTCCCGATGATCTTGACGGGATAGACCCCGTTATGTTCTGGGCGGGAGGAAAGTTGATTGCTTTACAACAGTTTCCTGCACCGTGCGCTATGATAGATACGGATTTCATAGTATGGGAAGATCCGCCGTTTGAGGATAAGATAATTGCGGCACACGAGGAGGAGCTTATGCCGTCCGTCTACCCCGATGTTTCATCGTTCAGGCTGAAAGGCAAGGTGCTTGACGAGGGACTTGATTATACAACGTTACCTCTCAATACGGCGTTTTTGTATATTCCCGATGAGGATTTCAAGCAGTATTACACATCACGCTCCATAGCGTTTATGAAGTCGGCGGTGTACGGCGGAGATTATCTTACCTATATGGTTTTCGCCGAACAGAGATTGCTCCCTATGCTTGCAAAAAGGTGCGGCATCGGATACACCACGCTTCTTGACAAGGACAGGCTATTTTTGCCGCAGAATAAGTTTACTCACCTTTGGGGCGCAAAGCAGAAAATGCGTGATGACAAGTCACAGCTTGACAAGTTCTGCGAGCGGTGCAGGGAAAGGATAAGAAAATCATACCCCGAGTATGAATATATTATCGGGAATATCGAAAGAGCAGAAAAATAAGCTGTATACTACGGGTATCCACAGTATACAGCTTTTATCATTTATCATTATATCCGATTATCTTTATCAGCCTTATGTCCGTATATCCGTATGCACTCATAGGATAATCAACTCTGTCGGTCGTATTGCTGTTGATGAGAAGATCGACAACGTTGCTGTCATCGTCATATATTACCTTTGTTACTATCACGCTGTGGTGTGCCCAGCCGTCAACTACATACTGGATAATATCACCGGGCTGTGCGGAGAAAATATTACCGTCTGTTTCGGCTACAATGCCTTTGCCCGTATTCTTGTTGCAGTATTCGTAAAAATATTCCGTACCCGACCACGATCCCGACCTTCCCGTAGGAAGCTCGGAAAGGTCGCTTTCATCGTCAAACCATTTCCACTGCTCACTGCCGCTCCAGTCCATAGGTATCCCCGAAGCAAACAGCGACTGCGAAACGTAGTTCTGGCAATTTCCGCCGAATATGGCATAGTCACTGTAAGCAGGGTTTCTGACTACGCTTTCGCCGTTTACCCATTTGTATGAATAAGCAACGGCTTTGTCACGGTCGTAGCTGTGCTTTGCGGTCTTTGAGGCTTTGAAGCTGTCGGGATCGGCGTTATAGTCTGCAAGCATCTGCTCCTGCTCGGTTATGTTGCTTTCCGCTTCCGCCTTGAGCTTTTTGAGAATGCCCGAATACATTTTATCGTAATCAAGGTTGTCGGGTATTTTCATATCCTTGAGATAATATTCTTCATAATCATACCCGAGATAACTCATTACACGTTTTTCTATGAGCAGGTTTACATCGGTATCCTCCGCCAGAATGTCAAACTTGTATTTCCCGTCTGTGCCTTTGGAAATCTGCGCCTCGACTTCCATGCCGCAGGACTCGGCAGGGGCATCGCATATTGCGAACGCAACCTTTTCGCTTATGGTATAGTTTATCGTGTAAACGCCCTTTTTCACGGTCGCACTTTCTACGTTTATCACAAACGAAGCCTCGTCATAGCGAAGATCGGCAGAGCGGCACTGCCTTGCATATATCAGATATTGAAGCGAGGTATTGCAGAAACCTGCGTACAGCCTGCCGTATGTACTGTCAGTATTGAAATACTGCGACAGCGGGCTGTATTTCAGTTCACCTGCGTATTCGTATTTGTCCGAGGTGTAGTTGAGCAACAGTTGTTTTATCTCATCGGGGAGCTTTACGCTGTCGGCTGTTGTGACATTTCCGCTTATAAGAGCAATTTTTTCGGGCTCGGCAATGTCATTCACAGCAACAGCATCGGCAGCAGTGGCGGTAGTTTCGCTTTCCTGCACCGATGAAGCGCTGTCTGCGTCAATTTGCTTTTCGATATTCAATAAGGTCAAAAACGCACCGATCGTGACCGCCGCCGCAAATCCTATCAGAATGAGCTTTTGCGGCTTTGAGTTTTTGCGCCTGTATCGTCTTTTTCTGTACAATGTATATTCTCCGTTTCTGTTCTTCCGTCATATTTATTATATCCTTTGAAACGCAGGTTTGCAACAGTTGCATCTCCGTTTTTAATATGATACATCCGCAACCTTAAACAAACCTTAGCCCTGCCTTGCTCTGATATTTGTCAAAGTGCATAGGTATAAACCTTGTTTTGATGAACTATGCACAAAAAGCACGATTATTAATTGACTTTGATATGCAATTGTGATAAAATCAATAGTATAAACAGCAGAATAACGTTTTGCTGTCTTAAAATTGCATATTACATAAAACAGGAGCAGACAAATGAATTACTGGAACAAAGAAATCGAATGTGCGCCGAGAAGCGAGATAGAGGCGTTACAATCCTACAGACTTTCACGCACAATAAGACGTGTATATGAAAATGTTGCACCTTATCGTAAGAAGATGGACGAGGCAGGAGTAAGACCCGAGGATATAAAGTCGATCGCAGACTTATCAAAGCTTCCGTTCACAACGAAGCAGGATCTGAGAAACAACTATCCTTACGGTATGTTTGCCGTACCAAGCTCAGAGGTCGTAAGAATACACGCTTCATCGGGAACAACAGGCAAGCAGACAGTTGTCGGCTATACGGCTCATGATATTGACGTGTGGGCTGAATGCGCCGCAAGAGCGCTTACCAATATCGGCGGAACAAAGGACGATTATGTTCAGGTCTGCTACGGTTACGGATTATTCACAGGCGGTCTTGGTATGCACTACGGTACAGAAAAGCTTGGTGCTACCGTTATTCCCGCATCGGCAGGAAACAGCCTGCGTCAGCTTGAAATGTTCAGGGATTTCGGCACTTCTATAATCTGTATGACCCCTTCATACGCTATAAGCCTTATAGAGCTTATGCACGAAAAGGGCTTCAAAAAAGAGGATTTCAATCTCAAGGCAGGTCTGTTCGGTGCAGAGCCGTGGACAGATGAGATGAGAAAGCAGATAGAGGACGGACTCGGAATCAATGCCTACGACATCTATGGACTGTCGGAAGTAATGGGTCCCAGCGTGTCTGCCGAATGTCAGTATAAATGCGGTATGCACATCTGCGAGGATCACTTCATAGCAGAGGTAATCGACCCCGATACGCTTGAGGTATTACCCGCAGGTCAGCAGGGCGAGCTTGTATTTACCTGTATAACAAAGGAGGCACTGCCTCTTATCAGATACAGGACAAGAGATATAGCTACTCTTATCTATGATAAGTGCGAGTGCGGAAGGACGCATATCAGAATGCTGAAGCCCCAGGGCAGAACAGACGATATGCTTATCATCAGAGGCGTAAACGTATTCCCGTCACAGATTGAATCGGCACTGCTGTCGGTTGACGAAAAGGCTACCAACTACATGCTGGTCGTTGACAGAGTGAATAATCTTGATACCCTTGAAATTCAGCTCGAAACCCGTCCGGATATGTTCGGTGACGGTGTAAAGACGCTTGAAAACTACACAAGAAGGGTAAAAACGGCGATAGATTCCGCTATCGGCGTAGGAATCAATGTAAAGCTGCTTGAACCAAAGACCCTTGCACGCTCAATGGGCAAGGCTGTAAGAGTTCAGGATAACAGGGCTATAAAGAACAAGTTTGAAAAGAAATAATTTGGAGGAGGTACAGTATGTATATTGATCAGATTTCGGTTTTCGTTGAAAACAAAAAAGGCAGACTTGCAGGTATTATGGAGGTACTGAACAAGGCAGGCATCGACATAAGAGCAATGACTATTGCGGATACGGCGGACTTCGGCATACTGCGTATGATAGTAGATGATACCGACAAGGCGCTTGAGGCACTGAAGGCTGACGGCTGTACAGCGGCTGTTACAAAGGTTATCGCATTCACTATCCCCGATGTATCGGGCGCATTATATAACGTTATGGGCAAGATAAATGCCTGCGGAATAAATGTTGAGTATATGTACTCCGTAATGGGTAAGGTTGCAGGCAGAGCGGATATTGTTATCCGTGTCGAAGATGTTGAGAAGGCATCTAAGGTGCTTATCGACAACGGCGTAACTCTTATTGAAAAGAAAGACCTCTGCAAGTAAGCGATAAGCAGAATATTTTCCGCTCCGGTGCATTGTCCGGGGCGGATTTTTGTATACAGCATAACGGCAGGCAATTATGCCATGCGTTACGGTAAAAACTGTTATATAAATTTTACATTTCCGCTATTGACAAAAGTATATAGCTGTGCTATACTCAAACCATAGGAAACGGCAGTTACCGCTGACGGATAACCGTGAATCAACACGGGTGCTGTAACTGTCTGCCCGCCGAATCAAGCGGACACCTTATGCCGACCGTCTGGGCAGTCCGAATAGGGCTGCTTTTTGTTTTGTATGCGGAAAAATATTCCGCTGAAAAGCAGCAAACGTGTATTGCGATTATTCGCAGGAAGGAAAGGTAAAATTATGGGAAACACAACTGACCTCAGCGTTCGCTTCAAGGATTACTGGGACGGATTCAAGCCCGGTGAATGGCAGGAGGATATCAATACCCGTGACTTTATAATGACAAACTTCACGCCTTACTCAGGCGGACCGGAGTTCTTATGCGGCCCTACCGAGCGTACAAAAGCGCTTAACGCAAAGCTTGGAGAGCTTTTCAAAAAAGAGCGTGAAAACGGCGGCGTACTGGATATAAACACAGAGGTGGTATCATCTCTCTGCAATTATCCTGCGGCATATCTTGACAAGGAAAACGAGCTTATCGTTGGCTATCAGACAGACGCTCCGCTTCGCAGAGGTGTAAATCCTTTCGGCGGTATCAGAATGGCAAGAGGTGCGTGCGAGGCTTACGGCTACAAGCTGTCGCAGAGTGTTGAAGAACACTTTGAGTACCGTACAACACATAATGACGGCGTGTTCAGAGTTTATACAGACGAGATGAAGCTTGCACGTCATATAGGTATAATCACAGGTCTGCCAGACGCATACGGCAGAGGAAGAATAATCGGTGACTACCGCAGGGTAGCGCTTTACGGTGTCGACTATCTTATAGAGCAGAAACAGCTTGACAAGAAAAAGGTCGGAGAAAACATAATGGACGTAGATACGATCCGTCTTTCCGAGGAACTTTTCCAGCAGATTAGCTTCCTGAAGAAGATGAAGGAAATGGCGGCTATGTACGGCTATGATATCAGTATGCCCGCAAGAAACACTAGAGAAGCTATCCAGTGGACATACTTTGCGTACCTTGCGTCAATCAAGGAGCAGAACGGTGCGGCAATGTCGCTCGGCAGAACATCGACCTTCTTTGATATTTACGTTGAGCGTGATATGAAAAGAGGCATTCTTACAGAAGAGCAGGCGCAGGAGCTTATAGACGATTTCGTAATGAAGCTGCGCAGTGCAAGACATCTGCGTACTCCCGAATATAACGAGCTTTTCGGCGGCGACCCGATGTGGATAACAGAAAGCGTCGGCGGTGTGAACAACAGCGGTGTTCCTCTTGTCACAAAGGGCAGCTACAGAATGCTGAACACCCTTTATAACCTCGGTTCTTCGCCCGAGCCGAACCTTACTATACTGTGGTCGGAAAGACTTCCCGAACCTTTCAAGAAGTTCTGTGCAAAGCTGTCTGTCGATACAGATTCGATACAGTACGAAAATGACGACCTTATGCGTATGGAATACGGCGATGATTACGCTATCGCCTGCTGCGTATCGGCAATGAAGGTCGGCAAGCAGATGCAGTTCTTCGGTGCAAGATTCAACCTTCCCAAACTCCTGCTCCTCGCTATAAACGGCGGCTATGATAATGTTACGGGAATGAAGATAGGTCCCCAGATGGAGCCTTTACAGGGCGACAAGCTTGACTATTACGAGGTAAGAGGCAGACTTGATATTTACCGTGAGTGGCTGTGCAAGCTGTATGTGAATACGATGAACGTTATCCACTATATGCACGACAAGTACGCTTACGAAAAGACGCAGATGGCTCTGCACGATACAGACGTTGACAGAATGATGGCATTCGGCATTGCAGGACTGTCTGTAATGGCTGACTCGCTCAGTGCCATAAAATATGCCGATGTAAAGCCTATCCGTGACGAAAACGGTTATATAATTGATTTTGATACAAATGGCGACTTCCCGAAGTTCGGCAATGACGACAACAGAGTTGATAAAATAGCTCAGAACATTATCCAGAGAGTGTCAACAGAGCTTCGTAAGAATCCGACCTACAGAAACGCACGTCACACGCTTTCCGCACTTACTATCACATCAAACGTTGTGTACGGCAAGAAAACAGGCTCAACTCCCGACGGAAGAAAGAAGGGCGAGCCTTTCGCACCCGGCGCAAACCCTATGCACAACCGTGAAACAAACGGTGCTATAGCATCGCTGAATTCCGTTTCAAAGCTTCAGTACGATTACTGCCGTGACGGTATTTCAAATACATTCTCTATAGTTCCCGATGCGCTCGGAAAGACGGACGAGCAGAGAGTGGAAAACCTTGTTGCCGTACTTGACGGTTACTTCTCAAATTATGCGCATCACCTCAACGTAAATGTTCTCAACAAGGAGATGCTCATTGAGGCGTATGAAAATCCTGAGGCTTATCCCAATCTTACCATCCGTGTATCAGGCTACGCTGTCAACTTCCACAAGCTGACAAAGGAACAGCAGAGAGAGGTCATCAGCAGAACGTTCCACACGGTGATGTAATATGGAGTGCAGATACAGTGCAATACAGACGCTCGGCACGCTTGACGGTCCGGGAGTGCGGTTTGTATTGTTCCTGCAGGGGTGTCCGCTCCGTTGCGGATACTGTCACAATCCCGAAACAAGAGATGCAAGCGGCGGAAAAACAGCCACCGTCAAAGATGTAATGCAAAAGGTGCTGAGATGCCGTAATTATTTCGGTAAGGACGGCGGTATCACGGTATCGGGCGGAGAGCCGCTTATGCAGGCAAAATTCGTAACCGAGCTTTTTAAGGAATGCAAAAGACAGGGGATAAACACCTGTCTTGATACATCGGGCTGTATAATGAACGATGACGTTACGGAGCTTCTCAAGGTCACCGACCTTTGTATGCTTGACATAAAGATGACAAATGACGAGGACTACAGGAAGTATATCGGTTGCTCCCTTGACGCACCGCTGAAATTTCTTGACAAGCTGACCGAAATGAACGTAGAAACGTGGATAAGACAGGTGACGGTATGCGGCGTAAATGACGATGATACGAATATCAAACTGCTTAATGATATAGCAAATAAGCACGAAAATGTCACTTTTGCGGAGCTTCTCCCGTTCAGAAAGCTGTGCAAGACGAAATACGACGATATGGGCATCGAGTTCCCGTTTGACATATACCCCGAAACTCCGCAGGATGTAATCGAGGCGCTTAAACCTGGTCTTGATAAATTTGTATTCTGAATAATTTGTGTTTTGAATAATTTGTATCCCCGACAGTACGGCTGTCGGGGATTTTTGTATGCTGTACCATAAACAGGACTTAATTTTTTGTTTGTATTGACTTAAGGAACGGATTTCTTGTATAATTATGTCGATATAAGGAGCAAAACAGCAAATTACGCAAATATTTATATTCGATAGGAGAATTAAAAATGGCAGTATATCTTGTTGATTTTGAAAATGTTCATTCAGTAGGTCTGACAGGTGTCGAAAAACTCGGTGAAAATGATGAGTGCTATATCTTTTATAGCGTCAACGCCTGCTCATTGTCTTTTGACTTGCATCAGAAAATCATTGAGAGCAAAGCAAAATTCTACTACAAAATGGTTGATGCACACGGCAAAAATGCACTCGATTTTCAGCTTGTCACCTTTCTGGGCTATCTGGTCGCAAAACATCCCGATGAGCATTTTTACGTTGTATCCGGAGATAAAATGTTTTGTTGCGTTACAGATTACTGGTGTAAGGAAAATGTCGATGCAGACGTCCTGGAGGATTTTAGTGAACTGCTCTTTATGAACAGCAACGAAAAAAATATATCCGATTATATCGGACAGATGCTTACAAACAGCTATGAGAGAGTGCTGACGCAAAGAGCCTACCGAAGAATGTCTTCGCTTACACAAACACAGGAATATTTGGCATCAAAGCTCGGAAAGAGAAGGGCGATGGAAATCCGTAACCTTTTGTCGCCTGTGGTTGACTGCAGATACGACAGCGAACATTTAAGGCTGTTCAAAGAAAACAATGTTTTCGAGAAAATCGGGAAACACGGTTTAAACGAAAACGAGATGATCGTTGTCGAGGAATGCTTGAAAAAGAAAATCAACAAAGAGCATTTCAATAATATTCTAAGCAAGCATTTCGGAACGAACAGAGGCGGAGAAGTTTACAGGATCGTGCAGAAGATTGTAGGAGAAGCCACAATTGACGAAGTTATGAGCGCTCCTGTAAAGGATAGAGCGGATGCCGCAAATATTGCGTCACAGCAGGTGTACGAAACGGAGATAAACGAAGCTCAAAACGTGGCAGAGCCTGAGAATACCGATGTATGGGCAGATGCACCGGAAGAACTGCCGGCTGAAAAAAGCGTGGCGGTGAGCGACAACAGGCTGGAAGCTGTGCTTGATGACGAGGATGAATGCAATTTCGTCAACAAGTGTATATCTGAGCTTGTAACGGTACGGGGAATAACCAGAAGAATAACCGTAAAGTACGGTAAGGACAGGGCGGAGCAGATAATTGCGATAATTCAGCCGTTTTTGAGCAATAAAAGAGGACGATAGATATAAAGCAGGTGCTTTTTTTGCGTAATATGATCAATTTTTGCTCACAGAGTGCATTTCTCCCAAATAATATTGACTTTTGCCTGATGATATAGTAAAATAAAAGCAGTATGTATGATTGAATAGCTGTATTTCGGTTTTTATTTATTTTTCAGATAGGGGGCTGTATTTATGAGTAAGACCGTGCTGTTTGTTGCGTCTGTTACCAAAAAGCATATTATACAGTTCCATCTGCCGTATATGAAGTGGTTCAAGGAACACGGATACAAGGTTCATGTATGCGCAGGCGATGACTTTGAACCGGAAGAGGCAAGACATATACCCTATTGCGATGAATATTACATAGTGCCCTTTTACCGTTCGCCGTTTGCTACGCAGAATTTCCGCTCATATAAGGAATTGCGCAAGCTGATTGACGAAAACGAGTACGAGCTTGTGCATTGCCACACTCCCGTGGCGGCGGCTATCGCACGTTACGCTTTCAGGGATGCAAGAAAAAAGCATAACACAAAGGTGCTTTATACCGCTCACGGCTTTCATTTCTATAAGGGCGCACCTAAGATAAGCCGTTTATACTATAGCGTAGAAAAGGCTATGATTCGTTACACCGACGGAATTATCACGATAAACGAAGAGGACTATCTTGCGGCAAAGAAAATGTGCCGCAACAAAAAATGCGATGCTTATAAAATTTCCGGTATCGGCATTGATTTAAGCCGTGTCAGAAATTCTATCCGTACAAGAGAAGACATCAGAGATGAATTCGGAATACCGCATGACGCATTTCTCGTTATGTCAAATTCCGAGATCAACGAGAACAAGAATGTTGAATGCTCTATAGCTGCGGTTGCCGCCAACAAGGGCGTATATATGCTTATCTGCGGCACGGGCAAAAGTATGGATAAGTGCAGAGATCTTGTAAAGGAGCTTGGTTGCACAGACAGGATCATATTCGCAGGCTACCGTTATGACGCAAAGGAGCTTCTGCACGGTGCGGATGCGTTTATTTTCCCAAGCTACCGTGAGGGACTCGGACTTGCGGCTATCGAGGCTATGGGAGCAGGTCTTCCGCTTATCGTTTCGGATAACAGAGGAACGAGAGAATATGCGGTAAACGGCGAGAATTCCATCGTGTGTGAGTGCAACAATGTGTCGCAGTTTATTGAGGCGGTGCGTTTGCTAAGTTCGGACGGGGAGTTATGCAAAAAGCTCGGCAGAAACGGATATTCCTGTGCCGATAAATACGGAATCGAAAATTCGCTTGCCGAAATGGCTGAGATTTACGGAAAATACGTTGATATACCAACGTCAAAAACTGAAACGGAAGTGTTGTCGGGTGAAAACAGATAAATACAGAAGGCTGTTATCCTGCTGTCCGTCACTTCTTGATGCGGCAGATAAGACAGCAAATGATATGAAAGAAGACTTGCAGAATAATATTCCGGCACAGGTCACGGCATACGTTACCGCACCTGTGCTGTTTTGTTATGTCAGCTATATTCTTGACAGCGTAAAAAAGAAAAATATAAACAGGATATTTTTTCTTTCCCGTGACGGATATATTTTAAAACAGATAGCTGATATAATAATCGAAAGAAAGAAGCTCAAAATACAGACAAGCTATCTTTATGTTTCACGCTATTCGCTCCGCAATGCGCTTTATTACAAGTGTGAAACGGCGGAGGATTTCGAAAACGCAGGATTATTTACAGGCTATACATTAAAGAGTGCAAAGAATTTTTTAAAGAGGGCAGGACTTGATAATCGTCAACGTGCAGAGGTTTACGAAAAAATCGGTTTTTCTGATGACGAAAATAAAGACCTCAGCGACAGCGAATATTCCGCATTTTGCGAGAAAATAAAAAACGATTCCGCTTTGCTTTGTAAAATAAAAAATAATTCCGAAAACAATTATCATAATATAATGAAATATTTTGAGCAAAGCGGTCTGTTCGAAAAAGGAAAAATCGCCGTTGTTGACAGCGGCTGGATGGGTACTGTTCAGAAAACGCTGACAGCACTTGTAAACGGCAGGACGGACGATAATATTATCGGTTATTATTTCGGGCTTTACAGACGTGAGGACGATAATTATAAGGCGTTCCTGTTTGACGTGACCGATGCATATAAATATGTGCCGACCTTCTGCAACAATCTGTTCGAGTGCTTTTGCAGTGCGCCGCACGGTATGACTACAGGGTACAGTGAATGCGACGGAAAAATCATTCCCGTGCTGTCGGGCGCAAACGCAGAAATGGTAAAAATGGCGGAAATACAGACGAAAACAGCCGTCAGATTTACGGAATATGCGTGCGAAAATGAAAATTATATCCCGATATGCAAAATGAGAGATATATCCGCCCGACTTCTCAAGGCTCTTATGTATAAGCCGGACAAACAGGAGGCTGAAATTCTGGGAGCGTTCCCGTTCAGCGATGATGTGACCGAAGCGAAGATTCAGTGCCTTGCGGGAAACTGTAAAGGCAGTATTTCAAATATTCTTCTGCCTGTCAGAATTATCAGAAAGAAAAAAGGAAAAAGCATTTATCCCGATAAATATATTTACTGGCTGTACGGGAGTATTGTGCTGACAGGCTGTAAGCCTGCATGGGTTTACAGGCTCAGCGTGCGTGAATGGGAAAGGTTAAGACTGCTCAGGGAGAGAAGAAAACTATGCCGTTAATATCAGTAATAATGGGAGTGCATAACAGCAATCCCGATATGCTCTTAAGTGCTGTACGCTCGGTCTTGTCGCAATCGGTATCCGATATTGAACTTATAATATGCGATGACGGGTCCGAAAACGACATAGAAAAAACGCTTGGCAGTATTAAAGACAGCCGTGTGAAGCTGATTTCCTTCAAGGAAAACAAAGGACTTGCGGCGGCTCTGAATGCCTGTATTGATGTAGCAAGCGGAAAATATATCGCAAGGCAGGACGATGACGATATCAGCCTTCCTGGAAGGTTTGAAAAACAGACCGAGTACCTTGAAAATCACAGCGATACTTATTTCATCGGAACAGATTGCGAGCTTTATTCGCAGGGCGAAGGTGTATACGGCGAGCGTATAATGCCTGAAACCGTTGACAAGCGGAGCTTTCTGTTCAATTCGCCGTTTATTCACGGCAGTATGATGTTCAGGCGTGAGGTTTTTGATAAAGAGCGTTACAGAACGCTCGGCAAAAACCGCAAATACGAAGATTACGATTTATTTATGAGACTTTGCGCAGACGGCTTCAAGTCCGCAAATCTGCCGGAGAAGCTGTACAGATTCCATTACGATAGATCGACAAGACGTGTTTCGTTTTCGATGAGGTGCGACGAATTCAAAGTGAGAACAGAGGGCTTCAAAAGGCTCGGCCTTATGCCCGTAGGATTCCTTTATGCCCTGAAACCGATTTTACTCGGATTTATACCTCGTAAAGCAATGATTAAGCTTAAAGAAAAGACTACCGGAGTATAGTCGGGCTGTACCGCATTTTGCATAATGCGGTACTTTTTGAATTTTTTTCTTTGTAGCAATTGCATATTGTAATATACACGGGAATGTGGTAAAATTGAATTATATTTTGATGTTTGGAATAACTATGCTGATAAGCTAATATTAAGGGGTTGAATTACGATTGAGCGATAAATTCAGTATTGATGATATACTGGCTGAAATCGGCAGCGACAAGGACGTAAGCAAGGAAACCGCAAAAAGTGCAGGCACTGCGGATAAGAAAGCACCGTCACAGTCAGCGCCGGGTGCGACCATGATACTTAATTCTATAGATGAAAAGAAAAAAACACAGGGTAAAGAAAATACCATTGAAATATCCACAAAGAACCTTCAACATTTGAAAGGTGTTGTCGGTGAAGGACAGAGAAGGCCGAAAGAACCTGCACAGCAGGCACCGAAAGCGGCAGAGTCCCCAAAAGTAAAAAAACCGGACAGTGATGTACATTACAAAAGCCTTTCGGAGTTTGAAGATGATGAAAAGCCTGTAAAGCATAGATTGAATGTGTCGCACGACAGCGTTGCACCGTCAAAACCGGCAAAGGAAAATCCTGCGTTAAAGGCAGAGAAAAAGTCTAAGAAACCGCCTCAGACCATATTCGGAAACGCAGATGAAAAGCCTAAGGAAAAAGCCGAAAAGGTAAGCGTATCTATCAATACAAGTGCGAATATGACCTTCAAGCAAAAGGTGAAGCAGTACAGATTCCTTTTTGAAGAGCTGACAAAGCGTGATTTCAAGAAGAAATATAAAAGAACGCTTCTCGGCGTGCTGTGGAGCATAATTTCACCGTTTCTGACGTTCCTGGTTCAGTATTTTGTGTTCGGATATATATTCCACCGTCTTGATTCGGGATTTGTAATCTACCTGCTCACAGGTACTCTGATGTTCAACTTCTTCACCAATGCGACTACTAACGGTATGTTCTCGATGTATTCAAACGGGGCGATATTGTCAAAAGTCAAAGTACCTAAAAGCCTTTTTGTGCTGTCGTCCAACTCTGCGGCAACCTTCAATTTCCTTCTTACACTGATTGTTTATTTTGCATTTATGATATTCTGCAAGATAACCTTCGGCTTGCATCTTTTATTGATAATCTACCCGATACTCTGTCTGATTATTTTCAATATCGGAATGAGTTATATCCTGTCCGCACTTTTCGTGTTCTTCAGGGATATGCAGTATCTTTACCAGATATTCACAATGCTTCTGATGTATATGTCGGCTATCTTCTATGAAGTCAAGCACTTCCCCGAGGAGCTGAGATTCATATTCAATGTAAACCCGGTATATCATTATATATCATATATGCGTCAGCTTGTTATGCAGGCGTCCGTTCCGAGTTTAACGGAGCATATTATCTGTCTGTCGTTTGCACTTGGTATGCTCGGCATCGGATATTTCATCCACAGCAAGACAGAGCAGAAGTTTGTTTATTATTATTAATGAGGAATATAAATGGTAATTGATGTAAAAAACGTTACAGTTCAGTATACAATAAGCAATTTCAGAGAGATCGGACTTAAGGAATATCTTATCAAAAAGGTAAAGAGGGACATAAAGACCGAGCAGTTTACTGCGGTAGACAATGTTTCGTTCAGCCTTGACGAAGGCGATTTTCTCGGAATAATCGGTACGAACGGCGCAGGAAAATCGACCCTCCTGAAAGTAATTTCAGGCATTATGAAGCCTGCAAAGGGCAGTGTTACCGTAAACGGAAAGATAGCGGCACTGCTGGAACTCGGCTCCGGCTTTGACCCTGACCTTACAATAAAGGAAAACGTTTTTCTGCGTGGAGCGATGCTCGGTTATACAAAGGAATTCGTTACCGAAAAGTACAAGGATATACTTGAATATGCGGAGCTTACCGAGTTTGAAAACAGAGCCTTCAAGCAGCTTTCATCCGGTATGAAGTCACGTCTTGCTTTTTCAATATCCTGCCTTATGGAGCCCGAAATATTGATACTCGACGAGGTTCTTTCCGTAGGCGATGCGGCTTTCAGGGCAAAGAGCGAGGCAACTATGATGAATATAATCAAGAACGGTTGCTGTACCCTGTTTGTTTCACATTCGCTTCCGCAGGTACGCAGGCTTTGCAATAAGGTGCTGTGGCTTGACAAGGGAAAGCAGATAGCCTTCGGCGATGTGAATGCCGTGTGTGACAAATACGACAGATATATCCGTACCGTAACCAATATGCAGAACATAAAAATGTAAACCGACAGGAGCATTTATGATATATCTTATTGACTTTGAAAATGTTCACTCAGACGGGCTTAAGGGAATAGAACAGCTCGGTGAGAAGGATAAGTGCTATATCTTTTACAGTGAACACGCAGGTGTGCTGACATTCAATATGCACAAAAGAATAACCGAGAGCAAAGCCGATATATTTTATGTCGAGGCGCAGGTGGGAATGAAAAATGCGCTTGATTTTCAGCTTGTTTCCTATCTCGGATATATGATACGGGAGGCTCCCGAGGAGAATTATTGCATTATTTCAAACGATAAGGCATTCGAGCTTGTGGGAAGGTTCTGGCAGGAGAAGAACGTGAACGTTTGCTGTGCCGTTTCACTTGAGCAGGCTGAAGAATCCGGAGAACACAGCAGGCTTCATTCCGAGCTTGAAAAGCTGATAACAAACAGTGATGAGCTTGAGTTTGTCGAGAAGTGCATCAATGAGCTTACTACCAAGTCGGGCATAAATAACCGTATCGTGAAAAAATACGGCACCACCCGTGCAGGTGAGATATACAGACTGATAAAGCCTCTGCTGACCGATAAAAAGGGCGACACGAGGCAGCAATAAAAAACAGGGCGGTCACTGCTGTTATGCAGTGACCGCCTCAATTTATACGGTATTGAATTTTCCTGTCAGTCCTGATACTGTGACGTTATCCCGAAATATTCTTCAAGCGAAAGACCGCTCTGCGTTACCTTTGTGGCAAGGTCTACGCCGATGTATCTGACGTGCCACGGCTCATACATATAGCCTGTTGAGCTTTCTTTGCCCTTAGGATAACGGATGATAAAGCCGTACTTGTAGCAGTTCTTGTCAAGCCACTTGCCTGCGGGATCGTACTGGAAGTCCTGTTCGAGAGAATTTAGATCAAATGTGTATCCTGTCTGGTGATCCGAGTGACCCGGACGTGAAGAATATGTATCTGCGGCATCTCTGCCGTCCTGCGCTACATAGCGGTTGTATATAACGTCCTGATCCTCATAGGAACGGAAACTCGATAAAATCCACAGCGAAATGCCGTCAGCGGCGGCGGCAGCCTGCATATCGTAGAAAGCGTCCATAGCGACAGGCTGAACACCGGGGTTATAGCTTGCGGGCAGAGTGTATGTCTTGTTCGCTATCATAACGCCGTCAAAATAAGTAATGCCGTCTATAACTTCCATTTTGTGCGAGCCGTTATATGACGGGGTCTGCGGTTCGGATGCCTGCGGTTTTGATGTTTCGGGCTTCGGCGTTTCGGGAACGGTTGTTTCGGGCTGTGTTATTACATACGGATCTATGATATTCACCTCCATAGTAGCAACAAGTCGGAAATCATTTTCGTAGTACGCCTCAATGGTACAGCTACCCTCGCTTTTTGCGGTGATAACGCCCTCGTTTGTTACCGAGGCTATAGTTGCGTCACTGGTATAGTATATGGCGCTTGTGTGTGTAATATCCTCAGGCGAGAATTTTAAAACGGAATTATATACCTCTCCGACCTCAAGAGTAACGCTCTTTTTGTCAAATTCCATCGAATCGGGCAGTTCAAGTCCGTTCACAGTGACGCTTATATCCTTTGAAAGTCCGGTTACGGAGTCAGTAACGGTGACGGTGGTTTCGCCCGTGTTCACTCCCTTTATATTTCCGTCCTTGTCAACGGTCGCAACTTCTGTGTCGGCACTTTTCCAGCTGAGCGATACATCCTTTGCGTCAGAGGGGGTAAGCTTTGCAGTGACCTTCTGCTCCTCTCCGCCGTCAAGCGACAGAGCCGCAAGAGATACATCGAGCTTTTCGATTATATCCTTCTTTACAATAACGATAATGCTGTCGGAAAGCTCTCCGCTGCTTACCGTAATTTCGGTTTTTCCGTTCGACACACCTGTGATTTTTCCGTCAAGCGAAACGGTCGCAACCGATGTATCCGCACTGACATATGACAGCGCATATTCCGTGTCTGACGGCTCGGTTTTCACTTTGAGTTTTTCGGAATGACCGACACGCAGTGTAATATCGCCGCTGTTTGTTATCTCAAGCCCTTTTATGCTGTCGCCGTTATTGCCTGTGAAAATCAGCGTTACAAGTATGGCACACATTATTATGAGCAGGGCGATACCGCTGTATATCATAATATTCGCTATCAGGCGGTTACGTTTTTTCTGCGCTGAGGTTTTCCTTTTCGGATATTGTGGTGAGGACGCTTTGACTGGCGTTGCGGCAGGCTTTGGCTTGAATGTGTCGTCAAGCTCGTCGAGCGGAATTATATTATCGTCCGTTCTGCTTTCAAACAGTGCCTTTATATCATCTATACTGCTTGTTTCGTACTTCTTTTCAGGCTCCATATTTTTATATCCTTTCAAATAAACCGTACCGGCGGTAAGCCCCGTTTTGATGTACGGCAATACTTATATAAACGTTACAATTAATGTAATTATATCATAAGATCCGTATTTTTGCAAGTGCTGTTGCGGTTGACAAAACCGTACAGTTGTTGTACAATTATAATATGGATGTGAATACAAGATTTGACTTTTTCACAAGGCATTGTGCAAAGGAGGATCATATGAAATACAAAAGATCGGTATCGGTTTTTCTTGCTGTTTTGGCGCTGATTCCGGCAATGATGACAGCAGGCTGTTCCGAAGAGAGCCATATTATAACTCAGCACACCTCACGTCCTGACGGTACGGCGACGTCAAAGCCGTATGCCACCAACAGCAGTCTGACAAAGGACGATATAACGCTTACGGTATGGGAGTCAAAGGACGGCCCCGATGAATTTATCAGAAAAGCGGGAGACAGCTTTCACAAGCTTTACCCTAACATAACGATTGAATATGTCAACGTAGAGATACCCGACGCTATAATAAATCTTAAGGATAAGAACAGTACGGTAAAAAGACCGGATCTGTTTGCATCTCCCTGCGACATGGCAGGGGAGCTTATCGCCAACGATCTTATACTTCCGACAATCGACACATCGTTTGTAAATACAGTGGCAATGACTTCTGCAAGGGATTCCGTGATGTACGGCGATACTATGTACGGCTACCCGGTTTCCTGCGAAACGTACGCCCTTTTCTACAATAAGAAATTCGTAGATCTGAATGATATTCCGTCAACGTGGGAAGGTATGATAGGCTGGAGCAAGGCCTTCAATACGCTCTATCCCGGCAAATACGGCTTTATTTTCCATGCAGATACGGTATATTATCTTGCTATGCTGATGAGCAGGGACGGGAATAAGCTGATGAGCGGCAATGACTACGGCTTGCTTAACGAATCTGCAAAATACGGCATGGATCTTCTCGGACAGATGAAAGAAATATTGCCGCCGAACGTTACGGATTTTGAATATGACGATTATGACGATCTGTTTCTTAACGGCGATGCGGCTTTCCTTGTGAACGGACCGTGGTTTGTAAGCAAGGCCGATGCCTCCGGCATAGATTACGGCATAGTAAACCTTCCGTCTTTTGAAAGCGGAAGCAATACATATTCCATTGCAGGTGTCAGAGTTATGTATGTGTATTCAAAAAGCGATCATCCGAAAGAGGCGGACGAGTTCGCACGCTATCTTCTCAGCGAGGATATGCAGAGGCTCAGAGTAAAGATGACAGGAACCCTGCCTGCCGCTAACGTTGACATAGATGAAAAGCTGGACGGATTTGTAGATCAGCTGGCATTCTCCTATGCTATGCCGAACACACCTCAGACGGCTCGGTTCTGGGAATACGGGATAACTGTTACCAAAAACGTTTATGCCGGCAAGGACCCCGACGAAGAGCTTAAGGATTATGTCGATTATCTGAACGGTACAGACACTCCCGATAACGAAAGCAATATCACCGACAGCCTCGACAGCAGCACCGAATAATTTTATTTTAACGGAAGGATATAACCTATATTATGCCAAATGCCGAAAAAAGCATATCACTTGAAAATGCAACAGATGTCGGCGCGGGACTTACCTCGAAAGAGGTAAGCGACCGCATCGCACAGGGAAAAGTAAACGGAGATTTCAATATACCGAGCAAATCGGTAAAGCAGATATTCAAGGATAACTGCCTTACATTCTTCAACCTTATCAACATAATACTGGCGGCTTTTGTCGTTGCGGTAGGCTCGTTCAAGAACTGTCTGTTCTTAGGCGTTATCATATGCAACACGGCAATAGGTATATTCCAGGAAATACGCTCAAAAAGAGCCATCGACAAGCTGGCTCTTATTTCTGCGCCTAAAGCGGATGTGCTGAGAAACGGCGAAATACAGACTATACCCGTAAAGGATATTGTTCTTGACGATATAATGATTTTGTCGGCAGGCAGACAGGTCTGCTCGGACTGCATAGCGGTAGAGGGCGACTGCGAGGTAAACGAGAGCCTTATAACAGGCGAAAGCGACCCTATCGTAAAGCACAAGGGCGATGAGATACTGTCCGGTTCGTTTCTGATAAGCGGAAATGCAAAGGCGCAGGTTATCCGCATAGGCGCAGACAATTACGCCAATAAGATAACAAGCGGCGCAAAATATATCAAGAAGAATAACTCAAAGATGCTCGCAAGCATAAACTATATACTGAAGATGATTTCCGTATGCATTATACCGATGATACTGCTGATGTTCGGTAAGGAAATGCTTCTTGCACACAACACGTTCACCGATGCCGTTGTAAACACGGTTTCGGCTATAATCGGTATGATACCCGAGGGTCTTGTGCTTATGGCAAGTATGGTGCTTGCGGTAAGCGTTATCAGACTTGCAACGAACAAAACGCTTGCGCAGGATCTGTACTGCGTGGAAACCCTTGCAAGAGTTGACGTTCTCTGCCTTGATAAAACAGGTACGATAACCGAGGGCAGAATGGAGGTATCCGACGTTATCTCTCTTGACGGAAACGATCACGAAAAAGCTCTTTGCGAGATGATATATGCGCTCGGCGATAATAACCCCACTGCGCTTGCCGTAATGGACAGATACAAAAAAGACGGTTTCCTGCCCGAAAGAGAATGGTCGGCAAGTACTGTGGTGCATTTCTCAAGTGCGAAAAAGTGGAGCCTTGCGGCTTTCGAGGATAAAGGAACATATATTCTCGGTGCGGCTGAATTTATACTGGGCGATGCTATGACAGACGCTCTTAGAGAACAGATAAAGACGCTGTCGGAGGGCGGATACAGAGTTGTATTGTTTGCGCACAGCGACAATATGCCTCCCGAAGTTGAGGGCGGCGCATTGCCCGAAAATATAACTCCTGTGGCGCTTGTAAGAATCACCGACTGCATAAGAAAAGAAGCCCCTGCAACGCTTAAATATTTTGCGGAGCAGGACGTTGACATAAGAATTATTTCGGGCGACAGCCCCGTTACCGTTTCGGGAGTAGCTCAGCGTGCAGGGCTTGAGCATTATGAAAATTACGTTGACGCATCGACATTAACAACCGATGAAGAACTGTGGGAGGCGGCTGACAAGTATAAGATATTCGGCCGTGTAACGCCGTATCAGAAGCTGGAGCTTGTAAAGGCACTTAAAGCCAAAGGTCATACCGTTGCTATGACGGGCGACGGTGTAAACGATGTCCTTGCACTGAAAGAATCCGACTGCTCTATAGCTATGCAATCCGGAAGCGATGCGGCACGAAACGTATCCAACATCGTCCTTCTCGACAGCAATTTTGCGTCAATGCCGAAGATAGTAGGCGAGGGCAGACGCTCTATAAACAATATCGAACGTTCGAGCGTGCTGTTCCTTTACAAAACCGTATACTCGTTTTTAGCGGCGCTTATGTTCTGCTTTGTGCCTATGGGCTATCCCCTTCAGGCAATACAGCTTACGCAGATCAATATGTTCACAAACGGCATACCCTCGTTCTTACTTGCTATGGAGCCTAACTTCAAGCGTGTAAAGGGCGAATTTATAGAAAACGTCCTGCCGAGATCCATAATGCACGGACTGCTTATCACGTTCAATTTTGTCGGAATAGTGCTTATGAGCTATATTTCGGGCTGGATGGATATAATTCCGAGAGAAACATTCGATTACAGCATCGAAACAATGTCAACCATATGCATAGGATTTGCGGCGTTCGTGATACTGTTCAAGGTTTGTATGCCCTTCAAGCCGTGGAAAATAGGTCTGTTTATTTTCCTGATAGGAGGATTTACGGCTGATATATTCATATTGCGTGATTTCCTGCTCGACCTTAAGCCTATGTGCTTTGAAATGATAGTTATGACAGGGATCCTTATGGGCGCAACCGTTCTTATAGAGGCTCTGTCCTCGTTCTTTGAACGGCATATAACCGATAATCTGCTGGCGTTCCAGCGGTACTGGAAAGATGTGTTTATAAAAATGTCGGCAAAAAGAAAAGCCGGAAAGGAAAATAAAAATGCCTGAAACGACAGTTGAGATATTCAGCGACGGAGCGTGCAGCGGCAATCCGGGTCCCGGAGGTTACGGTGCGATTCTCCGTTGGAACGGAAAAGAAAAGGAACTGAGCGGCGGCGAAAAGCATACCACCAATAACCGTATGGAGCTTACCGGAGTTATCGAGGCGCTGACGGCGCTGAAATATCCGTGCAAGGTGATACTTACCACCGACAGCAAATATGTTGTGGATTCGGTCACAAAGGGTTGGGTGAACGGCTGGAAACGCAGAGGCTGGAAAAAGTCCGACAATACACCCGCACTTAATGTCGATTTGTGGGAGCGGCTACTTCCGCTGCTCGATACGCATGATGTAGAATTCCGCTGGATAAAAGGCCACGCAGGACACACCGAAAATGAACGTTGCGACAGGCTCGCAGTAAAAATGCGTGATTACTACAGCGCATTATAATAAGCCGAAAAGAAGGCGTTTTTATGAAAAATGAAATTAAAGAATATAAGGAATATATAAAAATGCAGGCGGCAGACCCTGACGTTGACAAGAAAGTGCTTGCACAGCAGCTTCTTGTAAGGATAGGCTTCTATCAGCACGAAAGGCTTATCCACCTCATAGTAACGATGAGCTTTGCGATATTCTTCCTGCTGTCGCTGATACTGGTGTCGATAAATGCTTATTTTCTTGCACTGTCGGTTCTTCTGCTTGTACTTCTTGTTCCGTACATAGCACACTATTATTTTCTTGAGAATTCAACGCAGGAGCTTTACAAAGTGTATTACTCGCTTATTTCGGGGCAATAATTCTTGCAGACGAAAAATAGTTGTAATTGTTTAAGCAAAAATCACACAAAACCGTGAATTTATTACCAAGTTTCGTTTAATCCTACAAAATTATCTTGCAAATATGGATTTTTTCGGCTTTCTGTAGTATAATTATAGCATTAATCTGCAGAATCAGTCGAATTAAGTTAGCTTTTTTTCAATGTAATAAGAGGGGTGAGCCGATGAAAAAAGATATATTTTCAATTCCGAACATACTGAGCTTTGTGCGAATATTGCTTATCCCGATATTTGTATGGTTATATGTCACCGCAGGAACGAGCGGAGAGTATTATCTTGCCGCCGCAGTTGTCGTAGCGTCGGGAATTACCGATTTCCTTGACGGACAGATAGCACGGCGATGCAATATGATAACCGAGTTCGGCAAATTCCTCGATCCGCTTGCCGACAAGCTGACGCAGGGAACGTTGTTCCTTTGCATAGCGATAAATTATCCGCTGATGTGGATACTGCTTGCTATATGGCTTTTAAAGGACGGCTTTATGGCAATCATGGGACTTGTGCTTTTAAAGACAAAGCAGACAAAGCTTGACGGCGCACGCTGGTACGGCAAGGTCTGCACGGCTATTATCTATATCGCAGTACTGGCTCTGCTTTTCTTCCCCGGAGTATTCCCGGAGGGTTCGCCTGCATCATCCATACTCATTCTTATCTGTATAGGCGTAATGCTTCTTTCCGGTATTCTTTATTCGGTAGCACTTATAAAGATGTGGCTTCACAATGAAACGATAGCCAAAGAGAACAGAATGAAGCTCAGGGAGATTGCTAAGGAAAGCACCCACGAGCATAGCAACATCAAAAGTGAATAAAAATGCGACCTGCAGGTTTTATCCTGCAGGTCGTTTTTTAGGAACTTCAGTGATTAATTCGCAAAAATAACACGCTCTTTTCTGAACAGGAATTGTTCGGAAAGGAGCTTTTATTATGAAAAGCAATATCAGAGCTGTTTTAACTGACAGCGTACTGCCAAATGCAATGAAAATGTCATTTGTTATGTCTGTTGCGAGGTGGTATTATGTCAATGGATGAAAGAACGCTTAAGGAACAAGATACGGAGCTTATGAAAAACGAGATTAACGGATTAAATGAGGTCTATCGTGAAATAGCGAATGAAATCGGAATTGAAAATGCCAGAATAATTCATAAAATGTTTCACGGAACTCAGGTTTCGTTCCCCGGTCGCCTGTACTCAAAGGAATACACGCACAGGGCAATTATCAGGGAATATAACGGCAAGAATATTCTTAAACTCGCTAAGAAATATGACTACTCCGAGCGTTCAATATGGCGGATCATCAGAACAAGTAAAACGAAATGAGAGGTATTTATGAAAGTCACAGTAAAAAAATCAAGAACACGCTTCATAGCGATAGCGGCGGCACTTATATGCACATTATCACTCACAGCGTGCAACAGCAACGGCACATCTTCTCAGACGGAAAGCAGTAACACCGTGAATAGCTCGGTATCTGCCGACAGCAGTACCGGCAGCAGTAACAACAGTTATGAAGCGTGGTCGGATGAAATAGTGCTGAGCAATATTATCCCCGAAGTAAAGGGAACTGTAGATCATACATACGAAAACACCGAAGAAGAATTGTGGATAACATTCAAATCGGTAGACGATAGCCAGTACAAAGATTATCTCACAGCCTGCAAGAACAGAGGATTTACCGTAGAAGAAAAAACAGATTCATTAGGATACACAGCGTTTAACGCAGACGGTTATCAGATAGAGCTTACATATTTCGGTAGCAGTGAAGATTTAACTATACTGCTTAAAGCACCTATGGAAATGGATGAAATTATTTTCCCTATCGGTCAGGCAGGAAACGCTGTTCCGAAGCCGAAATCGACATTTGGAAAAATCGACTATGAACGTGATGATAGATTTTCCCTGTACTTAGGAAATACGCCTAAAGCCGATTATAACGAATATGTAACGGCTTGTATAGATAAAGGATTTACCGTTGGTTACCGAAAGGACGACAAATTCTATTACGCATATAACGCTGACGGCTGGTATGTTTCCCTTGAGTATGTCGGTTTCAATGTTATGCGTATAGATGTCAGACCTCCTGAAGAACCGGATGAAAGCGAGCAGTCATCGGATGCGTCAAAGCCCGAAACAACTAATGCCCCCGAAACAAGCAAGCCGGCAGAAGCCGATGCAAGTGGCCTGAGAAGTGATTTCAAAGAGGCTATGGACAACTACGAGAGCTTTATGAACGATTACGTTGACTTTATGAAGAAGTATCAGGCAAACCCGACCGACCTCAGCCTTATCACAGATTATGCGACATATATCAACAAATATAACGAGCTTTCACAGAGCTTTGAAAAGTGGGACAGCTCGGATATGAACGATGCCGAAACAGCCTATTACCTTGAAGTGCAGACAAGAGTAAACAACAAGCTGCTTGAAGTGGCACAGTAAAACATCAAAAGCGAAGCCTTCCGTCCGTCATTATGACAGCGGAAGGCTTTTCTTTATGCAAAACGAAAAATCAACTTAAAATTTACCCGATGTGAACAAATCTTTGTTGAGTTTTGATATATACAAATTTTTCTTTCGGGTATAGAATATAGAGGTTGCTGTTTGTCCGCAGGACAAAGGAACGGAAAGAGGGAGAGAAATGATAAAGCGTTATTTCAAACGTTTAAAGACAGAATTCAAAGGCTATAATGCAGGAAAATTCGGGAAAGATGTGCTTGCCGGTATTACGGTAGCGGCTGTGGCACTTCCGCTTGCGCTTGCATTCGGTATATCGAGCGGTGCGACTGCCGCCGCAGGACTTATCACTGCGCTTATCGCAGGCGTTGTAATAGGACTGCTTTCGGGTGCTTCGTATCAGATTTCAGGACCTACGGGCGCTATGGCGGCTATCCTTTGCTCGCTTGTGGCTACATATCAGATACAGGGTGTGTTCATCGCCTGCTTTATGTCGGGTGTTATACTTCTGCTGTGCGGAATATTCAAGCTCGGCGGATTGGTACAGTTTATACCCACGCCTGTTATCACAGGCTTTACATCGGGTATAGCAATAATAATCGCATTCGGTCAGATAAACAACCTTACGGGACTTAAATGCGAGGGTGCTTCTACTATAGATAAAATAGTAAGCTACTTCAACATGCCTCAGACACTGAATTTCGAGGCAATAGCAATCGGCGTATGCGTTATAGTGTTTATGCTTATATACCCCAAAAAGCTCAATGCTATCATTCCGTCGTCGCTTATGTCTATTATAATAGCAACGGTGCTGAACTTCATATTCAATTTCAATGTCGGCATTGTAGGCGAGATACCGCAGACGCTTCTGCTTAATGACAGGCTTGATATTACGGCGATAGATTTTGACACGGTCAAGAATCTTATATTCCCTGCAATCAGTATTGCGGCACTCGGACTTATCGAGAGCCTTTTGTGCGGTGCGAGCGCAGGCAGAATGAAGAATGAAAAGCTTGACAGCGATCAGGAGCTTGTAGCACAGGGCATAGGCAATATGCTGATACCCTTTTTCGGCGGTGTGCCTGCGACAGCGGCAATAGCAAGAACGAGCGTTGCCATAAAGAGCGGCGCACAGACAAGAATAGCAGGTGTAATTCATTCACTGGTGCTTTTAGCGTCAATGTTCCTGCTCGGCGGTGTAATGTCAAAGATACCTATGGCGGCGCTTGCAGGTGTACTTATCGTAACTGCGTGGAGAATGAACGAGTTTGCGGTAATAAAGGACATTTTTGGCAGAAAGATAAAGACCGCAATGTTCCAGTATCTTATCACAATGGCGGCAACGGTTATATTTGACCTCACTGTCGCAATTATAATCGGTATACTTTTCTCGGTCATCATGTTCGTGCTTAAGGTTTCGGATATGACGGTAAACGTTGCGGATGTTGACCCTGCTAAGATAGATATAGCCGACAAGGACGGAAAGCTCTGCGGTACAAAGGTCGTATATGTCACAGGTCCGCTTTACTTCGGAACATCAAACAAGCTGTCAGAGAAGCTGTCACATCTTGAGGTCGATGACGGCGGAAAGCTGATATTCTCGATGCGTGGCGTGCCTATAGCGGATATTTCCGGTGTACAGGCTATGAAGGAGCTTTGCGACAGCCTTTCCGCAAGGAAGATAGAAATATACTTCTCGTGCGTACAGCCTGCCGTTGACGAAATGTTCCACCGTTGCGGCCTTATCGAAACCTACGGCGAGGAGCGTTTCTTCTGGAGCACCGACAAGGCGATGAAATTCATTGCAGGAGAAACCGTAAACGTCTGCCCCGTCTGCTCCGCAAACACATCAAATACAGCCGTAACCGCAGAAACGGCAAGCGTATAAATCTAAAACAAAAATCAGCCCGCAGGAAGATAAAACTCCTGCGGGCTGTTACTTTATGCTAAGCGTTTTAGTCGTCGTTGCCTTGCGACATTACGATAAAGCCTACTATTATCGTAATTATCAGAACGAGTAATCCAAGCAGCTGATTTTCAATAAAACAAACCATCAGTGCAAAACCGCCGATTAAAATAGCAATTCCGAAAAGTATCCACAAGCATTTTACCGCTTCACTGCGAGTATCGGTTTTGTCCTCATCGTTGACGTGGTGTGAATAAACCGTCCTGCCTTTATTCTGCGCAGGTGGCTGTTCATTTTTCTTGCTTTCATCAATCATGTGCTGAACAAGCCCGATGGTGAACAAGTCGTCGGATAAGTCGTGCTTTCCGTTATGGTTCCAGTCGAACATAATATCCACCCCTTTCGCAAGTGCCTTGTTTATGTTGTTATTGTAGCATAAGGATTGTACGATAAAAAGGACAAACAAAGCTACATATCGCTATAGTCTTTCGGGCAATTGCCGTATGCTAATCATCTTTGTCAAATCCCCGTGACATTACAGCATAGCTGATAAATACTAAACCTAATACTGAAAGTGCTATCAGAAGTTGATTTTTGATATTGCAGATTATCAGAATAAAGCCGACAATAAGAATTATCAATCCTAAAACAAGCCAGAAGGTTGTTATTGCATTCTTGCGGGCACCGTTAGTGTCCTGATAGATATCATAGCGATGATGATTTCTCCTGTTACGATTTCTTGCAGAGGGCTTTTCATCCTCCTCGTTTATCATATCTTCAAGAAGCCCGAATGTGACAAAGTCATCGAAGGGATCGTGCTCACCGTTTCCGTTCCAGTCAAACATAATATCCGCCCCTTTCGCAAGCGCCTTGTTTTTGTTGTTATTGTAGCATAGACAGTGTACAATAAAAAGGATAAATATCTTAGAATTAGAATAACGCTGTGTATTTGTTGCTGACAATTTCAAATAAAACGAGTATAATATTACTGATATCAAAAAGCGTAAGCTTTTGTAAGGGTGGAGTTGCTGACGTTGCCCTTATTTTGTTTTATTAAGTAAATTTATAATTTTGTGCGTTCTCCTCGCAAGGCTGACAGCAAAAAACAAACACCGCAATCAAATACGGTTGATTGTGACTTCAGTATGTTAAATTTCATTCAATACGGCAAATAGGACGAATCATCTCCCATAGCATCAAAGTGTCGCCTGTAACGGCGAGGGATAGTGAGGTCTGAGAAATATCCTATATCAGACAGGACGTGCGAAATAGCTGTAAATCCATCGTTATAGAAGCGTGTTATACGTTTCTTCCTGTCGGTAATTCCGCAGTAGTCATGCGGGCATACAAATGTCCATTCGGCAGAGCGGTCGTCAACTATTACTCTGAAATATTTATCAATGTCATTCTGGCTTATGCCGAAGTTTGCAAGCAGTATGTGATGCTCAAAGCTGTCGTCAAGCCGTGACATAAGTACTGTTTCACCGTCAGATGAGATGGCGAAAGTTAACGGTTCTTTTTTAGCAATATATTCATTTACCGTTTTTTCGTCCGGGTATTTACAATATGTCATAAATTCACCTGATTTCCGTATTTAAAAACTGATTCCGAATCTTATATATTAATTATAGCATTTCCGCCGGCAAATTGCAAATCCTGTTTGGGTGCGTTCTCCTCGCAAGGCTGACAACAAAAAACAAGCACCGCAATCAAATACGGTTGATTGCGATGCAGTTTTTTGGCACGCCTGATGCGATTCGAACGCACGACACATAGCGTCGGAGGCTATTGCTCTATCCGGCTGAGCTACAGGCGTAAATATAAAGGGCTGACGTAAATCAGCCCTATTATTATAACACGATTTTAATGTTTCGTCAACATTGTGAAAGAGAAATCACTTTAAAAGCGATTCGGTAGCCGCAATCTTTACTGCAACGCAGAATACCTCCATAGCCTTTGCAAGCTCTGCTTCGGTAGGATATGTCGGAGCGATACGGATATTGTTATCGTGAGGATCCTTGCCGTAAGGATAAGTCGCACCTGCGCCTGTCAGAACAACTCCCGCCTGCTTGCAAAGTTCAACAGTACGCTTTGCTGTGCCGTCAAGACCGTTGAATGAGATAAAATAACCGCCGTTGGGCTTGTGCCAAGAGCCGAAGCCTGTAGGAGCGATCTCCTTGTCGAGCATATCAAGAACGATCCTGAACTTAGGCTCGATTATAGCCCTGTGCTTCTTCATATGCTCCTTTATGCCGTCAAAATCCTTGAAGAAACGAGCGTGTCTTAACTGGTTGAGTTTATCGTAGCCGATAGTCTGGAATGTCATCTGGCTCTTGATAAACTTGATGTTTTCCGCACTCGCACCGATGAATGCAAGACCGCCGCCGGGGAATGAGATCTTCGATGTGGACGCAAACATAAATACCATATTCTGCTTGCCTGTCTTTTTAGCTTCTTCAAGAAGGTTCAGCAGAGTGTCGGGAGTATCTGTAAGGTGATGAACGCAGTAAGCGTTATCCCAGAATATTCTGAAATCCTTTGCTTTAGGCGAAAGGTTAGCAAAACGCTTTACCGTTTCGTCTGAGCAGGTGATGCCTTCGGGGTTGCTGTACATAGGTACGCACCAGATACCCTTGATAAGCTCATCTTCGCTTACCAGCTTTTCTACAACGTCCATATCGGGACCGTCGGGGGTATAAGGTACTGTGATCATCTCAATGCCGAGGCTCTGGCAGATAGCAAAATGTCTGTCATAACCGGGAGCGGGGCAGAGGAACTTCACCTTTTCGTTCTTTCCCCAGGGCTTGTCGCCGCCGAGAACGCCGAGCAGCATCGCTCTTGCCATTGTATCGTACATAAGCTGAAGGCTTGAGTTACCGCCGATGATTATTTCATCGTGAGCAACACCGAGCATAGGCATACAAAGTCTTTTTGCTTCTTCTATACCGTCAAGCACACCGTAGTTACGGCAGTCAACACCGGTTTCCGACATATAATCACCGTCAAGGCAATGCGTCAGCATATCAAGTGATAAATCAAGCTGTGCGGGAGAGGGCTTGCCTCTTGACATATCCAGCTTCAGACCCTGCTTGCAAAGCTCGTCATACTGCTTTTTAGCTTCTTCATTCAGCTTTATCAGTTCATTCTTTTCCATTATCGCAAACTCCTTATAATAAAGAATTTTAACGCAGTTTTTCACTGCACCCATGCTTTAATTATAATGCAAATAAAGCCGTTTTGCAAGCGTTTTTTCATTTTCTTGCAAAGAATTATGCAATTTCGTCAAAAAAACGTTGCACAGTAACATAATTATGGCGATTAGCAACTATAAAATATCCATTAAATGTTTAATCTGTGCAACTCGTAATTTTAATTTTTGCATTAACCGGCAAATGCGGCTGTTACAACGCCGTTGTTGTTTGTGAATGTAATGTCGGCGCTCACCGTCTGTTCGTCAAGCCCCGATAGATTCAGCGGAACACTGCATCGCACATTATAAGTCCATTCAAACGTCAGCGTAGTGCTTGTCTTGCCGTCAAGAAAAGCAAGGCTCATATCAAAATCAGTGCTGTCGCTGAGAAGAGCCGTTGCGGATAATGCATCGTCATATATTACGGGAAGAGTAACATTCTGACGTGTAAGCTCGGTAGGCATTATGTTCCGCAGGGATATTATCTTTGAGTTTCCGTCCGTATATATATTAAGCGTAAGGTCGGCACAGTAGAAGCCTACCTGCTTCTGATTATCGAGCGGTATATCCTCCGCATATCCCTGCACGGCAAAATAACCCGTTCCGTAGTCCGACAAGGCTATATTGAAGGTGGGATGGAACACCGGCGTTCCCTTTGCAAGAATTGCGTCATAAGCTGTCAATGCACCCTCTACGCCGTCCTGCACATCAAGCAGGGCAGTATCGACCTCTGCCTTGTCAAGCCCCGAATAATAGCTTGCCGAAACGGCAAAATTTGAGCCGTCACTTATAATTTCCCTGTTGCTGCCTGCGTACACGGGAGTTGTGCGTGTAAGCAGCATATACAGCAAAAGCCCTATTCCTGCGGTAACAAGCACAAGCAGGATAACAAGTACGATTTTTTTCATTCGTTTCCCTTTCAGAATTGTTTTATATGCAGTAAAGATTCATATCCCACGCAGGAATATACGGGTGCTGTCTTAAATACAGCTTGTATGACGGATTCAGCTCCGTTACCTTTATGGGCAGGGCGAACATATCCTCCGTGCGATGATAGAGCGAAACGAGCAGCTTCGGCTTGTCACGCTTTATTACTGTCTTACTGCCGTCAAGAGCCTCGCTTTCACTGCCCTCAACATCATATTTTATATAGGTTATACGCTCGTCCTTTACAAAGCTGTCAAGACTGCGCATTTCTATCTCCTTTATCCGTGACGGATTGACAGGCTTACCTTTTTCATAGGGGATAAGCGATGAATTTCTTCCGCCCTTTGATATGAATTCGCAGACCGTATCACAGCTCCACGCACCGGCATTCACCGTTCTGAAGTCATAAGGGCTCAGCTTGTAGTGTATGCGTTTCATCTTTGCGTAATTCTTCCCGTCAGGCTCCATCGCAAAAATCTTGTTGAACTGTCCGCCCGTCACTTCCAGAAACTCGGTTATCGTGTCGCCGTTGTAAGCGCCGAGATCCGCATAGGTTTCGTTGCCGCCGAGCGAAAGTATCTCATATCCTTCCGCTTTATCCGTCTGATTGCGTAAAAGCGGCTGTATCCTTCCCGTTATACGATATTCAAGCCAGCCGTCGAAAACCTGTTTTGATTTCTCGTCCGCAAGCATCGAGTAAACTCTTTCAAGCTCGGCTCTATGCTCCTCGGCATATTCTTTTGTGAATAATCCTCCGCCTATTACCGGAACATCGGGAGCGTATAATTCGTGCCTGTCCGAAATGGCAATGATACGCTGTATCACATCGTCAATATGAGTGCCGAAAGCAACGAGTATGATACAGTCGCCGAACTGCCGTTCAATATCGGACAGCTTTTTCACCTCAAAGCCGGCAAAGCTGTGACCTCTCACGAAGTCATCGCTCGCCATGAATCCCGATATTTTTACATTCTTCAAGGAGCATACATCGAGTATTTTCTGTGCGCCGTCACCCATACCGTATATTATTATCGGCTTTGAGGTTTCAGCCAGATGATCCCACAGAGAAACTGCGCCTGTTATATCGTACATTTGAACATTCCTTTTCCGTGATTATTCGACCGTTACCGATTTTGCAAGGTTTCTCGGATGGTCAACATCAAAGTTTTTGAGCGCCGCAGTATAATATGCGATAAGCTGTAACGGTACTACAGCGACAAGCGGCATAAGAAGATCCCTTGCAAGAGGGAGCATAACGGGATAATCAACATCGTTCCCGTCAAACTTCATATCCTCACTGCATACCATTACAACAGTAGCGCCTCTTGTCTTTACTTCCTTTATATTACTCATCGTTTTTTCGTAAAGATCGTGCTGTGTGGCAACTGCGATGACCGGCATACCGTCTTCGATAAGGGAGATAGTGCCGTGCTTCAGCTCGCCTGCGGCATAGCTTTCCGAGTGGATATAGGAAATTTCCTTCAGCTTAAGACTGCCCTCCATACTGAGCGCATAGTCAAGACCTCTGCCTATATACAGCAGGCTGTCTGCGCTTATCAGCTTGGATGCTACCTTCTGGTACTGCGTCTGATCGTCAACGCACTTCTGTACCTTTGAGGGAATCTGTGAAAGCTCCGATATAAGCTGTCTGCACTGTTCTTCGTCAATTGCGTTTCTTGCATACGCAACACGGAAAGCAAGCAGATACATAAACGCCGCCTGTACCATATATGCCTTTGTGGAGCATACCGATATTTCAGGTCCCGCAAGGGTATACATTACCATCTTTGCTTCTCTTGCTATTGATGAGCCAACCACGTTTACTATCGCAAGCGTGTCTGCGCCTATTGAATTTGCCAGCTTCAGAGCGGCAAGCGTATCTGCGGTTTCGCCCGACTGCGAGATAATAACTACAAGATCGTCCGGCGCAAGCAGAGGATCACGGTAGCGGAATTCCGACGCAATATCCACAACAACGGGAGTGCGTGCCAGCTTTTCTATAACGTATTTTCCTACCATGCCTGCGTGCATTGCAGAGCCACAGCCTACTATATAGATATGGCGATAGCTCCTCAGCTTTTCATCTGTAAGTCCGCACTCGGAGAAGTCAGGCATACCGCCCTTGATACGGGGATTTATCGTCTTTTTGAGTGCGTCGGGCTGTTCGCATATCTCCTTGAGCATAAAATGAGCATATCCGCCCTTTTCAGCCGCCGAAACATCCCATGTAGCAACCTGTAATTCCTTTTCGATGACATTCTTGTGCATATCATAGAACGTAACACCGTCGGCTGTTATATCCGCAACCTCTCCCGGCTCAAGCAGATAGTATTCTCTTGTATATTCGATTATAGCGGTAACATCGGACGCAATAAACATTTCGCCCTTTCCCTTGCCGACTATCAGAGGACTTTCTTTTCTTGCCGCAAATATGCGGTTCTTATGCTCCCTGAACATTATGCCGAGCGAATATGCGCCCTCTATATCGGCAATCGTCCTGATTATTGTATCTATAGGGTCGCCGTCATAGTTGTAGTCGAGCAGCTTTGCCACAGCCTCCGTGTCGGTCTGGCTCTCAAAGCCGTATCCCTTCGATATAAGAAATTCCTTCAGCTTGCGGTAATTTTCGATTATACCGTTATGAACGATGGACACTCTGCCGTTTCCTATCGGGTGAGAGTTAATGTCGCTCGGCTCGCCGTGCGTTGCCCAGCGTGTATGTCCTATACCTGCCGTAGCTGTGAAATGAGGCTCGTTTTCGAGCTTTTTGATAAGCCCTTCCTTGAGCTTGCCCTTTGCCTTGACGGTTTTTATCCTGTCGCCCTCAAACACGGCTATACCTGCCGAGTCATAACCTCTGTATTCCAGCTTCGTAAGTGAGTTTACAAGTATTGCGGTGCATTCTTTTGCACCTACATATCCTACTATTCCACACATGATCTTGTTCCGCCTTTCTTTAACCGGATGAGCAGCCCTGCTGCTCTGTAATACTAATAATCATATTCTGTTTATTTTTCATTAAGTACATTTATCTGTAAGCCGACAGCCTGTGTGACGGCTTATATAAAAACAGTATATCACATTAAGCTCCAAAAGGCAATATATTTTGTGTTGACTTGAGTTATCAACTGTGTTAAAATGGTATCGTAGATCACATTTAATGTGATAAACAATTTACGGAAAATACAGTTATCTGTTATCAAGGAGGAAAATTATGGGGTTCGGATTACAGGACATACAAGAGCTGACAGGCTACATTGAAGAAATGTTTTCGGAATATATGACATTTCCGACAATTTTATTCATAGTTGCCATTGTGGTGGCTTTATCGTCAATAGCTTGCTTTATTCTTGCACCGTTTTACATAAAAGGAAAGGCAGGAGGAGCAAAAACAGCCGCTCAGGTGATTTCCGTCATTGATTTTATCGTCGGCATATTACTCATTTTGGCATTCCTTATCATTACATTGTTGTTTAATATGGCGTCGGACGGTTTCTTTGATTCGGCTGACGAATTTTTGAAAGCAGTGTTCGGATTTTTGATAGTTCCTACAAGATTCGGTATGTCGCTAGAGGCAGTTTTCGGAGCTGATGCAAATATCGGCACGCCTATATTGTTTTATGCCTTGTATTTTGTTACGGCAGGCTTGCTCGGACTGGCGGCATTTATCGTAAGCTGTATAGCAAGAGGAAAATACAATGCCGCAAACGGTCTTATAAGAGGTGCGGCCGCACCTGCGGGAGCACCTCAGTACAACCCTTATCAGCCTTACGGTCAGCCGAATGCTCAGCAGGGCTACCCTCAGCAGTACGGACAGAATGCTCAGCAGGGCTACCCTCAGCAGTACGGACAGAATGCTCAGCAGGGCTATCCTCAGCAGTACGGACAGAATATACCGCAGGACAACGCACAGTATCAGCCTGCCCGGCAGGAAGCTCCGCAGAATATACCGCAGGACAATGCACAGTATCAGCCTGTTTCACATCCTGCTCAGCAGGAAACTGCAAATACAGAAGCTCCCGTGCAGGCGGACGTGGCACAAGCGGCTCCCGTACAGCAGGCTTCGTCGTCATTCTGTGGCAACTGTGGTACTCCGGTAACTCCCGGTGCTTCATTCTGTCAGAATTGCGGCAACAAAATCAATTGACGATAATTTAACGGGCTGCTTCAGGCAGCCCGTTTCAGTTTGTAGAAAAAGTCTGTATTTATAAAAATAGAGCAAATTCTCTATCCCTATCCCCAAACCCCTTTCCCCGGGAAAGGGGCTATATTACTGGGGCTACCGCCCATAGACCCTGTCGGGGGCTACGCCCCTGCGACCCCGTTTTTATATAATCAAGAGGTTTATCGACAGTCTGTAACGGGCTGCTTCAGGCAGCCCGTTTACTTTTTTACATTTCACCCTTGATGCCTATGATAATTTTTGTTGTTTTTAACAATAGAAAGATATGCGGCGATGTGCTACAATTACTATCGGTGATGTTATGAAAAAGAAAATCAGCGTCTGCGAAAATTCAATGGTGCTTGTATACATTCTTGCAATGTCCGGAGGATTTATGGACGCATACTCCTATATGTGCAGGGGAGAGGTATTCGCCAATGCCCAGACGGGAAATATTCTTCTTATGGCGGTAAATCTGGCAAAAGGCAATTTTGTTGTCGCCCTCAGATATTTTGCTCCCGTAATGGCTTTTATAGCAGGTGTTGTGCTTGCACAGACGGTGCATCATATCTTCAAGGGCAGAGCGCTCCACAGACGGCAGATAGTTATTCTGTTCGAGGCGGCGGCACTCTTTGCGGCGGCATTTATACCGTATGAGCTTAATATTCTTTGCAACTGTATCATTTCTCTTGCCTGCGGCGCACAGGTAGAGGCATTCAGAAAGATAAGCATAAGAGGCGCATATCCGCAGAGTTACGCCTGCGCCACCACAATGTGTATAGGCAATATGAGAACAGCGGCTTCATCCATATGCGAATACGTCGCTCATAAAAACAGGGACGATCTGAGAAAAGGCCTGCTTCTTTTCAGCATAAACGCAATGTTCGCCGTCGGCGCTGTCGCAGGCGATCTGTGCGTGACAGCAATAAATCAGTGGGCTGTGATGATTTGTGCCGTGTTTATGACTATGGCGTTTATAATTATAACAATGGAAGAAAAGGAAGAAGAAAAAGATGTCGGTTAAAACCGACATATCAGTCTGTCGATAAACCTCTTGTTTATCGAAAATGGGGTCGCAGGGGCATAGCCCCCGTACAGGTCGTCAGCCATTTGTGCCACTGCATCGTGCAGTGGCTTTGTGTGGCTGACTACAAGCATCCTTGCTTGGACAAGGGGCGGTAGCCCCAGTAATATAGCCCCGGCAAGGACGCCGGGCGTGTATGCCCAAAGGCTCTGCACGATGCAGAGCCAACCAAGCATACACAGCCCTTCACCGAGGGGAAGGGGTTTGGGGTTAGGGATTGAGAACAAGCACTTTTTTGGAAAAACAGACTTTTTCTACAGTCTGAGATGTCGGTTAAAACCGACATATATAACTTAAGGCACCGCCTAAGCGGTGCCTTCGTTGTTATTATTGACTTGTTTATCCTCAGCTCTTCTGCATTAAAGCTCTGTAAGGCTCAAGGAATGATTCTACTGTACCATAGTATGAATCACGAAGATTTGTGTAGGATTCGCCGAACTTGAACGGTCCGCCGAGTACACAGCCCTTACCTTCGCTGTCGCCCTGCTGGAGCATATTTGTAAGGTCGGTTGAGAAGCCGAAGCAATCATCAAAGAGGAATGTGAACTTGTCGCTCGTTGTGTCCTTCAGATCGGTATAGATCTGGTACAGATCTTCAGACATTGCCGAGTGCTTTTTATTCTCTCTGCGTGTTGCACCACAGCTGGGGCATTTCTCCAGAGTCTTGTCGGGTGTAGAAACGCCGCATTCGGGGCATTTGGGATAATAAAGATGCTCAGCCGTCATTTCAGCCTTTGACTTAGCGATCAGTTCAGGGTCGATTTCGTTAAGACGGCAGATTTCCATGTACTTGATAGCAGCCTTTATGTTCTTTGCACCTGCGGGAACGAGATAACCGAATGTATCGGTGTTGGTGTAGTATTTGTCAGCCTTGTCATCTCTGGGTATCGGAACAAATCTGATATCCTGATCCTTTGCTGCACCCTGTGCCGATGTCCAGCCCCAGTCAAGACCGAACTCTGCGAACAGTGTCTTTGTATCTGAAAGGCAGGTACTGGGATCTGCATATTCTGCATTTACCATACCCTGATTTGCAAGGTCGGAAAGGAACTCCTGACATCTCTGGACATTAGCGTCCTTCATGTTGTTGATGATCTGCTTGTTAGGACCGTCAACATCTATAAGCGTTGTGCCTGTCGAAACTATGAAGGGCATCGCTACGAAGCCTGTGGGCATTACACCGTAATATTCATCACCGATGTTGCACCATTCAGTCATTATATCCTTCCATGCTGTCCATGTCCACTTGCCTTCCTTATAAAGTTCCAGCGGGTCTGTCTTGATACCTTCATCGTCAAGAGCAGTCTGGTTGTATATAAGTACAACGCCGGGATTTACACGGTAGGGAAGATAATAGTGCTTTCCGCCGTAGTTGAAGTTTTCGATCATATCCTTCATACCTGACCATGTGTCGCTGTCAAAGTCAACATAATCGTCAAGTGAAGTATAAAGGTTGTTTGCTACACCGTGAGGGTATGACTGCCACTCATAGCGTACCATATCGGGAGAGTCGGAAGAAGCAACAAGCTGTGCGAGCTTTGTAAAGTATTCCGCTGAGCTTGTCGAAATTGTCTCTACCTTATATCCTGCATCGTTGAACTTATCAACGATCTCCTTGTCGTCTTTGTTAAGATCATAGTAACCGAGCCACTTGAGCGTGTCGCCGTTTGATGGTGCTTCTACAACGCTGCCGCCGTTGTTGCCGCCTGCAGAAGAATTGTCACCGTTGTTGCTGTTTTCGGTCGTGCTTGAATTGCCCTGCGATGTGCCGGCATTGCTTGCAGAACCGCTTGTGGTCGTTGAACCGTTGCAGGCTGAGAGCATTGATGTTGCCATAGCCGCTGTGATCGCACAAGCGAGAATTCTCTTTGAGAGTTTCATTTTAGTCCTCCTTAAAGTTACTCTTGCGTGTATACGTTTACACCAAGATGATTATATTATAACCGAAAAGTGAATAAATTTCAATTCACTATTTCTACAGTTTATCGGTTTAAATTTCAGCTATTTTGCACAAAAGTGCGGAGCGTAATATGTGAAAAGTTAATCAAATTTATGTAAATTTAAGTGATAACATTAAGAAAATTTAAGCAAATAGCTTCACACGGCAAATCGACATTCGCTATAAACGGCTCTGTATTCCCGAAAATCCGTATCCTACGGTTTACTTTGCCCGTACCGCCGACAGCGAGAAGCCATCGCAGCATTACCTCACGTCACGGCTTGAAACAGCCGCAGAATATCACTCTGTTTGTTAAGATAAACCGATAATTCCTTTGTCAAGGCACGCTTTGAGCATCAGCCGTTTTGTTTCGCCGTTGTTTTCAAAACAGACCGTGCCGATTCCGCTTTTGTCGATATTCTTTATCACACCATTGCCGAAAGAGCTGTGATATATTCTGTCGCCCGCCTTGAGCCTTATATCCTCTGTCTTTTTCGGTATCGGCTTTTCGGCGGTAACATTGAGCTTTTCAAGTTCCTCACTCTTTATATATGTTACTGTGCGGTCACGGTCCGTTAGCATTTCGGCAAGCGTTTTAAGCTCGGTCTTACCGCTTGTGTAGCGTATGCACAGCTTTTCCGCACAGCAGGCGATAATAATGCCTCTGCCGTTTTTGCCGTCGCAGTAAACACGACCGAGCATATCTCTTGCAAACAGGGAAAAGAATATATCGTTACTGTCAGTGTATTCTATCGGCAGATTTTTCTCAATCTCGTCAAGAAATTCCGAGCTTTCGCCCTTGCACGAAAACAGATACAACTCTTTTCTGGCTCTTGTCACAGCAACATAGAACAGCCTCCGCTCCTCCTCGTATTGCTTTATATCCTCCTTATCGTTCAGCTTGTCCTTAGTTATGCACGGCAGTACATCGTCTATTACATCGAGCAGGTAAACGCAGTCATATTCAAGTCCCTTGCTTGAATGCACAGTGGACAGCGTGAATTTGCTGTAAGGATCGTCCTTATGCTCCGCCATGATTCCGCTCAGTTCAGAAAGCCTGTCTATAAGCTCCGCACTGCTGTTTACGTTTCTCGCAAGCATACGGAGAATATCATATTTGTTTTCGTCAAGCCCGTTCTTGTGGGCATAATCCGCATACTGCATCCCGTGCAGGATAATGCTCAGCACTTCCGTTGCACTGCTGTTTTGTGCCTGCCCCATCAGCTGAGCCGTCTGTTTTATATTCCGCTTTGAATTTACGCTGATTTGCGTACCTGTATCAATGCCAAGCAGTGCGTCGGTTATCGTGATATGCTTCTGCAAGCTTATTTTGCAAGCCGCCTCGGCAGTCTGTCTTGTTATATAAAGCCCTATTTTATAGTATATCGCCATAAAGCTGTCAATGTCATACGGGTTATTGATGAATCTGATTATTTCCGTGATGTCAAGCACAGGCCTGCTTGTGAAAAAGGTCTTTTCACCGCCCTTCAGCCTGTATGGAATATTGTTCCTTTCGAGCATATCAACAAGAACGACCGCACTGTCGTTGTTTCTGAAAAGTGCCGCTGTCTGCTGTTCGTTTCTTGCGGCGATACCGCACAGAAAGTCATATTGAACGTTTCTGCGTTCACAGCGTACAATGCGGACGGGTATACCTGATTTGTTCACGGCACGGATAGTCTTTTCACGTCTGAAACGATTGCACTTTACGAATGAATCCGCCACCCCGATAATTTCGGGAGTAGAGCGGAAATTCTGCTCCATGAACAGTATCTGTGCGTTTTTATACGTCTTTTCGAAGTCGGTAAGCGCCTCAGGGTACGCTCCTCTGAAAGCGTAGATGCTCTGATCCTCATCGCCCACCATAAATATATTACCGCTTTTTGCGGCAAGCAGGCAAATTATCTCGTGCTGTATCTTAGATGTATCCTGCGCCTCGTCAACGCAGATATAGCGGAATCTTCCGTGAAAGTATGCAAGTATATCGGGATATTTACGGAGTATGTCAAGAGCCGTCACCATCTGATCGTCATAGTCCATAAGCGAGCGTGACGACAGCGCAAGGTTGTACTCCCTGTATATTTTCAGCGTGTCATAGCCACTGCCCGAAAGCGCTTCTATCTCCTCGTCCGACAGCATCATATTCTTTGCAAATGTTATCATAGCGCCGATGTCATTTATGGTCGCAGTATCCGCAAATTCACCTGTGACAAGGCGATAAACCTCGCTTATCAGCCGTTTGCGGTCGCCCTCTCTGCTCATAAGATGCGGCACGTTTTCATCCGTGTATACCGTGGAGAAATACTCGATGATTTTGGCAGACAGACCGTTTATTGTCCTTATTTCAAGACCTGCGCCGCATTCGCTTCCGAAACGGTCGGCAAACCTCTTTTTCAGTTCAAGCGTAGCGGCTCTGGTATAGGTCACCGCCAGTATCTCAGAGGGGCTGATGCCACAGCGATTTATCATATATCCCAGCCTTGTTATAAGCACTGTCGTCTTTCCGCTGCCGGGTACGGCAAGCAGTAAAACCGCCCCCTGTACAGCCTTGACAGCGGTATTCTGCTGTTCGCTCATTTCAGCCATAAAGCGTTTTTCAAATTCGTTTTCGGTCATAGAAAGCCCTCCGTTTATACGGTTATTTTATCATAAATGATCTCCCCGTGCAACAATATAACGGATGGCGGGAAATGAAAAATGTGAAAATTTGCGAAAAAGGCTTTTCATAAAGCGGATTTTGTGGTATGATAAATATATATGTACATTTTGAGGTGAGAAGATGAACGCACAGGAATTATCCGCCCTTATAAAACAGGCGCAGACAGGCGATACGGAAGGTTACGCACAGCTTTACGCAGCCGTGTACAGACCTGTATATAAAATAGCAAGAATGGCAATGAAAAGCGAGGATGCCGCTGTAGAGGCGGTACGCCTGACAGTGCTTGACAGCTTTGCGGCACTGCCTGCGGCAAGGCTTACTTCATCGCCGCAGTTCATAGAATGGCTCGTAAAAATACTCTGCACTAAGATAAGACACATCAACAAAACAGGCGGTGAGTTATGCACAAAGACAGATAGCGGTTCGGAGATAAGAAATGCGCTCAACAATCTGCCCGATATTGAGCGTCTTGTACTCAGCGTCAGCACGGTGTGCGGATGCAGTGCGGAGAAAACCGCTAAACTGTGCGGCTATACCGAAGAAACAGTAGGGGTCTGCCTTACCAATGCAGAGGTAACATTGAAAGCACAACTGCTTTCGGGATCGAATATCTGACGGAGGAAAGAAATAGATGGTTAGTCTGGAACAAAAGATAAAAGAATACGTTTCTTCCGTAGAGATACCTGACAGAGTAAAACCGGAAGAAATAAGGAGATTGCTCGAGGATAACGGAGATATGACCGCAGGAGTATTTCTGCGTAAGCTAAAGGAGCTTAAAATAAGCGGTTCGGATTTTCTTGAGCTTTTAGGAAACAGCAAAATCGGCAATATGGAGTTCAGAAGAATAGAGGAAAACCCTCATCTGAAGTTCGATGAACTTTTACAGATACTGGATAATTCCGTTCTGAGCGGAGAAGATTACCGTATGATAATTGCGGTCGCCACTCAGCGCAAGGAGCTTGCAGAGCAGAGAAAGCGCCGTGAAGAAGAAACGCTTCGCCGTATGACTGAGGAACTTAGCGCAAAAAAGAACGTTCATAAAGAAAAAGAAACAGGAACAAATCAGGACGATACAGCAGCTATATCAGAAAATACACCCGAAGCAAACACACAGGAAGCACTCGACAGTGAGAAGATTTCTGCGGCTGAGGCACTTATTCTTCGTATGCAGAAAGAAATTGACAGCGAAGAAAATGTCGAAACTGTAGAAAATACATCGAATTATACAGATAGTAATACAGATTTGCCCGAATCTGAGCAGAAAAACGTTGAGGAAGCTCCTGCTGCAGAAGCCGAAGAAGATAATACTGAAAAGGAAAGCATTGCTACGCAGGAAGAAAGCACCCCGACCGATAATTCCGACAGCGACAGCAAAAGCGTTACTATGGAGTTCTGCATACCGGCACCGCCTGTCGCAGAAGCTAATCCTGCAGGTGAGGAAGCGGAAGATTTTGACGGCATAATATCCGATGATGAAAAGATAGGCAGTAACGCAAGGGAGATAGGCAGTGCCATAGGCGAGCTTATGGACAGCAATGCGGATTATGACGTATCCGATGATAAGGAGGATTGCGTTGTCATAAAGCGCAGAAAGGGCTGCCTTATCACATCGTTTATAGGTGCGGCAGTGCTTGTCGCAGGAGGAATTACACTGAATCAGCTCAGAGCCTGCGGAATAATTCCCGACCTTACATATGATATTCCGGAAAAGATCGAGCAGAACATAGACAGCTATGAAACGCTTCTGAATGAAGCCGCAGCCGCACGGGACAAGATTAGCTATCAGCTTCCCGACACCTTCGTGACGGTCGAAAAGAAGCCTGCCGCTCTGCCGAAAAACGTGTACGGCGATAATCTGGTCGCTACGGTAAAAGATACAGAGATATGCGGTGCTAAGGAAAAGGACGGCAAGCTCAGCGACAATTTCAGCTTTGAAACAGGTCTTACCGATGCAGGAATAGTGAAGTGCGGAGAGTATTTTGCGGTTGTCGGCAGTAAGGACAACGCAACGGTTATCCGCACTTATGATGAAAGCGGAATGTTAAGCGGAAAAGTGACCGATGAATATATACTTTCGGGAGAACTTGTTGATTTATATACAAACGGTAATAAGGTTTGTGCTGTAACGAAAGACAGCTTTGATATTGATAAAGCCGAATCGGAGAAACCGGAAACGTTTGTTCCTGCATACACACATAAAGGAACAACGCAGACTGTTGAATTTGAAAATATGCTGGTACCGTCTTATGTAAGCGGACTTAACTATTATACCGCAACAATGATAGCTCCTGCAGGAGATAATGAGTTTATGACGAAAAGCGTCATAGTCGGTGACATCGGCGGATGTTCGGTAAACTCTGACGGAATGTATGCGACCGACACAAGCAGGATAAACAATAATTATTCCACACAGATTGCCTATGTAATGTTTGACGATCTGATGAGCAGTATGATAACCGGAGTATCCGATGTTGCTCTTAATCCCGGTCTGGTTATTGCGATGGATGATAACTTTGCGGCTTTCGGAGAAATATATTCCGGTGATGAACGTCATAATGTCATTATCACAACGAGCAAAACGCTCGGTAATATAAATTTCTGTGCAGGCATCGCAGACGGACAGCGAATAGCTTCGATAAGCGGTACGGGAAAAACCGTTACTGTAACATCATACGGCGATGACCCTATGCAGTACAGCGTGAATGCCGACAACGGCGAACAGGCGGAAAACACAGAAAACACCAACAGCGTGAAGCTGAACGACAATGTGACAGCGCAGGTCACCGTAAAGGCTGACAAGGACGGAAACAGACAGGGCATACTGCTTGCCGTAGGCGGCGAGAAGAAAGCGGAGGTCACCATCACCGCAGAAAGCAATACTTCGGGCGACTGGAACAGCTATCTTACAAGCCCCGTGTGCGATGATATTTCACAGCTTGCCTATTATGAAAAGGACGGAAAGATAACGATCGGAATACCCGTTATGTACTTTGACGGAATATCGCAGGTCAGCGTTTGCAAGTTCTACAGTTATGCCGACGGAAAGCTGTCCGAGCTTGGAAACATAACGCTGTATGACGAAAAGTACACCACGCTTTACTGCGATATAATCGATGGCGACAAGCCGTATATACTTACAATGTGGGATAACCGTGTGATTACGGCAAGCATTGATAAGATAAAGGTAATATCGGATACCGTTTTCAAGACGGTTGAAAAGAAGGATACCGCAACCGACAGCAAAACGGAAAGCAAGACAGAGAGTAAAACGGACAGCAAGCCCGACAGCAAGCCCGAAAGCAAAACTGACAGCAAGCCCGACAGCACTGCTGACAGGAAGAGCGAATAAGGCGGTAATATTATGCACGAAAGGCTTCTGACAGCGGCGATAGAATATGACAAGGGCGACCCTAAAAGGATACAGCACTTTATAAAAGTACACAGCTTCGCAAGGCTTATCGGTAAGCAGGAGAAGCTGTCGGACGAAATGATGAAAGCTCTTGAAACGGCGGCGATACTTCACGACATAGGCATTCACGAGGGAGAACGGCTCTACGGCAGAAATGACGGCGAGATACAGCAAAAGCTCGGTCCGGGTATCGCAAAGGAAATTCTTGAGTCGGTCGGCGGATATGAGGATGTTGCAGAGCGTGTGATGCATCTTATCGCCCGCCACCACACATATACGGATATTGACGGCAAAGACCTGCAGATACTCATCGAGGCAGATTTCATAGTAAATCTGTACGAGGATAGCGCAAGCGAAAATGCGGTCAGAAATGCGTATGAGAAAATATTTGTCACTGAAAGCGGAAAAAAGATACTGAAAGACAGCTTCGGGATATAAAACGGCACTCTTATCGGCAGACACCGCAAAATACGGGCTTAAACATAACAAAAAGGCTGATGATAAAAGGATTATTATTAAAGCCACGAAGTGAAATATATCGCCAACACCGCCGAAAACACTTTCAGCGTCGATAGGGCATTAATAATTTCGTGACCTTATCAAAGCAACTGCACTGACATTGACCCTTCAAAAAACCGCACTATCCCTTACTTTGCACCAACACCCTTGCCTCCCTTGTCAAAGGTGAGGTGCTGTCACCCGAAAAAAATTCGGGCGACTACCGGAGGGATTGCCACACCAACCCTCGCCCATATCAACCCTTCCAAAACCGCACTATCCCTCGAAAATCGCCAACACCCTTGCCTTTTAATGAACGCTCTGTTGGTTTCGCACTATTCTTAGCCAAGCACTATCACCCTTGCCTCCCCTCGAAAAAGGGGAGGTGGCACGGCTGGTAAAAGTTAAGCTTTTATCTATACAAAGCTTAGAAAATCTGTCCTTAATATCTCTCAAACAAATCCGAGCCGTGACGGTGGGGATTGTAGTTGTTTAGTAGTTGTTTTCCTAATTACTTGGTTCTTTCCCTCTTTCATATTGACAAGTGTACCCACTCGAATAGCGAACCCGAGAAGTGCTGCCCGACAAAAAGAACTATCGGTAGCCTTTTATCATATTCAGAGCAGAATGATATAACAGAAGTACATCAGATAAAAGACTTTCAAAAAGCTAAAGGCTGACGCATAATCACGTCAGCCTTTTCTGCATTTAATTTTATGTCGCTCAGTTCTTGCTCAGATATTCATCAATGCTCTGAGCCGCCTGCTTACCTGCACCCATAGCGAGTATTACCGTAGCCGCACCTGTAACTGCGTCACCGCCGGCATAAACACCCTCACGGGTCGTCTGCATTGTGTCTTCGTTAACAACAAGACAGCCTCTCTTGTTGGTGTCAAGACCGGGAGTTGTGCTTCTGATAAGGGGGTTGGGAGATGTACCGATTGACATGATAACCGTGTCAACGGGAAGCTCGAAGTTGCTTCCTTCCTTAGCGATAGGCTTACGTCTGCCGCTTGCGTCAGGCTCGCCAAGCTCCATCTCAATGCACTCCATAGCCCTTACTCTGCCGTTCTCATCACCGAGAATCTTGACAGGGTTGTTGAGGTTCTTGAAGATGATGCCCTCTTCCATAGCGTGATGTACTTCTTCCTTACGGGCAGGCATTTCTTCCATGCCTCTGCGGTATACAATGTATACATTTTCGGCACCAAGACGCTTAGCGCATCTTGCGGCATCCATTGCAACGTTACCGCCGCCGACAACCGCTACCGACTTGCTCTTGATGATAGGCGTATCATAATCATCAAGATAAGCCTTCATAAGATTTGTTCTTGTGAGGTACTCGTTAGCTGAGTAAACACCGATGAGATCCTCGCCCTCGATACCCATGAATGAGGGAAGACCTGCACCCGAGCCGATGAAGATAGCCTTGTAGCCCATCTCAAACAGCTCATCAACCGACAGAACACGGCCGATGACCATGTTTGTCTTTACTTCAACACCGAGATCCTGAAGGTTTTCTACTTCCTTCTTAACTATAGCCTTGGGAAGTCTGAATTCGGGGATACCGTAAACCAGAACACCGCCTGCTGTATGGAATGCTTCAAATACTGTTACTTCGTAACCCTTCTTTGCAAGGTCGCCTGCACAGGTAAGACCTGAAGGGCCTGCACCTACAACTGCAACCTTCTTGCCGTTCGACTGGGGCTTAACAGCCTTTGCATCGCTGTGCTTCATGTGATAGTCTGCACAGAAACGCTCAAGACGTCCGATAGATACGCTCTCGCCCTTGATACCTCTTACACACTTGCCCTCGCACTGATTTTCCTGAGGACAAACACGGCCGCTGATTGCGGGGAGGCTGTTTGTGCTTGTGATTATCTCATACGCTTCTTCAAACTTGCCCTCTGCAACCTTCGCTACAAATTCGGGTATTCTTACGTTAACGGGGCAACCGCTTACGCAGGGCTTGTTCTTACAGTTAAGGCAACGTGATGCTTCTTCCATTGCCATTTCTTCTGTATATCCCATTGCAACTTCGAGGAAGTTCTTGTTTCTTACGTTAGGGTCCTGTTCGGGCATAGGAACCTTAGTTAATGACATATTAGGCATTTTCTTATCGTCCTTTCCTTACTGCTCAGCCTTGTAAAGTCTGCAGTGTTCTCTGTCGTGAGCTTCTTTTTCCTTGTATGTCGAGTTACGCTTCATCAGCTCGTCAAAGTTTACTAAATGACCGTCAAAGTCAGGGCCGTCAACACACGCAAATTTGATTTCTCCGCCGACATTTACACGGCAGCCGCCGCACATACCTGTACCGTCGATCATAATAGGATTGAGTGATACAAGCGTCTTTATGCCGTAAGGACGGGTAACCTCACAGACAAACTTCATCATAGGCACAGGACCTATCGCAACAACGAGATCGTACTTGTTGCCTGCGTCAATAAGGCTCTGGAGCTTGTTTGTAACAAAGCCCTTTTCGCCGTATGAGCCGTCATCTGTCGTGATATAGAAGTTTGTGCTTGCCTTCTTGAATTCGTCCTCAAGGATAACTATATCCTTGTTTCTGAAACCGGCAATTATATCAACATTAGCCCCTAAGGAGTGAAGCTTTTTTGCCTGCGGATACGCTATTGCACACCCGAGTCCGCCGCCTATGACGGCAACTTTTTTTATTCCGTCCGTATGAGACGGTGGTCCGAGAGGTCCTGTAAAAGCATAAATTTCATCGCCGACATTCATTTCTGAAAGAACAAGAGTCGTTGCCCCCACCGTCTGGAAAATAATACTTATACTGCCCTCTTCACGGTCGTAATCCGCTATTGTAAGCGGGATTCGTTCGCTTTTTTCGTTCGGCATTATCATGACGAACTGCCCCGGCTCGGCTTTTTTCGCTATGCGTGAAGCGTCTACCTTCATATACACAACATTCGGTGTAAGCACGCGTTTTTCAAGAATTTTATTCAAATCCAAAACCTTCTTTCTTTTATTTTATAAATTTATTTTAACAATGCGCAATTTGTTTTTCAATATTTTTTTGTGAAATTGTGCTATGTTATTTGTGCATAACGGATATATCAGAAAAATAAATCGGTCGGAAATGTTCCTCCGCTTTACATTTGTGACAATATATTATTGCAAATTTTCCCATTCGTGAAATGACCTGACAAAAATTTGTCTATATCATAGCGTCATAATTTCATCTG
>ENA-ORPF01000246-ORPF01000246.1-human-gut-metagenome-genome-assembly--contig:-NODE-246-length-59136-cov-11.408761_pt1 | contig 59136 bp, 54 predicted proteins | sample MGYA00242140_ERZ509070 | MGnify/ENA primary metagenome ERZ509070 (study PRJEB26280, sample SAMEA2338713) | human gut metagenome | biome: human gut; feature: human-associated habitat; material: faeces... | reverse complement strand
TTTGGAGTGGGGGAAAATCCGGAGGTGAATCACCAAAGGATTACCTATCACTATAGGATCGTCTGGTGGCAATCCATGATGTGGATTGTCCCTGGCGGCCCGGTGATTTACAGCAACGCAAAGGCAGAATTGAGCGTCAGGGCAACCAGAATGAGAAAGTCCATGTGTTTCGCTATGTGACAGAAGGGACCTTCGACGCTTACTTGTGGCAGACCGTGGAGAATAAGCAGAAGTTCATTTCCCAGATTATGAGTTCCAAGTCCCCGGTGCGCTCCTGTGACGATGTGGACGAGGTAGCGCTGTCCTTTGCGGAAATCAAAGCCCTGTGCGCCGGTGATCCCCGGATCAAGGAGCGTATGGATTTGGATGTGGAGGTTTCCAAGCTGAAGATTATGAAAGCTGACTACAAGAGCAAGCAGTACCGGCTGGAAGATAATCTGCTGCGGCACTTCCCGGAACAGATTGAAAAATTGAAGGGCTACATTCAGGCGATTCAGGAAGATATGCAGATGCTGGATACCCATCCCCATCCACAAGACGGCTTTGCGGGTATGACGGTTCTGGCTGACGAGCTGACGGACAAGGACAACGCCGGTGCCGCTCTGATTGAGGCGGCAAAGAAAGCCACGGGGCTTGACCCGGTGGAGGTCGGCACCTACCGGGGCTTTACGATGTCCGTTACTTTGGAGGACTTCGGCAAAAAGTATGTGCTGACCATGCAGGGCAGACTGCGGCACCAGACCGCCTTGGGCAGCGACCCCAGAGGAAATCTCATCCGTCTGGACAATGCTCTGGCACAGATGCCCCAGCGGTTGCAAGCCTTCCAGACACAGTTGGACGAAACCTACCACCAGCAGGAAGCGGCAAAGGCGGAGCTGGACAAGCCCTTCCCCTATGAGGAGGAACTGCGCGATAAAACCGCGCGGCTGATTTTTCTGGATGCGGAGCTGAACTTGGATGCCAATAAGGGCGGTCAGCAGGATCAGGTGGTTGCCAAAGCTGCCCGTCCCTCGGTACTGGATAAGCTGCGAAGCCAGCTCACTCCCAGCAGGACTGATAAAAAACAAAAACGCCATGAGGAGGTACGATGATGACCAACGAAGAACGCAACACGGCATTGTATCAGAAGATGTTTGCCGAACAGGAGAAATTCCGGGACTGGCTGAAAGGTCAGTCCCCGGAGGAAATTCTGAACCACGCCTATGAATACACAGTCCGGGAGGATATTCTGCTGTCGCTGGAATACCACCATCTGTCAGATGCCCAAGCGGATGCGCTGATGAAATCCCCCAGCCCACTGGCAGATGTTTTCAGAGATTTTGAAAAGCTGGAAACGGGCCACATGGAGACGGTTTGGGACTGTCTTGAAGGCAGAGCGGATACGCTTCTGGAAGAACAGCACCGCACACTTAGGGAAACACCGGTATATAGCCAATCCGGTGCCTATGCCCATGAACATGGGGAGCTTAATCAGTACCGGGCTTCCAACGAAGCAAATATGGCCTGTAAAAAAGCCATTGAGGGAGCCATCCGTGACCATTACAGAGGGTACAGTCTGGATGGAAAAGCAGCAGTCGCAGAGGTTGTGCGTGCCTTTGGAACGGAACGAACCATGTACATCCTTGCCAACACCGTCCGGCAAAAGGACTGGGATGGACGGATTTCTCCCAGCAATAAGGATTGGGCGAAATCAATCCCCATTCAGAAGAATCCAGATGCCTGGGGTGAGGATCGGAACAGCCACCTAGTTGTGGACAGCCATCCAGGACTTACGGATTTGTTTGTAAGTGCCTTCCGCAAAGAGTATTGCCAGCAGCAAGAAAAAGGCATCAAGCCCTCCGTCCGGGCAAAGCTGCAAAACCAGCCAGTCAAAAATTCGCCGAAAATTTCGGCGAATTTAAAAGGACAGGAGCGGTAAATCTATGGTAGAGCGAGAGGTCATTAAAACCATTCGCCTGACCCCGGAGGAACTGCAAATGATTCAGAAAAAAATGAAGCAGTATGGCACCCAAAATTTCTCTGCTTTCGTCCGAAAAATGGCGATTGATGGGTATGTGGTTAGGCTGGAGCTGCCAGAACTGAAAGAAATGGTATCTCTGCTCCGTTACTCCAGCAATAATCTGAATCAGCTTACCAAGCGTGTCCATGAAACCGGAAGAATATACGATGCCGATTTGGAGGATCTCCGGCAGACCCACGAACGGCTGTGGGATGCGGCACGGGACATTCTCTCTGCTCTTTCAAAGCTCAAATGATCCGCCGTATCCTTGCGGTATGTAATCCGAGCGCTTATAATGGCGATACAAAGAGAGGAGGCACCCCCATGAAACTGATCTTCAAAATACTATCCGTTCCTATCATTTTGGTCATTGACCTGTTCACCCTTGTCTGTACTGGGCTGATTTTCTTTTCCGCATTCTTCCTCCGGCCAGTCAGCGGAATTGTGGGAATCCTCGGCATATTCGTTCTGGTTACATATTCCGTGAAGAACGGCCTGATTCTTCTGACCATTGCGTTCCTGGTCAGTCCTATGGGCATCCCTATGATAGCAGCGCATCTTCTGGCGGGAGTGCAGCACATTTCCTCTGCTATCAAAAACTTATGAGTAAAATCCGGTGCAAACCAAAGGCACCGGATTTCCTCATACTGCTCCGCCTTCAGCAAAAGTAACCTCTCTTTCGTGTTATTTATATGTAGCGATTTCCGCGCATAGTAGTTGTAAAAACTACGTCAATGTGCTATACTTGCTACGAGGAGGCGGAACATGAAACATTACGAAAAGCTGCTCGCCCTTGGCTGCGTGACCCGTTCCCAGTTGGAACAAGTCACGGGAAGCCCATCCGCCGCTGACTGGCTTTGCCGGGAGTATCAGCGGAAAGGATACATGGAACGAATCAAACGGAATCTGTATGCTGTTATCAGTCTGGAAACAGGTCAGTGTGTTGCAAACCGATATCAGATTGCCTCTCACATCAGTGATGATGCCGTCGTTTCTTACCACAGCGCATTTGAATACTATGGATACGCTAATCAGGTGTTCTATGAGGTTCAGGTTACAAGCGTCAGCCGTTTCCGTGCGTTCAACTATGATGGAATTACCTATCGTCACATCGGTCAGCGAATTGAGGACGGTGTATTGGAATTACCCAATGGTATCCGTGTAACCTCCTTGGAACGCACTGTCATTGACAGCATCAATCTGTTTGAAAAAACAGGCGGGTTGGAAGAACTCCTGCGCTGCCTTGCCTTGATTCCTACTCTGGATGAAAAAGGGCTGATCGCCTGCCTGTCAGAATATGACAGCGGTATCCTCTATCAAAAGGCAGGGTATGTCCTGTCCCATTTTGCAGAGGCAATGGGATTGTCTCAATCGTTCTTTGAAAGCTGCGCAGCACACATCCCAAAAGGGAAGAACTATTTCTATGATTATGGACAGGACTTTGTGTGGCACGAAAAGTGGAAGCTCTATGCCCCTGCGGATCTTATGCAGCTTATTAGCAAGGGAGTGACTGACTATGATGCAATTTGACCGTATAACCTTGGGCAAACAGGCCCGTGAATTGGGTTTTGTCAGGGATACATTTGAAAAGGTATGCCGCCTGGCTGATATTCTGATGTTTTTCCAGAGCGATTCTCTGTTGTCCGAGAAAATGGCATTGAAAGGCGGTACGGCAATCAATCTGACCATTTTCAATCTTCCTCGCCTGTCTGTGGACATTGATCTGGATTTTTCAGATGATCTTCCACGAGATGAGATGCTGGCTGTAAGAAAACAGGCAACGGAAAAGGTCAGGAAATATATGGCGGCAAGAGGGTATACCCTTGGACTTAACTCAAAATTCTATCATGCGCTGGATTCCTTTGTTTATGAGTATCAGAATGCGGGTGGCATGAAAGACAATATTAAAATTGAAATCAACTATATGCTCCGTTGCCATGTTTTACCGCCGGTAAATAGAAGCGTGAATCTCCCGTGGCTTCAACAGGATCTCGCTGTTTTGAGCGTTGATCCTTTGGAAATTTACGGGTCTAAAATCGTTGCACTTCTGAATCGGGCAGCACCAAGAGATTTGTATGATATCCATACCATGCTGCAAGCCGGTTTGTTTGATGAATCTCAGGAACCGATGCTAAGAAAGTGTGTCATGTTCTACAGCGCCATTGGCTCTGAAGTCTGCCCGGAGCAATTTGACTTAGACAAGATCGCCACAGTATCCCAGCAGCGCGTCAAAACCGACCTGATCCCGGTACTTCGCAAAGGCACATGGTTTGATGTTTCCCAAGCGCAGGAGAAGGTCCGTCATTACTTAGGTGATGTGCTTGTGCCGGAACCCGATGAACTGGCGTTCTGGGCAGCGTTCCGTCAGAAGCAGTACCAGCCAGAGCTGCTGTTCCGTGATGAAGCAGTTCTGTCTCGAATCAGCCAACACCCCATGGCACTCTGGAAATGCAGTGAGAAACAGAGGAACCGCCCCACGCAGGAAAGGTAATTTAGCCCATGAAAAAACAAGGTCACTATTGTAAGGTGTGTGGCAGATACAGAGCAAACGAGAAATTCACCGGCAAAGGTCATGCCACGCATATCTGCAAAGACTGCGCCAAACTGCCTCCAGAGGAAAAAGCCAAGCAGGAGGCCTTGAACCGGCTATTCAATCTTCCCTGGCATTTATCGAAGGATCAGAAGGCATGGCTGAAAAACAGAATGCAGGATCGCCGCCCGGAAGTCAAGGCGCTCGCCCAGGAGCAATACGATATGCGGTTTGGGCGCAGGCATCAGGAAATTCCGCTCGATGACTTCGACAATCCTGATGAGAATGAATTTGAAGAAACAGAATAGTGTTACAGCGGTCTGCTTCGGCAGGCCGCTTTTTTGTGAGAGGTGGAATTTTATGGCAACCACACGCTTGATGCCCCTGCACATCGGCAAAGGGCGGACAGTTGGTACTGCAATCCAAGCCATCATTGACTATGTAGAGAATCCCGAAAAGACGGACAACGGCAATCTGATTGCAAGCTGGCAATGCGACAGCCGTATTGCCGACAGGGAGTTTCTGCTATCAAAGCAGCAGTACATCCGAAACACCGGGCGAGTGCGTTGCTCCGATGATGTAATTGCCTATCACCTTCGTCAATCTTTCCGCCCCGGTGAGATTACGCCGGAGGAAGCGAATCGTTTAGGCTGTGAGTTGGCTCGGCGGTTCACCAAAGGCAATCACGCTTACATCGTCTGTACGCATATCGACAAAGCCCATATTCACAATCATGTGATTTGGAACTCCACCGCCCTCGATGAGCAAAGCAAATTCCGTAACTTTTGGGGCAGCACCAAGGCTGTACGCCGCCTCAATGATACGATCTGTGTTGAGAACGGTTACTCCATTGTGGAGAATCCAAAAGGCAAAGGCAAGTCCTATGATAAGTGGCTGGGCGATCAGAAGAAGCCCTCCCACCGGGAGCGTATCTGCTATGCCATTGACGATGCCCTTGAACAGAAACCTCAAAGTTTTGAGAAGCTGCTGGAGCTGCTGCGGGAGTCCGGCTATCAGATAAAAGGGGGCAAGGTTCCCTCCCTGCTGGGAAAAGGGCAAAAGCGTTTCATCCGCATGGACACGCTGGGTGCAGGCTACACCCCGGATAATCTTCGTGCTATCATTGATGGAACGAAAGCACATACCCCGAAAAAGAAGCGGGTCATGGATACACAGACCATACCCAGTGGCAGTCTGCTGATTGACATTCAGGCAAAGCTGCAAGAAGGAAAGGGTGCCGGTTACGCACGGTGGGCAAAGAACTTCAATCTGAAACAGCTTTCCCAAACGCTGATCTATCTGGAGGAAAACAATCTGCTGGACAGAATCGTTCTGGAAGAAAGGACTACCGCCGTCACAGCGCAGTACCACACCCTGTCCGCCAAGATGAAATCTGCCGAGCAGCGCATGGCGGAAATCAAAGTGTTGCAGCAGCACATCATCAACTACGCAAAGACCCGTAACACCTATGTTGCCTATCGAAAGGCTGGCTACTCCAAGAGATTCCTTTTGGAGCATGAATCAGAAATCATTCTGCACAAGGCGGCAAAGCAGTTTTTTGACGAGCAGGGGCTGAAAAAACTGCCCGCCATCAAGAGCCTGCAAGCAGAATACGCTCAACTCCTGTCTGAGAAAAAAGCCATGTACGCAGATTACCAGAAAGCCAGGGAGGATATGCGTGCCCTGCAGACTGTCAAAACAAATGTGGATCGGATTCTTGGGGACAATTCTCTCACCGCGGAGAGAGAAACAGAAAAGAACCGGTGATAACCGTCTGTCAGCGATTTGCAAAATCGCGTAGCCGCTGGGATTTTCCAGCGTTTCCAGAACACGAACAAGTGTTCTGCGGGGATTGGGGCAGCGCCTCAACAAGCAGAAAGCCCTCATTTTCACTTGCGGAGAAATGAGGGCTTTTCGCATCTGTATTACGGATGCATTGCTTGCTACTATTACACCAAATTTGGTATAACTACTAGTATCCAGAATTCCGGATACAAGTCGTTATCCCGACTTTCCTGTCCAAAACTGTTGGCGCTGTAGGCATTTTTTGAAAAGTCGGGATAACATGGAAGTCGGGATAACCGATTTTACGTTAAGAATTTAGCAGTTACGCATAAATTATGGCAATGTTCATGAAATCTATTATTATATATTCATCAGCCAAACGTTCAAGACTGATGGGAACCTCAAAATATAGGATGCGTGCACCTCCCAATATTTACCTTCGGTTTATTGCAAACTGTCAGCAATAAGAGGTTTTGGATGACAGTACAAAATGCAACCATTTCGTTTAAGAAAGCAGGTATTATCATGAAAAGAAATTTAGCATTGTTTCTTAGCTTAGTCCTATGCTTTACGTGTATTTCTCCCCTATCCGCAAGTGCAACAGAAACTGGCTCCACCGAGCCTATGCCCAAATTTACAGTTGTTGGGGATGGAATCAGGTTAATCTCAGTTGAGTATATTCCTGACGATTGTGAAGATTCCAGCATCCCTGATGAGGTTATGGAAAAACTTACGTGCGATTCCGTTCAGAATGATGTTGTTCCCTACGGTACAAGTATTCCCAGTGGGTCCTCCACCTATGATTTATCTTCCAGAAAGTATTCTTTCGGAATTGAAACAGATTCCTTGTATTATTCGGATTATGTATTCACTGGTCACGGTGGGAGCGTAACTATGAATATTAAAGAGAGTTGCGGAATCGCAACATCTGCTGAATTCTTAGTCCGGGTATTTGTTCGCAAATGGCTTGGCACGGGAACTGTGGTTGGTCAGGTTGCTGTTAAGCGTAATAATTCGGGGACGTTAACCGTCGATGACCTTAGCGAATCCAGTAAGGTTTATTTTACGGTTTCTCCCGAGGAGCAGGGAACGGTACGCCTGTCCTCCTTGTATAATTACATTAAGAAAGGTTAATGTTATCTCTCCCTAGAAGCCATTATCCCCCCGGTTTTACCGGGGGGATAATGGCTTCTAGGGGTTAAAGAAAACCACCAGCTGTGCTGATGGTTCCCAAAAGCTTTAGCTATGCCCAGATTAAATTATCCGAGCGAAGCGAGGAACCACTACTAAAATCGATAAAACAAAGATGTAGCGGTTTAGGATAACGGAGCCAAAGAAGTACCCTACCGCTATTTCGAAATAGCAGCAGGGCACCTCACGCAAGCGACATAAATTCGACGAGCCTATAGACTCAGCTAGTAATAGGCCCTAAGGGGGCCTGTGCAAACCACCGGCACGACCGGTGGTTATGATTCCAAAAACAACGTAGAGAGGATATGCTCCTCCAATATAAAGGTAGAATTGATTTGTCAACTGTACATCTCCTATAATGGGTTGCTCTTTCGCACAAAATTAAAAAACGTTTATAACTTAAGCATCATCGTTAATGCACAATTGGTTTTCCACAGAAGAAAGCCATGGAGCTAGCTTTCGCACGCTCCATGGCAATCGTTTTTATTTCGCAGTAACTTCGAAAACTCCTCGATTATCGCTATCTTTCTTTATGGGAATGAAACATATGCCACATTTTCATATGCAATAGGTTGATCAAACACATATGTACACTCCATGTAATCACCACAATTTGCTCCGGCGTTGAAAGTTGCTTTAATTTGAGTGCCATCGTTCATTACCAGATATATTGGCCCCAATGTAATACCCTCCCAAAATCCGGTGAAAGGTTTGTCATAGAGAAGTGTTGCAGAAAATGTACGGAGCTGAAAGGATGTAACTTTGACGCTTACATCAAAATACCATTTTCGGAAACACCGTTTTGCAGCACAGTGTTTGGTGGACGTGAGAAGCTCAATAGCTTGCTGAGCTTCTGGCAGTTCGATATCGAACATCCAGTTACCGCGGCAAATCACATTCTGAGAAGTTTCTGCCTGATTCACAGGGGATTCTATGATTTCGCTGATCGAGATTTGAATACTGCCGTTTGAAAAATCTGAGTCACTACTGCGACATTCACATAACATAGTGATGGAATTGTCATACGGGTCTGGATCTTCCAGTGCATACATAGTAGCAAAGCTGACACGGGCTTTATTGCTGTTACTACTTTGTGAGGAATTGTCTGCATCATCGTTGTAATGTAAATCTTCTTTTATTTCATAGATTAGAGAATAATCTCCGTCTAGGACTGTTCCATCAGGGGAACCAATCTTAAAATTGAAAAATGATTGACAACCGTCGCTGATACCGGATAGCAAAGTAATTGTGTATCCATTCTGTGTAATGCTTTGATTATAGAGGACAATGTTTTCATCCAGCAAGGTCTTTTGGTCGGGTGTAAGGGTACATTCCGACTCAGAATAGATCTTCTCAGAGAAGTATTGCTGAAACCAGGGAATTGTCGAGATTTCTTGCCCTGCCGTATCGTTTCCCGCAATCTCCTCAGCTGCACAGGGAATGGCTAAACTTGCAGTCATTACCAGAGCCAAAATAAGCGAAAACACTTTTTTCATAATAATTTCCTTTCGGTATACTTCATAGTTGCCGAACGCAGCAAGGCTTAATCACGCATAGGCATCATACTGGTCAATTGCAATTACCATTGTCCAGGTTCCCACATGACTAGTCGTGCTTGCGTAAATTGATACTGTTGTGTCTTCATCGGGGACTTCGACTTTGAGGGACTTCCCATCTTCAAGATCGCTCTTATAACCTAAGGTTACCCCAGTCGTATTGTCCTTGTATCCAAGATTACATTTGGCACCTGACTCATACATAGCCTGAGTACTAATAGTCTCAACATGCCATTCTGCGGATCCGACATTTCTCACCGTATTCACTGTATAAAATGTACTCGACGTTCTTGTCAAATCAACATATTTCTGCGTAATGTTGAGGTCACAGGGAACTGCAGAATCATCAGGCATTGTTGTGCCCTGCTGTGTATCCATTACAGGGACATCCCAATCAGAAGGGAACACTTCAGAAAAGTGAGGAAGCGTTTCGATCACAACACCGTTCTCATCTAAAACCCAACCGTTGACATCATCAGCAACCCATGAAGTACTAAACATAATTTCATTACGGGCTGCCAGAATGTTAGTGCGAGTCTGCTCATCAGCAGTATCCAAGTTCATATAAGCAATGCTTCTCAGATCAGAAGCATCTGCTACAGTTACCTCCGTAGCCATCGCAGGGATAGACAGGGATAAAAGTAGTGCAATCGTTAACATAAATACAAATGCCTTTTTCATGGTTTTCTCCTTTTCATTATCGTTAGCTAGACGATATTATGTGTATTAAAGTAATACTCCTGTTATCAGGGTTCAACCGGCATATCCCAGTCACTTGGGAACAGCTGGTAAAAATATGGGAGCTTTTCAATCACATTCCCATCTTCATCAAGGACCCAAGCATTGGTTCCATCAGCAGCCCACGATGTGCTGAATATGATCCTTTTTCTTGCTTCCTGGATGACAGGCTTGATTTCACTCCTTGCTTCATCCAGATTCATATATGCGTAGTATTCAAGATCTTCTAGTGCAAGATACTCCTCGATTTCATCCATCGAAAGACTTACACTTCCGGTTTCACTCTGTAAGGCATTGATGGTGATATTGCTACTTTCTGATGCATTTACACTCACAGGAGTACTCCATAGTAAAAAAGAACTAGTGCCAAGAATAACTGCACATAAGGTAGCTGAATACAATTTATTCTTCGATAATTTCAAGAAATCACCTCGCTCATATCAGGGGTTCTTTTATCTTGTACCGGGCTGAATTATTAGGTGAAAATGGCTGGGTTTTTTCTTTTGAATGATAGATTTTTTATAATGAATGAATTACTGCATTGGAATCCCCCTCCTCATAGGAAAGGATATACTCTACATTAAGTGGCACATGATTTAGATGTTCTTATACGATCTGCTTATTCCGATAAGTACGATAGCAAAGGAACACCAGTAACACCGTGATGAAGGGATATACGGTTAGAATGATTGGGATAGATGTAACAACATGATCCCCCAAGGTATACAAATACAAGTACTGGATAGCTGTCTCCATGTCCAGAAGCTTATCTGGCAAGATACCGATGATCCGGCGCATAGTAGGACTGTAAAAGTTCCAGAGATATTCTGGCAGAATAATCAACAGGGATGGAATCAATACTGCTAGTACCGGGGATTTGGTCAATTCGGAAATCCACATTACCAGAAAGCCGATAAAAAGATAACCGATATAGCCGGCTGTTACCGTAAGCAGATATTTTTGAAAGAAAGTAATGTTTTCCTTTGTGTTCCAAAAAACTGCATGGGATTGGACATAACAGTTTGCGCCCTCGGTTCCCAGGTTTCCCAGAACAATGAAGCTGAAAGCCCCCACGCACAGCCAATAAGCCAGCGTGATGATAAGGAATCCTATTACCACCTTAACTATGGTAGATTTGGTTCGGCCATGGTAGGTATTGTAATATACGGCATCGGTTTTTAGGGTAAATTCATCAGCGAAGATGCCGGCCAGAATAAAACTCAAAAGAATGATAGCATATTTCAGAAGTGTGGAAATCTGTTCATTTGCCTGAACCCAGCCTTCGTGATAACTCACTTGTAACGGAGTTTCCAACGATTCAAACTTGGCAAGGAGGTACGCTTTTTCGTTTAGTGAGTAGTTGTAGTACCCCCAAGAAGTTTCATCTTCATAAAGATATGCTTTACGCCTCTCGATGCGGTTTTCATAGAATCTGGAAAGATCCTCCGGCTGTAGATCCGCAACCATCTCCGCAAAGGTGCTGTATTCATCTCCAAAAGACCACCCTATCAAGTCCGCGATCTCCTGCAAGCCTTGCAGTTTATTGCGCAAGATCCAGTTGCTTTCCTCAGACTTGCTATCAATTTCGGTGGAGCTATAAATTTCTTTGAGCGCTGCCAGAGCTTTCTCCAGTAGTTCCTGATCCAAAACGCCGCTCCATTCCTTACTGGCTTCCCGAAGCTTCACAGCTGCGGAATGACCAGTGATGGAATTACCTTGGTCATCTATCCACTCTACTTGTTGCAGGGCGTTTCTACAAGTGTAGGCAACTAGAAGTGCCAGCAAAAGAAGTATGATTTGATTCGCTCGTTTTGCAAAAACTTTTTGCAGCTCATAACGTAGAAGCATAGTTTGAACGCCTCCTTCCTCAGCGAACCTGCTTGCGCCGGAATATCTGGTAGCACCCAATTGCCATCAAAATAGTAAGGCAGAAATACAAAACCCGCTGAATGGTGATCGGAGGCATGATCTTGCCAAAGACGGAATAAAGTACAACCGATTCATTTCCGTAAGCAGTTGCCATTTTATGTGGAAAGAGCCTTATAACATCCGACAATTTTTCCACATAGCCGTGCCTGTCTAAAAAGTCGGTGCCCAGCATCAGCAAGGATGGTATCACGGCAGACAGGCTAAGAGAGCCGGACGCCGCAGAAACCAGCATCACAAAGGCAGATAGGAACATCCAGAGCAGGTAACCGTCCGCTAATGCATACACGCTTCGCTGGAAGAAGGTAATATTATAGATCCGGTTCCAATTGTGATAATCTGCCTGAATGGGGCAGCTACCGCCCTCAAAGCCCATAAGGCCCAGGGTGATTAGATTGACTGTCAGGAGAACTCCCCAATACACTATGGTTGTCAATAGAAAGCCTGACGTCAGTTTTGCTGCTGTTCCTTTCTGCCGACCTAGCACCGTACAAAAATAAAGGGAATTTGTTTTCCATCTTGATTCGTTGGCAAAAATCCCGGCTGTAAGAAAGGCCATCAGGATGCTGCCATACAGAATGATGTAGTAGCTGATCCGGTACGCCATATCCCAGCCTGTTGTATATCCCACTTCAAAAGGTGTTTCGAGGGATTCATAACAGCTGATTAAATATTGCTTCTCCTGCTCAGAAAACGCCTGATAGCCAGAGCTGTTTTCATCGTACAGCCAGTCTTTTAACTGCCTCGTACGGTTTTCATAGAAATCGGAAAGCTGTTCCGGCTCCAAAGTCTCTGCTAGATACCAATCTTCATACTTCCAGACATAATTTGATTTGAACGCATTGTTCATTAAGGCGCGAATATTCTGCAATCCCTGACAGCGCTTATAGGCATAATCCGGATCTTCAGGGTGGGATTCTCCTTCACTTTCGGCTTGCTTTAATTCCGTCAGAGCCTTTTCCAACAGTTCCTGGTTTAACTCACCGGACCATTCTGCTTGAGCAGCACGGAGTTTTTTCATGGCATTGTAGCCGGTTTCCATCTGCCCATCTTCATTGATCCAATATGCGCTTTCCGATCCCCACATCACTTGGATGCAGAATCGTCCAGACAGGAGTAGCAAAAGCAACAACGCAATCTGGCAACTTGGCCTGAGAAGGACTTTCTTGATTTCATACCATACCATTGCCATCCTCACCACCTGATTTCTCGCCAAAATAGGACAGGAATACATCTTCTAGAGAGGTATCCTCTGGGACAGCACCCGGCATAGGCTCATTTGCAGACAGAATCCGAAGTTGAGCATGATCCGCCAGCGTTTTTACATTGGCCACCCGGTATCGCTGATGACAAGTCAATACCTGATCCTTGGGTATATTACAAATCCAACTCCGGTCCGGGCAGGAGCCGATGATTTCCTCACTTGTACCGGTTACCAGAAATTTACCGTCTTTCATTAGAATGATTTGTCCTGCCACGGATTCAACATCGGAAACAATGTGGGTAGACAGAAGCACAATTCGATCTGCAGCCAATTCGCTGATAAGATTGCGGAAGCGGATTCGCTCGCTGGGATCCAGACCCGCTGTGGGCTCGTCCAGGATCAGAATTTTCGGATCATTGAGTACAGCTTGGGCAATCCCTGCCCGGCGTTTCATGCCGCCGGAGAGGGATTTCATCTTCTTGTTTTTGAATTGGGTCATGCCTGTAAGGTGGAACATTTCCTGAACCCGCGCTCTGGCGGCAGCGGGGCGAATCCCTTTCAGAGTAGAGATGTACATCAGATAGTCTTGGACAGTAAAATCCGGGTAAACACCAAAGTCCTGCGGCAAGTAACCCAGCAGTTTGCGATACTCCTTGTCCATTTTGAAAACATCTTCGCCGTCCCATGTAATCGCGCCGGATGTAGGATTCAGCAAAGTTGTGAGCATCCGCATTAGGGTGGTTTTGCCTGCACCATTGACACCAAGCAGCCCGTAAACGCCACTTTGGAACGTATGGCTCACCTGATCCACTGCGCGTGTTTTCCGAAAGTCTTTTGTTAAATCGGTTATTTTTAGTTCCATAGGTAAAACTCCTCAGAAATTGTCCAACTTAGCGTTGAGAAGCTCCAGGATAATCTGGGAAATCATGTATGGACCAGGAAGTTGATTGATTTAATTCTGGTTTGATATCTTCGGCGGAAAGCGTGGACATAATTGTTTCTCCACTGTCTGCCAGCCATCCAGTGTCGAACCAAAAATCATAGACGTACTTCTCGCCAACATAGATATTATGTATATACTGATCTTTGTTGTCGTTCTGGATCATAAAGGTCATGTAAGATGGTAAATCAAAGCCAAAATCCAGGTGTCCTCCGCCGCTTATATAAGAATTGGTCGGATACGCATCCGGCATGACCTGTTTGGCGATGTAATCTACGACACTCGTAAATTCTTCCCAGCTTTCCGGCTCCTTTTCCAGCATCTCCCTGGGAATATCCACCAGCACAAATCCGCCGATCTGATGCCCACTCTTGACGAAATCAAACTGGCAATTCGATACACGCTGGCGGATCAACTCCGCTTTTTTGTCAGACAGCGTCATGGTAAGGCTGTCCAGCACTTCCGGATCTGCTTCCATATCCGGATCGGCCTTCACATAAATCCCCATGCTGCCCGGTGTATAGTCAAAGGTCACGGCACTATCCTGTTCCTGCGGAACCGTATCATAGGGCTGCTCCGTTTCCTCCGGCTGAGAGGTGTTCTGCCGCATTGATTCGGAAGCATTCAGAGAACTTTCCTTTTCTTTGCCGCACCCGGCAAGAATGGTCATACAAGCAAGAACAATGCAGAGCAAAAGAAGTCCAAAATGTTTTTTCATAGTACGCTCTCCTTACATAACGCTGTTGTTTAATTCCGTAGTGATATCATCGGCGGAAACCGTTGCAATAATTTCAGCAATGTTTTCCTCGCTAACTAAACCGTAGTTAAACCAAACATCATAGTTGTTTGTTTCTCCACGGAACAGGTAGTGGCAATAACGAATTTGTTCACCACTACCGGTGAAAATTTCAATATATGCAAATTTATTGCCACCTGCGCAGATAAATTCGATTTCATTAGGATTTTCCTGGGACATAAGCTGCTCATCCAAAATGCCGGTGATCTTCAACAGATTGTCGCCGCGAGGTGAATCCAGCAATTCATTGGAAATATCCACAATAACGATTCCACCAACTTGCTTTTCGTTCTGGATGAAATCATGCTGGATATCGGAGACGGTTTCTCTGGTCATCCCTTCCGGAAGCGTGACGGATACATCATTAAGAGCTTCGGCGTCCACTTCTATGGGCGTTGTTACATTGATAGAAATACCGGTATTTCTATCTTGTTTGATGCATCCCACTAGCAACAGTATTATTTGTAAAACACAAAGACACTGTATTAGTTTATTCTTTTTCATTTTTTCACCTATAAATATTGAAAGCAATCATGATATGTACAGATTAGATGCACACTAGTCCAAATCAGATTTCCTAAATTCAGTTGTACGCTTGCTGATGTCAATGTATACATTTCCCCCAAATTAGGCAGAGATACCATTGCAATCTAAAATATCACTTATGTGCTACTCTCATAGGCATCTCCGCCTATAGATGCAATCAATGTACGATTGCATAAAAGCAGGCAGATAGGAAACTACTTATTCTTTTACATTACTGATAATGACCATTTGCAATCATGTAAGCATCAGTGTCATTGGCAGTTTTGTTCTGATAACCACCGTCACACTGACAACCACAATAATCGCCATCGGTCGAACCATAGGTCAGGTTAGTTGCGGATCCGGTAGAACATTGGCATCGGCATGCCAATGCCAGAGATTCCTCAGTTTCAGGAACGCGATTAAACGGGTTAATTACTTGCATTTGTATTCTCCTCACTTTCGTAATTTAGAGCTTCTATCTGACCGCCTTTTTAAGTAACTTCAATCTTTGATATTTCTTCAATTACTTCAGGATGAGTTTCCATTAACTCATGGTAATCCCTAAGCCACTGAAGGTATCGATTTTTAACTTGATGACAAAGCTTTCTCTTTTCTTCGATGTTCAGTCCATTTTTGTCATAGCACTGGGCATAGCAAATATCACACAAATTAACTGCCCAACATTGTGCACAATCTGGAATGGACTTCTCTTCGTATTCCGCTAAATAAAACTTTTTTATAGATTCTAGATCAATTCCAGAATCAACATCTCCAATCGTCGGAGCATTACCGATTCGCTCACATACCTTATAGGAACCATCTGTACACACATACAATCGACGTTTTCCGGGAATACAACAACCATTGTAATGTACAATACCCATGGGTTTTTCGTGAAGAAGACGATTATGAACGTGCGTTAATCCAGCTTTAAGTACATCAGAATATATATTTTTTGTTTCCCCAAGAACAATTGTATTATTGGTTTTGGCCTTTGCCCAGGAAAGCCAAGTCGTTTCCTCAAGGGTTGAAATACCCAATGCTTTTAAATTTGCGATAAAACTATCAGGAATGGATCCGGGCGACGGATACTCCCTATGGGGGAGACTGTTTACAAATTCCAACATCCCTACGCAGTCAAGCACTGTGCTTAGCCTGTCTGGTTCTTCATCTGCTACCCTAACAGCAACATTCTCATATACATCGAAAGGATACTTAATGAAATCCTGAAAGATTGCACTGATATTAGCATAATATTGACTGAGATTTATGCTTTGGATATTTACACCGTCAATCAATATTTCTCCCTCTGTAGGATGATACAGTCTCATAAGTAGTTTAATTAAGGTTGTTTTTCCGGAACCATTAAATCCAACTATAAAATAGGTTTCACCTCGCTTAAACTTCAAAGAGATATCTTTCAGCACGTATTGATTGCCGCCAGGGTATCTAAACGATACATTTCTAAACTCAATTTCCTCGAAATCCCGATTAAAACTGTTGTCTGCTTGTATACAGGCAATTTCTGCTTGCTCCAATATATCAAGAGATTCCAAGTATTGAAGGCTATTTTGGAGTACTGAAAATTGCTTAATCAGCTGGTTGTATGAAAGCTTAAGGTCATCAAAGGAATTAAAATACAGAACAATTGTGCCTAAAGTACAGCCTCTTCCGATTGCAAGTAGTATAAGCCATAACTTAACGCCAAAGGTTACTATATCATCTAGGAGCTGGACAAATGTTTTTCTTCGCAGAAAGCCTTTTCGCGCCTTGATATCCTCTTTAATAAAGCCCGAAAAAATCTCCTTAATAAAATTGATAATTTTTATGCCAACATTGTATAGTTTGATCTCTTTTACGCATGCGTTTTTTACTAGGAGCATTTTCAGATACTGAATCAATCTGTTCTTTTCCACACGTTTTCTGTAAATCTGATACCAATATTGGTTGATGCTTACAGAAAGATGTAGCAGAGGAGTCATCGATATAAGACTTAACGTAGCCATAGGCCAGCTGAAGTTCAATATTATGCAAAAGTAAGAAAGAGCTTTTACCGATGAATAGATTATTTCTGAGATAGACTCCAATAGATTCATGCAGCTTGAAGAAGTCCGTGTAACTGCCGTGTTGATATGGTTGTAGATCTCCGCATTATCGAAGGTTTCCATTGGCAAGAAAATTGATTTGTGGAGAACTTTTTCAGTAATATATAAATCCAATTTATCACTAAAGATCTGTTTGATAAAATCAATTAAGCCGTTCAGTACAAATGAGATTATGCTTAAAAGTGATAGTATCATTAGAAAGAATATTCCCGATGATAGCCACTCCTTTGCACCCATCATTTTGACAATGTAATCTAACAACTTTTGATAGGCAATGGAATTGAGCGGAGCAATCAATCCGCTGATGATGTTCAACGTAATGATCAAAATTGCATATAAGCCTGACGTCTTAAATAAAATGTGCGCTCCTTTACAAAATAGATGGATTGAGCGTAGAATACTTGCTTTTTTCTCCATTTTTACCCTTTCATGAAGCGACAACTTTTAGTGGCATCGACGTAATCCACTCTTTGGGAAATGAACCAAATTCTGCAAAGTAAGTGCTGTTAATATCTTCATGGTTAATTTGCGGTGTGGAATATACAATAGAATTCTTGATCTTGTTCAGCACCTCAAAATTCGACTCATTCTGGGGCATAACAAAGGAAGCGTAATCTATAAATTCTTTTGCATACAAATGTAATTCTTCTGAGGAGATGTTGCTAATTGCCGTACGAATCCTACTGATAATATCCTTAACGCTCGATTTGCCATTCCAGAGAAACTCAATTAATACAAACCGTTCATCTACATCAAAGTAATTATCTGATATGTGAATTTCAATTCCTAGACTGTATTGGATTGCTCTCTGAATACAAAACTCATAAAAAGCTTTTTTTATTACATCTGCTTTGGAGTAAAGAGATGGTATCTGAAAATAAACCTGGACAGTTTTGATATCTTGTGGTGAAACTGTGCACAAGAAGGAATCATCAAAAGGCTGACTGCTGTGGATCATTCCGTCGGATTTCGGGAATGTGCTCAATTGCGGGATAGGCGTAGAAAGTATCATGTTATGGGCATCTCTAAAAAGGAATCGATAGATCTGTCCGCGATGTTGCTTCTCTTCGAGCCACTTTACGATATCCCCCGTTTGAATATTTGCAATTTCTACAGGGTTACCAATGACGGCTTTTTCCAATCTGCTCTCAGTCACAAAACTGACCAGCTTCTCATACTTAGTAGTTTTATCACGTAGACGAACTATTTCTTCTGTTACTTGCTCTTTCGCACAACTGACATTAGCTTCGGTGATAATATCCCCACACATGAGCTTTTTGTCTACTTCCTGCAAGGCTTCCAATGCATCGCTACCAAAATATAAGCATACATGGCTCATACAAGTGTATCCCTTGCCAATAAACTGCACGCCAATGTCCGTAGGAATTAAGAGTGTGTGCTCTGCTACATGGGACAGTCCTTCATACCAATCTTCCCTAATATCATTGACGAACAGGTAATATAAATGATACCAGCTTGTCCGATTCATGCGTGTCATCCCAGCTTCGCCCTTTCCGCACTGTTATTATATTGGGGCGAGAAAGATATTCCATGCAGATGAGTTAATTCTGATCAGATTACCAACTTCTCTCTTCCCGTATAATTTTCTGTGAACAATATGCCATAACCAATGTTGATGCTGTCATCACAATGCCCAGAACAATTCCTTGAGCAAGTTGGTATTGTTGCAATGCATCCAATATGCTCAAAGCAAAAATTAACGTACTCACCCGCCATTTTGCACTTTTCGCACAAGCGATTACTTCCTCTGGAGATAGATCCATATTAGAGTGATTATATGGTGCTAAAAACCATATCAGTATGATTGATACAGCCAAAGCAATAAAAGCAAATACATCATTCCATATATTAGGCAGAACTCTTAAATAAAATATTTCTCCCAATATAGAGTAAAAAAGGCATCCACCAACAGACTTTGCATGAAAACCATTTGTTCTGGATCGTAACGAACAAAAGGTAATGAGAAAAGCAAGCAGGGTTGTAGTGGTTGTAATCAATAAACCGATAATTAGCAATATAACAAATGCAATTAAGAATACTATTCGTCGCTCCAATGCGTATCGCAACCATGGAGCTTCGTCTTGTGACACATATCCTTTCTGAATGCATATTCCAACTAATGTATCTATCTTCATTATACTTCCTCCATTTTTGTCAGTATAATTTACTTTGGTATTCATTTCCACGATTCATGCGTAACTGCTATTTTTTTGACACGAAATGGAAACATTTATAAACACAACGTTCTACTATAATTAGATACAAAAGCCACCCGAATCCCACTACAAATATGGGTTGGGTGGCTTTTAATAGAGCAGTGTAAACCGTTTGTTCTTCCTTTGTAACTTTTTATGCCTGCTATCCACAGATAAGTACAAAAAGGGTTATACACTTGTTTTATTGCTGCATGTTGCTCTCAGTGTTGGATTTGTTCTCATCCAACTTCTTGGGCCGAGTAGGCTGATAGAGAAAAGCTGAACATTGAGGCGGCCACTCATAAAGTTGAGTATCTACCATGTGTTTAATAGTCTTTTTCATAATTCGTTCGATTTCTACCTTTCGGTTTTTCATGAATATTCCTCCTCATTTTGATTCATAGAATAATTCTATCTGGAGTAAAAATATTCTAACAGAGTCGTTCTTTATTTTCCGTTTTTAGTGCGCAACTGCTACTTTCTTGTCGCGAAATCGAATCACGAAGTAAAACGAATAATATAAAAGCACACACAGCAGAATAATCTTTCAATCTGCTGCGTGTGTTTATCGCATACTCAATGCAATATGAAACTATTCCGGTATCTCCGCTACAAACTGGAACCACCCATTATGATAAGCGAAGGTGTATTCCGCCTCCAAATGGTTCAAAATGTATTTTACCGCGGGCAACCCATATCCGTGTTCTGTGGTGTCCTGCTTAGTAGTAAGTATTTCTCCATGAATAATTGTTACTGGATCAGAGGTGTTACGAATTGCGATGTAAATGCTATCCTCTTTCAAAATATTACATACAATTTCCCTATTTTCCTCCAGCTTCAAACATGCTTCAATGGCATTATCCAAGAGATTTGATAAGAGCACTACCAATTCATTTGTTTTAATTGAAACAGACGAAAGGTCATTTACCTTAACACGCATTTTTATTCCGTTTTCTTGCGCTACCTGATGTTTTTGATTCAATACCACATCTATAACAGGATTGTTTGAAGTAACACTGAACACTTTTAGTGTACGATCTGCCTGAAGCTGCCGGACATAATCCTGTGCAGTCTCATATTCCTTACGATCCAACAAATCACGTATGACCTGTATATGCCGCTTAAATTCATGGGTTGATTTTCGTTGAACACTGTAGTTCTTTTTTAATGCACCATAGTTCTCTGTTTGAATGGATATTTGCTGCCGTAGCAACCGAAGATCCTGTTCCCGTTCTGTGGCTCTCTCCATGCTATTAATGACATAGATCATGGCGAAATTTGATATCATCAAAATGCCTGAAAATATAACAATACTGAGAGAAACATCTCCATCTTTGGGTGAAGTATAAAACAGCATCCCAAGCATTACTGCGCTCACTGAGGGGAATAACACAGATAAAAGTACCCATTTGCTGTGCTGCTTTCCCAAAATTCCTTTTTTTCGAAAGCATTTCAGAATCCACGCAAAAAACACCATTAATAGTTTTTCGGCTGATATAAGTACAAAATAAGAGAATTTGCGCCAGACAAACGTATTATAGCTTATACCAAGGAGATAGCACATGCCGTTGATCGCAACGGTATCAATTGCTGCAATAAAAATATAGCAAATAATGGCTAAACAAGCATGTAAGATAAATGTTCCGTGAAGCAGGGACAATGATAATATTGTATAGGCTATTATCGTCAGAAGCTGCTTCAAAAATTGGTTGATTGGAATATTTGTATAAAAGCAAACGACGATCCATATGATTAAAACCTTACAAATGCTTTTTTTGTTAGTAACTTTTTGCTGTAAAAAAGCTCCATTAAAAAGAAAGCAACAAAAAAGTTCCAAGCCAATCCAAAGTGCGCCAATTACATACTCCATTATTGCCACCCCTTCCATAGAAGGAATTTTTGCTTGTTCTCCGCATAGCTCTTTTCTCCGACCCGAAGCGCCATGCCGTTGTCTAGTATTGCTTCCCTACATTGAAATTTCTTTAAATGCTTCATGTTGACCAAATAGCTTTTGTGAATCCGTAAAAAACCAAGAGGCTCTAGACGTTTCTCCAAATCTGACAGAGTAGCATAAAAGCAATATTCCTTCGGCTTCCGTTCAGATGTCAATTTTCGAGTTGCAACAGTGACATTGTGTTGCTGCACTTCCAAATATAGGATATCGTCCAGAGGAACTTTGATAATTTCGCCATTGACCTGTATGGGCAGTGTTTCCTGGTTCAATTGCTTCAGAGCCAGTGGCAGAATTGCTTTCAAGTCAGCTTCCATATCCCGCTTTAGGATATATCGAAATGCTTGAACCTCATACCCTTCTGGTGCATACTCAATGAAATTTGTAACAAAAATAATAATTGTATCGCTCCGCAGGGAACGTATCTTTCGCGCAATATCCATACCATTATAGCCAGCACCATCGAAGTCGATATCCAAAAGAGCAATATCACAGCCTGATAGGATTTGCTCGCTGATAGACGTAGCATCTGTGAATGTATGTATTTTTGCTTTCTTATCAAGTTCCTTCAAAACACTTTCCGTTTTCGCTCTTATTGCAGTAAGAACTGTAGTATCATCATCGCAAATCAGAATACTAAGCATGGGATCTCCTCCTAAATAACGACTGGTTTCCAGCCCTTTTCTTTCCATCATACACAATCCCTCCTAAAATACAAATTAAAAAGCAAATAGTTCGGTATAATTGTACTACATAAGTATAATAATTCAAGTATGCAAAACCTCCGCGTTGTAAAATATATAAAAGTTGAGCGTGGTGGGAGTAATCAGTTATGTATGACCTTGGTTATCGAATTAAACAGATCCGCACCCAGCGGGGAATGGCACAGAACGAATTAGCCAAAAGAATCAATAAAAGTAAATCTGCTGTTTGCGGCTACGAAAGTGAAGCGCAGGTGCCACCCTTGGAAGTACTTGTCAGCATAGCCTCAGTACTGAACGTGTCATTGGACTATCTTGTTGGATTTGAAATGGAAGAACCCGTTTCTCTAACGAATCTGACCTATCAGCAAAAGAAGGTGATCAATCTACTTTTGGAAGAATTTTCTAAACCAACAAATTCATCACCCAAGCTTTCACAACAGCAAATCAAAATCATTCAAGAGTTGATGTGTTTGTTCAGCGGATATATAAGAGAACAAACGCCTTAACGTAAAAGCAGGATAGTAAAATCGGAGGAACACGATTTGATGTGTTCCTCCGATTTTACTATTTTGATAGACTATTTGCGAGACTATTAGAAGTTATGTAGTATTTTTCGCAGTTAGGCATAAATTAATGAAAATAGCCGTCTAAATCTATAATATACTCTGTAGCCAGATATTGAGCGTAGAGCATATTATTGGAAGGAAAACACGAAAGTACAAGCAAATTATTCTCTATAGAACCCTGATCGACTTGAGATAGTAAAAATCACACCCGGGCAAACGAAAATATGACGATGTCCAATTTCTCGCTTTTTGCCTAAGTGCAAAAAAATGCTTATCAAATAGTGAAGTTAAAAAATAGACTGTGTGCAAATGAGCCCAGGCGAGAAATATTGGACCTGCTTCTCCCGAAGTCACACAGGGTTAGCAGACTTGTTGTATTAAGACTCTTTGCATTAGTTTTCATTTGGGTAATGACCACTTGCAAAGTACAACTATGTCCCTACTTTTCACTTAGAGAAATTGCACCATCAATTGCACCTTCAACAATTGTTAAGTATTCCTCCGGGCACAGTTTCAGCTTATGGCTGACACGCTGCCTCAGCTCACTTTCGTTCTGGATGACCGCCGGATTGAAATATCGTTCCATCGGCAAGCCGCAAATCCTCACGAGTTGTATCAGAATAGGTACGCTGGGTATTTTCCCAACATTTTCAATATCTGCAAGATATTTGACGGCAACATGTAGTGTTTCCGCAAGTTCCCTTTGCGTTATCCTCTTTGCTTTTCGTGCTGCTTTGACATCTGCTCCAAAGGTTTCAAATCCAGGACATTCTTCAATTATCGCCATATTTCATCACCCATGTACATTGTATAGTTCATATTTGCATTATGGGATGATGGATTATGCGTCTTAACTACTCTTTATAGTTCTTCTCTTGGACTGTTTGAACGCTATTAATGTCATATTTCATAGATCTGCCCAGCGGCAGAAAAGAAAAAAGCCGCTGGGCAGTCACTTTTCATGCCAAAATATCCCCCTCGGCGGCTTTGAGTTTCAGAGCCGCCATTTTCTTTTCCAATTCATCAGGTTTGGCAGCTCATAGGAGGAAGCTGTCTTGATAATCACCCGCTGCCGTAGTCCGATAGGAGCATCCCTGTCAAAAAAAGTCTGTCCCCCACACAGGACATCTGCGGCATTGAGGATGAACTATACGATGTAGTTACTCCGCATATTTTACTAGATTACTCCCATCCGGTATTCTGCCGGTTGGGCGTTTTTCTGCGCTTTCCTCGCTGTCGTTCTCCGCCGCTCCCGTTCAGATTCCAAACAAAAATATGAACGGAGGAATATAAAAATGTTTGATAGCAAGAGCGACTACGCTTTGAATAAAAGGGATCAAGACAGCATCGTGTACTGCGGTAGCGATGGCTATGTAGCTCACATCACCAGAGCAGACTTTTCTTCTGAGGAGGAATTCCTGTTCTGGAAGTCCTGGTCGGATGCCAATTACAAGAAAACTGACTATGCCAAGTCCTACTTTCATCGGCATACTGTTGGGCTGGACACCATCGGGGACAACGCTGGTAACATCCCTTCCCCCGAAGAAATGCTGCTTTACAAAGCGGAGCGCGAAGAACAGGTGCAGGAAGCCATGGAGTTGGTTCAGATGATTTCAGAATCCCTCACAGAGGTGCAGTTCCGCAGACTATGGCTCCACTATGTTCAGCGTGAGAATATGCGCTCCATCGCACAAGCTGAAGGTGTGGCTCATCCCAGCATCGTGGCAAGTATCACATCTGCTCAAAGAAAAATTTTGAAAATCGTGCAAAAACACGCTACCAAAAGGGGTTAGAGAATGACGATAGGTGAAGGGCGTTTTCACTGACCTTCCTGAACCTTGAAAACTGAACAGACAATGGTACAAGCACAAACACCTATGGATGTTCTCAGGGGCAGCGCCGCCATGACAGATGCCTTTCAAGAAGCCATCCGAGCGATCTACGCAACCTCCAAGTCCAGTGTGGCACTCTGGGCATATCACACATCCATAGGGGACAATGAAACTTGCTCACGCTCTCCCAAGGACTAGGGGGAAGCCCTGCGGTATCCGCCAGCTATCAGGCAGCGGTACTGTGGAGCTATGACAGCCACGCCAACGGCGGCTTGTATCATTCCTTCCACCAGGGGTGCGTGGCAAAAATGGTGGACATAACATTAAGGTATCTTAAAAACGCAACGCTGGAATTCGTATGTTTACATGCGGACAAACAACTGGCGCTGCCACATCAACGTCAGATACCATGCGCTGGAGGAGCTTTTCTTCCAGCGCATTCATGTGACTTTGAATCAAAGTCAAGGAGGTGAGGTACACTTGGTTAACTTCTGCATAAAGAATGGTGCATTTGACAAGCGAAATCAGGAATGCACTATGTCACATATTTGGATGGAATCCTTCCTGTAATTGCACATCTGAACATTCGGGGAAGATTCTCTGTTTGCTTTTCAAAGTTATTGGAAACAATAGCCAATGAAAGGAAAGGTGATTTTTCATGATAAACAGTTCTCAGTTATCGAAGATGCGTGCTATTGAAATCAATTCATGCAATCCGGAATCACTTGTTGATTTGAGAGATATATCCATCAATACAAGCGCACCTTTAATTGAGCGTGTGGAAAGCTTTTTTACACAAGTTAAGAATCCTTATCTTTTCAAAGTCGATGATGTAATCGTAAAAGTGCGGTATGGTACCGGCAAATCATTTTCAGATGCCCTATCCACAATATTATCCATGGAATAATTTACTAGGATAATTTCACTATGACATCGTTGAAGTATAAATGGCTCTATGCTATTATATCGATGTGTGAAAGATAGAAGCATAGCCGCCATCAAATTTTGATGGAGGAACGCTTATGGCATACTCAAGATCCGAAAATACTCTTTCAAGGGTATCTTCTCCCCTATCCCAAATCCCCCAATCCCTCATTATGTGGAAAGCCGCTATCTATATCAGGCTTTCTAAGGATGATGGTGATAAGCAGGAAAGTAACTCTGTGACAAATCAGCGTGAAATTCTGAAAGAACACCTCAAACTTCATCCAGATATAGAACTGTGCGATATCTATATTGACGATGGATGGAGTGGCACAAATTTTGATCGTCCCAGCTTCCTGCGAATGATGGAAGACATCTATTCCGGCAAGGTCAACTGTGTTATCGTGAAAGACCTTTCTCGTTTCTGCAGAAACGCATCTGAAGGTGGACAATATCTTGATAATGTTTTTGTACGATACAGAGTTCGTTTCATTGCCATTAACAACGGTATTGATACAGCATCCAACAATATGAATGCTGCAACGCAATGTATTTCTGTTGGTGTTACAAATGTTATCAACGAAAGCGTTGCTGCAACTACCTCTGTTAATGTGCGTGGTACGCTGAATGTAAATCGGCAACAAGGAAAATTTATCGGTTCGTTCGCAACATACGGATATCTGAAAGATCCAAATGATCATCACAAATTGATTATTGATGAAGAAACTGCTCCTATCGTAAGATTGATTTTTGAAAAATATCTCGAAGGGGTTAGCATTATCGGGATTGCAAAACTACTCAATGGAATGGGAGTTCCCAATCCTTCCACCTACAAAAAAATAAAAGGATTCAACTATCGTCATCCGATTGGTTCCAATAACGATGGACTTTGGCCGGATACCTCTGTGAGATCGATCCTGAAAAATGAAATGTATATTGGAAATATGGTGCAAGGGAGAAATACCACAGTCAGCTATAAGATTAAGCAATGCAGAGCGATCCCGAAAGAAAATTGGATTATTGTAAAAGGCACTCACGATCCAATCATTGATGAAGAAACATTTCGCAAAGTTCAATCCATCTTTAATCGTAATACCCGTGCAACGCCAGACACAAAGAATCTTCACTTATTTGCAGGCTTTGTTCGGTGCTCGGATTGCAAACGCGTGATGAATAGAAAAACCAACCAGCACCCATATGGAACCTACAGATACTATCGTTGTTCTACCGCACGGAAAATGAGTAAAGGTGCCTGTACAAACCATTCTATCCGTGCAGATAAAATGGAGCAAGCCGTTCTGGTTCTTTTGCAAACTACCATCAATACAGCAATTGAATTTGACGAACTCCTTAAGAAAATCAATGCAAACTCCGGAAGGAAAAAAGAATGCTCCCATTTACAGCAAACGCTGAAAACGCAGCAAGCAGAGCGCGAGAAGTGCATGAGAGCTATGGTAGATCTTTATCCTGACTGGAAATGCGGAATCATTTCTCAAGAAGAATATCTAAGCATTAAGGCATCGTTACAAGAAAAAGTTGCATCTCTGGACGCCATGATCTCCAACCTTGAAAAGTCCGTACAGGAATATGCAGCTGGAATTACAAGCGAGAATGAATTCATATCTCATTTCCTGAAGTACAAGAATTTTACTCACCTTACTCGTCCTATGCTAATCGAGTTAATCGAAAACATTTATGTTTTTGAAGGCGGTAAGATCGAGATTGATCTGAAATATAGGGATGCATACGAGCAAGTTGTTCAGTATATCGAGATGAACAAGGAGTTTACTGAATCTGCATAAAAATTTTAGGGAGGCAGAATATATCTGTCTCCCCTAATTATTTCCAACTGAAATTTATGGTCTACCCTTGACATCATCCCCCGCCGCCTATGCCACCATCAAAGCCCATTTTGACGACATGAAGACCGCCCCTGAGGATTTTGACCTCATCGTCACCGGCGACCTTGGGCAGCTGGGCAAGGAAATGCTTCTGGAGCTTGCCCGTCGGGACGGCGTCTCTCTGGGCGGGAAGCTGACGGACTGCGGAACGATGGTCTTTGACAACGACAAACAGGACGTTCACGCTGGCGGCTCCGGCTGCGGGTGCAGCGCCATTACCCTGTGCGGCTATCTTCTGGGGCAGCTGAACGGGGGAAAACTGAAAAAAATACTGTTTTGCGGCACGGGCGCACTGCTCTCCCCCACCTCCACCCAGCAGGGGCTTCCCATACCCGGGGTCTGTCACGCAGTGTGCATTGCGGGAGGAACGTAATATGGATTATGTAAAAGCCTTTCTGGTCGGCGGCTTGCTGTGTCTCATCGGCCAGATCCTCATTGACAAGACCAAGCTGACCCCGGCGCGGATTCTGGTGAGCTACGTGGTCATCGGCGTGCTTCTGGGCGCGGTGGGGATATATCAGCCCCTTGCGGAATTTGCCGGGGCGGGCGCGTCCGTCCCCCTGACTGGCTTCGGCAACACCCTTGCCAAAGGTGTCAAGGAGGCAGTTCAGGAAGACGGTTTCCTCGGCATTTTTACCGGAGGACTGAAAGCCTCCGCCGGAGGCATCACCGCCGCCATTCTGTCGGGACTGATCGCCAGCCTGATTTTCAAAGCAAAGGATAAATCCTGAATTTCCGGGCAAGCTATGTCAGCGGCAAAACCGCGAGACAGATTTTAGCACTGGAGGAAGAAAAGTATGAATAACCAGAACCAGAACAGAAATCAGAACAGCAACCAGAATAAGAACGAGAAAGAGAACCGCACTGAGAACCGCAGCGAGAACCAGTCTCAGAACAAGGGAAGCTCTAAATAAATCGGCGAGAGCTGGCAGCGAGAGATTTTTTCCTAGCCGAAGGTTCCAAAAGCGGAGGAATACTGTATGTATTTCCCGCTTTTGAAACCGCACGGATAGGAAAAAAGATTCGCTGTCCAGCCGAAGACGATTTGTTTAGAGATTCCCAATGAACTGCCGTTGACGGCAAACGGGCGCCCGGAATTCCGGGCGCCCGTAAATTTTTTATACTTCCACAAATCTTCCCAGCTGGAAGAAATAGAGGTATTTTGCCTTGACCGGCATTTCATAAATGCGGCTCAGTGCTTCGGCGTAGGTCTGCACCTGGAGCCGGTAGCGCTCTGCCGCTGCGGCTACCGTGCTTTCCGTTACATGATCGGTTTTGAAGTCCAGCACAACAATGCCGTCTTTTTCCAGCAGCGCGCAGTCCACAACGCCCTGCAGAAGCACCTGTTCTCCCTCCAGGCCGTCGCCGTAATGGCTGCCGTCGTCGAGGATGGAGAACTTGAATTCCCGCAGGCAGGGGCATCCGGCGCGGAGCTTCCGGCCGATTTCCGTATCGAAAAACGCCGCGATTTTCCCGCTGTCCGCCAATTTTCCCTGTTCCTCGGTGATGAATTTCTGAGAAACCAGCCGGGCAATTTCCGCTTTTACATCATCCTCACTGCCGCAGTTTTCGTAGCGCAGGTATTGCAGAACCGCATGGATGGCGCTGCCGTAGGCCTTGCCGCCGCGGCTTTCTGTGAGGAAGGACGGGCGTCGGAAATTCCGGGTGGGGAATTTCGGCTCCTGCGTATCCTCCGCCGCTTCCTCGTCCTTGGCGCGGCCTTTGCGGTTGGTCGCCGTCTGCTTGGAGGGTGCGCGGGTCGCCGCTTCGTGGGCATACCGGAAGGACAGGGCGTCTTGCAGCGCCCGCTCCACACCGTCGGGCATTGCGGGGCGGGTGTCCGTCTCCGTTCCAACGGAGTCCTCCGGTTCCGGGGCTTCGGATACACGAATCACCCAGGGATGATTTCCCAGCTTTGTCTCGCCGGGTCGGCCGCCCAGCGCGTGAAGCGCTCCCGCCTCCGTATGGCGCACTGCCGCCAGCAAGACCCACTGTCCGGGACGCGCCGCCTCCCGGCACAGCAGCTCTCCCCCGTCAAAATCCTGCCGAAGGGCGATATTCTGAATTATCTTTCCGGGATTTTTCTCTGCGTAGGTCATGATCAGACGATCCCGTGCCCGGGTCATGGCGACATACAGCACCCGCAGCTCCTCCGACAGGCTTTCCGCCGCCATTTTCGCGGCAATGGCACGCTTGGCGATAGAGGAATAGCGCACGCGATTTTCGCTGTCCGCCACGGAAAGTCCCATTCCCAGATCCCTGTCGCAGAGGATCTGGGCGCACTGGCTCTCCGTGTTGAACCTCCGGGAAAGGTTGCTGAGGAATACCACCGGAAATTCCAGCCCCTTTGACTTGTGGATACTCATAATGGTCACGCACCCGGCAGGAGACGAAGCCGCTGAAATCAGCCCTTTTTCCTCCATTGCGTCCAAAAAATCCAGAAACTGCCCCAAATCCTTCAAATTTCCGTTTTCAAAATCCGCCGCGAGCTGATAAAACGTCTGGATATTGGCGGTTTTCGCCTCCCCGCCGGGCATGGCGGCGTAAACGCTGTCCAGTCTGGTCAGGGCGAAGCAGTTTTCCAGCAGTGCGGTCAGGGGGTTCATTCTGGCCTCCCGGCGCAGCCTGTCCAGCGTGTTCAGGAACGTTTTGACCTTCGGGCTGTCGCTGAGCAGCAGTGCGTCATAGAACGCGCCCTTTTTCCTCGCGCTTCGGATTTCCGCCAGCTCGTCGGCGGTAAAGCCGAAAATGGGGCTTGCCAGCGTGCTGACCAGCGGAATGTCCTGCCGGGGGTTCCAGATGATCTGCAGGAACGAGCGCAGAGTGCCGATCTCCTCGGTTTGCAGCAAGTCCGTGCCGCCGCCCGACGCACAGCGAATGCCCCGGGCTTCCAGCGCCTTCTGGAAATACCCGCCGCCGCTGCCGGGAGAACGAAGCAGAATCACAATGTCCTCCGGGCAAACCGGCCGCAGGCTGTCGCCATCCCGCACCGGCGTTCCCTCCCGCAGCATCCGGACGATTCGCTCCGCCACAAAGGCCGCTTCCTCGGGATACTGGTCGTCCCGGGTCTCGATCACGTGAAGCTCCACGGCGGCTTCCAGCGGCGTGTGGGGAATTCCCTCCCGGAGTTCCTCCGCTTCCCCGTAGGTCAGCCCGCCGACCTTGGGGCGCATACAGGTGTGGAACACGTCGTTCACCGCGTCGATGACCTCTGCGCCGGAACGGAAATTGTGGCTCAGGAGAATTTTTCTCCCCTGTCCCGGCTCTGCCTGCTGAGCCGGGACGTATTTTTCATACTTTTCCAGAAAAATTCCGGGGTCGGCCAGACGGAACTGGTAAATTGACTGCTTCACGTCGCCGACCATGAAGCAGTTCTGCTTCTCCCGGGTCAGGGCGTCGAAAATCGCGTCCTGCACGCCATTGGAGTCCTGATACTCGTCCACCATGATCTCCCGGTAACGCCGCCCGATCTCCCGCGCGGCGGCTGTGGGCTGGCTTCGGGATTTTCCCAGCAGCAGATCCAGCGTTTTGTGCTCCAAATCTCCAAAATCCAGCACCCGGCGGCTGCGTTTGGCCGCGGTGTAATCCCGGTCGAACTGCCTTACCAGCGCCACCAGCCCCCGCTGGGCGGCAGCTGTCTGGTGCAGGTCGGTCAGCACCTGTCCGGAATCGTTGGAAAAGCCCGACAGCTTCTTTTTCAGCCCCTCCTTGCAGGCCGACCATGCGGCCTTGATCCGATCCGTCAGCTCCGGGTCAGGGTTGTCTTTTGTGGGAAACCGAAGCGACCCGAAACGGAGCTCTCGTTTTGCCACGATATCATCCCAGATCGTGCAGGCGCGAAGCTGCTTCAACTGGTACATGGCGTCTCTCAGGGTAACGGCGGGCTTTTCCAGACCGGGGCAGTTGTCGGCGCTTTCTGCGCACTGCCGAAGCACCGCGATCTGACAGTCCAGATATTCCTGCAAACTCCGAATCAGATATTGCCCCCACACCGTCTCCCCCACGTCGCCGATGCCCTCAGCATCCGCGTCGGTCAGGCATTTGTCCAGCCATGCCTCCGGGTTCAGGTGGCAGTGGGCGCTGTCGTAGACCTTTTCGATGATCTCCGGCACCTGCCGGTCCGACCGCCCCACGCCCTGGGTGTCCACAAACGCCCGGAAGTCCGGGTCATCCCCCGCCGTTTCATAGGCGCGGTCAAGCAAACCTTCCAGCACCGTCTCCCGTATCTCCCGGCATTCGTTTTCATCCGCCACCCGAAAATCCGCCGCAATGTCCAGTTTATAGGCATATTCCCGAAGCAGATCGGAGCAAAAGCCGTGAACCGTGGAGATTTTCGTCAGAAACAACCGCTGCATTTGCCGCTGCAAATGCGTTTCTTCCGGCCGTTGGGCAATTTCCTCCGTCAGCTTTTTGGCGATTTTCCCCCGAAGCTCCGACGCTGCGGCCTTGGTGTAGGTGATGATGAGAAACTCGTCCAGGTTGGCCGGGTCATGCGTCTGGGTCAGAAAGCCCAGCAGCCGGTCAACCAGCACCTTGGTCTTGCCGGAACCGGCGGCTGCGGAAACCAGCAGCTTGCCGCCCCGGCTGGTCACGGCCATCTCCTGTTGCGGTGTCAGTTTATCCGCCATGATCTCCCATCTCCTTTCCGATTTCCTCCCAGAACCGCTGAGCGTCCATCATCTTATAGCTGCGCCGCCCCTCCACGGCCGCCGGGTGGCAGACCGGGCCGTAGGGGCAGAACCGGCAGGCGTCGTGGGTGCTGCCGCGGGTGTAGGGGTTCGGCTCCACATTGCCGGAAACGATGTCCTCCACCAGTCTGGACAGTATCCGGAACACGTACCCTTCCAACAGCTTCAGCTGCTGGCGGTCGGCAAGATCGCCGGAAATGGTGCCGTCCTTTTTCACGCTGTAACACATCCGCTTGGGCGCGTCTCCCGGCTCCATCGCCTGTAAGACATCTTCATCGTTCAGAAGCAGTCCCTTTCGCTTCCACTTGGAGATTCGCTCCTGCTCCGCTTCCTCGGCGGTCAGCTTGCCGTCGGAGGTCAGATAGGGCGCACGGGCAGGGAAATACTGCACACCGGCGGCTACCGGGCGGTCGCCCAGCATATCGCTTCCGCTGCTTTTCAGGGCGAACATGTACAGCAGCATTTGCAGCCCCACGCCGTTGAACACGTCGCAGTAGTCAAAATCCTTTTTCCCGGTTTTGTAGTCTACTACCCGGTAATAGCGGCTGGCGCCGTTGTCCCAGATGTCCACCCGGTCAATAAAGCCCCGCAGAACCGCGTTCATGCCGCCGTTTGGAATTGGGATGGGCGGCAGACCCTCCCCGTCGCCGAAGCCGACCTCAAAGCCCGCCGGGGCAAACGCCGCCTCGCTCAGCTCCTGCCACAGCTCCCGAACCACCATGTCCAGCTCCTGAATATGGCGGCGGAACAGGTACGTCACCCGCTCCGACTCGATCTGGCTGAAATGCTCCCGGGCGTACTCCTCGCTGAAGCCATGGGCGATTTCCAGCGTTTCTTCCAGAGAAACCCTGTGGAATCCGCCCAGTTCCCCAATGCGGCGGGCGGAATTTTCCAGCACCGCATGGACATAGGTTCCGAATTCCGCCGGGTCGATGGCAGCTTCCTTCCGCTCCTGCACCCGAAGGCCGTACTTGAGGAAATAGGACAGGCGGCATTCCGCCTGCCGGTCGATCTGAGAGGCGGAAAGATTCAGCGTCGAGCCGTAGAGTTTGCCAATGGTTTCCCGCTCCACCTTTCCGAAGCGGTAGTCCCGCCGATGGCAGGTTTCCAGATATGTATCCCGGACATTCAAACGTCCGGCAGCGTCCCCGGCGTCCCACCGGGCGAGGTACGCCCCCGCTTCCAGTCCATCCGCCGGGGCAAAATCCAATGTGTTTTTCACCTGCTGTTCCCCGCCCGCAAGCTCGCACAGGCGGCGATAGACGAAGGACGGCTGGTCGCCGGAGCAGAACACGCTCACCGACGCCATGGCGCCGCAGAAGCAGCCGTAAATTTCCGCGAACTCCGCCTGCACGCCCTCCATCGCGCCGCCGGTGAGGGGCACGCCCAGCTCCCGGAGGGTGACGCGCTCCTGATCGGTCAGGACACCGGCAGAGCCGGAGTAGCCAGGGAGCTTGCCTTCCTCCGCCCCCAGCACGATCAAATGCTTTTCCTGATGGCAGCGCATGGCGGATACGGGGCCGACCTGCACCGCGTCCAGCACCGGTGGGATGGTTCCCACGTCGTACTGGCTCAGCAGCAGCCGGAAAAGGCGGATAAACTGCTCCCCCTCCCAATGGGTGTCCCCCAGCATGTCGTACATCTGCTCCAGCGCACCCAGAAGGATTTCCCACAGCTGGTTCAAAATCTGCGCGGCCCGGTTGTCCCCGGCGGCATCCAGCTCCTGCGCCATGCGGGAGAGCCGCATTTCCAAAGAAATGTCTTCCAAAAAGCCATACAGCGCCAGAATCTGTCCCCGCAAGTCGGAAGCGTCCCGGAAGCCCTGCCAGAGCCGCATCAGCGGCGCGATTGCCAGTTCCCGCGCCGTGTTCAGTTCCTCCAACCGATGCTGGTCTTCCTCCGTCCACACGCCGCTGAGGCCATCGGGATGGTTTTCCCAGCTCTGCGTCCACTTCTGCCCGCGAATGCCCCAGATGATGGCGTAATTCTCGATCCGGTCGCAGGTATCCGGGTCAACGGGAGACAGGGCGGAGCGGAGATAGCGCAGGACGCTTTTCTGGTCGAATCCGCTCAGGGCAGCGTCCAGCGCCATCAGCACCGTGGCGATGACGCTTTTTTGCAGAATATCCTCGGTTCCGGACTGATACACCGGAATATGAAGCCGGTGAAAGACCAGATTCACCAGGGGCTGATACACCGTCATATCGGTGCAGACCACTGTAATGTCCCGGCAGCGGCACCCGGCGGCGAGAAGAAAGCGAATTCTCTCCGCCGCGCCCATACACTCGAGGTACGGCGATTCCGCCCGGACCACGTCCAAGCACCCCTTCGCCGCGCCCCGGCTGATCGCGCCCTGAAACAGCCCCTCTCGCACGGGGGAAAGGGGCAGGCGCTTTCCGGGAATGGTCTCGATCCTCACTTCCACCCCGGCGCGGCGGGCGCAGCGAAGCAGCTGGGACGCCGTGTCCCCCGCCTTTTCAAAGGCCAGAAGGCGGGAATCCTCCCGGTCGCAGTTCAGGCTCACCGTCACGTCGGGGGACGCCTGAATGAGATGTTCCAGAATTGCCAGATGCTGCCGGGTAAAATCCGGGAAGCCGTCTATGTAAAACACATGCTCCCGGGCAAAGTCCCCCTGCTCCATCTGTTCCAAAAGCCACGTCATCTGGTCTCTCGGGTCGCGCTTGCCCCGGCTGCACAAAGCGTCGTAACTCTCCATCAGAAGCGACAGTTCTTCCAGCTTCTGCGCCAGACTGCCCTCCGTCTCCCCGGCGGCGCGGCTCAAGTCGGCCGAGGAAATGCAGCAGCGCTTGAATTCGTCCACGGCGTCGATAAGGCCGGTAAGAAATTCCGGCTTCGTCTCCACGGCGGCATAGGCTTTCAACCGGCTGGACAGGTTCTTTGCCGCAGCCGCCATGGCAACCACCCGGCCGCCGTTGTCCAGACATTCCTCCGCGGCGCTTCCCATGGAATCCGCCACCCGTCTGGCAAGCCGGGTAAAGGACAGCACCTCGGCGTACCGGCTGGCCGTGTCCCCGGCAGCAGCGCACAGCCGCCGCTCCGTTTCATGGCTGATGAGTTCGGGAACCATCAGAATGCGGTTCCCCCTCCTCCCGGCAACGTCCGCCGCGATCCGCTTCATAACTTCGTCCCGGTTGGCCGTCCAGTCCGTGCCAAGCAAAAGGTGCAGCATTTGCCCACCCCCTTCTCTTTTTTGTCCATGATACCACAAATTTGCTTTCATGAACAGAGCGGGATTCATCCTGCATATAAAAATTTTTCCAGTTCTCCCAGCGCGTCCAGCAGGAAAAACCGCACCTCGTATTTTTCTTCCCCGTCCAGCGCGCCGGTAAGGCTGTCCGGAAAGCCTGCCCCCGCCGCCTTGTCCGCGAATTCCTCAGAGGTCGCGCTCAGGCACAGGCTGGGAAATGCCACGCACCACCAGTTATGCCCCTCTCCCTCGCCGATGGTGATCCGCAGGGCTTCGTAGATACCGGCGGGCAGGGTGAAGGTGTCATAGTAGCGGGTATCAAAGGCTTCCTTACACAGCGTCACCACCGCCTCGCAGTCGCACCCCGTCGCTTCCAGGACGCTGTTGGCGACGGCCTGAATTTGGGGCAGCTTGGCCTGTAAGTACGCCCTCGCCTCGTTTACGTCGGCGATTTTGTTCAGGTCGTTTTGCAGGCTATTTAGCACGGCGTCCCGCACCTGCAATTTAATGGACTGATCTTCCTCGCTGTCGGAATTGGCGACCACGTGGAAGCGGATCAGCTCGTCATTCAGCCGCTGCCGGTCGGCCAGCAGCGACCCGCACCACACGGACGCGGCAAGCACCAGACAGATACCGATTCGTTTCAAAAGTTTCTTCATAAAAAACACCGTCCATACGGAAATACTTCCAGTATGGACGGTAAATGCCAGAATTATACAGGTTTGGCAATATAGATATTCGGATAGTTCTCTTTCAGCATACTGCACACCACGGCGGCGTACTCAAAGTTCGGCAAAATGGCAAAAATCGCGGAACCGGAACCGGTCATCTGCTCCGTCAGAGCACCGTAGCTGTTGCAGATGGACTTGATATAATTCAGCTCCAGATGCTCCGACGTGACCACCGGGTCAAAGACGTTGTATACGTTCTCCGCCACCTTCCCTAAATCCCCGGCCAGCAGGGCGCTTTCCATGGCCTGATTGTCCGGGCGGTGGGGAATCGCCACGGTGTCGATTTTCCCATACAGCTCTGGCGTGGACACGGAGAAGTCCGGCTTGCAGACCACGAACAGGCAGTCGGGCATATCCGGCAGCTTTCTCAGACGCTCACCCCGTCCTTCCACCATGGCCGTGCCGCCCACCACGCAGAACGGAACGTCGCTGCCTACCTGCGCCCCCAGCTCCGCCAGCGCCAGAACGGACAACGGGTCGCCATAGTGCCGGTTCAGCGCCCGCAGCACCGCAGCCGCATCGGCGCTTCCGCCGCCTAAGCCCGCCCCGGCGGGAATGCGCTTGACGATGCGGATCTCCAGCCCCTCCGGGTCTTTGTCCATGGCGTCGCAGTAGACCTTCGCCGCCTTCCACGCCAGATTCTTTTCGTCGGTGGGAATGCCCTCCACAGAACACAGCAGCCGCCACGGCTTTCCCGTCCCCACGTCGATCTCCACATCGTCCCGGATGGAGATGGTCTGCATCACGCTCTGCAAATCATGGTAGCCGTCCGCCCGCTTTCCCAGAACGTCCAGCGTTAAGTTTATTTTGGCAAAAGCGCCTTCATATAATGTCGTCATTGCAAAAAGTTCCTTTCTGTGCATCTTTTTTTATTATAACGGAACTATTGGAATTTTGCAACTTCTTCGTGATAAAATCCGAAAATGCGCATATCCTATCAGCATCCGGGATGTGAAATGGAGGTAAGAATATGGATACCCTTGCGCTGATTTTGTCCATCATCGGCTGTGTCAACTGGGGACTGGTAGGCATTTTCCAGTTTGATCTGGTAGCCTGGCTCTTCGGCGGCTCCGGCTCCCTGTTCAGCCGGATCATTTACACCATCGTTGGGTTGGCAGGTCTCTGGTGCATTTCCTTCCTGTTTCGCAAGAAGACGTTTGTGGATGGGGAATGAATTATGGGCAGCTCCGGAAAGGAACTGCCCAATTTTTACATTCAGTTGTGGCACCGCACGATGCACTTGACCGTCTGGTCGCCGTACTTCGCGGTGATCTCCGTGGTTCCGCTTTGCAGCGCCGTGACATAGCCGTTTTCCACCTTGGCAATGTAGGCGTGCTCCACGCTCCACTCCACGTCCTCAGGCTTGAGGTCGCCGCAGTCCACCAGCTTCAGCTGGGTGCTGTAGCCCACCTGCAAACGCATGTCCGTTCTGTCCAACTTCAGCTCCACCTGAGGCTTCGTCTCCACAGGCTCGGTCTGGATGGTCGCTTCCGTCTGGGCCGCCACGGTGGCCTCCGTGGACGGCTCCGTCTCCGCTTCAAACTGGCAGGTCACGGGGCAGGTCAGCTGCTTGTCGCCACAGGTGATGTAGATGACCGTCTTGCCCTCGCTCACAGCGGTGATACGGCCGTTGGCATCCACCGTTGCGATGCTCTCGTCGCCGGAGGTGAACACCAGCTCGTCCGTGGTATTCTCCGGGATGACGACTACATTCAGCAGAAAATAATACCCGGGCTGGGTAAGCTCCGCCGCGCCGCCGGGGAGAGACAGATCCTGGCAGGGGATCCGCGGTTCGGTAGTCGCGGCCTCCGTCTGGACGGGCTGCTCGGTCTGGACGGTGGGCGCGGTATCCTTCACGCCGTGCAGATTGGGCAGCAGATACCGGAAGAACAGGAACGCCGTTCCCGCCAGCAGGATCACGATCAGCGCCGTCAGGATCACCACAACGGCGGTGTTATGCTCCCGGGGCTGCTCGTCATAATTGTCTTCGTCATCCTCCGGGTCAGAGGAATATGGCTCATTCTCCGGCTCCGGGAAATCGTCGCTCTGCTCGTCAAAATCGAAAATTTCCTTTTTCTTTTTGCCGGACGAGTAGCGCCCGCCCTTGTTCAGCGCGGGCATCTGATCCATGACAAACTCATCATCGGAAACATTGCCGGACATATCCCGGGGGCAGCCGCAGATGGGGCAGCACTCCGCTGTGTCCTGGTAAGTCGTTCCGCAAATCTCACAAATTACCTTGCTCATATGATACCTCCTGACAAAATACACATACTGTACCATTATCAAGCGCCATTATAACACTCTTTTCCAAATAAAACAACTACAAAGTGGTTGCTTTTTTCAGATTTTTATTTTATGATATAAAGGTTAAAGGAGGCGATTACGATTGACTGAACTTGCCGAAACTGAACTGATTTCTCCTTTGCTTGACGGATTTGCCATGGGAAACCCCATGAGCAGCCATGACGGCGTTCGCTGCTGTCCTGCCATCAAGGAAAATTCGGACGAAAAATACATAGTCAAAATCATTTCCGTACCAGCCGCGCAGACGCAGATGGATGCGATGCTTCTGGCTGGCGCCTATAAGGACATGGCGGGCGCCATGGACTACTTCAAGGGCGTAGCCGACGACGTGGAAAAGGAAGCGGAGTTCCTGCAGAAGCTTTCCAAGCTGGAGGGCTTTCTTCCCTACGACGGCTGGCAGACCGTGCCCATCAAGCGCCGCCGTTTAGGCTACGAGGTCTACCTCGTCAGCCCCTACAAGCATTCGCTGGCAAAGTACATCCGCCGCAATCCGGTCACCCATCTGGAAGCGATCAATCTTGGTCTTGACCTGTGCTCCGCGCTCTCCGTCTGCCGTCAGGCGGGATGCCTGTACGTGGACTTGAAGCCCACCAACATCTTCCTGACCGAGAAAAAAAGCTACCGCATCGGCGATCTGGGCTTCATCCCGCTGGACACGCTGCGCTACACGTCCCTGCCGGACAAGTACCGCAGCCCCTATTCTCCCCCGGAGCTGCACGACGCCATGGCCACGCTGAACGAAACGGCGGATACCTACGCCGTTGGCATGATCCTCTATCAGCTTTACAACGACGGCAGTCTGCCCTTCAAGGACAAGGCGCCCGACGAAGCGCTCCCCTCTCCCGTCAATGCCGACTACGAGATCGCGGAGATCATCATGAAAGCCATTGACCCCGACCCCGCCAAACGCTGGCAGGAGCCGAAGGAGCTGGGCAAGGCGCTGGCCGCCTACATGCAGCGCAATTCCATCAATGACACCCCCATCACCATCTACACCCCCATCGAAGCCAGGCCGGAGGACGTGGTGCCGGTGCAGCCCGCCCCCGCTCCCACCGAAGCGCCTGCCCAGCAGGAGGAAACCATCGCGGAGGATACGCAGGATGAAACTCTCCCGGAGCCTGCTGACGCGGCCGATCTTCTGCCCCACCAGATGTCTGAGGAAGTTTCCCAGATTATGGACGAGGCCGACGCGCTGATTGCCCACGAGGTTCCCCAGACGGCGGTCACGCCGGAACCGGAGGAGGATTCCCCCGACCGCTTCTCCTTCGCACAGGACGAAGAGGACAACGAGCCGCTGCCCGACAACAGCAACGAACCCTTTGCCGACGCGGAGGAAGAAAAGCGCCTGCAAAAAGAAGCGAAGAAGCAGGAACACAGACAGAAGGCGAAAAAGGCCGCAACAGCCGTCATCACGCTGGTGATCCTCGCTGCCATCGGCGCGGGACTGTTCTGGGCGTATCAGAAATACTACCTGCAAACCATCAACAGCATTTCCATCGAGGGCGACCAGTACCAGCTGGTTGTCAGCGTGGACACCGAAGTAGACGATTCCAAGCTCAGCGTCATCTGCATGGACAACTACGGCAACGCCGTGACCCGGGGCGTGGTGGACGGCAAGGCGACCTTTACCGACCTGCTGCCCGATTCCCTGTACCGCATCCAGTTGGATATCAGCGGCTTCCATAAGCTGGTGGGTCAGACCTCCGACATCTTCACCACCAAGGGTTCCACCAGGATCGCCAGCTTCTCCGCCATCACCGGCGCCGAGGATGGCTCCGTCATGCTGAACTTCGCGGTCAGCGGCGCCGACCCGGAGGAATGGGTCGTAAGCTACTCTGCCGAGGGCGAGGAGACGCAAAGCGAAAGCTTCTCCGGCCACACCGTCACCGTCAGGGGGCTGACCGTGGGGAAACTGTACACCTTCACGCTGGAGCCTGCCAGCGCCGCCTCCAAGGAGACCTTCACCGGAGAAAATACGCTGGAATTCACGGCTTCCCGTCTGGTTCTCGCGGAAAATCTGACCGTCGCCGCCAGCAGCGGCAGCGATATGACCGTCCGCTGGGACGCCCCCGGCGATGTGGTCGTGGAGAGCTGGAGCGTCCGCTGCTACAGCGACAATAACGGCTACGACAAGCAGCTCACCGTCACCAATACCGAAGTCTACTTCACGGACATCGACCCCTCGGTCGCCTACACCATCGAGGTCACCGCCGCCGGCATGACCCAGCCCGCCCGCACCAGCGTCACCGCCAATCCCATCAACATTACAAGCATGAACGTGGATGACAGCGCGCTGGATCAGATCGCCGTGACTTGGGAATACACCGGCACCGCCCCCTCCGGCGGCTGGCTGCTGATGTACCAGATCGACGGCAGCTCGACGCCCAACGTGGTCAAATGCACCCAGCCCTCTGCGGTTATCTCGCCCCTGATCCCCAGCGCGAAGTACCAGTTCACCATTCAGGCGGCAGACGGCACCTCCATTTTCGGAAACGTCAAGACCCAGACCATCCGCAATGCCAGCGTGTATGACGACCACGGTCTGTCCGCGGATCACATCACCACCCATCTGGTCAAGACGCCGGACACGGAGGATTGGCATTTTGAGTCCATCGGCACCGCCGCCTATACCAGTGAGTTTGCCGTGGGCGACAAGATTTCTGTAGTCCTGCAGGGCACTACCAATTTCTACGTCCCCGAAGATCCGCTGGACATCCTCTTTGTCATCCGGGACGGCTACGGCAATGTCATCCCCAAGTACATTTCCGAGGCAACCGGCGACTGGAAAGAGATCTGGTACGCGGGTGACTACCACTACGGCGAGCTGGATGTTCCCACCGCCCCCGACGCCCCCGGCGATTACTCACTCAGCATTTACTTTAACGGTCTGGCCATTACGGTCATCACCTTCACCGTTACCGAGTAAATTTTCCACAAGACAGCCCCGTCTTTATTGGGCAGTCGTAAAGCAGCGAATAGAGCGTATCGGTACAGATACGCTCTATTTCTTGTGCCAGCACATGCAGCCCCTTGGCTCTCCCTCCGGGAGAGCTGTCACCGTAGGTGACTGAGAGGGTATTGCAGCCTTATTTCCCCTCTCCGTCCTCGCTTCGCTCGGCCACCTCTCCCAAAGGGAGAGGCAAGAGGTGCTCGCACGGTACACCAAAGAGCTGCTTTTTCCTGTTTCTGGAAAATCCCCATGTACTTTTGTCCAAAAAACACATGCCGTTTCCTAAGCACTTTGTGATAATCCCCGATTTTTGGAATTGTTCACACATTTTCCCCGGAGATGTGTTATACTTTCTCGGAAACTTCAAAAGGAAGGAGCTGCAACATGCGCGGAAAAAGTCACCGCTGTCTGGGAAAATACCTGGTGCAGCACTACATGAGCGACACCCCGGAGCGGTATGTGAAGGCCTTTTTGCTGGGATGCATCGAGCCGGATCGGAATCCCGCTACATACCTGAAAGGCTCCATCCGCTGCCAGTGGCTGCGGGGTCACAATTACCGCAATGCCCGGCGCTTTATGCGTGCCATTTCCGCCCGGCTGGAAAAGAAGGAAAAGCTCGGCCTGTTCGACTACTATACCCTCGGCAAGCTCATCCACTACACCACCGACGCGTTCACCTACGCCCACAACGACACCTTCCCCACCGCCCTGAGCGATCATCGGGAATATGAAGCGGCGCTGCAAGACCATTTTCTGGAATACATGAAGCAGGACCCCAAGGTCAACCCGAAAATCGCCGGAAGCGTGATGGAAGCCATTTACAGCTACCACCGGGAGTATGAAGCCCAGGCGGCAAACATCTACACCGACACCCGCTTTGCCCTGAACGCCTGCTGCTGTGTGCTGGCCGTATTGCTGACCAACCCCATCTTCTGACGGAGGCTGCCGATGTACAGATTTTTTGACATGGGTCTGGAAGCCGGCGTGGCGGCGGTAATTCTGGTTCCGTTATTTCTCGTCGTAAACCGGATTTATTTCCATGATTTGGGGCGCACAGTCGGCTACCTTATTTTCGCCATATACCTGGCCGGTGTGGACGCCGTGGTGGGGCTTCCCTGCATAACCTATATCCGCCTGGATTTTAACTACAATTTCGTCCCGTTTCTGTATATGTTTTCAGATTGCAAAAACAGTCTGCTAAACGTGCTGCTGTTCGTTCCGCTGGGCTTCTTTCTTCCCCTTTTCTGGAAGAAATTCAGTGCCTTCGGGTACACGCTTCTGTTCGGCTTCTGCACCTCCCTGCTCATTGAGCTTTTGCAGATTTTCACCTTCCGGGCAACGGACGTCAACGATCTGATGACCAACACCGTCGGTACGGTTTTAGGGTATCTGCTTGCCAGAGTCGTGCTGAAGCTTTTCCCGGGGACGGAACCGTCGGCGCGGACAAAGGATGTGTTTCTCGTCTGCGGCATGACCTTCGGCGTCATGTTTTTCGTGCAGCCGTTTCTGGCGGCACTGGTCTGGAATTGGATAATGTGAAACTTCAGCGGCATTTGGAAGCGAATGCCGCTGATTTTTGCGTCATATGTTCCCCCGGTTCTCTTTCTCCCGCTCGGACATAAGATGTTCCATACATCTGAATTTGAGGTGGTACTATGGAACATAACGCAAATCAAATCACCCTGCGGGGAAATCTGTCCGCGCCCCCCACGTTTTCCCACGAAAACCACGGGAAGCAGTTTTATCGTTTTTTTCTGGAGGTGCCAAGGCTTTCCGGAGTGGCGGACACCCTGCCGGTCATCGCGGAAGCCTCCCTTCTGGAATCCGCTGGAATTGACCCGGGCGGGATGCTCACCGTCACCGGCCAGATCCGCTCCCACAACGTCCGCACCGACGGGCGGCGGCATCTGATGATATTTGTCTTCGCGTCGGCGCTGACGTGCGAGGACGGCGAAGCGATGAACGACGCGGAACTGGAGGGCTTTCTCTGCCGGGAACCCATCTACCGCCGCACCCCTCTGGGGCGGGAGATCTGCGACGTGATGCTGGCGGTGCCGAGGGCGTTCCAGCGGGCGGATTATCTGCCCTGCATCCTTTGGGGCAGGACGGCGCAGGAGGCTTCCCGGTGCCATACCCGGGATAAGATCGGCATTACGGGCCGATTGCAGAGCCGCGTCTACACGAAACTGACCGAGGAAGGCGCGGAGGAACGAACGGCCTACGAAATTTCCGCCCTCACTGCCCAGATTCCCATGGATTTACTGTAACGGCTTGTCTTTTTTTGTTGCAAAACTACGGTTTTCGTGGTATATTGGGGCAAAACAGATAAAAGGAACGATTCTCGTGAACAAAAAAGAAAAGGCAAAAGCCATCATTGATATTCTCAAACAGCGCTACGACGATGCGGCCTGCGCCCTGCACTACGCGAAGGACTATGAGCTGATGATTGCCGTGCGGCTCTCCGCCCAGTGTACCGACGCCCGTGTGAATCTGGTGACCCCCGCCCTCTTTGCCGCCTACCCCACGCTGGAAGCCATGGCGGCGGCGGATATCGCCGATGTGGAAAACTACGTCCGCTCCTGCGGCTTTTACAAGCACAAGGCGCGGGATATCGTCCTCGCCTGTCAGATGCTGCTGACGGACTACGGCGGAAAAGTCCCCGGCACCATGGAGGAGCTGCTGCGCCTGCCCGGCGTGGGGCGGAAAACCGCCAATCTGTTGCTGGGCGACCTGTATGCCGTCCCGGGCAGCGTCGTCTGCGACACCCATTGCATCCGCATCTGCGGGCGGCTGGGGCTGAGTACAGGCAAGGAGCCGGAAAAAGTGGAGCAGCAGCTGCGCAAGATCCTCCCCCCGGAGGAAAGCTCGGACTTCTGCCACCGGATCGTCCTCTTTGGCCGGGACTGCTGCACTGCCCGGAATCCCATGTGCGGCGAATGCCCGCTGACCATGTACTGTAAAGAGTTCAATCCGCAGGCGTAAAACAGCGCCGTTTGCAGTCAAAAGCTATCAATTCTGGAATATTTTCCATTCCTGTTCTACCACTCCCCCTGTCCGCATATGCTGTGGACAAGGGGGGATTTCTTTGCCCAAAAAGCTGCCGATCTTCTATTCCGCGCTGCTGCTCACGGGGGTGAACCTGCTGCTGCGGCTGGTGGGAACTTCGTTTCAGGTGTATATCTCCGGCCGCATCGGCGCCGCCGGAGTGGGTCTTTTGCAGCTGACCATGTCCGTGGGGAGCCTCGCCATGGTGACCGGCATTGCCGGCGTGCGAACCGCCGCCATGTACCTGACTGCCGAGGAGCTGGGAAAAAAGCGCCCCGGGAACGTGACCTGGGTCTTGTCCGGCTGCTTCGTGTACAGCATTCTGTGCAGCACGGCCGTGGCTGCCGCCCTGTATTTTCTCGCGCCCACGCTGGCGGAAAACTGGATTGGAGACCTGCGCACGGTGAATTCCCTGCGGCTGTTTGCCGCATTTCTTCCCGTCTCCTGCCTGTGCGGCGTCATGACCGGGTATTTCACCGCGGCCAATCGCATCGGAACACTGGCGGCGGTGGAAGCGGCGGAGCAGCTATGCTCCATGGTCGTGACCATGGCTGTGCTGACCCTGTGGGCAGGGGACGACCCGGGGCGCGCCTGTCAGAGCGTGGTCATGGGCGGATGCTTCGGCGCCTGCCTGACGCTTTGCTGTCTGATGCTGCTGCGCCTTGCCGAGCGGGGAAAGCCCGGGGCAAAAATCCCCGTAAGGAGCCGTCTGTTGCAGGCAGCCGTCCCCCTCGCCATGGCGGACGTGCTGAAATCCGGCATCAGCACCACGGAAAACCTGATGGTTCCCAAGCGTCTGGCGCTGAATTCCCTGATTGACAGCCCTCTTGCGGCCTTCGGCGTCGTCAGCGGCATGGTGTTCCCCGTTCTGATGTTCCCCGCCTGTATCCTGTTCGGACTTGCCGAGCTGCTCATTCCGGAGCTTGCCCGGTGCGCCGCCGCGGGAAGCAAACAGCGGATTTCCTATCTGGTGCGGCGGAGTCTGCGCGCCGCCATGCTGTACGGCATCGTGTTCAGCGGTCTGGAATTTCTGCTGGCCGAAGGGCTGTGCAGCTCCCTGTACCACAATGCCGAGGCGGGGCGCTGGCTGCGGCTGTACGCCCTGCTCATCCCCATGCTCTACTGCGACGCCATCATCGACGCCATGACCAAGGGTCTGGGGCAGCAGAAGGTCTGCGTCCGCTACAACATCATCACCAATTTCATGGATGTGCTGTTTCTGTATTTTCTCCTGCCAAAATACGGGATGCAGGGCTACTTTTTCAGCTTTTTCGTCACCCATCTGGTGAATTTCATTCTCAGTCTGCGGCGACTTCTGATCATCACCGGGGAGACCATCCCCTTCTCCGTCCCGGCGCTGTCCGTCGCGGCCGCCCTTGCCGCCGGATGGGGTGCTTCCCACTTTGGCTCCCCGGTACTGCGGGCGGGGACGTATCCCGTTTTGCTGGGCTGCCTGATGTGCCTGTTCGGGGTTCTGGGGCGGGAGGATATTGCCTGGCTCAAGGGGCTTTTCCGGGGAAAAACCGTTTCAAACGTACGCTCTTTCTCCAAAAGCGCATAGAAAATGACCCGCCGCGGCGGGTCATTTTGCGTTTTACAGGTTTTTCAGAACTTCCAGCAGGAACTTCCAGGTGCGCTCCGTGGACGCGATGTCCAGCTTTTCCCGGCTGGTGTGGATGTCGTGCATCTGCGGGCCGATGGATACGCAGTCCAGCCCCGGCAACTTTTCTCCCAGCAATCCGCATTCCAGCCCTGCGTGGATGGCCAGCACCTGGGGCTCCTTGCCGAACATCTCCCGGTAAAGACGCACCATGGTGTCCCGGAGAACGGAATCCTTCCTGAATTCCCAAGCGGGGTACTCCCCGGACTGAGAATAGTTCCCTTCAAAGAACGCGGCAAGGTCTTTCAGCTTTTCCAGCAGTTCTTCTTTTTCGCTGTTGACGGAGCTTCGGACGGAGAAGGTGACGTTGAACCGCTCTCCCAGTTTGGTGATTCCCATATTCAGGCTGGTCTGTACAAGGCCCTCAATATCCTTACTTCTGGCCTGCACCCCGTTGGGCGCGGCGCAGAGCAGGCCGATGACCTTGGCCGTCGCCTGGGTAGACAGGCCGTTGCCGCCCAAAGCGTCCACGTCGAAGGCCTGAATGACGGCATCCGGCTCGTCGTACTTTTCCCGAACCTCCGTCTGCAATTCCTCCGCCACGGCGTTGATCCGCTCCAACTGAATGCCCATGGCCACCAGGGTCGCCTGGCAGGAACGGGGAATGGCGTTGTCCTTGGTGCCGCCGGACAGGGAGGTCAGGCACAGCGGCATGAGCTTCTGAATGCGATCCATGAATTCGGCCATGACCTTGTTGGCGTTGGCGCGGTTCTTGTGGATCTCCGCGCCGGAATGGCCGCCCTGCAGGCCGTCCACACTGAGCCGGACGCAGGGGCCATAGACCGCCTTCCGCTCCGCGGGCAGGCTGATGGTCGCGGTAGCGCCGCCGGCACAGGACACGGTGAAAATCCCCTCATCCTCGGAATCCAGATTGATCATCGTCCGGCCTTTCAGTTCGGACAGGTCGATGACATCCGCGCCTAGCATCCCGATCTCCTCGTCCACGGTGATGATAACCTCCAGCGGCGGATGGGGAATGGTGTCGTCCGCCAGCAGCGCCAGAGCGTAGGCAACGGCAATGCCGTCGTCGCCGCCGAGGGTGGTGCCTTTGGCGAACACAAACTTATCGTCATGAGTGACATCCAGCCCCTCCTTCTCCATGTCCAGAGGGCAGTCCATGTCCTTTTCGCACACCATATCCATGTGCCCCTGTAAAATCACCGGGGCATGATCCTCCATGCCGCAGGTGCCGTTTCCAAAGAGGATCACGTTGTTTGACGCATCCTGAATGCACCGTAAGCCATGTTCTTTGGCAAAATCCACCAGATAATCGGATATTTTCTTCGTATTCCGGGAACCATGGGGAATGGCGCAGATTTCCTCAAAATAATGAAAAACCGCGGCAGGCTCCAGACCCGCCAATCGTTTCGTTTCCATACAGACACTCCTTTTCATTGGATGGAATTTCTTACCCTTATTCTACCACAGGCACCATCAAAAGTCTATCGCAATCTCTCACCAGAAAACAGCAAAGACTACGGAAAAATCCGTAGCCTTGCACATTTTACCCATCCAAAAGGAACTTCTTAAGCTTTTGCAAATCGTTATTGAGAAGCAAGTCCTCGTTAATGTCCATTGTTTCCAGCAGCTTCCGCGCCAGATCGAAGTTGCCCACCGCGCTGGGGTCGTGGGCGTCCGTATCCACCACGACGAAAACGCCCCGCTCCATGCACAGAGGGATCATTTTCCGGTAGTTTTCCACGCAGTTTGGCCGGGATTTGGGCTTTCTCAGGGAGCTGTTGTTCAGCTCCAGCGCAACACCGAATTCCTTTGCACCCTCCACCAGTGCCGGATAGTCCATGGGGTACTGGTCGGTATCCGGGTGGGAAATGATCTTCACCTTTGGGTTTTCCATGCAGCGAATCACGTTGTCCGTATTTTTTACTGCCCCCGCATCCTCGTAGCACAGCCCATGGATTCCGGCAATGGCGTAGTCCAGATAGTTCAGGTGCCGCTGATCCAGCGACAGCTCACCGCCGTTCAGAACATTGACCTCGCTGCCGTAGAGCATCTCCACGCCGTACAGCTCCCTCGGGGCATCGCAGAGGTTCCGGAAGTAAATCGGGTCAACTGTCCCGGGAATGCCGGGGGCGTGTTCCGTAACGCCGATCAGGCTGAGTCCCCGCCGGGACGCCTCCGCCGCCAGCTCCCGGATGGTGCCGAAGGCGTGGCCGCTGAGAATCGAATGCATATGTACGTCCGCAACAAATGGTTTCACAATCGTCCTTCCCCTCCAATACTATACAGAAAGGCCACGGAAGCATCCGTGGCCTTTCATCATTTCGCATTACATGAAGCTCAGCACCAGGGTCAGCAGAACCCAGACAATGGCGATCCACTTGGTGGACACGGCCAGAGTATGGTCCAGACCGCCCTTCTTATTCTTACTCAGATAAGATTCGGAAGCGCCGGAAATCGCAGCGGACAGACCAGCCTCCTTGCCGGACTGCATCAACACGACCACGATCAGCGCAACGCTGCACAGAGCCTCCAAAACAATCAGAATCGTCTCCAGAACACCCATTACAAAAACCTCCCTCCGCCAGATTCGCGGACTCAAATAGTAAACGGTTCGTCAAAAAAACGCGAACCTTCCGATAGCCCGAATAGTATAGCATATGTTTTTCCAAATTTCAAGGGCAAATCCCGAAAAACTCGGAAAGTTCACGGACTTTTTATTTCTGCACCCAGCTGCCGGTGGCGAGGCAGTTCAGGTAGCTTTCAATGAAGGGATCCAGCGCGCCGTCCATGACCGCGTTTACATTGGAGGTCTCGCAGCCGGTACGGGTGTCCTTGACCAGCGTGTAGGGCATGAACACGTAGTTTCTGATCTGGCTGCCCCACTCGATCTTCTGCTGAACACCCTTGATGTCGGAAATTTTGTCCAGATGCTCCCGCTCCTTGATCTCCACCAGCTTGCTGCGCAGCATCCGAAGGCAGGTCTCCTTGTTCTGGAACTGGCTGCGCTCTGTCTGGCAGGAAACCACAATGCCGGTGGCCTTGTGGATCAGACGGACTGCGGAGGAGGTCTTGTTGATGTGCTGGCCGCCTGCGCCGGAGGAACGGTAGACCTGCATCTCATAATCCTCAGGGCGAATTTCCACGTCCTGACTGTCGTTTTCGATATCCGGGATGACTTCGACGGCGGCAAAGGAGGTCTGACGACGGGCGTTGGCGTCAAAGGGCGATACCCGCACCAGACGGTGGACGCCGTTCTCCCCCTTCAGGAAGCCGTAGGCGTTCTCGCCCTCGATCATAATGGAAGCGGATTTCAGGCCGGCCTCGTCGCCCTCCTGATAGTCCATGATCTTGTAGGTGAAGCCGTGACGTTCCGCCCAGCGGGTGTACATGCGGTAGAGCATCTGACACCAGTCCTGGGCTTCGGTGCCGCCAGCGCCTGCCTGAAAGCTCATCATGGCGTTGTTCTTGTCGTAGTGGCCGGTGAGCAGAGTTTCCAGACGGCAGGTCTCCATATCCTCTGTCAGCGCGGCAAAGCCGGTTTTCAGCTCCTCCAGCATGGAGTCGTCGTCCTCTTCCTCCGCCATCTCACAGATGGTCATCAGGTCGTCCCAGTTCGACAGCATTTTTTCATAATGCTCGATCTTGCTTTCCGTCTGACGGGTCTTGACAACGATTTTCTGGCTCTTCTCCGGGTCGTCCCAGAAGCCGGGGGCTTCCTGCATGGCATGCAGACGCTCCAGCTCGTTGCGCATTCCCTCCAGATTCAGGGAATCCGCCAGTCCGTCCAGCGCGGGACGGCAGTCGTTCAGCTTCTGCTTATATGCGTCAAATTCAATATTCATCACAAATCTCTCATTTCGTTGGGATATAGGGTACATTTATGCATCCACGTTACTTCTCTGGTAATTCTATCATTGAATCCGTAAAAAATCAAGACGAGGTTGAAACTATAAATTGACCCCATCTCCCCTGTTTTACGATATCCTTCCGGCCATTTTATTATTCGCAGACCGCAGCCATATCAAACGGAGAAACATTTTTCCGCCGCACATAAAATCGTGTCGGAGCTGTTCACTCCGACACGATTTTATTACCGGAATACCAGCCAGATCAGTCCCGCGAAAATCAGCAGGGCAATGACGGCGGGAAGGAACAGGTTCAGAAACGCCGCCAGCAGCATAGCCGGCACATCGCCCTTCTCCTTGGGTTCCTTTTGCAGCTCCGCTTCCTTTTCCGGGTCAAGGTTTTTCTTTTTCAGCATTATCTCTGGTTGGTGATGGTCTTGATGTCGAACAGATAATTGCCATTCTCATCGATCTTCTGCTGGTCGGCGAAGTGACACGCCACAAAGTGGCCGGGTTTCACTTCCTTCAGCTCCGGCGGCACACGCTTGCACTTGTCGCAGGCCATGTAGCACCGGGTGTGGAACTTACAGCCAGACGGGGGCTTGATAGGGCTGGGGATGTTGCCCTCCAGAATGATCCGCTCCTTGGTCAGGCTGTCGGGGTCCGTCGTGGGGATGGAGGACAGCAGCGCCACGGTGTAGGGATGTCGGGGGTCGGCGAACAGCTCGTCGGTCGCGGCGATCTCCACCATGTTGCCCAGATACATAACGCCGATCCGGTCGGAAATGTAGCGGACAACGGACAGATTGTGGGAAATGAACAGATAGGTCAGACCGTCCTTCTCCTTCAGCTCCTGCAGCAGGTTGATGATCTGGGACTGAATGGACACGTCCAGAGCGGACACGCACTCGTCGCACACCACGAACTTGGGCTTCACAGCAAGAGAACGGGCGATGCAGATACGCTGCCGCTGACCGCCGGAGAACTGGTGGGGATAGCGGTTGTACATATAGTTCTGCAGGCCGCACTTGTTCATCGTCTCGAACACGTAGGGCTTCATCCGCTTGGAGCCGCGTTTGAAGAACTTGTGGGTGATCAGACCTTCCTCGATAATCTGACCCACGGTCATCCGGGGGTTCAGGGAGGAATAGGGGTCCTGGAAGATGATCTGCAGATCCTTCCGCAGGAGACGCATTTCCTTGTATTTCAGGCGCTTCAGGTCTACGCCGTCATCCAGCATAGCCTCGTACTTCTGGAACTCCGGGTCGTCGGCATACTTGGCGCGCTCGGCGGCAAGCACCTTCTCCGCTTCCTCGGTAGCGGCCACGGCGGCCTTGTGGAGATTTTCCAGCTCGTTGATCTTTGCCTGATGGCTCTTGATCTTCTTCTCGCAGGAGACGGCCTTCTTGGGCTCGTCCTCGGCGACGCCCTCCAGCATTTCGATCTCCATATGATGCTCGTCGATCTGGCCCTGCAGAGCGGCAGCGCGGAAAGCATGGCGATACCGGTTCAGCAGCAGTCCCGCACCCTTGGCAGTATCCTTCACCATGAAGCCGCCCAGAATCTTGGCAGCGTAATCAAGTGCGGTCTTGGCGTCGCAGGCAGCCAGATTCTTATCCTGAATGTCAAAGAAAGTCGCCTTGTCGCCCAGCGCGTCGCACTTCTTGGCCATTTCTTCAGCATGGGCAACGGCCTTGTGGTAATTCGACACGTACTTTTCGGCATTTTTCAGGGTGTCCAGCACATACTCCGGCGCGACGGTATCCAGCGTCCGTCCGTAGTACATCGTGCTGCCGGCAGTCTGTTCGTACAGCTGCAGGAGCACACGGCCCAGAGTAGACTTGCCGCAGCCGGACTCGCCGACAAGACCCAGCGTCTCGCCCTTGTAGATGTCAAGGGTGATGTCCTCATTTGCCCGGACATACATCTGCTTGGCGAAGAAAGAAGACTTGGCGACAGGGAAATACTTTTTCAGATTAGTAATGGACAACAATTTTTCCATGTTCAGCACTTCTCCTTTCTTCTTTGTCGGGGTAGAAGCAGCGGACGTACTGTCCCTCTGCCACCTGCTTCAGCTCAGGCTCCGCGTCGATGCACTTCTGGGTGCAGTATTTGCACCGGGGCGCGAACTTGCAGCCCTTGGGCAGGTCCAGCGGATGGGGCACGGCGCCGGGGATGGGGTCCAGCTTCTTCCGGTCATCGTTCAGCCGGGGGATGGAGTACATCAGTCCCTCCGTGTAGGGGTGGGACTTTTCACAGTTGGTGAAGATCACCCGCGCGGGCGCCTGCTCCACCACCTGACCACAGTACATGACCACCACGTCGTCCGCCATTTCGTTGATAACGCCCAGATCGTGGGTGATGAACATGATGGCGGTGCCGTTTTCCTTCTGCAGATCGTTCATCAGCCGCAGAATCTGCGCCTGAATGGTCACGTCCAGAGCGGTGGTCGGCTCGTCGGCAATCAGAATGTCGGGCTTACAGGCAAGGGCCATGGCGATCATGACGCGCTGCCGCATACCGCCGGACAGCTGGTGGGGATACTGCTTGGCAACTGCCTCAGGGTTAGGGATCTGCACCGCTTTCAGCATCTCGATGCACTTGGCGGCGGCTTCCTTCTTGCTCATGCCCTGATGGATGATGAACGGCTCGGACAGCTGCTTCTTCACGCTGAACACCGGGTTCAGGCTGGTCATGGGTTCCTGAAAAATAACGGAAATTCGGTTGCCCCGGATGTGGTACATCTGCTCGGTGGTGACCTTGGAGAGATCCTGTCCGTCAAAGGTGACGGTGCCGCCGGCGATATAGCCGTTGGCATCCAGCAGCCGCAGCACGCTCATAGCGGAGACGGACTTGCCGGAACCGGACTCACCCACGATACCCAGAGTCTTACCGGGGTAAATGGAATAGGAAACATCGTTTACAGCCTTGACAATGCCGTTTCGGGTTTTGAAAAAGGTCTTGAGGTTCTTGACCTCCAGCAGAGGCTTATTCATGTCTGCCATTATTTATCCACCTCCGATTTGGGATCGAGCACTTCCCGCAGGGTATCGCCGATGATGTTGATGCAGATGACGACGATGGAAAGGAACAGTGCGGGGAATACCCAGCGCCACCAGTAGGACTGAATGACCAGCGCGTTCCGGGAGCCGTCAAGCATGTTGCCCCAAGTCGGGCGGGGCAGCTGGACGCCAAAGCCCAGATAGGACAGGCTGGATTCGGTCAGCATACAGCCGGCAAAGTCCAGCGTCACGGAGACCAGAATGACGGAGATCACGTTGGGCAGAATGTGCTTGAAGGCGATCCTGCCCTCCTTGACGCCCATGGAGCGGGCGGCGGTAACGAATTCCTTTTCCCGCTCGGCCAGAATCTGACCACGGATCAGCTTGGCAAGTCCCGTCCAGCTGAGCAGACCCAGAATCAGCATGATGATGAAGATTCGGGTATTTTCATGCAGGTCGGAGGATTGCAGGATAGCGGACAGAACCAGCGCGAAGGGCAGGAACGGAATTGCGCCAACGATCTCGGTGACACGCATCAGCAGGATGTCCACCCAGCCGCCGAAGTAGCCGGAGATACAGCCCACGATGATACCGATGATGGTGGAGACGATAACGGCGACCGCACCGATGGTCATGGTCATCTTGCCGCCGTTCATGAGCCGGTTGAACACGTCACGACCCATATCGTCGGTGCCGAAGACATAACCCTTCAGGCCCCACGCCTCGACGAACTTGCCGTCTTTGAAGGCGTAATTCTGGAAGCCGCTGGAGAACACGGTGTCCACCGCGCCCGCTTCCTGCAGATCCGCGGGAACCTCACACTGCTTCCGGAAGTTCTGACCCCATGCGTACACTCTGCCCTGCTCGGTGACAAGGGTAAAGTGCCGGGTGCCGCCGGACACGTGTTTGATGGTGTCGCCCTCGGGAATCACGGGGGTAGCTTCCTTCATACCGGCGACGATCAGCTCGCCGTCGTCGGTGACAAGGGCAATGGCGCCGCCGGTGGCCGCAATGTCCACGATCTTCCGGTTGCCGATATACTCAAAGATGTCAACGACCTTATTCTGGCCGTTCTCATCCTGAATGGTGATGGTGTTGAACTTGGAGCTCTTGCCGGGGACGAAGTTGCCGTCCTCGTCGATGCCGTACAGGCCGTCGTTGGTGAAGGCCAGCTTCACCAGCTTGCTCTCCTTCTTGCCGTGCTTGATGACGGAGGAAAGGTTCGTGGCGTTCAGGCCGTCGTTGCCCCATGCGTAGATGGTGCCGTCCTCCATGAGGATAGCTGTGACCTGATTGCCCGCGACCAGCTGGCGAACCTGAGAAGCGTCGATGGTGTTGTCGCCCATCAGCTCCTCGGGCTGCTTCCGGGCGGAGGCGATCATGGAGCCATCCCAACCGTACTGGCCGTTGTCGTAAGCGCCCCACGCGTAGACATGGCCGTCCTCGGAAATGGCGACGGCGTGGTCAGTACCTGCTGCCGCGTGGACGATCTTGGCATTCTTCACTTCGTCCGGGATGTTCAGGGGGTTCAGCTTGGGGTCCTTGGTGTGGGTGTAGTAGCCCCAAGTATACATGTTGCCGCCGGTGCTGACACCGATGGTGAAGGTTCCGCGGGAGGAAATGTCCACCGCGCCGTCCTTCATATCGTCGGGCAGCTTCATCAGGCTCATGGTGGGTCTGACGTTCACGTGGAGCATCTCACTGCCGGTCTCCGTCAGGTCAACAGGCGCAAAGATGGGTCCGATAAACACGAACAGGAACATGCCGACGAGGATCACCAGTGCGATAACTGCCAGTGGGTTCCGGAAAAACCGCTTGACCGCCAGCTTTCCGGGACTGTCATAGCGCTCGTCCGCAAGGGTGTACTCCTTGGAAGCGCCAAAAAACATCCGCTTCAGCCAGCGCCATGGGGCAAAGCCCTTGGAGGAAGTATTCTGTTTGCTCATTGTTCCTTCCTCCTTTACTTGTTGACCCGGACACGGGGGTCAGCGATGCCGTAGGCAATATCAATTACCAGATTGCCCAACAGGGAAATGATAACATAGAACATCTGCAGCAGCAGCACGACCTCAAAGTCCTTGTCGTTCAGGGAGGCAATGTAGAGCTTGCCCACGCCGTTCAGGCCGAAGATATTTTCCACGACCACGGAGCCGGAGAAAATGCCGATGAACCAGCCGATGACCAGCGTAATAATGGGGATCAGAGCGTTCCGGAAAGCGTGGGAATAAATGACGGTCTTTTCCTTCAGGCCCTTGGCTCTCGCGGTACGGATGCAGTCGAGGCTCAGCGCCTCACTCATGGACGCGCGGACATAACGGGTCATGCCGCCCAGAGACGTGAAGGTCATGACGATCAGCGGCAGGGCCATGTAATACAGCTCGTCCAGGAATTTCTTCATGCCGGTGTAATCGGAACCGGGCGTTTTCATGCCCGACACCGGGAACCAGCCGAGAATAATGGCGAACAGCCAGATAAACACGATGGACGTGATGAATACAGGTATCGAGTAACCGACAATCGTACCCACCTGCACCGCCGTGTCCCGCTTGCTGCCCCGATGGACAGCGCAGAAGATACCAAGGGGAATGGTTATGCCAAGGCCAAGAATGGTGGCAAATATATTGATAAAGATGGTGTTCTTCATCGGCGCTTTCAGAACGTCATACGCAGGGCGGGAATACTTATAGCTCCAGCCGAAGTCTCCCTGCAGGATGCCCTGATACTTGCCGTTGATGGGAGCAACGCCCACCCAGCCAAGATAACGAATGAACACATTCTGATCCGTACCCAACTCATGGCGCTTCTCTGCCAGCTTCTTCTCGTAGAGCTCGCCTGCGTTGGGGTTGTTCTTCAGACTGGCCTTGTAGGAATCCACTTCTACCACCGCGCGGTCGTAGGGGATCATGGTGTACACAAGGAACATCAGAAGTGAGAGAATCAGTGCAACAACGACCATGTAGCCAAGTCGTTTAGCGATGTATTTTCCCATGGTATACTCCCTTTCTTAAGGCAGCGATCCAGACAGGGAAACGGAATCCCCCCGTGCCGGGCTGCCGCCTGACGTATTCATATATTCTACCCTAAAAATGCAAACAAAGCAAGTGTAGAAAACGGTCTCTGGGTCGAAAAATGAAATTTTTTACCTAAGAGGCCGCAAAAATTCAGGAAGCAGACCGTGATCGTCCTCAAAAGGACAAATCACCGCCCAGTTCCGCCGGTCGCGAGTCCCCCGAAATGCACATTTGATACTATTTCCTGATTAAAATCTTAATTTTAATCAGGAAGGCATCGCCTGACGGCGCTGCCTGTTTTGTGATTTATAAGGAAAGAAATCACAAAACAAGTCTCATATGAACTCCATGCCCTTCAGGCAATTAAAATCTTTTTTAAAGATTTTAATTGGAGTTCAGTATGAGCGGCTGCATCCACCCTCTCCCCTCCCCGCAGCCAAGCTGCGGCAGGGACCTCTTTCGGCGCACAGACCGTTTTCCACGGGTTTTGTTTGCGCATTGTCTAAAACAGAGTTATCGGTTTTCATCAGAGTCCTTTTATGCAAAGGTGCGGTCTGAGGAAAACCGACAACCGGGTCGCCCCTCTATTATATTATAGTATGGGACATAGACTCCAAAATGGGGCAGCCTTTGGGGGCTGCCCCATTCCAAGTTCTACAAGCTCAAGCAGTCAGCCGGATTAGTAGCCCTTGATGTTGGAGTAGAGAATTGCACGAGCAGGTCCGAAGAAGGGAGAAGTCACAAAATTCTCAATGTTGGCGTTGTACACGTCATAGTAGTAGTTGGAGTACAGGGGGATGTCGGGCATGAGCTCGTTCCATCTCTCGATGTAAGCCATCCACCACTCGTTGTACTCGTCCTCGGTAGTGGCGTTGTAAACCATACCCATGGACAGGTAATCCATGCCCAGCTTGTCGCCGGAAGCCTCAACAGCCTCTTCGTAGGTCAGACGGTCAGCGGTCTTATCATAGGGGAACGCCAGATCGTAAGGATCGATGACCTTGTTGGAGGAGTAGCCGGCGTAATCGACGCTGGGGCTCCAGTTGTAGGAGTAGTCATAGACAGCGTTGTTCCAGCCGGTAGCCAGGTTGAACATGCCGTAGATGGGGGTTCCGCCGTAGCCCATGGAGGCGTCACGGTAGATGTTGCCGGTCAGGGTGGTAAAGTCACCGGTGGTAGCACGGATGACCATACCGGCAGCGGCAACGTCGGAGGAGTTGGCCAGATTGGTGTTCAGCAGGTCGGTAACGGTGTTGGGCGTGGTGCCGAACCAGTTGATGGCCAGAGGCATGTAGTACTCGCCGTTGATCTCAACGGTCTTGTAGACCACGTTATCGGTGTTCGCAACGGAAGCGTAGGTCTTGTTGCCGGCGTCGTTGCCGAAGATGTCCTTCGCATTGGCTTCCTCAGCGGTCAGCTTCTTGTAACGGACAGCGTCAACACCGGTAGCGCCCTCAACGTAGGGCTCGCCCTTGGAGTTGTAGATCCAGCCGCCCTCTTCCAGAACCTTCTTGGCGCTGTCGGGAGAGAAGGTGTAGTCGATCAGCTCGATGTCGTCCTGAACAGCCTTCCACATGTCGAAGTCGGGGGAGTAGGGGCCGTCAACGACGACGCCGTAGCCACCGGTGAAGGTCTGGCAGAACTCGGTACGGTTCAGCAGGTAGGTGATGGCCTGACGAACCTCGGGGAACATGGTGGGTCCGAAGTCGCACTCGAACTCGACCTTGCCGTAGCCGGCTCTCTGGTAGTGAACCTCGGAGAAGTTCACATCGTCAACGATCGCCAGAGCGGCCTTGGTGTCGTCACCGCCGGTGATGCCGGACAGGACGTCAACAGCGCCGGTCTTCAGCTGCTCCAGCTGGGTCTCGGAAACGATGAAGACATAGACAACGGTCTCAATGGAGGGGGTCTGACCCTCGAAGTTGCCCTTGAACTCAGGGTTGATGGTCAGAGTGCACTGCTTGGTGCCCTGATCCCAGTCGGTGATGGTGTAGGGGCCGGAGAAGGGGTAGGTGGAGACGTCGTAACGGCTCTCGTTCAGGTGAGCGGTGGTGACGTACTCACCGGCGTCGTCCTTAGCGTAGAACGCATCGGACAGGTAGCAGCCTTCGCCGTCATCCTTGATCTCCACACCGTCGCCCAGCCACAGACCCAGAGGAGCGGGATCAAACGCGGCATAGGTGTAAGCGAAGTAGTAAGGCAGGTAGTCAGAGGACACGGTCACGGAGAAGGTGTACTCATCCAGCAGACGGATGCCGGAGAAGATCTTGGAAGTGCCCTCAGCCTCTTCGCCGGTGTAAGCGTTGAACTCCTTGTAGCCCACGAAGGACTGGCCCATGGTGCCGGGCATACCGGCAGCAACAGCAACGGGGGTGGAGAACGCCATGACCTGTGCCAGATAGTTGACAGCGGTGATGGGGGTGCCATCGGAGAAAGTCAGACCCTCGTTGATGGTCACGGTGTAAGTAGCGGTGCCGTCGTCGTTGTCAGTCTCGGTGTGATCCTTGACAGCGGTCTCGTTCCAGACGTAAGCGCCGCCCTGGTTGGTCTCCATAGTGCCGTAGCCGACGGTCAGCTTCTGGATGTCCTGATCGGACGCGCCGGCGGAAGAACCGCCCCAGCCGGGATAACGGAAGTCGCCGGACAGCTCGGTGTTGCTGCCCAGAATCGCGCGGTTGGGCGCAGTGGGTGCTGCTGCAGTATCTGCTTTGGTCTCAGCGGACACGTCGGCAGCAGTAGGTGCAGCAGTCTCGGTGGTGCCATTGGAACCGCAGGCAGCCAGACCCAGCATCATAACGACTGCCAGAAGCAGGCTCAGAAGCTTGGTGAACTTTTTCATTCAGAATTCCTCCCTCAGAAATTTTTAAGACAGACGATCAGAAGTCATCCGTCAGATTTACGTCCCTCAGGAGGTATTCCCCCCAGAAACGTTACATATATTATGCACTATCCGTCACTCGTTGTCAAATGTTTTTTGCATTTCATTGGATTCTACAAAAAGCGCACTATTTCGTCATGTTTTTTGTGCGCATGGACGAACCGGAAACCAATTCCATGACTTTTCCCCCACCTTTTCGTGTTTTCGCTCCCCGGCGCCGCACCCACCGGCAGCCGCCCTTCCAATGGGACGCAGCCCTGTTGGGAGAATATTCTCTCCTGAAGCAGCAAAAAAGCACCGGGTTTTCCATACTTTCACGGAAAACCCGGCACTTTTGGCACCCCTGACCCGTCCAAATACGGATCCGGAAGAATACCGACAAAATCAGACGTAGCCGCATTTTATACTGAACTCCAATTAAAATCTTTAAAAAAGATTTTAATTGCCTGAAGGGCATG